>Ga0318572_10000929_pt1 | contig 11402 bp, 10 predicted proteins | sample GRESIP089b5f20_FD_202528 | JGI IMG/M metagenome (GOLD analysis project Ga0318572, IMG submission 202528) | Tropical soil microbial communities from Luquillo Experimental Forest, Puerto Rico - GRE.SIPMG.089b5f20 | ecosystem: Environmental > Terrestrial > Soil > Tropical forest > Bulk soil...
CCATACGTAGAACACCTTCACGCCGGTGGGGCCGGACCGCATGACGAGCCCCTTCGTCCCTCGGTCCGCGACCTCTTCGATCCGCTTCGGCTGCCAGTTCTCGATCCACTCGCTCGTCAGGACGATCCGCTTCATGGATTCACCTTGCGTGTGCCCACTTGCTCGCCGTCGGCGTGGTGCGTTCGTGGTGCGTGGTGCGTTTTTGGTGCGCGTCCAGAGTACCATCTGAGACACGAGGGCACAACGCGAGACAGCGCGAGAAAGCGCGTAGACTCAGCGACTTGGCTCGATTTCGGAGTGACTACGCCGGTTTACGATCAGAGCAAGCACCGGCTTGGGGTGCAAGTGGTCGCTGGTTCAAATCCAGTCGCCCCGACTCGCTGAAGGCCCTGAGGTTCCACCGGATTCCGGTTGGCCTCGGGGCCTTCTCTTTTGGGCTCCGCAGGACCCAGCAGCAAACTAGCAGCAAACGGACCGGCCCCCGTCACTGACGGTGCGAGGTGGAGTCGGTTCAGCCCCTCGCGCATGTCCTCCAGGTCGAGGTGGCCGTAGACCTCCGAGGTGATCTTCGGGTCTGTGTGCCGGAGGACCCGCTGGACGGTCGCGAGCGGGACGCCGGCCTTCAGGAGCAGCGTCGCCGTCGAGTGCCGGAGGTCGTGGAAGCGGAGCGGCTTCTGTTCGGCCACCGGCCAGAGGCGCATCCGGCACTTCGGGCACCTGCCCGGTTCGGCGTACGGGTGGCGCTCGGAGTGGCCGCAGCCCTTCCGGCGGCAGCGATGGGTGTAGCCGTTCACGATGCCTGCGCGCGCCAGCGCGCGGCGGAGAACGTCCTGCACTTGCACGTCCGGCGCGTGCTGCTGGCCGTCCTCGCGCGGGAACAGGACGTCCGAGGGTGAACCCTCGATGGCTCGCCCAATCCAGGGCAGGAGCTCGTCCGGGATGGGCAGCAGGTCCTCGTGGCCGCCCTTCGTCGTATCCGAGTCGCGTGAGCGGCCGACGCGTATCGTCCGCTCGTCGAGGTCCACGTCCGACTTCCGGAGCGCGATCACCTCGCCGCGGCGGAGCCCGAGGTAGACCGCCGTCGCGAAGAGGCCCCGCCAGCGCGCGTCGAGCGCGGCGAGCATGAGCCGAACCTCCTCCGGCCGGAGATACTGGGGAAGGCGTTTCGGGACCTTGAACCGCGGAACTGCGAACGCCGGGTTCGCCCCTTTCCATGCGCCGCGCCGCGTGAGGAACGCGAACACGCGATGCACGGCGGCGCGGAGGTGGTTCAGCGACTCCGGCCCGAGCGCGCCCACCTTGGCGTTCAGGAGCGACTCGAGCCGCTCGCCGACCTTCGACAACGGGAGCGGCCCCAGCTCCGCGCGGAGGTGCTTCTCCATGAAGCGACGGATCGTGTGCGAGCGCAGTCGGCGGCCGTGCTCCGACCACCAGAGGTCCATCGCGACTCCGAAGGTCATCTCCGGCGTGTCGCTCGGGAGCGGCTCGAGCCCGAGCCGTTGGCGCTCGGCCTTGCGCTCGAGTTCGAGTTGGAGCCGGCGCGCCTCGGTCTTCGTTCGCGCGCTCGTTGCCCTGTCCCGCCAGGCACCCCGCGCGTCCTTGTAGCGGACGTACCAGCGGCCGTTCTTCGCGTACGGCTGGGCCACGACGCACCTCCGCCTGCGTTCTTAGCGCCCGCGTCCGTCGTCGGCGCCAGACATGACCCAGGCGCGGAGCTCGGACGGAATGAACCGAATTCCCCAGCCGCCGAGACGCCGGACCGGCAGGGTCCCGTCCTCGGCCTTGTGGTAGACCCAGCTCACGCTGCGCTTCAGGAACTTCGCTGCGGCGTGCACGTCCCAGAGCTCGTTGTCCGGCGGTAGCTCCGGTTCGCTGGTGGTCGCACGGGCCGCGCGCGCCCGGGGTACGCGGCCACTTGCGGGCGCCTTCGCCTTGCACACGGCTCGGGGCGGAACGGGGTCCGCGGGGCTCGCCGGCGACGTCGCCTCGGCTTCCGTGGTCCAGCCGAACGAGGACTGCTCCGTGCGCGTCTCAGCCATGGCTCGCTCCGGGTTGCTGCCGTTCGCCGGCGGTCGCCGCCGTTGGCGGCGCCGACAGCTCGTTGCGAATGAAGTCGCGGAGGGGTCCGACCGCCGAGAGTCGCTGCGCAGGCAGCGGGACCTGGGTCGAGCCCGGCGTCGCGTTGTGCCGCTGGATCGCCTCGCGCGCTGCGTTGAGAGCCGTGACGAGCTGGTCGTAGCCGTCGCGCAGCTGCGCGGCCTTCACCGCGTCCATGGTGACGACGCGCATGGAGCGCGGCGGCGCTGCCGCGTGCAGAGTCCCGTTCACGATGTACGGAGCGAGTACTCTCGCGGCGTCCGCGAACGTGAACACGAGCACGTCGAACTGGTTGGAGCGCCTCCCGCCGAGCCACGCCCTCACGGCCGCGTTTACGCGCGCGAGCCGCTCGTCCGAGTGCACCAGGAACACGAGGCGCGGAACGAAGCCATCGAGGAACGCCGCCTCGTACCAGGTCTCGCAGTCTCCGTCCTTGGCGAGCCCCGTGAAGAACGCAGCGTAGCGCGCGAGCTTGCTCATGATCGCGCCTGTCCGGTCAGGGTGCGCAGTGGCGATGCTCTGCGTCCCCGTCTCCGCCTCGATGAACAGCCGTCGCCTGCGCCCTGCGATCTCGACGATCGCGTCCGGCTTCAACACGGCCTTGCAGGTCGTCGCCGTCGTTCGGTCGTAGACGTCGTACTGGAGGGCCTCGTCATCCTCGCAGAGCCACCGGAACGGAAGTGCGGCGAGCGGCGCCGAAGCCGAGACCCGGAGCCGCTCGACGAGCCCGGCCAGCACGTCGTTCAGCAGGAGCGTATGCTCGAGGAACCGCGCGCCGACGTCGCTCGCCGGGGCCGGCCGCAGCCACGGCACGAGCGGCACCACCAGGCTGCGGGCGTACGCGGTGAGTGCCCACACCGGGACCCCCGTGCCCTCGCGCCGCCGGTACTCCAGCCGGCGCAGGCATGCGCCTTCTCCGGGCCGGTTCCCCGGCGCGCACAGCTTTGCCAGCCGTCGGTACGTCTGCTTCTTGCTGCGGCCGTCGAAGAAGAGCCGATGGAGCTGCTCGGCCGAGGCGTAGCGGGCGATGCCGACGTACGCCAGGAGCGCCCGGTCGCGCTCGGTCAGAATGGCGCCCTTCGGATGCATCGGACCGCCCTGCCCTACCGCTTCTTCGTCGCGGGCGTGGGCGCGTCGAAGCCCGCGCCCTTCTCGCGCAACTCGAGGCTCCGCTGGAACAGCACGTGGAGCAGGTAGTCGTAGCGGTCGAGCCCAAGCGCATCGCGGTCGGCCTCCAGCAGCGCCGTCGCGGCGTGCGGCAGGCCGAACCAGGTCCGGATGCCCTCCAGCATGCGGTTCACGTGCGCAGTCAGGTCGAGCCCACGGGCCGCCGCCTCGCCCTTCATGAACGTGACGAGCTCGCGGGTCATGCGGAACGTCTGCATGATTCGCTCGCTGCTCGTGAATGCGTCGGTCGTGGACTGTGGCTTGGCCATTCGTTGCTCCTTGACTTGCGATTATCTAGCCATTCGACATCTCACGTCCCGAACCCAGATGAGGGTCCCTCCCCGTTGGTGGCCGTCGCCCGCGTTTCCCGCCCCTTCGGTCACTCACGTCCCAGACCCGTTTCCCCTCTTCGATCCTTCCGTCCTCGGTGCCTTGCAGGCTTTAGCAGCCGATCGACTTTGCCCGGCCCCGCCGCCCTCTGCCGAACAAGAACACTCCAGGTGACAGCAGACCGATCCCCCGAACCGTCGTTGGGTGAGGGGGATCGGTCTGCTGGCGCCCGTCACCACCGGTGACCTGACGTGCCCAGGGCGGCGGGGCCGGGCCGCTCGTTCCGCGAGGTTGCGTTCTCGAACCATGGACCCGAGGCCGATGTCGACGCCGCGGGTGAGCCCGACGACCTCCGTCATCGCCGCCCGTCATCGCGGTTGACCATCAGAGTTGGAACCCGGTTGCCCGTTCTCGGCCCGCAGTCCCCATGTCATCGCGGCATCGCGGCGCCGTCGCACAGCGCGCCGAGGTCAAGACCAGAAGGCGATCGCCTTGCTCGGCCGCGCTGCGCAGTCAAGGCGCGATGTTTCCCGGGAGCGGCTCGAAGCCGAGAAGGGCTACGGCGACGCGACACCTGCGCCGTCCGAAGGATTTCAGGTATGGGAGGCAACGAAGAGGGCGAGGATGCACCCCCGCGAGCGCGCGATGAGAGCAATCGCAGCAGATCGCAGTCCATCGTGGTCCCCAGGGACTCGCACGCGCCGTGCAGGCTCGCGGTGTTCTGCCGCGGCCCTCGTGCTCCTGGCGTGCTTCGCGTGCCGCAACGAGGTCGAGCGGGCTCCGGGCGAGGCGCGGCCGTTCGTCGAGGAGGTGCTTCCGGCGCCGCGGGAGCGGGTTGCGGCGGCCGTCGAGCGGGCCTTCAATCACGTGACGATGACGGGCGTCCCCGAGCACAAGTTCCCGAGCTCGGACTGGCTCGATCGTTGCCGGCTGTTCCCCTTAGGAAATGAGGTTCGACCCTGGATGGGCGGGCCGGATCCCGCGATGCGGCGGTACGTGTCGGTCCCCGAGGAGCGAAGGAGCGCCGACCTGATCCTCAGTTGCAGGGTGGGTTCGCCCTGGCCCTCCGAATACCGGTCCCTGCGCGGCGCGCCCGTCCCGTTCATCACGGACTTTATCATCCACCTGGACGCGATCTCGCCCGAGGCCACGCGCGTCGAGATCATTGAATATTTCCCGCAGGTGATTGCGGGAACGAAGTTTGGGTTCGGCTATCACGCGCTCCTGCCGAGCTTCATCGAAGATGTCCAATCGGTCGCACCGACGACGACGGATCGCCTACACGTGCTCGATCAGATCCGGCGCGCGCTGAGCAAGCCGTGACGGCGACGCGGCGCGAAGCGCCGTCGCCGGTCACCGTCACTCCTGACCGTGTATCGATCCGTGCCTAGCGCGGGCACATGCGGTCGCACCCTGCGGCCCGCTGCCGCGGCATCGAGGAGCGCCGCCCAAGGCGAGCGCAACGGCCACCACCACGAACCGAATTCCTGACGTCTCTCCCCCGGTGCCCCATCTGCGGGCCTACGTCGAGACTCATCGTAGCCCGTTACCGGGTGCTGAGGTTGCGAACGGGATGCGAATCACGGTCGCCACTCGAACGTGAGGGACTTTGCCCACGGCGACCGCCTTGTAGACCGTCGCCCTGCTCACCCCGAGCAGCTCCGCGTACTCGCGGACGCTCACGTACCGGAAGGCGCCTGCCTGCTGTACCAAGGATGTACCAAGCCGCGCGCGAATTGCTGCAAATCGGGACGAGCCGGTGCCAGTCTCCGGACCGCCGAACCGAGCAGTTGCGAGGAGTTGCGAAGCGCCGCCATCCCCTGCACGCTCCGTAGAGCCCTCTCCGGAGCGGAGCTCCTGGGGCCCACCCCTGCTGCGTTGGGTCCCGCCGCGCTGCGCCGCCAGGATCGAAACGAATCAAGGAAGGGGCACCCTGTCCCAGAGTAGCCGCGACACACGTCATGACGCGCGGGGCCGGCCTGCGCGGCGATCCCTGCGGAGGTCTCGGTCACGCTTGACCCGTCGTATCAGCGATCGAGCGGACGCCACTTCCAGCGCCGCGGGTCCCATTCTGCCCACGCATCGGGACCGAGCACCGGGTCGAGGAATGCGCGGGCGACCGCTTCAACCTCGGCGAGCGTGCTCCACGGCAGATCGTCCAGCTCGGCCATGCGCGCGTACGGCGCCGCCCACGCGTCTGGTGGCGACGGAAGGCGCGCCGGGACCTGGTGAACACGGCGCGAGCCGAAGGTCCTTTCGATCGCTTCCCGGAGCCGTGCGGCCTGAAGCGGTCGGATCGTCCCGAGGAGCGCCAGGTCCGGCAGGTCCTTCACGCGCGTGTTCGGTCGGTCACGCGGCATCGTGTATGCGTGGAGCTTCTCCGCGAGGTGCGTCTCGATGGGCACGACGCGCAGCCTGGGCGGCGCGATCCCCGCGAACCCGAGGAGGTCGTCGGTCGTGATCTGCTCGACGTCTCCGGTGAGCACGCCTCCGAACGCGACGTCGACGCCGAACCGGGCGCCGTAGATCTTCCCGGCCAGCCGGCACTCGGCCCGGAATCGGTACCCGTCGTACTGGACCGCGTCCCCGACGATCTCGGGCGTTTCGGGATCCGGCGCCACCTCGAACTGTATGAAGTCGCCGAGGTCGAGGGCGCCGGCGGCCTGGAGGCGGGCGAGGATGTCTTTGCTCGAGCCGGCGATGCGGAGATCCACGTCCTTCGTCGTGCGAGCCCGCTCGAGCCGAAGCTCCAGGACGAGCCCGCCCTTCAGCATGACCGCCTCACCGAAGGCGACCGCCGTCCGGGCGAGGAATCGGTCGAAGACGAGGAGCTGCCGCCGGCGCGCGAAGTCCACGCCCGAGGTCGATGCGGACTTGAGCCGGTCCTCGAGCGCGCGCTTGAACGAGGCGGGCGTCTCGTAGATGCGCGGTGTCACGTCGCCCTCGCTTCGGCGGCGCGCTTGAGCTCGGCCACTGCGTCCCGCGGGACGATACCGCGGGCACCTGCCTGCTCGATGGCTTGTTCGACGAGGTCGGGTGCCACGCCCGAGGCGATGCAGTCCGCCAGCGTCCGCCGTGGCGCGGTAGCCGGGACGGGGCCCACCCACGCGCGCTCGTCCCTCGCGACGTCGGCGTAGTGGAGCACGACGCCCGGAGGCACGCGGAGCCGGCGCGCGCGCCAAGCAGCGGGAAGGATCAGATGGACGCGGGCCGGCAGCACATCCGAGAGTCCGTGCAGGAATAGCGCCGTCTCGTGCGAGAAGACGCCGGCCCGGTCCGACCAGAGCCAGACCGCCGCGAGGTCTTCGTGATCACCGGGCGGGAAGTGGACGAGACGATACACTCCGCGCCGGACCCGCTGGATCCGACCCGCCTGCAGGTGCTTCTGCAGGAGCTGCGGTGAGTACCCGGCGTCCGCCGCCTGGATGGTCGTGAAGAGGCCCTCCTGGCCGGAGGCCACGTCGTAGAGCGCGTCCCAGCTTGGGGCTGCTCGCCTGCCCGTCCTGCGAGCCATGCACAAATCTAAACCTAAGGTTTAGGTTCGTGCAACCCGACCTCCGCCGGGAACCGTATCGAGTTCCCGATCCGTACGTGCGCGAGCTTTCCCTCCGCGACGAGCTTGTAGACCGTCGCCTTGGATACCCGGAGGCTTCGCGCGACCTCGGCCACTGTCAGCAAGCAGTCGGGGCCCCCGAGTGCCAGCAGCAAGCCAGCAGCAAACTTTCCACGAAGTCCGGCGAATTCCGGCGAAGCGCTGGGCGCGGCCGGATCGCTGTCGCGAGTGTTTCCAAGCGCTTGCGAATCCTCACCACCCTCTGCACGCTCACTGAGAGCGCTTGGGGTGCAAGTGGTCGCTGGTTCAAATCCAGTCGCCCCGACTCTCTGACCCTCGGAAGCCCATGGTTTCCGAGGGTTTTTCTTTTCCCCGACGCGGCGCTCCTGGGTGGCATCCAACGTCGGGTCGGCACTGGGTGGCACGCGGGGTGGCAATTCGCGAGGCCGCCAGGTTGACCCTGAGAACGATGCTCGGGAGGCTCAGGGGGAAGAAGGACCGACGGACGACGTCCGCGGGCCTCTCAACGCGATCCTGGTGGGCTAGACGTGCGGCATCATGGGGGTCAGACCGATGGGCGATGCTGGCTCTCGTAGGGGGACACCTTGCCGTCGTACAGAGCGCCGCCTGATGACCGGACGAAGGGGCTCCTTCGCATCCTCGTCGCCGACAAGTTCACGCACGGCCAGATCAACGAACTCATCGACCTCTTCCAGGTGAACCCGGCGCTAGTCTCCGCATCGAACAAGAGCGACCGCGCAGGCGCCCTGATCCGGCGGCTCCAATCGGAGCATCTCAAGGAGCTCGTTGCGACCGTGTTCGGGGACGGGTTCGTGCAGCCGAGCATGACGAGCGAGGGCTGCATGAAGGCTGAGGCGGCGTTGCGCGCCGCCTGCATCATGGAAGGGCCGGCCGATCCGCCCTGGATTGCGGCACCCTCATCCGGGTTCGCCCATGGCGACATCGCACAGCCCGTCACGCTGCCTGATGAAGATCCTTTCGCCGTCGCGGAGCCCGTCACTCTGCCAGCGACGCCGCCGTGGCTTAACGTCACGCCGACGACGTCCCCCACGCCTGTGGGCAAGCCTGCCGTGTTCGTCGTCCACGGGCATGACGTGGCAGCAAGGGAGTCGGTGGCGAGGCTCATCGAACGGTTGGGCTTCGAAGCGATCGTGCTCGGTGAGCAGGCAGACGCGGGGCGGACCATCATCGAGAAGTTCGAGGCACATGCTGCGCGCGTGGTGTTCGCAGTCGTGATGCTCACGGCCGATGACGTCGGGGCGAGCAAGGCAATGCGTCATGACCTCCGCCCGCGGGCTCGCCAAAACGTGTTCCTCGAGCTTGGGTACTTCGCTGCCAAGCTCGGCCGCGCGAAGGTGTGTGCCATCCATGAAGCAGATGTCGAGATCCCGTCCGACTTCGCGGGCGTCCTCTACGTCCAGATGGATCCGGCCGGCGCCTGGAAGCTCAAGGTCGCGAGGGAGATGAAGGCGGCCGGGCTCATGGTCGACTTGAACTTGCTGCACGTGTGATCTGGCCCCATGACGTGGAACTGGAAGCAGTGGCAGGCCGGGCTGAAAGAGGCCGTCCCCGACCACCTGCAACATCATTTCAATAGCTCCAGCACTTTCTGGAACGCGGTAAACGTCGAAGGAGAGACGGACCGTGCACTAGGCTTGCTCGGCGGCGCCTTCGTCGAGGCGGCGCTCGATGGCCTGATCAAGGCGCGCTTGGTCAACGATGACGTCGGGCAGAAGGTGCTGGACGCTAACGTCTTCGCCAAGAAGATCACGCTCGCGGCCGCTCTCGGCCTCATCCGTTCCGCGATGAGCGCTGAAATGAAGCACGTCTGCGACATCCGTAATGCGTTCGCTCACACGTTGGGTGCATGCGACTTCAACAGCCCAAAGGTGAAGGCCCTGGTCGACAAGTTGTATGTGATGAGGCCTCACCCGGAGCTTGAGATCGACTGGCATTCCGTCGCCGGCAATCGACGAGATGCATTCATGTGGGAGGTCGATGAAGCGCATGCACGCGGCGTCGTAGTCGAAGTAGACGTGGAGGCTGAAGTCCATCCGCGCCCGGTGGATCGTCATGTACGAGGCGAGGTCGGTGAGGATGACGTCGCCCTCCGTGCCGAGCGCCTTCGCCGCCTCATGGAAGACGAGCGGCAGGCCGAACAGCGTCGCCGTCGCGTAGCCCGACACGCCGGCCGGCGCGTAGTAGGGGAAGCCGAACCCGATGACGGACTGCTCCAGGTCGGAGCTCGCATACGACGATCGTGTTGGGGAGGAGCGGGGCGACGTCGTCCACTCCGACCGTATCTCAGATGAGCGAAGGGCCGCCCCGTCGCCGGGAGGGAGACGCGGGGCCGGCGTCGTCCACCGGCCTCTGATCTCAAACTTGACGAAGGGGTGCTCAGGCCCCGAGCCAAAGCGGTTCTGGACCACGAACTGCTAGGGAGCCACCCAAGAGCAGGCCTCGTCGAGCATCGGCTCCGTCCCGATGAGTGCTTTGAACTCGTCGCACGCCGCCACGTAGGTCTGTCGGAGACCGCCGGGGCCCAAGCAAGTCTCCTCGTTTTCATCAGAGGAATCCATGCAGGCTTCAAAGGCGCGACAAGCGTCGACGATCCGCGTCCTGATGCCCGGTAGACGCTTCTCCGTCTCGCGCCGCCGCTGCCGTAGCTCCGTCATGACTCCCTGGGTCGAAGGCCGTTCTCCGCACAGTTGGATGACCTGCAACGCGAGATGTTCATCCTTCAGGTATCCATCGGAAGTCAGCTCCAGACCCATTTCCTCGGCCACGGCGTGGCGCACTTCGAACTGGCAGCGCACCACTTCCATGAGCCGCTCTGCTCGCGCCAATCGGAATTCCTGAAGTGCGCGCGTCACTCGGAAATACTTACAGTGATCCTCGCCACAGAAGCAGTGGTCTTCAAAGAACGCTCGGTCGCGCGGAGGGACGGCGATGCTAGGCGTATCCGCGATGGCCTTGCACAAACGCTCCTTCGAGACCTGCGCCATCGTAGGAGTGGCGGAGAGGGTCGCCATCGCAACCAGCAGCATCCGAACCATGCTCGCGAGCCTACCGCACCGCCTCGAATGCTCGCTAGGACCGCCGAAACCTCACCACGCGCGTCGCCGCCCCGGCCCCTCCGTCTTCGCGGGTCCGAACCGCCGCGCGTACCAGCGGCGCCACCTGAGCTTCGCGCACCTTCTCCGAGCATAACTCCGACGCTGAGTGCGGTATGCTCCAACTCGCACCGTACGCGAAGGTGATGATCCGTCCGGTTCGCAACCCTCCGCCGTCCCGTCTGAGTGCGGCGCGCGCCGCTCGGGAGAACTGACGTGATGCGCTACGCGGTCATCGCGCCATGACCGCCGCACTGCTGTCTTGCGGGGGGAAGGGCGGCGAGAGCGGCTGCACGGAGACCGGCGGTACAGTCTCGAATCTCTGGTGCTGCGTGGCCCCGACCCAGAGTAATCCGGGCACATTCATGACGCGCGGACCGTGCGTCAAGGCTCCGATTTCGATGACTTGCAACGTGTGGCCCTGACGCGGCGACGGCGATGGTCGCACTATGGCGACCGCTTGTCAGGCTCAGGAGCGATTACTCTCGGTCAGGGTTCCCCTCACCCCAGCAACCCCGCGATCATCTCCGGGTCCGGCGGCTTCGCGACGTGCGAGTCGAACCCCGCCTCGACCGCCCGCGCCACGTCCTCTGGCTGGGCGTACCCGCTCACCGCGACGAGGCGGACGGGGTGGCTCGCCGAGAGCGCGCGGAACCGCCGCGCGAACTCGTACCCGTCCATGCCCGGCAGGCCGATGTCGCAGAGGACGACGTCGGGGAGGTCCTCGGCCGCCTTGGCGAGCCCCTCGAACGCGTCGTAGGCGACCTCCGGCCGGTGCCCCGCCATCGACACGAGCTGCGCGAGCGAGTCGGCAGCGTCCCGGTTGTCGTCGATCACGAGGACGCGCCGGGGCCGGGCGCGCCCCGCCGGAAGCGCGGCGCCGCGCGTGCCCACCGCCCGAGGCTCGGCGAGCGGCAGCGACACGACGAAGTCGGTCCCCTGCCCCCGCCCGCCGCTGTACGCGGCGACGTCTCCGCCGTGGAGCGCGACGAGCGCCTTCACGAGCGCGAGCCCGAGGCCGAGCCCGCCCTCGCTCCGCGCGAGGGTCTGCTTCCCCTGGGTGAAGGGGTCGAAGATGGTCTCGATCATCTCCGGCTCGATCCCCGCCCCCGTGTCCCGGA
>Ga0318572_10000935_pt1 | contig 11367 bp, 8 predicted proteins | sample GRESIP089b5f20_FD_202528 | JGI IMG/M metagenome (GOLD analysis project Ga0318572, IMG submission 202528) | Tropical soil microbial communities from Luquillo Experimental Forest, Puerto Rico - GRE.SIPMG.089b5f20 | ecosystem: Environmental > Terrestrial > Soil > Tropical forest > Bulk soil...
GTAAACAGAAGGGCAGCCCGAACGGGCTGCCCTTCTTTCTTTCCGAAACTCGACTGTCAGTTCACGCGAGGTTCGCCATTAGCCTGAAACTCGACACCCGCAACCGCCTGGCCTGAAGCCAATACATCCCGCATCCGCTCAGGGTTCGGCCCGCCTGCCGACTCCGCCGCCCGCAGAACACCTATCGCCTCATCCGGCGCAGTCTTCGCCGGCATCCTGAATATCCACGGAACATTTGTCGACGTGATTGAAGTGTCATCCGTCAACGCAATCACCGGCACAAACGCCTTCAGCGAAAGCTGCTCTGCCAGATGCGCCGCATCACGATTCAGCGCAACAATGGCAACAGCATGCTCGTCCCAGAGCGCTCGCACCAGCGCATCTGACCCGGCCCACACCTTCCAGTCTGCGCCGCGCCAACTCGGATCGCTCTCGACAGGGATCACCTTCCACACGCGTGATCCGCTTGCTTCAGCCAGCACCTGCTCCACCCGTGTACTACCCGCAATCTTCGCTGCATCCGGACCAAAGAAAACAACACGAAGCGGCCCTGCCGGAACATCCGGCAGCGCCGGTCCGGCGAAACCCACACCTTCTTCGTCAACCCGCGCGTACGGCTGCGCTGGCTGTTTGACCTCAGCCTTCTGCTCCGGCTTTGCATCGACCTTCGGCGCAGCAGGCTCGTCCTTTTCCATGGTCTGCACGCGATAGCTGATCGCGCCGTTGTGTACCGTCGCCAGATACAGCGGTGCAACATTCTTCTGGTTTGGATCGAATACCATGTGGCCCGTCACGCCGTCATACGCTTCAATGTTTGCCAGCGCATCATGAATGCGCGCGCGATTCAGTCCAGCTTTGCAGATTGAGTCCAGCAAAGCATTCATCGCGTCATATGCAAGGGCCGCAAACTGCTCTGGCTTCTCATGGAAGCGCGCTTCAAAGCGCTCGTTGAACGCAAGCCAGCGCGGATCATTTCGCGACGGATCGTACGGGAAGACTGCTTCAAAGCCCTCCGCAGCATCCTTGGCCTGCGCCAGAAACTCCGGCCCTACCGTGCGATAAGAGCCGAAGACCCGCTGCTTCATGCCCAGTGCACGCATCTGCTTCAGGATGCCCGCGGCATCGGCTTCGTCTCCCCAGATCACAATCGCATCTGTGCGCGAAGACTGAATGATCTTCAGCGCACGCGTGTAATCCGTATCGCCCGGCATGAACTTCTGCTCGATCACCACCGGATGACCAAGCCGTCTGGCTGCATCGCGAAACTTCAACACCCCAAAGCGCCCATAGCGATTGTTTACGCGCAGCAGTGCCACGCGCTTCATCCCAAGCTCTGTGAAGATGCGTCTCGCCAGCGTAAGGCACTGCACGCGGTCATCCTGAAGATCCGTGAAGTACCAGGGAATATACGTCTCGGGAATTGTCGGGTCCGTCGAAGCAGAATTGACAATCGGGATCTCTGCCTTGAGCGCCACCCGCAGCACAATATGCGTTGACTCTGAACTGATCGAGCCGAAGATCGCCCAGTCCTCATCGTCATAGACCATCTTGATGGTCTCGTTCGAAGGCGAACCCCAGATCGTCGGATCCGTCGGCCGGTCATCGCCGTAAACAGCCTTGGCCTGCCAGTTGTCGTAGTCGTTGTGCAGCATCAGCTTATACGGAATGCCGCCGTAGCCTCCATGTGCGTTGGCCTCTTCAATTGCCAGCTGCGCACCATGCAACATGCGCTGGCCAAATGCCTGATCCGGCGTGTGCTCAATCGGGCCAAAGAAACCAATGCGTACTTCAGTCAGATCTTTCGGATCGGGGACATCGCGCCCCGCACCCGTAAAGATGTTCGGGTGCGTGTAGTTGAGAAAGTACGGCTTGGCGAACTTCTCATACGGGCTCATGTCCGTGGGCTCACCCGCATAGGGCTCCACATTGCGGTCACGCGGTGGCGGCGGCGGATTCTTCCCGCACTCGCACACACGCGACTCGGCGGGCGACGGCACATGGGCCGGAGCCTGCGCCGTAGCGAGCGCCGTGCCCGCCGCAAGCAGGCACGCACAACTCCACACCGATCCGGTTCTCATCACGCTTACTCCTTGTTGCCGGCTGTCTTCTCTGTGCGGAACATCGCAATCGCTTCGATCTCGATGAGCAGTTCGGGACGGCAGAGATGTGCCTGGATGCCAGTGGAAGCAGGCAGCGGGTCGAGCCCCTGCTCCTTGAAGAACGCCGTGCGCTCCTCGTTGAACGCATCGTAGTCGCGGTCGATATCACGCAGATAGCAGCTGGTGCGCACGATATCGTGCCACGTGCATCCCTCGCTCTCCAGCAGCTTGGTAATGTTGTCGTAGGTACGGCGCAGCTGTGCGCGGAAATCGCCGATGTGTACGCTCTTGCCTTCCTCGTCGATCGATGCCGTACCGGAGATCAAAAGAATCACCAGGCCGTTCAGGTCGATGCGCATGCCGCGCGAAAACGAGCTCGGCTTCGCGTAGTCGTAGGCCTCATTGAGTGTATCGAGGTTTGTCATTGCGCGCTTCTGGACCGGTCCGTGTCCAACTGCTTCCAAAGCTTCTGCAAAGTCAATCATGATGATGGCTCCTTGTTCTTATTTTTCCCGTATTCCATGGCTCAATCCGCGGGCCGTGGCCACCCAGATATCGTCGCCTTGAAAGTCGATGTTGAGAATGTAGTGATGCGAAGGCGCGGTCGAAACCGGCACCTCGGTTATGTTGCCCTGTGCATCGCGCACAGACATCTCCGGCTTTCCATCTGTAAGTGAAGGCCGATAAACAGCCCAGTTGGTCCCGTCGTAGTAGGCCAGACCCCTGTCCGTACCAAACCACGCACGATTCGCATCTACACCCTTCACGACGTTGGTGAAGTTCGATGGAAGCCCGCTGTCCTTGGTCAGAAAGTTGTGCCAGTAGCGCCCGTCGTAGCGGCTATCGCCAAAGTAAGTTGCAATCCACGCCACCTTGTCTACGTAACTGACTGACGTAGTGATCTCGTGAATCAGCCCCTGGTCTTTGAACAACACCATCTCGGTCTCGCCGTCCGGATCGTCATACTTATCCCAGCGCCCTGTCTTCTGGTTCAACTCCAACAGCCCACTGCCCCACACCGCGTAATACACCTTCTCCGGCGTTGCAGCCACTCCATAAACCCAGATCTCGCTCATCGGAGTGTTGCGCTCGTTATAGAGGGACCATTGGTTCGTCTTGAGATTCAACATGCAGCCGCCTGCGGCGGTGGCTACCCATACATGCTCTCCCTCGACTGCCACTCCATACACCACGTCATTGCTTAGCCCGGAGTTCAACTGCGTGAACGTATCAATACGCCCGCTTGAGACGCGGCTCAAGCCTGCCATCGTTCCGGCCCACACATCTCCAGTACGCTTATCGAGCGCAAGCGACAACACAGCACGATGCGCAAGACCGTCCTTGGTCGTGTAGGTCTTCCACTTGCCGTCTTCGTACACGCCGAGACCGTTATCGGTGCCGGCCCAGATGCGGTCGCCATCTACCAACACCGCGTACACATGGTTATCCGGCAACCCATTCGCGGTCGTGAAGTTCTCAAACCGGAAATGCGGCATCTCGGGCGTTGCGGCGAATGCCAGCGTGCCCAGCGCCACGCATCCGGCAGCCACCACCCTCGCGATCCGACTCCATACACTGTTCATCATCGCGTCCTCAGATACTCGATCAAGTCGTTCAGCTCGTCCTTCGTAAGGTCGTTGGTACGGCCATGCTTGTCTTCTGGATTGAAGACCGTCCAGATCTGTTCCAGCGTTGCTGCCGAGCCATCATGCAGATAAGGTGCGCTCAACCCAATGTTCGTCAGTTGCGGTGTATCCAGCAGGCCAGAGCGGTCGGTCGCGCGTTTCGTACCCACATCGAATGACCTCTGGCTCGTCCCCTTCGGCCCACTGTGGCAATAGGAACAACGGTTCGCCTCCGCGATCGGGTTGCCAAACTTGTCGACCGCGCGCTCGAACAGCGCTTTCCCTCGATCCTGCGCAGGCGTCAACTCTCCGTGCGGCTGGCGCCAGCGGTTCGGTCGTGGCGGAATCGAGCGCACATACGTGACCAGGTCCGTCAGCGTCAGATCGTCGTAGTTCTCTGACCGCCAGAAGTACTTCTCCGTACGCGGACCGCACTCCGTCGGAAGGTTCGGATTGCCGCCATTCCACTTGTACGGTTCGGTTCCCACCAGGTCCTCGATCGGGCGATTGTCCACAATGTCCACGCCAAAACCATCTGGCTCCAGGTCCCACGTCAGTCCATCGAACGTCGAATCGATGTGACAATTCGCACAACCGATCTGCCCCTGAAACGAATAATGCGCCGTGTAGAAAGTCTGCTCGCCGTGGCGCACCACTGAAATCTGCTTCTGCCCTGCAAGTGGAACGCGCTTCACACGGCTCGTCGCCGCATCAATCACGCTGATCGAGTCATCCAACCGATTTGCAACCAGCACCTGGTGGCCATTCCGCATCATCAATACGCCGCGCGGATCATTCCCCACAGGGATGCGCTTCACCACATAATTCGCGCTTGCCGAAAGATCCTCAGCGAACGGCTGCGGATGCTCGCGCACAAAACGCAGCAGACGCGCAGTATCCAGCACAGTTACATTTTCAGAACCGCCGTGCGACACATAGATGCGCGACTTATCCGGCGCAATTGCCACACCGAACGGCCGCGGATAGTAGCGCTCAAGTTCATCGAGCGGTACTTCAACCGGCTTTGAGCCCACGTCAGCGCCAAACAGCATCAGCGTGTCGATGAATGCTCCGCCATGCTCGAGATGCGCAAGCGGCACCAGGTTCTTCGGATGCAACTCGGCAAGCACCCCAAGCCGCCCATCTGCAGAGAACGCGATATGAAAACCGTGCGCAATGCCGTGCAAGGGAATGCGCTCAACAACAACTGCCCGAACCGCATCAATCACCGTAATCTCAGACTCCGGTGCAGTGCGATGCGGTGTCGCATTCGGATAGACATGCGTAACGTAGAGCCGCGCTCCATCCGGAGAAGGCGTGATGTAACTGGCTCCGCGTCCTGCTGCCAGCCTCTTCACTTCCTCGCCAGTCTTCGCATCCAGCACCGCAACATCGTTCGAGATACGATTGGCAACAAACAAATATTTGCCCGCGCGGTCTTCCACTACGTTCGTTGGCTCAGCAGCCACCGGCCACGTAGCCGCCACAGCAAGCGTCCTGGTGTCGATCACGGAAATCGTGTCATCCCAGGTATTGGCAACGAACAGTTGCGCACCATCAGGCGATAGCGAGAACCCTCGCGGAATGTGCCCCACGTGCACACGCTTAACCTCAGCGTAAGTCGTGGCATTCAGTACACGCACTTCGTCTGTCCCCTGGCATAGCACGTACAGACGCGCTCCGTCGGCAGAGTAGAGCATCTCCACCGGCGACACATATTGCACATTCGTGGCTCGCGGATCAGGCGCAGCAGCGCGCGCCGTATTGCCCTGCATCAGGGCCATCGCAAAGCACGCCGCCGCAGCCGACGCAAGCAACGCTACGCCGCAATAGCGCACCTGTACCTGGAGCCGCTCGTTCACTTCGGCTCCTCCACCGTCAGCACACGATCCACCGGTTGCTGCGTGAGTGTCTGCTCCGCGCCGCTCGGCCAATGGACCACGATCTTGTCGATCGTCTTAGCCTTGCCAAGTCCGAAGTGCAACCGAGCCTCATTCTGAGAGAGGTATCCTGAACCAGCCACACGCTCCTGCAGCTCATGCTTCGCTCCGGCAAAGATCTCCACCTTCGCGCCGATGCCGTCGCGGTTACTCTTCGTGCCTTTCAGCAGAATCGCTACCCAGTGTCCGGCATTTTGCGAGACGTTGTGGACCAGCTTGCCGCGTTCGCCAAGGTTCACGAGGAAAGCATCCATCTTGCCATCATTGTCGTAATCAGCAAAGCAAGCGCCGCGAGCTACGGTACGCTCACTCAGCACCGCACCTGCATCGCGCGAGATGTCGTCGTAACGATCCTGGCCCAGCCCATGGAACAGCGTATGCTCTTGCGGGATCAGGTGAATCAGTCCACCGTGGAAGATCAACACATCGAGGATGCCGTCGTTGTCGTAGTCGTAGACACCCGTACCCCAGCTCACATACTGCGCATTCGCCTGCGAAACGCCGTTGCCTGCACCTATGTCATCGAAGGTCAGCTTGCCGGTGTTGTGCAACATTCGGTTGTAGTGACCATCCGTCACCCAGAGGTCCAGCATGCCGCGGCCGTCGAAGTCAGCAAACACCGGGCCCATCGACGAAGTCGACTCGCCGTTCTGTCCGAATGCCGTGCCGCTGTCGTTGCCGATCTCTTCAAAGGTTCCGTCATGTTTATTGCGGAACAGGAAGTTCTCTGTGCGGTCGTTGGCGACATAAATGTCATCCCAACCGTCACCATCGAAATCTGCAGCCGTCACGCCCATCGTGCGGCCCACAAAGTTGCTCAGGCCTGACTTGTCAGACACATCCGTGAATGTGCCGTTGCAGTTGTTGTGGAAGAGCTTGTTTGTCTCGCCTTCATAATCGAGCGGCCCCGGATAATTATCGGCAGCATAGTAGGCCCGATACTTGGGATCGAACTTCACATAGCGTCCCACGAACAAATCGACGCAACCATCCTTGTCGTAGTCCAGCCACGTGGAACTGATCGCCCACCCATCGACCTTGATTCCAGCTTTCTCCGTCACATCGGTAAAGTGGCCGTTGCCATCGTTGTGATACAAAATCGTCTTGCCGTACGCAGTCACGAACAAATCGACGAAACCATCATTGTCATAATCAGCTGCGGTCACCGCAATGCCATACATATCAGGATTCAGGCCTGCCTGATCCGTAACGTCCGTGAACGTACCGTCGCCGTTGTTGCGATAAAGATGGTTATGCGGCAGCGGGTTTGGCTTCACTTTCAGCGGATGCGGATGCATCGAGTCATCCAGCGGTCGGCCGTTCACCACGTAAAGATCAGGCAGTCCATTGTTGTTGTAATCGAACCACACACAACCTGCGCCAGTCCCCTCGAGCAACGACCCCAACTGCGCCGAGCCAAAGCTATGCGTGTAATCGATATGCGCCTTCGCCGTTGCATCTTCAAATTGAATAGCAGGCGCTTTCGCAGCAGCAACGGACGTTACCGCCTGTGCGCATACCGCAGCAGGTATTACCGCCAACGCAATTGCGGAACTCAGCTTCCAGATTCGCATCATTTCGAAAGGCCTCCGTTTGCGTCGCTCTTGCCCGTCATGTCGGCAGAAATCGTGGTTCGAAGCAGCACGTCAGGCACGCGATTCTCCGCGGCTCGCTCTGGACCGGTGTGGCAGCCTGTACAGATGCGCTGCTCGCCGCTGCTCGACCAGAACCACCCGCGCTCAGCGCGAAGTACGTTGCCTTTCGCGTCCAGCACCGCGAAGCGCACCGGAGTATTGCCCGGCACCTTCACAAAGAAGGACCCGTCTTCTTCAACCGGCGCGATGCCCATCACCTTTGCATTACCGGCTGCATCCTGTGTTTCCACCCGAACCTTGGATGGCGTACCGCTCAGCGCGCCGTCGCGCGAAAGCCTCGCATCCAACGCAAGCAGGTTGGCATAATCCCACGGATGAAGCGCAGATGGATGATGCTTCGGTCGCAGGCGCGGCTCCACCAGCACCGGCTCGACGAGATTCATCCCCCGCTCAGCAAAGACCGGCGTTAGCGCTGCAGCGCCAGGCTTCCACAGCTTCAGCGCAAAGGCATCTCCCTTCGACGTACGCGCGCTTACCAGCCACAAGCCGCCAGCCGCTTCAGCAATCGCGCCGGCATACTCCGCCTTTGGCGTAGCGACTGCCTCTTCGTGCGCCAGCGGCGAAGTAAACCGCGCCAGCGCCATGCCGTGCGTGAACACTACATCGCCCGATGCAAGCTGCCGTCCGCCCCAGCGAGCGGCCCCGTGGTCGCAACGGTAGGACTCGACTCCCGAACCATCTGTGTACACCAGATAGAGCTCCGGCGATCCCGCCGTACCAAGCGGAAATCCCGACTCGAACAACACGCGCCCGTCGGCCAACACGTCGTCTGGCAATGCGCTCGCCTGCGCATAGGTGAGCGCTAATGTCTCTGGCAACGCGGGGTCGAGGAACTTGTCGTCATCATTCATCCGCGCCGACTCGATCACGTACCCACGCACATCGCGCACGGCATAGAGGAATCGCCCCGCAGGCAAATAAAACGGCCGGATCGCGTCCGTCGCACCATGCGTCAGTTGCCGCACTGCACCGTCCGCCAGTGCCAGTTCCCAAATCTGCCACGGATCGCCCGCTGTCTTCTTACCGGCGAACAATACCGCCTTCGCATCGAACGAGACATTTGCGTCGGCGGTTGCCGCAAAGCCTGCCACCAACGGCTCGGCCTTGCCCGCATGCAGCCGCTCAATCTGTGCTCCCTGTGGGAAGCGCTCACCGCCCGCAAGTGCCGCCAGCGGCTCATACGCGGGCGTCGCCGTCACCAGTACGTCTGTCTTCATCGGCGCTGAGGGATTCGGTGTGAACCCGCACACGACCATCAGCAAAGCCGCGCCGCACAGACAACAGATTGTTCGGAAGCCCCGTGTCATCCAACCATCTCCAACACGTGAGCCTGATGCACCACAGGGCGCAGTGCCAGATACGGCTTCATCGACTTCATCATCGAATCAAACGCCGCGAAGTCCAGCGACTGCTCGCCATCGCTCCATGCCCGGTCGGGATCGGGATTCACCTCGACAATCAGGCCGTCCGCCTCAGCCGTCACGGCGATGCGCGCAAAGGCCGGCACCAGATCGCGATGACCAGCCGCATGGCTTGGATCGGCAATCACCGGCAGATGCGAGATAATCTTCAGCAGTGCGATCGCCGCAATGTCGAATGTGTTGCGCGTCGCCGTTTCGAAGGTGCGAATGCCGCGCTCGCAGAGCATCACATTCGGGTTGCCGCATTCCAGAATGATCTGCGCCGATCGCATCATGTCGGCAATCGTCGCCACCATGCCCCGCTTCAGCAGAATGGGTCGCCCCGACCGCGCCGCCGCCTCCAGCAACGCAAAGTTCTCCATGTTGCGTGAGCCGATCTGCAGTATGTCGGCATACTCGGCCACGAGCGGAACATCTGCCTCGCTCATCACTTCGGTCACAATCGCAAGGCCGCTCGCCTCGCGCGCATGCGCCAGCATCTTCAGGCCTTCGTGGCCGTGGCCCTGAAATGCGTAAGGGGAGCTGCGTGGCTTGAAGGCGCCTCCGCGCAGGATGCGGGCGCCTTTGCGGCGAACATGAATCGCCGTCTCGATCAGCTGCGCTTCTGTTTCCACCGAGCAAGGGCCCGCCATAGTGACGAAGTCCTGCCCGCCGATCTCGAAATCCAGAACCGGGATAATCGTCCGCTGGCGTTCTGCACACTTCAGAACATCCGGCGTTTCAGCAAACCGCTCCTGCCAACTTGCGCGCACCCGTGGCGCTCCAATCCGGGGAAGCGTCAGACTACCGCGAACGGTAGAGAGCCGCCTCAACCTAAAGGTGGAGATACAAGCCGCTGCTCTGGCCGCACCTGACCCTTCGTTTCTAGCCACGGAATGAACAGTTGTCTGTGACGGATGAACTTGACTGTGCTGCCCGTTACTCGATCTTTGCAAGCGGTGGCGGACGGTAGCCAAAAGCTCCGTCTACAACCGCCGCAACACCCAGCGCAACCTCATCTTCAAACGGTCTAGCCACCACCTGCACACCAATCGGCAGTCCCTCCGATGACTTCCCCACCGGCACCACCGCAGCAGGCGCCGCCAGCGCATTGAACCACTGCGTATGCCGCACAGCATCCAGATACTCCACCCTGTGGCCGTCAATCGTCCACGCGCGCTCGCCATGGCGCCACGCCGGAACACTCGCCACCGGACATAGCAGCACAGGATACTCGCGAAGCAGTTCCAAGGTCTTAGCACGCACAACCTCAAGCTCTGCCCAGGCGTTCAGCAGCTCCGTCGCAGTGAGCGGAGGAACCGAATCTGCGATCCCGAGAAACTCCCTGAAGATAGGGCTCAGCCGGTCGCGCTTGCCCTCAATCGTCGGCGCATAAAACATAGCGCCGCACTGCACAAAAAACATCCACCACAGTTTGCGTAGTTGCTCCAGCGTGTGCGGTCGGAACGGCTCCACGCGAAACCCAGCCGCACGCAATGCATCCGCTGCGGCTCGCACCGCTGCACGCGTCTGCGCTGTCACCGGCACAAGCTCATCGTCCTCAAAGTAGCCAATCGTCTGCGCCCGTAGCTCCTCTGGGCTCGGCCGCCTGAGCGCAACCGGCGGACTCACCGGATCGCACACGTCCTGCCCTGCAAGCGTACGAAACATCAGCGCCACATCCACAATCGTGCGCGCCATCGGGCCAATCGCGCCGAGGATAGAAAACGGCCCCACACACGGCGGCAAGTGCCCGGCACCCGGAACGCGCCCCGGCGTTGGCTTCAGCGAACAGATGCCCGTGAAGTGCGCAGGCACACGCACAGAGCCCCCCGAGTCCGAGCCAAGCCCCGCCGCAGACATGCCTGCCGCAATCGCAGCCGACTCCCCTCCACTCGATCCACCCGGCGTTCGATCCAGATCCCACGGATTCGCAACGCGCCCATGCAACAGGTTGGCCGACTCATACGCCATCAAAAATTCAGGGCAGTTCGTCGTGCCCAGGATCAGCGCACCTGCCGCACGCAGCCGCGTCACCACCACCGCGTCCTCGCGCGGCACATCGCCTTCCAGCAACAGACTTCCAATCTCGCACTTGTAACCCGCCGTCGCAATCGACGACTTCACAGTAACCGGCAATCCGTGCAGGGGACCTCGCGCCGGCTCCGCAGCTAGCCGCCGCGCCTCCACTCGCACGCGCTCTGCATCGAAATCTGCAAACACATTGAGCTGCGGATTCAACCGCTCGATCTGCGCCAGATGCGCTTCGGCCAGCTCCGGAATCGACACTTCGCTCGTGCGCAGCAACTCCAGCTGCCGCATCGCTGACTCCAGCACCACTTTGCTCATGGCCGAGTTGCCTTCTCCGTCGCGCAGCCCGCGCCCACACAGGTCGAGTTGTCATCCAGCGGAGTCGAAGGCAACATCTTGTAGTCGAAGCGATAGCTGCGCACCGGCTCGCCCGTATCAAAGCGATCATTCCAGTTGAGCTGATACGCAAACGCATCGGCATCATCCGGGAACGCCTCTGTCGCTGGATACGGATACTTGCTCATGCCATGGAACGGCAGTTGCGACACCGTGTAGGGCGACGCATCCCACCAGTCCATATCTTTCACGTAGCCGTTGGCTACGTGAAAGATATGGAC
>Ga0318572_10000943_pt1 | contig 11323 bp, 12 predicted proteins | sample GRESIP089b5f20_FD_202528 | JGI IMG/M metagenome (GOLD analysis project Ga0318572, IMG submission 202528) | Tropical soil microbial communities from Luquillo Experimental Forest, Puerto Rico - GRE.SIPMG.089b5f20 | ecosystem: Environmental > Terrestrial > Soil > Tropical forest > Bulk soil...
TAGGCCTTGCTCACGCCGACGACGCCGTGGATCTTCGTGGGCGGCACGCCCGTGCCCGTCGCCGCGCCGCCGGCGGTCGACGAGGACGACGTGATGTAGGGATAGGTCCCGTGGTCGATGTCGAGCATCGTCGCCTGGGCGCCCTCGAACATCACGCTGTAGCCAGCCTCCATCCAGCGCGAGAGCAGGAGCGCCGTGTCGGTGATGTAGGGCGCCAGCCAGCCCGCGTGGCGGAGATACTTGTCCAGGATCTCCTCGACCGAGAAGGTCTCGGCGTCGTAGATCTCGCGCAGCAGCCGGTTCTTCAGGGCCACGTTCAGCTCGAGCTTCTCGCGGAAGAGCCGCTCGTTCAGCAGATCGGCCATCCGGATGCCCACGCGCGCTGCCTTGTCGACGTAGGCGGGCCCGACGCCCCGCCCGGTCGTCCCGATGCGGCGCTTGCCCAGCTTGGCCTCCGAGGCCAGATCGAGCGCCGGATGGTAGGGCATGATCAGGTGCGCGTTCTTGGAGATGAAGAGATTGCCGTCGAGCTGAACGCCGCGGCGCACGAGCGCTTCCATCTCCTCGATCAGCGAACCCGGATCGATCACCACGCCGCAGCCGATCACGCACCGGCACCCCGGGTGCAGGATGCCCGACGGGATCGAGTGCAGGACATACTTCTCCCGGCCCACGACCACGGTGTGACCGGCGTTGTTCCCGCCGGCGAAGCGCGCCACGACGTTCACGTGCGGCGCCAGCATGTCGACGACCTTGCCCTTGCCCTCGTCGCCCCACTGCGTTCCGACGACCACGATGTTAGGCATGGCTCGCACCTCTGAATACGCGCTCCGGGTGGTCGAGGATCTCGCCGACCGCCAGGATGCGCTCCGATCCGTCCGCCAGATTCATCGCCACGACCTGACCCGCCGCCGCGCGAGGGTGGCCGATGACGAGCACTTGCCCCACGCGTTGCGCCCGCGCGTAGGCCACCGACTCCTCGTGCCCCTCCATCACCGAGAGCGCGCGCCCCACGTCGAACGCGAACCCGACCGCCGCACAATCGTACCCGAAGCGTCCGAGCATGTCGTCGTAGCGGCCGCCGCCGGCGATCGAGGCGCCGAAGCCCGCCACGTACGCCTCGAAGTAGGTCCCCGAGTAGTAGTCGAAGCCGCGCACCTCGCCCAGATCGAGCAGCACGCTCTCGGCGAGCCCGTAGATCTTGAGCAGGCGATACACCTCGGCGAGATTCGCCAGCGCGCGCGACGAGCGCTCGTTGCGCGCGAAGGCCGCGGCGCGCTCCAGCACGGCCTCGCGGCCGAAGAGGGTCGGTAGGGCCAGCAGCGCGTCGCGCACGTGCGCGGGGGGGGCCACATCGGCCACCAGGCGCTCGAGGGTCGAGCCGTCCTTGCGGGCAAGGGCCGCCCGCAGCTCGCGCCCCTGGGCGGCGTCGGTCTTGGCCTCGTCGAGGAGCCCGCGGAAGAAATCGGGATGGCCGAGATCGATCTGGAACCGCTCGAGCCCGAGCGCGCGCAGCCCCTCGATCGTCATCGCGATCACCTCGACCTCGGCCTCGGGCTGGTCGAGCCCGATCAGCTCGACGCCGGCCTGGTAGAACTCGCGGTAGTGCGACACGCGCGGCTCGTCGTAGCGGAACACGTTCGTCACGTAGGCCAGGCGGATCGGCTTGGGCTCGTCGCGCAGCCGGGTGGCGACCACGCGCGCAATCTGGGGCGTGATGTCCGGGCGCAGCGCGAGGGTCCGGCCGGTCTCGCGGTCGACGAGCGTGAACATGTTGCCCTGCACGTCGACGTCCGTCCCGGTCGCGAGCACGTCGGAGAACTCGAACGTGGGGGTGACGATCTCGCGATAGCCCCAGCGGCGGAACACCCCGAGCAGCGAGGCTTCGACGTGCCGTTTGCGCTCGGCCTCGTCCGGCAGATAGATCCGGGCACCCTTCGGCAGCTGGGTCTGGCGCGGCTTCACGGCGCCACCGCGTCCAGGTGCGCCACCGTGTTCATCCGGTGCACGGTCGCCCAGCCGGGCTCGTATTCGATCTCGGTGATCCCGGCGGGCGCGGCGTCGAGCGTCCAGAGCCGATCGAGCCCCAGGCCGAGCGCGCCCAGCACGATCAGGCGCGTCACGACGCCGTGGCTCACGAGCACGATCGTCTGCTCCTGGTGCGCCTCGTGGAGGGCCGTCAGCCCGGCCGCGACGCGCGCGGCCACGGCGGCGATGGTCTCTCCGCCCACGGGCTCGAAGAGGTGCGGCGCCGAGCGGTACTGCTCCCAGGCCTCGGGGTCGCGCACGCGCACCTCGTCGCGGGTCAGTCCCTCCCAGGCCCCGAAGGACATCTCGCTGAAGGCCGGCACGATGCGCACGGCCAGCCCGTGCGGCTTCGCGATCACCTCGGCCGACATCCGCGCGCGCTCGAGCGGGCTCGCATAGACGGCGGCCACCGCGGTCGACGCCAGCGCGCGCGCCACGGCCGCGCACTGCTCGCGCCCCGCCTCGGTGAGCGGAATGTCCCGCGAGCCGGCAAACCGCCGCTCCCGGACCCACTCCGTCTCCCCATGCCGTACTACGAAGAGTCTCAACCTGTTCACAACCGACGTATTCTACGGCCTAATCGGACGAAGCGCACTACGTCTGTCTCCCCCGACCGGGACCGCTCCGCGGAGGGTACGCGATGATCGAGCGCGCCGAGGTGATCGGGTCCGGCGGACTGGGTGCGGCGACGGCCTTTTACCTCGTCGAGCGCAGAGCTCGCCGTGTCGTGCTCGTCGACAAGTACGACATCGGCTCCCAGACCTCACCCTTCCAGGCCCCGAGCCCTTCGGCGAATCCCATGATGTAGATCGCGGCCTCGGACCAGATGAGATCGAAGGTCGCGTCAGGGAAGTCCAGCGCGCTCATCGAAGCGTTGAGGGTGGTGATCCGATCCGTCAGCCCGTTTCGGGCCGTCCGACGATCGAGCTCGTCGAGAAACGGCTGATGTCGATCGACCGCCGTGACGTGCCCGGCCGTCTCCCGCGCCAGCACGAGCGTCTGCATCCCGGGACCGCAGCCGATGTCCAGGATTCGAGGCGCACCCGGCCACGACCCGGCCACGCTCCGCAGGGCTTTCCGTGTTGATTCGTCGCTGCCCGGGCCTTCCCGTGGCAGGCCGGAATGCAGCCGCCAGAAGAGGCCACGAACGGTTAGAGCTTGACGACCTTGGCGAGGACGATGTCCGGCATCGCTCGGATCTCGTCGAGCGCGGCCGCGGGCATCGGATCGTCGAGGTTCACCACCGAGACCGCGCGCCCGCCACGGCGCTCGCGGCCGAGCTGCATGCCGGCGATGTTGATCCCGTGGCGCCCGCACAACGTGCCAATGCGGCCGATGACACCCGGCACGTCGAGGTTCGCGAACACGAGCATCCAGCCCTGCGGCACCGCTTCCAGCGAAAAGCCGTCGACCTGGACGAAGCGCGGCTCGCGCTTGAAGAAGACCGTGCCGGCCACCGACGTGGCGCCGCGATCGGTCCGGAGCTCGGCGGTGACGAGGCTCGCGTAGTCGGAGCTCTCGGTGGTCGACGTCTCCGTGACGCGCAGCCCCCGCGCCTTGGCGATCAGCATCGCGTTCACGTCGGTCACGTGCTCGGACAGGATCGAACCGAGCAGGCCGCGGACGAGCGCCAGGGTCAAGGTGGCGGTTGGCCGCCCGACGATCTCGCCGGAATACGTGACGCGTACTTCTTGCATCCGACCCTCGCCCATCTGCGCGAGGAAGCGACCCAGCGTCTCGGTGAGGCCGACGTAGGGCGCCTGCTCGCGATGCGTCTCGGCGTCGATCGACGGCAGGTTGACGGCATTCACGGCGACGCCGCGCAGGAGCGCGTCGGCCACCTGGTCGGCGATCGCGAGCGCGACGGCCGTCTGCGCTTCGTCGGTCGCCGCGCCGAGGTGCGGCGTCACGATCACCTGGTCGAGCTTCAGCAGTGGATGATCGGCCGGCGGCGGCTCCTGCTCGAAGACGTCGAGCGCGGCGCCGGCGACCCGCCCCGACTGGATCGCGCGCACGAGCGCCTGCTCGTCGATCAGGCCCCCGCGCGCGCAGTTGATGATCCGCGCGCCCGGCTTGAGCCGAGCGAGCTCCGTCTCGCCGAGCAGGTGCCGGGTGTCGCCGGTAAGCGGCGTGTGGATCGTGACGAAGTCGGCGCGTGCGAGCAGCTCGTCGAGCTCCACGCTCTCCACACCGAGCCGATCCGCCGCCTCGCGCGTCAGGTACGGGTCGTAGGCGATCACCTGCATCCGGAACCCGAGCGCGCGGCGCGCCACCTCGGAGCCGATCCGGCCGAGACCGACGATGCCGAGGATCTTGCCGAGGAGCTCCACCCCTTGCAGGCGATTCTTCTCCCAGCGGCCGGCCTTCAGGGTGACGTCGGCGGCGGGGAGCCGGCGGGCCAGCGCCAGCAGGAGTCCCATCGTGTGCTCCGCCACCGCGGTGGTGTTGCCGCCGGGCGTGTTCATCACGACCACGCCGCGCCGGGTCGCGGCATCCACGTCGATCGTGTCGACGCCGGCGCCGGCCCGTCCGATGACTTCGAGACGCCGGCCCGCCTCGATGACGGGGGCGGTCACCTTGGTGGCGCTGCGGACGATGAGCCCCTCGTACTCGCCGATGCGCTCGACCAGCTCGCGCTCCGCGAGCGAGCCGACCACCTCGACGTCGAGCCCGTGCTTGCGAAGCGCGTCGACGCCGACGGCCTGGAGCCCGTCGGCGACCAGCACCCGCTTCACGACTTCTCGGCGAAGATCTTCTGGGCGGCGCGGACGCTCGACCCGAAGTCGATGGGCTGGCCGATCTCGACGAGCACCTGCTCGAGCGCCGCCAGCGCGTTGATGACGTCGAACTCGGCGGCGTAGCCCATGTGGCCCAGGCGGAAGAGCTTGCCCTTCATCTCGCCCTGCCCGCCGGCGATCGTGATGTTCTGGCCCTGGGAATAGGCCGCGACGATCTTCTCGCTGTCGACGCTCGCGGGCGGCACGACGGCGGTCACCGCCGGGCTCGGCGTGGCCTTCGCGAAGAGCTCGAGGCCGAGCGCCTCGACGCCGGCGCGCGTGGCGCGCGCGAGGCGATCGTGGCGCTTGAACACGTTGGCCAGCCCTTCGGCCTCGATCAGCCGCAGGGCCTCGCGCAGCCCGACCACGATCGACACCGCCGGCGTGAAGCGGACCTCGTTCTTCGCCACGTACTTCAGCTCGTCGGGGAGACTGAAGTAGAACTTCGGCAGGGTCGAGGTCCTGGTCTTGCGCCAGGCCTTCTCGCTGAGCGCGCAGAATCCCAGACCCGGCGGCAGCATCAGCCCCTTCTGCGAGCCCGACACCACCAGGTCGATGCCCCAGGCGTCCATCGGCAGGTCCGCGATGCCCAGGCTCGAGACCGCGTCGACGATCAGGATCGCGTCGTGCGCCTTGGTCACGGCGGCATACGCCCGGACGTCGTGCAGCACGCCGGTCGAGGTCTCGCTGTGCTGGACGAGCACGGCCTTCGCCTCGGGATGGCGCGTGAGCGCCTCGGCGACGCGCCCGGCGTCGATCGTGTGTCCGAACGGCGCGCTCAGGTCGATCACGTCGAGCCCGTACGCCCTGGCGAGGTCGAGCCAGCGGTCGCCGAACTTGCCGGCGCGCACCACCACGACGCGATCGCCCGCCGACAGCGTGTTGACGACGGCCGCCTCCATCGCCCCCGTGCCCGAACAGGCGAGCGGCACCACCTCGGTGCTCGTCTGGAAGAGCCTCTTGAGCGCGGCGCGCACCTCGACGAAGAGCGCGTCGTACTGCGGGGTCCGGTGGTGGATGATGGGCTGCGCCATCGCGAGCAGCACTTCGCTCGGCACGGGCGTCGGCCCCGGCGCCATCAACTGGTACTTCTTCATGCAGACGGCCTCCTTCGCGCGGTGAGGTTCGATTCGATGGTAACACGGCCTCCCACGCCCGATCGGCCCAGCGCGGTGACGAAGATCGCGTCCTTGCCGGCGGCGTGCGGTGAGAAGAAGTCGACCACGTGGCCGTCGTAGAACGTGAGGCCGGACGCGCCGAATCCCTGGGCGTACGCAGCGAGATAGGCGCGGCCGCCGGCCAGCCCCGCCTCGAGATTCGCGAGGCGATAGCCCCGGTCGCCGAACGCGCGCGTGAGCGCGTCGAGCCGCGTGAGCCAGTAGATGACCGCCGCGGCGTCTCCACCGAGCGGCTGCTCGAGGCAGAGATACGCCGAGCGATTGCGAAGCTCGCCGGCGGCCAGGGTCTCGAGCCCGTGAGCGTCCGGCCGGTAGAAGTACGCGCCGGGCGGCACGCCGTCGACCGCGTTCGCGATCAGGTAGAGATCGACGAGCCCGCCCGGCACGTCCGCGTCGAAGGCGCGCGATGCCGCCCAGAGCGCGGTCGCGAGCTCGTCCGCCGTCAGCGGCGTGTGGCCGAACTCGCGGGTCGAGCCGCGACGCTGAATCGTCTCGCTGAGCCCGCGCCCCGCCCGCTCGCGCGGCGGCGGCAGCGCGACCAGCTTCGCGCTCGTGGCCGGCGTGGTGTCTCGCCACGCTCCCTCGCGCCAGGCGGCGACCGCGGCGGCCGTGGCGAGCGAGGAGGCGGCGTGCATCTCGCGGATCAGCGGATAGTCGACCTCGGACGAGGACAGCGGCATGATCGCGTGCTCGATCGGCTCGAGCGCTGTCGCGGGCGGAGCGGCGGCGCCTTCGGGTCCGAGCGCGACCAGCTCGAGGGCGACTTCGCGGGTCGGCTCGAGCCCGAGCAGCCGGTTCAGCTCGAGATCGACGAAACCCGTCAGCACCGTCGGCGCGAGCCCGAGCGCGCCGCCGACCGCCAGCACGTTGGCGAGCATCGTGCCGGAGTCCCAGAAGAGATGGCGATACGCCCGCGCCTGGTACTTCCAGGCGTTCCGCCAGTAGATCGCTGTCAGCACGAGCGTCGCCGGCCGGCGCGCGATCGAGTCGTCGGCGGCGGCCGCCGCGAGCGCGGCGCGGACGTCGCCGGCGCGCAGTCGCCGGAGCGCGAAATCGCCCGGACAGAAGTGATAGAGCCCCGGCTCGAGCCCGGTGACCTCTCCGACCGCCACGTACACCTCGGTCTGGTACAGAGCGCCGGTCGACGCCGCGGCGCGGAAGAGCACCTCACCGCCGCCCGGGTAGGTTTTCTTCTTCGTCACGCCGGCGGCGTAGTAGAGCACCGCCGTGAGCTGACTCAGGCCGAGCGACGCCACCGCCCGCGCCGGCGCGGCCAGCACCGCGAGCGTGTCGACGCCCAGCGCGTCGATCTCGCGCGGGAGCGCGATCGCCTCGAGCTCCGTGTAGACCTTGAACGGAAACGGCTTGATGTCCCACTCGAGCGTGTGCCCGCTGGTGCGGACCGACGCGGGCGAGTGGGTGGTGCGGTCGTGATACTCGCGCGCAGTCAAAAGCGATACGGCGGGCGGACGACGCCGCGCTCGGTGATGATCGCGGCGATCAGCCGGGCCGGCGTGACGTCGAACGCTGGATTGAACACCGGCGAGGCGCTCGGCGCGGTCTGCTGCGCGCCCACATGGCGCACTTCCGCCGCGTCGCGCTCCTCGATCGGGATCTCGGCGCCCGAGGCGAGCGCGGGATCGATCGTCGAGAACGGCGCCGCGACGTAGAACGGCACCTTGTGGTGCGCGGCGAGCACCGCCAGCGAGTAGGTGCCGATCTTGTTGGCGGTGTCCCCGTTGGCGGCGATGCGGTCGGCGCCGGTGACGATCAGATCGACCTCGCCGCGCGCCATCACCGAGGCCGCGACCACGTCGGCGATCAGCCGGTGCGGGATCCCCTCGCGCACGCATTCCCACGCGGTCAGGCGCGAGCCCTGCATCACCGGACGCGTCTCGTCGACCCACACGAGCGCGACCTTGCCCTGCTCGTGCGCGGCGCGCACGACGCCGAGCGCGGTGCCGTAGCCGGCCGTGGCGAGCGCGCCCGCGTTGCAGTGGGTCAGGATCCGCGCGTTCGGCGGCACGAGCGCGGCGCCGTGGGCGCCCATCGCGCGGTTGGCGGCGATGTCCTCGTCGCGGATCGCCTGCGCCTCGGCCAGCAGGCGCGTCCGCACCTGATCGAGCGGCAGCGCGCTCGACGCGGCCGCGACCCGCCGCATCCGGTCGAGCGCCCAGAACAGGTTGACGGCGGTCGGCCGCGTCGCCGCGAGCCCCTTGATCGCCATTTCCAGATCGGCCATCAGCCCGTCGAACGTCGCCGCGCGGCTCTCGCGGGCGGCCAGCACCACGCCGAAGGCGGCGGCGACGCCGATCGCCGGCGCGCCGCGGACCACGAGCGCGCGGATCGCCGTCCCGACCTCTTGCCAGCTCTGGTAGCCGTGCTCGATCTCGCGCTCGGGGAGGACGGTCTGGTCCACGAGGATCAGCCGGTCGGACTCCCAGCGGACGGGGGCGATGCCGGTCATGACGCGCGCGTCAGGGTCGACGAGAGGCGGCTCTGGACCGCGGCGCGGCCGAGGCCCGCGATCTCGACGATCTTGGCTCGGCCGTGGAGGCCACTCACCACGCTGACCGACGACGGCGGGACGTCGAGCGCCCGGGCCAGGAGCCGCGCGACGGCGGCGTTCGCGGCGCCACCGACCGGCGCGGCGGTGACGCGCAGCCGCAAGATGGTGTCCTGCCAGCCGACGATCTCGTCGCGCGACGCGCGCGGCTGGACGCGGAGCGACAGCCGCGTGGCCTCAGCTCTTGGCGTCGTCCTTGTCCTCGCCGAACTCGGCCGACATCATGCGGTAGTAGCTCTCGAGCGTCGCGCGGAAGTCCTCGATGAGCTGGCGCCGCACGCGGCGCAGGGTCTGGATCTCGCCCCGGATCCGCGCCTCCTCGGCGCGGCCCTCCTCGATGATCTTCTCGCTGCGCAGCTCGGCCTCGCGCATCTGCAGCTCCGCCTCCTTGCGCGCCGTCGCCTTCATCTCGTCGCCGAGGCGGTGGGTCGTGATCAGCGTCTCCTGCAGCGCCCGCTCACGCTCACCGAGGCCGCGCGAGCGCTCCTCGAAGGTGGCCACCTGCTCCTTCAGCTGCGCGTTCTCCTTCAGCACCGTCTCGTAGTCCTCGGCCACGTCGTCGAGGAATGCGTCGACCTCGTGGATGTCGAAGCCGCGAAACCAACGCACGCTGAACTGCTGTTGACGGATATCGAGCGGGCTAATACGCATGAGACCTCCGACGTCCTGACCGATCTAGATAGCGAAACCGAGCATCCACGGGATCACATATGCCTGCAACACATAGAGTCCGAGAATCACGATCATCGGCGAAAAGTCGATCCCCATCGTGGCGACCGGCAGCCGCTCGCGCACCGGCCTCAGCACCGGTTCGGTCGCCCGATAGAGAAACCGCACGATCGGGTTGTAGGGGTCCGGGCTTACCCACGAAACGATCGCCCGCGCGATGATGATGTAGATGTAGATTTGGATCGCGAGATTCACGAGCCCGAGCAGATGGTTGATGGGCGACACTACTTGGGCCCCTGGCCGAGCTCGCGCGAGCGCTCGGTGGCCCGTTCGACGGCCTTGATGAAGGTCGTGCGGATCCCGCCTTCCTCGAGCGCGGCGATGCCGGCGATCGACGTGCCGCCGGGGGAGCTGACCATGTCCTTGAGCGCGCCCGGGTGCAGGCCGGTCTCGAGCAGGAGCTTCGCGGCGCCGAGCACGGTCTGCGTCGCGAGGGTCATCGCGGTGATCCGGTCGAGCCCCATTCGCACGCCGCCGTCGGCCAGCGACTCGATCACGACCGCCACGTACGCGGGCCCCGAGCCCGACAGGCCCGTGACCGCGTCCATCGCCGTTTCCTCGAGCACGACGACACGGCCGACCGCGCTGAAGATCTCACCGGCGGCGTCGAGGTCGTCCGGCTCGAGGCCGTCGGCCTTGGCGATCGCGGTGACGCCCTCGAGGACGAGTGCGGGGGTGTTGGGCATCACGCGGATCAGCCGCGCGTCCTTGTGCAGGACGGCGCGGATCTTCGCGGTCGAGACCCCCGCGGCGATCGAGATCAAGAGCTTGCGGCGCGTGACGGCGGGCGCGATCTCCTTCAGGACCGCGTCCATGATCTGCGGCTTCACCGCCAGGATGACGATGTCGGAGTGGCGGACGAGCTCGACGTTGTCGGACGAGACCTGGATGCCGTACAGCCGGTCGAGCTCCTTCAGCCGCTCGAGGCGCACGTCGGTCGCATGGATCGCGCTCGCCGGCACGAGGCTCGCGCCGAGCAGCCCCTTGATGAGGGCCTCGCCCATGTTGCCGCCGCCGACGAACCCGATGGTACGGCCCTTGATCGTCATCGTGCCCCCGCCCCCGGCTCCGGCCGCGGCGGGCGCGGTCCGAAGATGGCGGTACCGACCCGGACCATCGTCGCGCCTTCCTCGATCGCCACCTCGAAATCGCCGCTCATGCCCATCGAGAGCTCGGCGAACCCGTAGCGCTCGCCGAGCTTGTTGAGCGCACGGAACCACACGCGCGAGTCGTCGGGCTCCTTCGCCTCCGGCGGGATCGCCATCAGCCCGCGCACCTTCACGGAGGGCATCGCCGCTACGGCGTCGAGCAGGGCGCCGAGCCCGTCGGCGCTCACGCCCCCCTTCGACGCTTCGCCGGCCAGGTTCACCTCGACCAGCGCGTCCACGGTGCGATTGTGGGCGCGGGCGCGCTTGTCCAGCTCCTTGACCAGATCGAGCCGGTCGAGCGAGTGGACGACGTCGAAGAGCTCGAGCGCGTCGCGCACCTTGTTCTTCTGCAGGTGGCCGATCAGGTGCCACGGGACCGGGCGGCCGATCTCGGCCACCTTCTCCTTGGCTTCCTGCACCCGGTTCTCGCCGAGCGCCGCCACCCCGGCCTCGATCGCCTGACGGATCCGGGCCACCTCGACCGTCTTCGAGACGCCGATGAGCAGCACGTCCGACGGACGCCGGCCCGCGCGCTCGGCGGCCTTCGCCACCCGTTCGCGCACCCGCTCGAGATTGGCCCCAATGTCGGTCATGGACAGGGTGATTCTAGCAGGGGGCGGTGTGCGGCGGGAGGGGTCGAACGCGGCCGCGGTCAGCGGAGGCAGAAGCCCTTCCAGACCACCCGTCCCGCCCGCTTGAGCGCATGCGCCAGGAGCTGAGCGCGACTGCAGACGCCAAAATGCCTATAGAGCGCGGTGATATATTGATGAGCCGTCGGTCGGCTCATACCGAGGCACGCGCGACGTGCTTTTCGCTATCGCCCGCCAGCAAGCACGCCAAGGTCTGGCGTAGACGCGGCGAGAGCTTCTCGGGACCGGATTCTGTCACGCTCACGAG
>Ga0318572_10000948_pt1 | contig 11274 bp, 10 predicted proteins | sample GRESIP089b5f20_FD_202528 | JGI IMG/M metagenome (GOLD analysis project Ga0318572, IMG submission 202528) | Tropical soil microbial communities from Luquillo Experimental Forest, Puerto Rico - GRE.SIPMG.089b5f20 | ecosystem: Environmental > Terrestrial > Soil > Tropical forest > Bulk soil...
TCGGAAAACAGCTCGGACCTGATCGGTGGCGTCAAGATTGCCAGCAAAGACAAGTTTCTGGCACACACACTGCTGGACCTGACCCAGACCGCCACCATCAACGATAGCCTGAAGCTGGGCAAGATCATGCTGGGCAAGGTTGGCGGGCTGAACAAGCTGCACAGCGCCCAGGTTGAGCAAGCCGGTTTCGCCGTACTCAAGGCTCCGGACATTCCGTCCATCCTGGTTGAAACCGCCTTCATCAGTAATCCGGAAGAAGAGCAACGCCTGCTGGACAGTGATTTCCAGCAGCAGATGGCCGGTTCCATCCTCAGTGGCGTGAAGTCTTACTTCACCCAGGGCGCAGCACTGGCAGCCCGCGCCTGATCACGACTTGCCATGTAAAAAGCCCGCAGCCGCGGGCTTTTTACTGTCCAGTTCAACGATAACGCGCCGGATCTGCTTCACTATCCGGGCTGTCCTCGACAGCAGGTACCCGATAGGTCTCATTGGCCCACTCGCCCAGATCAATCATCTTGCAACGTTCACTACAAAACGGACGATACCGGCTGGCGGATTCCCAGCGCACGGCGATGCCGCAGGTGGGGCAGGAAACAGTACGGACAGCTTGGGACATAAGACTAGAATTTGCAGTTGGTCAGGGTAAATTCAACATCCGACTCAGTCTGGCGCGGTCGGCTCTCACCGGTAACGGCACTGACAAAGCGGACATTGATGGCGTACTTGTTGGCAGAAAGCTCTGGTAGCACATTCAACGCCGGGTCGTAGGCAATGCGGATCATCTGCACTATCTTGCCACCGGACATTTGCTGGAAAGCGCCATTGCGCGCCACATAGTGGTGGGTCTTGCCGCTATCCCGCAGCAGATGCAGCAGGATACGCGCGGCTTCGGCAGTCGGCATCAGCGGGGCGGACCAGCGACGCATGTCGCGGCGGCGCTCATCGGCCGGTTTTTGCTGCCACAGGTAATAAGATGGCAAGTCGAATTGACAGGTTCCGCCGGGAATCCCAGCGCGCTGTTTGATGGCCATCAGCCATTCATTCTCACGCAAATGCTGGCCGAACTTGCCGGTAATACCCAGGAGCTGACTGGAGGAAACCTCGATTTCGTCCAATACCTTATCCAGGCTGTCTTCAGCCACATTCGGGTTTTCACGCAGCGCTTCCAAAACCTGTTTCTGACGTTCCAGCTCTTGCAGCAGATCGGCTTTAAGGTCGGCTCGCGATGCAGTCTCCAGCAATTCGAACAACACCAGCAAGGCTGCATGATGATCCAACGCATGGTCTTTGCCCAAAAAATAGGCCAGCCGATCATACAGCTGCTCCAGACGCAGCAACGTACGGGTTCGTTCGGTGACAGGAAACTCGAAACTGATCACAAGACGTCTGCCCTTCTTAGTGGCTTGGAAAATGCCTTGTCACTGGCCGTGGGCAAGGTTTGCAAGATAATACTGGTGTTTGGCCTCAACTTGAAGCTGCAATGCAGCAAGCGATCCGCCATTATCAATGACATCATCCGCCAGCGCCAACCTTTGTGCGCGCGTCATCTGCGCCGCCATGATGGCGCGTACGCCATCTGCGGTCAAACCACTACGCGACTGCACACGCGCTAGCTGCAAATCTTCCGGGCAGTCAACCAGCAGACTACGTTGCACCAATGCCAGATAATCCGGACTCTCAAACAGCAAGGGCACCACCAGCATGACATACGGCCCCGTCGCCAACGCAAGCTGTTTCACACATTCGGCGCGGATCAGCGGATGCAGTAGCGCCTCAAGCCTGCGGCGGCAGGACGCATCAGCAAACACCAGCTCGCGCATGCGTCCACGGTCTAGCGCACCAGTCGCGGCTACAACATCGCTACCAAAGGTTGCGGCTATCGCAGGCATGGCAGCACCACCAGGCGCTGTCATTTGATGCGCGATCAGGTCGGTATCAATAACCGGCACACCCAATGCAGCAAAATGGCTGGCGGCTGCACTTTTTCCCGAGCCGATACCGCCGGTCAGGCCAATGATTTCAATGGACATAACTACCCAGATACCAGCTGACAATATCCTTGCCCCACAGTAGGGCAATCCAGCCGGCCGCAGCCAGATAGGGGCCAAAAGGCAGGGGCTGGCCACGGCCAAGCCGTGCCAGCAAAATCATTATTACACCGACAATGGCACCAACCAGGGAGGACAGCAGAATGATCAGCGGCAGCATGCTCCAACCTAGCCAGGCACCGAATGCGGCCAGAAGCTTGAAGTCACCATAGCCCATGCCTTCTTTTCCGGTAAGCAGCTTGAACAGCCAGTAAACCAGCCACAGGCTGAGATAACCAGCCACCGCCCCCAGCACGGCATCGTCTAGCGCAACCGTTCCGGTCCATAGATTGAACAGCAGGCCGCCCCACAACAAAGGTAGAGTCAGGTCATCCGGCAGTAACTGGGTATCCGCATCAATGAAAGCCAGCGCAAGCAGGGCCGCTGTCAGTGCCAGATAACCTGCCAATTGCACGCTCCAGCCAAAGTGCCAGGCCAGCAGGGCAAACAGCAGACCGGTAAGCAATTCCACCAATGGGTAGCGCATGCTGATTGGCGCGTGGCATTGCTGACAGCGACCACGCAACAGGGCATAGCTCAGCAGGGGGATATTCTGCCAGGGCTTCACTTCCGTTTTGCAAGCTGGGCAATGCGATGCCGGCACCACCAGGTTGTATCGCCCCTGGTCGGTAAGCTCCTGGCCAAGATAAGCATCGCACTCCCGCTGCCAGCCACGCTCCATCATGATGGGCAAACGGTGAATCACCACATTCAGAAAGCTGCCAACCAGCAGACCAAACAACAGCACCACCACAATCAACCAGCCGGCATTGTTCGCCAGCACACTTGCCATCTCTGTCATGCTTAGCCTACCACCTGACCCATCTTGAAGATCGGCATGTACATGGCAATAACCAAGCCGCCGATCAGCACACCGAGAATGACCATGATGGCCGGCTCCAGCAGACTGGAGAGCGATGCAACGGCATTGTCGACTTCTTCTTCATAGAAGTCGGCAATCTTGTCCAGCATCTGGTCGAGCGAGCCGGACTCTTCGCCGATAGAAGTCATCTGCAACACCATATTGGGGAATAAACCGGTACGCTGCATGGAGAAACTCAGGCTGGAGCCGGCGCTGACATCGTTCTGGATCAGCTTGGTTGCTTCACTGTATACCTGATTACCGGAAGCGCCTCCCACCGAGTCCAGTGCCTCCACCAGCGGCACACCCGCAGCAAATAGGGTAGACAAGGTACGCGACCAGCGCGCAATGGTTGCCTTGCGGATGATATCGCCGATCACCGGCAGCTTGAGCAGGATGCGATCAAATTGCTCCTGCAGCCTGGGCGTGCGCTTGAATGCATAGAAGAAAGCAAAAATACCACCAAAGATGCTGCCGAATATCAACCACCACCAGTGTACGAAGAAGTCAGACAACCAGATGACGACCAGTGTCGGCGCAGGCAAATCTGCACCAAAACTGGAGAACAAGTCCTTGAACGCCGGGATCACGTAGATCATGATCACTGCGGTAATGATAAATGCGGTTGCAACAATGGCAGTCGGGTAAATCATCGCCGATTTGATCTTGCCCTTGATGGCCATCACTTTTTCTTTGTAAGTGGCCAGCTTGTCAAGCAGGGAGTCCAGCACACCACCGGTCTCGCCAGCGGCAATCAGGTTGCAGAACAGCTTATCGAAATACAGCGGGCGCTTGCGGAAAGCCTCAGCCAGAGAAAGGCCGGTTTCCACATCGGCGCGCACTTCCAATAGCATCTTGGTGACAGCAGGATTGCCATGCCCTTTCGCCGCTATATCAAATGCCTGCAGCAGGGGAACACCGGCCCGCATCATGGTAGACAGCTGACGCGTGAACAGGGTGATATCTTTCTCCGTGATCTTGCGACCGAATCCGCTCCGCCGCCGCTTCACCTTGACCACATTGATACCTTGCCGTCGCAGCTGCGTTTTTGCAACGGCTTCGGTTTCCGCACGCAATTCCCCACGGATGATCTTGCCGGACCGGTCCTTACCTTCCCATTCCCAGATAAACCCCGGGTTTGCCTTTTTCGCCACGGTTGCCATGGTGCCTATCTTTCTTATACCTAATCGTTGGTCACTGCCTCGATTTCAGCCAAGGACGTAAGTCCTTTCTTGACCTTTAGCAAACCGGCATGCCGCAGATCGATCATCCCTTCTTTCAGGGCAAGATCATTGATATCGATCGCGGTGCCATTTTGCATGATCAGACGCGTCATGGCATCACTGATCGGCATGACCTCATAAATACCGGTACGTCCTTTATAGCCTGAACCACGGCACTCATCACAGCCAACCGGGCCGTATGGCTTCCAGCTGCCATCCAGCTCCTCAGCCCGGAAACCGGCCCTAAGCAAGGCAGGCTCGGGAATATCGACGGGTGCCTTGCAGTGACTGCACAAGCGGCGCGCCAGACGCTGGGCCATGATCAGCAGTACCGAGCTGGCAACATTGAATGGTGCCACCCCCATATTCAGCAAACGGGTGAGGGTTGCAGGTGCATTATTGGTATGGAGGGTGGAAAAAACCATATGACCCGTCTGTGCTGCCTTGATCGAGATATCGGCAGTTTCGAAGTCGCGAATTTCCCCTACCATGATGACATCCGGATCCTGACGCAAGAAGGCTTTCAAGGCAGACGAGAAGGTGAGGCCAGCCTTCTCGTTGACGTTTACCTGATTGATACCGGGCAAGTTAATTTCGACCGGGTCTTCTGCTGTAGAAATATTGATATCCGGCTTATTCAGAATATTCAGACAGGTATACAAGGATACCGTTTTACCGCTACCCGTGGGCCCGGTTACCAACACCATTCCGTATGGCCGACCAATGGCATCCAGTAACATCTGTTTTTGCTCAGGCTCAAAACCAAGCTGCTCAATATCCAGCGATGCAGCCGAGGAATCCAGAATACGCATCACAATCTTCTCGCCATACAAGGTCGGCAAGGTACTGACACGGAAATCAATGGAATGCGACTTGGACAGCACCAACTTCAGACGACCATCTTGCGGCACGCGCTTTTCAGAAATGTCCAGCCGGGAAATAACCTTGATTCGGGAGGCAATCTTTTCCTTTAACAGCAACGGAGGCTGGGCAATTTCCTTGAGCTGGCCATCCACCCGGTAACGAATACGGTAAAACTTCTCATAAGGTTCGAAGTGGACATCCGAAGCACCACCATTAATAGCATCCAGCAACACCTTGTGGATAAACTTGACGACTGGGGCGTCATCCACATCCGGCTGATTGGTTTCACTATGCGGTGTCTGTGCATCTGGATCGACAAACTCCAGATCACCGAAATCTTCGTTTTCTAGCGCCTTGATGGCTGCAGAAGCATCTTCCGTATATTTGCCGATGACTTTTGACAGCTTGTCATCTTCGACAACCACGACCTCAACGGTCAGCCCGGTCTTGAAAGTAATTGCGTGGAAGGCGGAGGTCTGCGTCGGATCAGAGGTACCGATAAACAGCTTGTTGCCACGCTTGAACAAGGGAACCAGCCGACGGCTGCCAATCAACTCGTCATCCACCATGCCCTTGGGTAGCTGGGAAGGATCAATCGCCCCCAAATCCAACAAGGGGTAGCCAAACACACGCGAAGCAAATGCTGCGACATCCCCTGCTGACATTTTCTTGCTGGCAATCAGCTGCTCGACAAAACTGATGCTGGATGCCTGGGACTGACGCTGGATAGCCTCGGCGTCCTGCAGCAACAGTGCATTGTTTTGTACCAGCGCGCGCCCAAGGCCGGATATCCCCGCAGAAGCTTCCATATGATCCCTTTGCAAATTCCCGCCATCTACCTAAGCATGCGGCATGATCGCCATTATATGCGTTGCCTAGGCAAAGTGGCAGCATCATCGGCAGCAGTCCAACTCAGTCAGCATAGTGCAAGCGCATAAAAAAAGGACTGCCGAAGCAGTCCTTTTTCCTAAGTTTAACTCTCTGAGCGAGAATTAGAACTTGTGCTGAACGCCAACAGCAACAGTGTGCTCGTTGGAGTACTTGTTATCGCTGGAATCACGATAGGTGTTTTGAACGTAGCCGTAGGAAGCGTAAGCAGTAGTACGCTTGCTCAGAGCATAGTCAGCACCCAGTACGTACTGGTTCAGGTGACCCTTGATATCGGAACCGCCTTCAACCGAAGCGCCCCATACACGACCGTAGGAGAATTTCGGGGTGATTGCGCCGATGGTATAACCCAGGGTCAGGCCAGCTTCTTTGTGGGACACGCCCGAAGTACCGACAGTAGTCGCACCAGCAAAGTTATTGGAAATAACATCAGAACCCAGCTTGGAATGGCCAAAGTAAGCAGCCGCCAGGATGTTATTGGCGTTATAGCCACCTTCCAAACGCCAGTAGTTCGAAGCCTTATCGGTACCGATGTCGTTAGCAGTACGTACGTAGCCGAAAGTACCGAAGTAACCGGAATTGGTGTAGGAAGCACCAATACTCCACTGGTTCTTCTTGTTGTTGACGGTGGTTTCATCCACACCATAAACAACAGCGCCGCTCAGACCGGCAACAAATTCCGGAATATCGTAACGAATAGCGTTGTTTACACGAGTATCCAGCTGGTTGATGGAGCTGTAGGACAGACCATTAACACCTTGGTTACCATAGATCCAGGCATCCGGAGCGCCAGCATCGGAGTTCAGGAAGGTGCTCAGCTTACCCAGACGTACCTTACCGAAAGCGCCTTGCAGGCCAACGAAAGAGTCACGGGAAGCGAAAGTGTTACTGTAACCGTTACCGGAAGTAGAACCGGTGGTGCCATCGATGTTCAGGCCTTGCTCAACCTGCCAGATAGCCTTCAGGCCATTGCCCAGATCTTCGTTACCCTTGAAACCGATCAGGGAACCGGTGTCATCGATACGGCTAATAGACTTCAGCTTGCCAGAGTTATTGGCAGAAGTATTTGCAGCGTAGGTCTTGCTGCTTTCCATATCGGCTTCGATGGTGCCGTAAATGGTTACATCAGCCATTGCGTGGGCTACCGGCAGAGCGGCCAGAGCCAGGGCGATCAGCTTCTTGTTCATCGCTAATTCCTTTCGAAGTCAGTTAATGTAGTCCTGTTAGATTGCCTCGCTACCACCGAGGCTCCCGGACATTTTTTCACCGCCGTTTGATCGGCTGGTTGCTGGCTGAAATATAAAGCGCTCGTTGCAAAAATACAAAACATCGCAGCAGCACGCCCACTCCACCACAGAATAAAAGCAGCAAAAAAAACATGTAAGCAATTGATTTCAAATCAAAAAAACAAACAACAACACAACAAATAATGGCAAACCAAAAATACAACAAACCCACCAAAGTGTTGCAAAAATGCTAATAATTACTGCCACACCCCTCACAAAACTACCAACGCGTACTTGCCATCATGCCCAAACCGCTCATCTTCTGGTTCCGTCGCGACCTGCGCATTGAAGACAATGCAGGCCTCTATCATGCGTTGAAATCTGGCCATCCCGTCCGCTGCCTGTTCGTGTTTGATACAGACATTCTCTCGAGCCTACCGGCATCAGATCGGCGCATCGATTTCATCTGGCAATCCGTGAGTACACTGCGGCAAACGCTTCAAGATGCCGGTAGCGATCTGTATGTGGCACACGGCTCAGCCAAAGAACTAATCCCAATGCTGGCACGACAATGGTTGGCCAGTGCCGTTTTTGCCAATCGGGATTACGAGCCGCAGGCCACCCTACGAGATGCAGAGGTCTCACGAGTACTGGAACAAGATTCGCGCACATTGCAGCTATTCAAGGACCAGGTCATCTTTGAAAGCGACGAAATGCTGACCAGCACACGCCGCCCGTACACGGTGTTCACACCTTACAAGAATGCATGGCTGAAAAAACTGGACAGTTTCTTTCTGCAAAGCTACCCCACCCAGCACTATCTATATCAGCTTGAACGCTGGCAAACACCGGCGAGCCACTCACTTGAGGAACTGGGCTTCACGGAAGGTATCAGCAGCCTGAAGGGCGGCAGCACTGCAGCCGAGCAGCTGTTTGCCGACTTCATGTCCCGCATTGCTTACTACAAGCAATGGCGCGACTTCCCGGCAAGCAAGGGCGTATCCTATCTTTCAGCTCATTTGCGCTTTGGCACCATCTCGGTCCGCAAGCTGGCACAATTTGCCTACCAACAAGGGGGAGAAGGGGCTGAATGCTGGCTAGGAGAGCTGATCTGGCGCGATTTTTACCAGCAGCTGCTATGGCACTTCCCTGCCGTTGCCCATGCCAGCTTCAAGGCAGAATATCGGCAACTAGCATTTGAAAACCGTGAGGATTGGCTGCAAGCCTGGCAAGACGGACGAACCGGGTTCCCAATTGTCGATGCAGCCATGCGGCAACTAAACCACAGCGGCTATATGCACAACAGGCTACGCATGATTACTGCCAGCTTTCTGGTGAAAGACTTGTTGATTGATTGGCGCAAAGGCGAGGCCTACTTTGCAGAAAAACTGCTCGATTTCGATCTAGCGGCCAATAACGGCGGCTGGCAATGGGCAGCATCAACCGGCTGCGATGCCCAGCCCTACTTCCGCATTTTCAACCCAGTAACACAATCAGAAAAATTTGATCCAGAAGCCAAGTTCATTCGTCGCTACGTACCGGAACTGTCACCACTAAATAACAAGGATATCCACGCGCCGTGGTTGGCAAAAAATCTGCCCATGGGCTTTCAGCTCGGACGCGATTATCCACAACCATTAGTTGATCATGCAGTGCAACGACAAAAGGCACTGGCACTGTTTGGCAAATCCTGATGCTGATATCAATAAAAAAGCGCCCACGGGCGCTTTATTTACATGCTTGATACAGACCTTACTTCTTGGCAACCGGTTTAGAAGCTTCCTTCTTAGTGGTCACCGGCTTGGCGGCAGGCGCAGCCGGCTTGGCTGGTGAAGCTGTTGCCGGAGCGGCAGTGCTGGCACCGCTGACGTTGATGTCCTTCTTCAGTTTTTCCAGCGTTTTGTCACCAATACCTGAAACCTTCTTCAAATCATCAACCGACTTGAATGCGCCATTCTTGCTGCGGTAGTCAATGATGGCCTTGGCCTTGACCGGACCGATACCATTTAGCGTCTCCAGTTGCTGCTGAGTTGCCGTATTGATATTGATGGCAGCCAGTGCTGATGCGCAGACAAAAAACAGACCAACAAGCAAGGCAAACAGTTTTTTCATGTAGCAGCTCCTTAATGTCCAGGCGTTAATAAAATCAAGACAAGTACGTCAAGTACGATGCAGCAACAACTCCAACACAACCTTGCTACCGATGTAGGCAAGCAGCAAGGCACCAAAACCCGCCAGGGTCCAGCGTATCGCCACCTTGCCACGCCAGCCCTTGAAATGACGTCCCAACAGCAAGGCTGCAAACAGCAGCCATGAAATCACCGAGAATACCGTCTTATGACTAATGGCTACGGCTTTGCCGAATACCTCCTCGGAAAATACGACCCCAGTGAACAAGGATACCGTCAGCAGCATGAAGCCAAAGCCAATCACTTGAAACATCATCTTTTCCAGTGACAGCAAGGGTGGCAGCTGACGCACCAGCGCCAGCCAACGCTTGTCGTGCAGGGCCTTCTCCAGAAATAACATGAGGACGGCAAGCAACGCAGCAATGGCAAACAGACTGTAAGCCACAATCGAGACTAATACATGCAGGGCGAAAGCAGGGTTGCCTAGGTCGTGCATGATGTGCTCCCCCGGAAAAGCCAGGGCAAAAGCCAGCGTCAGCATGGCCAGTGGCATCATGAACAGCTGCAGTCCTTCTACGCGATAGAAGAAGCTGCATGTCCAGTAAATCACCAGCATCATCCACACCACCACGGACAAGGCACGCCCGACGCCCAGGGAAATCATCGTCCCTTCGCTCAGCGGCGACATGACTGCATAGGCATGCAGCAGCAGTAGCACACCCAGCATGGTGTGCTCAAAGCGTGGATTGCGCGGCAAACTGGCAACACCTTTCCAGTTGCCGATGAAATGCCAGGAAAGGCCGCCATAAGCGAGGATCAGCAGGATGGTCAGAACAAAGAGAAAGGCAGTCATGGTGTTAGCGCCATCATTTGCGGGCGTCAACCCGGCAGCTCGTGGTAAAATCGATAGTTTGAAAGTCTACACCAACCTGTCCCTTGTTGGCAGACAGAAGGACTCAGCATGTTAGACAACCTGACCAACCGCCTGTCCGGCGTCATCAAGAACCTGCGCGGCAATGCCCGCCTGACAGAAACCAATATCCAGGATGCGCTGCGCGAAGTGCGGATGGCGCTGCTGGAAGCCGATGTGGCCCTGCCCGTCGTGAAATCATTCATTGCCCAGATCAAGGAGCGCGCCCTGGGCCAGGAGGTCATGGGCAGCCTGACACCAGGCCAGGCACTGGTCGGTGTCGTAAATGAAGAACTCGTCAAATTGATGGGCGAAAAGAACGACGCTCTCAATTTAGCCGCCGTTCCGCCGGCCATTGTCCTGATGGCTGGTCTGCAAGGTGCAGGTAAAACCACCACGGTTGGTAAACTGGCCAAACTGCTGAAAGAAACCCAGAAGAAAAAGGTTCTTGTGGTCTCTGCCGACGTTTACCGCCCTGCCGCTATCGAGCAATTGAAACTGCTGGCAGAACAGGTGGGCGTTGAATGGTTCCCTTCCGAGGGCAATCAAAAGCCGGTGGACATTGCCCGCGCTGCCGTCGACCACGCCAAGCGTCACTTCTTCGACGTACTGATGGTGGATACTGCCGGTCGCCTGGCCATAGACGAAGCCATGATGGCGGAGATCAAGGCTGTCCACGCTGCCATCAATCCAGTGGAAACCCTGTTTGTCGTTGACGCCATGCAAGGCCAGGATGCGGTCAATACCGCCCAGGCCTTTAATGAAGCGCTGCCGCTGACCGGTGTGATTCTGACCAAGATGGATGGTGACTCCCGTGGCGGTGCCGCATTGTCCGTGCGTCACATCACCGGCAAGCCGATCAAGTTTATTGGCGTAGGCGAGAAAGTCAGCGGCTTGGAACCCTTCCACCCAGACCGTATTGCCAGCCGCATTCTGGGCATGGGTGACGTGCTGTCCCTGATCGAAGAAGTCCAGAAGGGCATTGATCAGGACGAAGCGGCCGCCATGGCCAAGAAGCTGAAATCCGGCAAGGGTTTTGACCTGGAGGATTTCAAGGCACAGATGCAGCAGATGAAGAAAATGGG
>Ga0318572_10000954_pt1 | contig 11254 bp, 8 predicted proteins | sample GRESIP089b5f20_FD_202528 | JGI IMG/M metagenome (GOLD analysis project Ga0318572, IMG submission 202528) | Tropical soil microbial communities from Luquillo Experimental Forest, Puerto Rico - GRE.SIPMG.089b5f20 | ecosystem: Environmental > Terrestrial > Soil > Tropical forest > Bulk soil...
GTTTATAGGTTTGTTGCAACGATGCGGCCCCACACCCTGACGCCGCTCCGTGAATCCCTCTAGCGCAAAGGCCGTGCCAGGGAATAATTCCCGGATTTTCCGGGCAGGGCTAATTATTTCTTGCTTCAAATATCGTCACCTGCTCCAAGCTGCAACACACACTCGATTGCTCCATCTGTCACACCGGCCTGTCTTGCTCGTGGCAATGGAATCCGGCAGCCACCATTCCCGCCCCTCTCCGGGTGACTCCCCCGCGACAGAACACCGTGCACGGCACGAAGATTGCAAAACGCAGGTGCACAAAAAACCGGCCGCAGACGCTGTTTGCAGGACCGGAAAGAAAACGGAGGAGTAATGGGTTCAAGACACACGCTGCTGGTGATCGCTTTGCTGTGGACCGGGCTGACGATGGCTGCCGGACCACAGGTCGATCCCCTCGACTCGCCCCGCTGGGGCGATATGCGCAAGCAATTCTTCGCCAACGGCAAAGTGGTGTTCGACCCCTTGGTCAAGGTCACCGCCCCCGAAGTGGCGGAAGACCCCATGAATGTGCCGGTGACGGTGGACGCCACGGCCCTGGGTAAGGTGCAGACCGTGCTGGTCTTCGCCGACTTCAACCCCATCTTGCACGCACTCAGCTTCAGCCCCCGCAGTGCCGGCGCCTACCTGGGCTTCCGCATTAAGCTGCAACAGTCGTCGCCGGTACGGGCTGCTGCCAAAACAGCCGACGGTGTCTGGCACGTGGGCGGCACCCTGGTCACCACCACCGGCGGCGGCTGTACCGTCCCCTCCACCGGCAGCGCTTCGCCAGAATGGCAACAACGCCTCAACGAATTGAGTGGCCGCGTTTGGCAGCAGGACGATAGCGAGCGCCTGCGGCTGCGCATCATCCATCCCATGGATACCGGCCTGTCCGGCAGTACCCCCGCGTTCTTCCTGCAACAGATCACCGTCAGCGACGCCAAGGAGCAGGTACTGATGGTCATCGAGCCCCACGAACCGGTAGCCGAGAATCCGGTGTTCACCCTGCGCCTGCCCGGTACAGCAGCAGCTGATGGCAGTGGCAAGCGCATTCAGGTAAAGGGCCGCGACAACAACGGCAACCGCTTTGAAAGCTGGGTCGAGCAATGAAGAAGATTGCCTCTCTCTGCGCCTTGCTGTGCTGGACTGCCCTGTTGGTGGCGGCGGATTTCAACTACGGCCTCAAGCCTCGCCAGATTGCCCCCGGCACCTACGTGCTGGAAGGACGTAACGAGGACTTCAGTTTCGCCAACGGCGGCAACATCGTGAATACCGGTTTCATCGTCACCGAGGCAGGGGTTATCGTCATCGACAGCGGTCCTTCCCTGCGTTACGGCGAGCAGTTGCGCCAGGCCATTGCTGCCATCACCGACAAGCCGGTACTGCGGGTTTTCATTACCCATGCCCACCCGGACCACTTCCTCGGCAACCAGGCTTTCCCGGCGGCAACCCTCTACGCCACAAGCGCAGCCAAGGAACAAATGCAGCGGGAAGGCAACGCCTTTGCCGAGAACATGTACCGCCTCAACGGTGACTGGATGAAAGGCACTGAATCCCTACCGCCGGCCCAGACCATCGGCGCGGGACGCATCACCCTCGGCGGCCATGAACTGGAACTGTTGCCCCTGCATGGCCACACCGCCAGCGACCTAGCCCTCTACGACCGGACCACCGGTGTGCTCTTCGCCGGCGACCTGGTGTTCAACCACCGGGCACCCACCACCCCCCACGCCCACATTGCCGACTGGTTGGCTTCCCTCGACACGCTGGAAAGCCTGACCCGGCAGCCGGGCTTCACGCGGCTGGTACCGGGCCACGGCACGGTGACCGCCGATGCAGCGCCCATTGCGGAAACCCGGGCCTATCTGCAATGGCTGACGAGCACCATCCGCCAAGGCGCCGAACAAGGGGAAGACATGAACGAGGTGATGGCCCACACCAAGCCCGCCGCCTTCCGCGACATGGCGGTTATCGACAGCGAATACCGCCGCTCCGTCGGCCACCTGTTCCCGGCTGCGGAACAGGAAGCCTTGAAGCCCCACCGGCATTGAGCCCGCCATGGACGCCCTGCTGACCGCACCGACTTTCTCGCTCCATCGCCCGACCACCGGCGCTCGGCCCGGCCCGCTGTTGCTTTCGCTGCTGGGCCACGGCCTGCTGCTAGCCTTGCCGCTGATCGCCTTGCAGGCGTCGCCCATCAAGCTGCCCCCCCTGTCCGTCACCCTCTCTGCCACGCTATTGGCGCCGACCAATAACCATCAACAGGTAGCAGAACCCGCCGCCATCACACCGCCTCCGACCCAGACACACGCCCCGCAGCACGTCCCGGCTCTCACTACTCCGGCGCCCGGCCGCCCAACGATAGTGGCGACTCCAACAACGACTCCCGTCGCTGCAACAACAACTGCCACGGTCGAAGCCCCTGCCGAAGTTGCCAAAGCCACACCGTCCAGCGCCACGGCCACCACAACCAGCAACGCAGCACCCAAGGCCACGTCGGTGCAAGACAACAACGCCCTGGCCCAATACGGCCAGTCCCTGAGTGAATGGCTGGCCCACCAACAACGCTATCCCCGCCTCGCCGAAATGCGCGGCTGGGAAGGCGAGGTACGACTCCATCTGCGTATTGCCCGCAAGGGCGCTTTGGTGGATGTGCAAATCAGCCGCTCCAGCGGCTACGACGTGCTCGACCGCAGTGCTCTGCAACTGGTTCAGGGGGCAGCCTTGCCACCGCCCCCAGCCAACCTGGCCTTGGGCAACGAAGAGACCCTGGACATCACCGTGCCGGTGCACTACCGGCTGCGCCGCTCATGATCGCCCTTCTTCGTAAACCCTTCACGCACCTGACCACGCCGGGCCTGAAAACCCCGAGTTTGAAAACCAGGGTGAGCCTGCTCTGCACGGCGCTGGCCTGCGTGCTGCTGCTATTCCTCGGCAGCCTGTGGCTAACCCAAACCCGCAACAGCATTCATGAAGAAATCGAAGCAGCAAGCCGCGTCGCCAGCCAATGGTTGATGGCCCTGGATCGCCAAGGCCTTCCCCCTCAGCAGGCCCTGGCTCTGGTGCAGCAAGTGGGCCGGGTTCGCGCCAACGGACTGGACATCGTGGATGCCGATGGCAAGCTGCTCTATCGCGCCCCGTCCCCCAGTTACAAAGCGGGGAGACAAGCGCCGGACTGGTTTGCGGCCTTGGTGCAGCCGGACTTTCCTCCCTTGAACCTGCCCCTGGCTACCCATACCGTTCATCTGCAACCCGACCCTTCCCGCGCCACGCTGGACGCCTGGGATGAACTGACCGCCATGACCGGTTGGGCCCTGGCCCTGCTGACTCTGCTGTTCCTCGCCATGCGCTTCGCCCTGAATCGCAGCCTGCAGCCCCTGACGGAAGTCATGGTCGCCCTCGACAAGACCGGTCAAGGGGAATTCGCCACCCGCTTGCCGCTCTATCCGGTGCGCGAACTTCATCATCTGGCTTGCAGCTTCAACGCCATGAACGACCGACTGGATGCGGCCATCCGTGACAACGTGCGACTGCAAAGTGAGCAGGCGGTAGCCGGCGCCATCAACGGCCACTTGGAAGAAGAACGCAAGGCCATCGCCCGGGAGCTGCACGACGAGTTGGCCCAGGGCATCACCGCCGTTCGGGCCCTGGCCGGCGCCATCGCCCACAAAGGTCGCGATGACAGCACCTTGCATGGGGCTGCCCAAAGCATCCTCGCCGTGGCTGGCGAAATGCAGCAAGGCGTCAAGGCCATCCTCCAACGCCTGCACCCACCTCTGCGGGATGGGGGCCTGGAGCGGGCCCTGGAGCAACATCTTTATCTCTGGCAGGAACGTCATCCCGAGGTGCGCGTCCACCTGGATCTGGCTGCCGACGCCTTGCCCCATCTGGATGAAGCTCGGGCCCACGCGCTGCTGCGTATGGTGCAGGAAGGCCTGACCAACGCGGCCCGCTATGCTGATGCCAGCAATATCTGGATCACCCTGCGCAACGAGAATGCTGCCCTGTCACTGCAAGTGCACGATGACGGCAAAGGACTGACCACCGACCACTCTGCCAGCCAAGGCTCCGGCCTCGGCCTAGCCGGTCTGCAGGAACGACTGGAAGCCCTGGGAGGCCGACTGACCCTGAGTAACGACCCCCTCGGTGGCGCTTGCTTGCAAGCTTTTCTTCCCTGGCGCAATGCCGCCACGCCTCCCACTTCGCCTGCGTATCAGTACGAGGAAGCCTGATCATGAACGACCGCCTGAACCAATGCACCGTACTGCTGGCCGACGACCACGCCCTGGTCCGCCGGGGTTTTGCCCTTCTGCTGCAAAGCGCCGGCGCGCAACAACCGCTGGAAGCCGCCAGTGGCGAAGAGGCCCTGCGCCTTTACGGCGAACACCAGCCCGACCTGCTGGTGATGGACGTTTCCATGCCCGGCATGGGCGGCCTGACCGCCCTGGAGCGGCTGATGGCCTGGCATCCTCAGGCCAAGGTGTTGATGCTCTCGGCCCACGTCGATACCGTGACGCCTTTGCGAGCCCTGCGCTTGGGCGCCACCGGCTACATCGCCAAGCACTGCGAACCGGAGGCCTTTCTCACCGCCGCCCGCCAAGTACTGGACGGCAAACGCACCCTGGATCCGAGCCTGGCGCCAGCCCTGGCCATGGCCCAACTGGGCGAAGGCGGCCACCCGGCAGAGGCATTAACCGATCGGGAGTACGCCGTCTTCCTACAGCTGGCCCGGGGCCGTTCCGTGCAGCAAGTGGCTGACGATCTACATCTATCCAGCAGCACCGTCGGCACCCACCTCTATCACATCAAACAAAAACTCCAGATCGACAACGGCGCGGAAATGGCACTGCTCGCGGTCCGTTGCGGACTGATCGAGGCATAAGGAAGGTCAGGACGCTGCCATTCGGACCATCTCATGATTTTCATGAGGCCCGAATGGCAATTTCAACGAGGCAAGAATTCTGGCAAAAGCCTACCCTGCCTTTGCCTCCCTCTCCTGAACCCACACCCCTCTGGAGACGAATCGAGATTCACATGTCGCAATTGAAACGGTTTTCCCCGCGGCCCAGCCGCCTCGCCTTGCTGGTCCTGTCCGCACTCTCCGCCCCGACGATGGCGGCAGAAATCGAGCTGGATCCGGTTGTTGTCACCGGTACGCGCACCGAGCACAAGAGCTTCGACTACGCCGCCTCCATCGATGTGGTGAACAGTGACCGGATCGACGCCGCCCAGGCCAAGGTCAACCTCTCCGAGGCCCTTGCCGCCGTACCCGGCATTACCGTTCTCAATCGCCAGAACTACGCCCAGGATTTACAGATTTCCTCCCGGGGCTTCGGCGCCCGTTCCGCCTTCGGCGTACGCGGCATCAAGCTGATCACCGACGGCATCCCCGCCTCTACCCCTGATGGTCAAGGGCAGGCGGCCACCTTCAACCTCGATACAGCTGACCGCATTGAGGTATTACGCGGCCCCGGCTCCGTACTCTATGGAAACAACGCCGGCGGCGTAGTCCAGTTGTTCTCCCGTAACCCGGGCAAGGACGATGCCATTTCCGGCAGTGTCAGTGCCGGCAGCTTCGGCAGTATCAAGGTGGACAGCAACATTGAGGGGCATGCCGGCAATGTGGGTTATCTGCTGGATGCCTCCGATTTCACCACCGATGGCTATCGTGTCCACAGCGCCGCCAACCGGCAACAGAGCTACGGGAAAATGCTTGTTCCCATCGGCGATGACAGCCTATTGACCCTGGTAGGTGGGACATTGAAACAGAATGACACCCAGGATCCTCAAGGCCTGGATTGGAATACTGCCACCACCAGTCCCCGCAGCGTTACGGCAAATACACTTTCGTATAACGTACGCAAAAGCATTGACCACCAACAGGCTGGTGCTACTTTCGAACGCATGATGGGTAGCGGCACACTGGTTGTCTCCGCTTATGCAGGCAATCGGCAAGTAACCCAATATCAGTCCATCCTCAAGGCAACCCAACAAGCGAGTACCAAACAAGCTGGCGGGGTAGTAGCTTTTGATCGCGACTTCACAGGTGTCGCCTTACGTTGGACGCAGAAGAACGATGTCGCAGGCGGACTTTTGACAACCACTGCCGGCTTGGATATCGACCGCTCCTCTGACGACCGCAAAGGTTACGAAAACTTCATTGGCAATACCCTAGGTGTGATGGGGGCATTGCGTCGCAGTGAAACCGATACCGTCTTGAGTACCGACCCTTACATCCAGACCGAATGGCAGCACGACAAATGGCTGCTATCCGGCGGGGTCCGCCACAGCAATGTACGTTTCGACGTCAAGGATCGTTTTCTCAGCAATGGCAATGATGGCGGCAATGTTTCCTACAGTCAGACTACGCCGTCTGCCTCGGCCCTCTATCGCCTGACTGATCGAGTCAATGTCTATGCCAGCGCAGGCCGCGGCTTTGAAGCCCCGACCTTCAATGAACTGTTCTACTCAGGTGCTAACGGCACATTCAGTTTCGACATGAAGGCTGCCACTAGCCGCCATCTTGAAACGGGTCTTAAGGCATTACTTGGCGACAATACCCGCCTGAACCTTTCCGTATTCAACATCGACACAGACAATGAAATTGTCGTCGCAGGATCTAGCGGCGGACGTGCTAACTACAAGAATGCAGGACGCACTTCTCGTACTGGTGCTGAGTTTTCTCTGGACACCATCTGGTCAGGTGGTTTCACAGGAAAGTTTTCCCTGACCACCTTGAGCGCGACGTATGAAGACAGCTTCACCAGCGCGACCAGCAGCGGATCGCCTTATACCGTTAGCACTGGGAAAAAATTGCCAGGAATCCCCAACATCAGCTTGTTCAGTGAAATTGCCTGGAAAAGCGCAGCAGGCATGAATGCCGGTGTCGAACTGATCGGCCAAGGGAAGATTTATGCGGAAGACACCAATCAACTGGGGGCGGCTCCCAGTTATGCCATTCTCAATCTACGTTTTGGCATGGAACAAAAATCAGGGCCTTGGCTGATCAAAGAGTTCCTCCGCATCAACAACCTGTTTGACCGTCGTTACATCGGTTCCGTTATCGTTGGTGATAGCAACAAGAACTACTACGAACCTGCGCCTGGGCAAAACTGGCTAATTGGCGCCAGCATCCGATACAGCTATTAATGCCAACCATGGCTCCCGTCTGACGCCACCCTACTCCCGTTTCATCGCACAGCCCCACCGGCTTCGCTGGCGGGGCTTTTTACTGAGATGAACTAGGCACTAACTTCTGTTCTTTCTTCCTCGTTTCAATGTTACAAGTTGAAACAAATTGGAGCAGACCTCCGCTCATTATTTAAACATGAACTAAATATACAAAAAGTATATTGCGCCGCAAAATCTGGCCTCATGATCCGAAGACCGGCACGCCACAAGGCATTAGATGACATTCGAAAGATTCATCCAAGACTGGCATGTATTTCGCGAACGTAGCCTACCGGCCATTTCTGATGGCAAAGGGAGAAGAGCATCCGGGTGCCCCATCCGGATGGAAATACATCATCTGAGGAGACTATTGATGTCGAAGAAAATCATGGCGCTGGCCCTGGCGGCTGCCGCATCCGGTACTACTGGCGCCGCATTCGCCCAGTCCAACGTCACTATTTACGGCAACGTGGATGTGGGTTGGGTTAACACTAGCGGCAATAGCGGAGCAACATCTGCTGCCAATCGGAATGCCGTGCAAAGCGCTGGCTCCCAAAGCTATATTGGCTTTAAGGGGACCGAGGACCTTGGTAATGGTTTGAAATCACTGTTTGATCTTCAATACCGAATCAGCCCGGATGAAAATACTGGCTTGACCCAAGCAGGGCATCAGTACGTTGGTTTGACAGGCGGCTTCGGTACTGCTGTCGCTGGTTACCTTGATGGTATCCGCTATGGCATTTACGGAAAGTACAACCCTTTCGGTAACTATTCCATCGGCAACTTTGCTTCGATGACCACTCAGTATGACCGTGCAGCCAATGCGGTAGCCTATATTTCCCCCGCAATGAATGGCTTCACCCTAGTACTTGCAACAGCAACAAATACCCAAGGAGCTGAAGGGTCAATAAACGGTTATCACGTTCCAGCGGGTGCTTCCGGTGGAAATCGAGGAGATGACCGACTTTTCTCTGTGAATCTTCAATATGCCAATGGCCCGCTCAGCGCTGACCTCGACTATGAAACGACTAAGGCAGTTGGCTATTCCGATAGTCGACTTTATGTGATTACTACTGGTGCTTCCTACGACTTTGGTCCCGTCAAAATTGGTGGCGTTTACGATGTTATCAAAGGCGACCCCAACTCTCTGATTGGCGGCAATATCGATTTGGACTCCGCCAAGGCGGGGTTACAAAATCTTGGAGGTCTGGCGGCGGGTCAAAGTTATGATCGCCGCAACTGGTTTATCGGTGCTTCCGTCCCGCTCGGCAGAACTACATTGCTTGGCAGCTATGGCAAAGTTAAGGACAACACTTTGAGCAATGCCGGTGCTGACAAATGGGCTATCGGTGTTCGCTACGCTCTATCCAAACGCACTGAACTTTATGCCGACTATGCTCATATCAAAAACGAAAGTAACGCAGCCTTCCAGATCAATCCGAACGGAAACTCTGCAGGTTCGAGCAACGGCGTTAATGGTATTGCTTTGGGGATGAAGCACTCCTTCTAAACAATACAAATATCCTTGACGTCTATCGGCATTCACCATCGTACGTTAATTCAATGCCAAGAGCGTCAAGGATGTTGTCACATGGCGGCATAGGTTTAGAAGTTCGTTCTGAGCAATCTGTCGCCATCATTCTTGTTTTTGTTGTTTGTTTTTCTCCTAGCTTTAGGCGGTGCCGTTTCGGCACCGCTTTTTTGTTTATCGGTAATAAGTTGGCACAATGCTGATTTGTCTGATCAGTTGTTACCGTCATGACCTACTTGAGAAATATCGCCATTGCACTACCGCTTCGAAACTCTCTATGGCTTATTGCAACGATCGTACTTTTACCCTCCACAACTTACGCGGCCGATGCATTCATTGATGTCTCCGCCGTAACTAACTTAGTAGTTGCGCAAGAGGTTTTGCAGGAAGTCATCGAGGAGGAAGGTTTGATCCCGGGACAGCCCAACCACCTCAGCGAAATGATGGGTCGCACGGGGCCAGCCCTCAACAAAACCCAAGCAGTTTTCCAAGAAGCAGTCCTTATTCCCTTTTGCAGTTCACGGCACAGTTGGATGCTTGTGGAAGAGGATCCACGACAACTGACTCTATGTCCTTTTTCCATCGGCCTTTATGTGCTGCCGAATAACCCTGAAAGGGTGCACATCACATACCGATCGCCAGGCAACAGTTCGCCTGCGCAACATAGTGCCGAAGAACTCCTGAAGAAAATCGTCACGATCACCCAGCAACGACTCCAGGAACAGAAATAGCAGCGGAGAGTTTGGAAGGTAAAAATGCAAAACGCCGGCTTAACCGGCGTTTTGCATTTTTAGTTGGTTGCGGGGGTAGGATTTGAACCTACGACCTTCGGGTTATGAGCCCGACGAGCTGCCAGACTGCTCCACCCCGCGTCGGAGAGGGATGAATTATAGAGAGTCTTCTTTGCTTGTCAAGACTATTGTGATTTTCTTTATCCTGCAAAAGGAACAACGGACACGTTGATCACTTCTCAATAGGCCATGCTCAGGTATTTCAATTCGGTGTACTCATCCAAGCCATGACGAGATCCCTCACGTCCCAGGCCGGAGTTCTTTACCCCACCGAAAGGCGCAACTTCCGTTGAGATAGCACCGGTATTGATGCCAACCATGCCGTACTCCAATTGCTCGCAGACGCGCCAGATACGCCCCACATCGCGACTATAGAAATATGCAGCGAGGCCATACTCCGTGGCATTTGCCAAGGCAACTGCCTCTTCTTCAGTGTCGAAACGGAACAATGCCGATACGGGCCCGAAGATTTCTTCCCTTGCAATAGCCATATCCGGCTTCATCCCCGTCAGCACTGTTGGCTCGAACCATGTCCGACCCAAAGAATGGCGGTTGCCTCCAACAAGGACTTTTGCCCCGCCTTGTACGGCATCTGCAACCAAGCCTTCTACCTTCACGATGGCCGCCTCATCGATCAAAGGCCCCTGGGCCACGCCTGTATCCAGCCCATTGCCAACCTTGAGTTCCGCAACTGCCTTTGCCAATTTGGCGGAGAAGCTTTCATATACCGCCGACTGAACAAGGAAACGGTTGGTACAAACACAGGTCTGTCCACTATTGCGGTACTTGGATGCAATGGCACCGGCTACCGCTGCATCGACATCTGCATCATCGAAGACGATGAAGGGCGCGTTACCCCCCAACTCCAATGAGAGTTTTTTCAGTGTGGGCGCACACTGCGCCATGAGTAGTCGCCCGATTTCCGTTGAGCCAGTGAAACTCAGCTTGCGCACATCGGGGTTGGCTGTCAGTTCAGCGCCTATCGCCACAGGATCGCCGGTTACAACGCTGAACACACCTGGCGGAACACCGGCACGATGAGCCAATTCAGCCAAGGCCAAGGCAGACAGGGGTGTTTGTTCCGCCGGTTTGAGAATCATGGTGCAACCAGCAGCCAAGGCAGGCCCCACCTTGCGGGTAATCATGGCTGAGGGAAAATTCCACGGCGTGATGGCCGCGCATACGCCCACCGGGTCCCGCTGCACGATCAAACGTCGATCGGCGAAAGGTGATGGAATGGTTTCCCCGTAGATACGCTTGGCCTCCTCGGCAAACCATTCAAGGAAGGATGCTGCATAGAGCACCTCCCCCTTCGCCTCAGCCAGGGGTTTGCCTTGCTCCAGCGTCATCAACAAGGCTAGGTCGTCCTGATGCTCCAGCATCAACTCATACCACCGACGCAATACCTTGGCCCGATCCACGGCCTTTTTCGCCCGCCATAGGGGATAGGCTGTTCGGGCGGCCTCAATGGCACGCCGTGTTTCCTCACTGCCGACAGAAGGAACGGTAGCCAAGATGTCGCCCGTAGCAGGGTTCTCTACCGGGAAGGTGGCACCGCTATCGGCTCCAACCCACTGGCCATCGATATAACAGGCCTGCCGCAGCAGGGATGCATCCTTGAGGGAGAGCGTAGTCGTCACGGTTATAACCTGCGATCCAATGAAAGTGATCGCCTACTCTAACCAGCTAACTCCTCGTCGTAAACACCTGGGCCCAGTGCAATCTATTCAGGAGTGGCGAC
>Ga0318572_10000955_pt1 | contig 11252 bp, 10 predicted proteins | sample GRESIP089b5f20_FD_202528 | JGI IMG/M metagenome (GOLD analysis project Ga0318572, IMG submission 202528) | Tropical soil microbial communities from Luquillo Experimental Forest, Puerto Rico - GRE.SIPMG.089b5f20 | ecosystem: Environmental > Terrestrial > Soil > Tropical forest > Bulk soil...
TCTACTCTCCACCCTGCCACTCTATCTGGGCTTATTCATCCCCGAGAGCAGGTTTCTTGCCGATATCCGTATTTTGCGGCTATTGCGGATGTTCCGCATACTCAAGCTCACCCGCTACATGGGGGAGGCGCATGAACTGAAACGCGCCATGTTAGCCAGCCGCCGCAAGATTCTGGTGTTTCTGGTAACTGTCGTCGTGCTGGTCATCATTCTGGGGACGCTGATGTACGTGATAGAAGGTGAAGCCAACGGCTTCACCAGCATTCCCATCGGCATCTACTGGGCAATTGTCACCCTGACGACCGTAGGCTTTGGCGACATCACGCCCAAAACACCACTGGGCCAGGCGCTGGCCAGTATGGTCATGATTACCGGTTACGGCATCATTGCCGTACCTACCGGCATCGTGACGGCAGAAATAGCCCGCCATACCACAACGACACTTACTGAAGACCAATCCGCTACTCGCCTTTGCCCGCATTGCTTCACCGAAGGGCATGACCGGGATGCACGTTTCTGCAAGCATTGCGGTGGTGCCTTGCCACGTCCATCAACAAGCGATATCAGCTAGACGGACTCCAAAGGAAAGCCGGGACAATGCAGGTATTTCCCACGCCAATACCACCGAATAAACTGTTGCTGCTGGCATTGGTAAGAAATCCATATACAAACTGGTGATATCTGTCTGCCACCCATAAATTGAAATCAGCGACTTTCCGGCCTTACAGCCAGTATGGTTCGTGCCAGTTGCTCTGCCAGCTGGGCGATACGAGCCGGCGCTTCGTTCATGGCCTCACCCAGCGTCATCGGCCTATTGCAAAGCGAATAGCAGCCATCAAATGCACTTGTCAGTGCTCCAGCATGATCGGCAATGATGGCACCAGATAGCAGGCTTACCGGTACGCCAGCCTGCCGGGCCAGGCTGGCAACACAAGCGGGAGCCTTGCCGGACAAGGTCTGGCTATCGCTGCGGCCTTCACCAGTAAGAACCCAGTCGGCACTGGCGATTTTATCGGCCAGCCCAATATGTCGTGCCACTGCCTGAGCACCAGACACCATGCGCCCCCCCAGCACTTGCAGGGCATAACCCAGCCCACCTGCCGCGCCGGATCCAGGCAACTCTCGCAAAGGATGCGGCAACCCGACATCCAGCAAACCGGCAAAGTGCGCAATCCAGCTATCCACCTCCAGAATATCCCTTGCAGATACTCCTTTTTGCGGACCAAAAACAGCCGTGGCACCCTGCGGGCCAGTCAACGGGTTCTCAACATCAGACCAGACCTCAAGACTTACTCCATCCATACAACTGGCCAGCCCATCTGGATTCAGCGCATGCACGGATGCCAGATCCTGCAAGCAACCATGCAGCACCATACCGGCTTCATCCATTAATTGCAGCCCCATCGCGGCAAGACAACCGGCCCCAGCATCATTGGTGCTGGATCCACCCAGCGCAACAGCAATGCGACGATACCCAGCCCGCACCAAAGCCAGCAATAATTGGCCTACGCCCCGGCTGCTACGATCTTTAACATCAGAGTTACCGGCATCCGGCAAGCCGATGATGCGAGCAACCTCAAGCACTACCGTACCGTCCGGTAATAAAAGACAGCCCACGTCCATGCTCTGTCCCACGGCATTACATACGGGATAACACAGCCACTCTCCACTGACTGCCGCATGCAATGCGTCCAGCGTGCCTTCTCCGCCATCCGCCATGGGTCGCAGGACGCACACCGCCTGATGGTCAACCCGAGCAATACCTTCCTGCATGGCTTGCGCCACGCAGGCAGCGTCCAGCGAACCTTTGTAGGAGTCCGGTGCAATCACCCAGCGCATAATTCATCCCCCATGAAAATAGCCAACATAAATGCAAAACCCCTCGTTGCCAAGGCAAGGAGGGGTTAGGAAACCGGGCGATGTGGGCTTATTCTGCCGCAGCCTGATCGTTCGGTACAGCTTCCACGGTAGCTGCTTCTACAGCAGGTTTTGGCGCAGACATCAGCTGAGCAGCCTTTTTCTCTTCAACACTCACTTCGCCACTAGGCTTACCCGCAAGATCGAAACGCTTGCCACCACGGGCCAGTGATTTCACATAGCGCGGCTTGCGGCAATGATTGGCTACCACACGTGAAATCAGTGTTGCATCAAATTGCGGCAACGCGGCAATCAGGCTCTCGTGAATGCCCAGAGCCAGCGGACGGAATTGACGGAACACTTCAAACTTGCTGTAAACATGCTCCGCAATCATTTCTGTCTGCTTTTTCTTCGACAGGCTCTGTACTGCAGATTTGAGAGCAGCACCCAGTGCCGTTTCGGTATTTGGCTTCATGAACTTCTATCTAGATCCAGTGATGCTTTTCTAATGGCAGGCAATCCTGCCAGACGGAGGGACGGTGTGCAAGCCGTCGCGAGGCCAGCTTGTGGTCTTGTCCACAATACAGCGGCGTCCTGTATGGTAATGCAGCTTTCCGGGCCATGCCAGTAAAAGGCTGGTACAAACAATAACAGGCCTGTTTTACGTGTCAGGCTGGCAACGGTGCTGGTGCGCCCAGCCGGGGTCGAACCGGCACAACCGAAGTCGAGGGATTTTAAGTCCCTTGCGTCTACCAATTTCGCCATGGGCGCATCGAGTGGCGGATTATGCCAGTACTTGGACACTGCGTCATCCATCAAGCGTGCATTTTACCGCCATGCAGAGCACACCCGGCACACTGCTTGCTGCCATGCCGTGCTTTGCGCGAAGATGCATGGCATGCTTAGCGGTTTTCCCTTGTCCAGGACAGGGGCCGCACATCACACATTTGAAAAACAATCTGCGACAAAGGAATTGCCGTCTCATGTTCGAACATGTCGAAGCCTACCCGGGTGATCCCATACTGACGCTGGTAGAAACATTTCATGCTGATAGTCGCCCACAAAAAGTGAATCTCGGGATCGGACTGTATTATGACGAAGCAGGCCGTATTCCTTTGTTGAGTTCGGTACAAAAAGCCGAAGCAGCACGTGCAGCAGCACCTTCTCCACGCCCCTACCTCCCCATGGAGGGGGCTGCAAACTACCGTACTGCCGTGCAGCGTTTACTATTTGGTGCAGATCAGGAGGCTGTCACCAGCCAGCGCATCGCTACTATCCAGACTATCGGCGGTTCCGGCGCGCTCAAGGTGGGCGCTGACTTCATCAAGCGTTACTTCCCGGAAAGCCAGGCCTGGATCAGTAATCCCAGTTGGGACAACCACCGCGCCATCTTTGAAGGTGCCAGTATCAAGGTACACGAGTACCCCTATTACGATGCGGTCAGTGGCGGCCTGCTGTTTGACGACATGCTCGCCACCATCAAACAACTGCCAGCACAAAGCGTGGTACTACTTCATCCCTGCTGTCACAACCCTACTGGCGTTGATCTGAGTCAGGCGCAATGGGATGTGCTGATCCCTGTACTGAAAGCCGGAAAATTGCTGCCTTTCCTGGATATCGCCTATCAGGGTTTTGGCCAAGGCCTGAACGAAGATGCCTACGCCATCCGCAGCATGGCTGATGCTGGCATCAGCTTTTTCGTCAGCAACTCCTTCTCCAAGAACCTATCTTTCTACGGAGAGCGCTGTGGTGGACTGTCCATTGTCTGCAATACAGCTGAAGAAGCCAGCCGTGTGCTGGGTCAGATGAAGGCCACGGTACGTCGCAATTACTCCAGCCCGCCTACCCACGGTGGTCAGATTACGGCGGCAGTGATGAATGACCCAACCCTGTTTGCTGAATGGGAAGCAGAAGTCGCCGAAATGCGTGTACGCATCAAGGCCATGCGCCAAAAACTGCATGAAGTGCTGAGCACACGCCTGCCTGGCCGTGATTTCAGCTACTTCATCACCCAGCAAGGCATGTTCAGCTACACCGGCCTAAGCTCCGAGCAGGTTGACCGCCTGCGTGAAGAATTTGCTGTCTACCTGGTACGTTCGGGTCGCATGTGTGTGGCAGGTCTTAATAGCAGCAATGTCGGCTACGTGGCAGAAGCCATGGCCAGCGTGTTACAGGCATAATTGCGTCAAGACAACAATGAAAAGCCCGACCTATAAGCCGGGCTTTTTACTGTCTACGGAAACATCAATCGCGCTTGTGCAATTTCAATGTCAGCGTCAACTCGCCTTCACCATCGTTGACCGACTGAATATTCTTCAAGGTAATCCCCGTGGGCAGCAGCACACTGATGCCATGGCCGATACCATATTTTGATAGCGTCTTCTCAAGCCGCTTTGCCATGTTCTGGGCAGGTAGGCGTGCTTCATCATCCAGTGAAAAACCATAGGTTTCCGCCGCAGTGTCAAAAGCCTGGCTTACCTGTTCCTTACCTACAAACTTCTCGGCAATGGAACTGACCTGGCTGGTGGATACCTCCTCCTCGGCTTCACACACTGCCAGGAATTCATCCTTGAAACGGGCTTGCTCCAGCGGGTCGGTAATTTCCTCGGAAAGCTGCTCCACCACACTTGCCACCATACGACTACTGCTGCTGGCATCCGGCACGCGCATTGCCTTGAGAAAATCATCCAGCCAGAATTTGGCCTGCTGGCCACCTCGATCCACTGCATACACCAGTGGCCCACTCTCCAGGATCAGCGCCCCCTTGTCGATCAGCCGAGGATTGATACCAGAAGCATGGCGGATATCAAACACCGCACCGGCCTCCACGACCGACAGAAAATCATCCCTTACTTCCGACTTGAATACGCCCAGTGCGCGCAGTTCCCGGTCACCATCCGACAAGCCGGAAAACAAGATGACAAACAAATCACCGGCACTGATATTAGGATGCTGCGAACGTGCATAAAGGTGCTTGGCAATGCGTTGCGATAAAGCCAAAAAGTCCAACTCACCACGGAAAAACTGCCGGGTGTAATGATAGATCTCATTGAGATTCAGATCTGACTCATGAAAGAACTGATGCTTTTTTTTGTCAGAAACCACACCCCGCAAGTAGCCACCAAGAATGAGAGAAGACACCTCATCATCCACCTCACTTGCCCGTTCCGACAACTGTAAAACTTCCCCCCGCGCCTGATTACCAACCCGGTGTACAACCAGGCGCTCAACGCGCGATTCGCCAATTAACATAGTTCAATCCTGCCATACCAATAAAAGTAGATTATTGCGCCTCTGAAATCCGATGACAATAAAATGTCAAATAAATATACAGATTAAAGCCTGGATTCAATCCAGCCACGAAAAATATAAGCAATTGCGATTACTAAAGCAAAATATCAATGACACGGAAATATATTTTACTTAACAATCGACAACCCACTTGAAACAAAAAAAGGAAAATATATCAACCCAGTCGTGTTGGGAAATTTCCTAGCAAAAACAAAGACTGGTCTTAATTACAGTCCTCCGTGAGTTAGCGATAGTACGGCCAGACAAGAACAATCTTGTTGACCATCACACGACTCGCTAAGGACTCATCATGAAAAAACTGCTCAACATCGCCAGCGCACTCGCACTTGGAAGCATGGCAACTCAGGCCTTTGCTGCCGACGGTACCATCAACTTCAACGGCACAATTTCGAATGTTACCTGCACCTTGGCTGCAGCCGGCGGAACTACTTCCGGCACCGTTACACTGCCGACGGTAACGCAAACAGCCTTGAAGAACATTGGTGATACAGCAGGTACTACCCAATTCAGCATCAAGCTGTCTGCATGTACTGGTACCCCAGCCCCAACACTGGCAGCCGCATGGTTTGAAACAGGAAGCGAAGTAAACGCAGCAGGCCGCTTGGTGACAACCGTTGCAGGTACCCAGACAGACGCGCTGAGCATCGCCCTTTACAACATGGGAAGCGCAACCCCCATTGCCATCGGCCAGGGCAACGGCAGCATCGGCAGCAGCGGCGCCTCATTCCCGATTACATCCGGCAGCGCAACGCTGAATTATCAGGCCAAATATTACGCAGAAAAAGTTGGTGTTCCTGCCGGTGCCGTAGTCGCAAAAGTTAACTACACCATTCAATACCAGTAAATCACCGCAAGTTCAGCACAGCAAATATAGAGCACTTCATTTGCGGCAATCAACCAAAAGTGGGTTGATTGCCCGTACAGGTTCAAGGACCAACCATGAAAAGACTGATTACCATTACCGGTGCCATCGCCCTTGCAGGTCTTGTTTCTCACGCCTATGCAGCGGATGGAACCATCAACTTTGCAGGCAATGTTTCAAATGTGACCTGCACCATCGCAGCTGCAGGTGGTAACACATCAGGCACCGTAACACTCCCCACAGTAACTCAGTCAGCCCTCAAGGCAGTAGGCGACACAGCGGGTACAACTCAGTTCAGTATTAAGTTGTCATCCTGTGTCGGCACTCCAGCCCCCACGAAAGCAGCAGCCTGGTTTGAAACTGGAAGCGAAGTAAATGCCGCAGGGCGTGTAATTACTACCATAGGCGGTACACCGACTGATGCCTTGACCATTGCGCTATACAACATGGGAAGTGCAACACCGATTGTTATTGGACAGGGTGACGGTAGCTTAGGCAGCAGTGGTGCCAGCTTTGACATTACATCAGGTGGAGCTACGCTAAATTACCAAGCCAAATACTACGCAGAAAAAGTTGGTGTGACTGCGGGTGCTGTAATTGGAAAAGTTAACTACACCATTCAATACCAGTAAGCAATTGTTTAAAAAGTAAATGATTATTTAACCTGAAAGGAGATACTAAACGTCATCTCCTTTTTTATCCCGGGGACATACTATGACAAAAACGACTTTTAAAAACATTATCACAATAGCCGGGCTTGTCTCATGCCAGGCAGCTAGCGCTGACGTATATATCAATGCAACGCGTGTAGTCTATCCAGCTGAAAAACGAGAAATCACATTTACAGTCGGTAATGGCGCAACTACCAAATCGCTCATCCAAACATGGGTAGATGAAGGCAATCCAAAAGAAACACCAGATAACACTAAAGCGCCATTTATTCTCACCCCACCACTTGCCATGATAGGGCCTCAAAGGACCCAGAATATCAGAATGAGTTACAGCGGAGAGCAGGCACTACCATCTGATAAAGAATCACTGTTCTGGATCAATGTTCTTGAGGCTCCTAAAAATACACAAGATCCAAGCGAACTAAGAATTTCGCTACGAACAAGGATAAAGCTATTTTACAGGCCGGCAAAACTGGATATGAAACCAGAAGAGGCACCAGAAAAAATAGATTGGAAGATCGATCACAATGAAGGAAAGTGGACAGTAACAGCACTGAACAATAGCCCATACTTCATCACAATAAGTCAAATAAAAATAAAGACAGACCAATTCACTGGAATAGCAAAGCTCTCCCCTCAGAACTCTATGCTATCTCCTAATGGCAGTATAAAACTACTATTAACTCCTGATAAAAAGCCTACTGAGTCAGGAATAAAATTTAGCACCATCAATGACTACGGTGGAACAAGTGACTATACAGCCACCGTAAAATAAATATATCACCATACAAAGCAAGCATATATCAATATGACAACCTTCATTCACTTCAAACGAAATAAAATCAGTCTACTGGTTTTGTGTGCATTAAGCATGCCTTACGAATATGCGATGGCAGAAGATGAAAGCAAGGTTGCCTTGTTCGATAAGAGCATGCTATGGGGTAATCTTAAAAATCTTGATATTACAAAATATGAGGAAGGAAACGTTTTACCAGATGGCACCTATAGCATTGATGTCATTTTCAATGAAAACCCAAAAGGAAGATATGAATTAGCGGTAAATAAAAATACCGAAAAAAATAATTCCATGCCATGCGTGCCACGGAGTCTGCTTCTCTCATTTGGTGTAAAAGAAACAGACCTTCCGATAACGGATGGTAAAGATGAATGCATCAATTTGTACGTGGCATTGCCAATAGCAATGCCGTAGTTACTATTAAACAAAATGGTTATGTAATTTACGAGGCCACTGTTGCACCAGGTGCCTTTGAAATCAGTGATATACCACCAGGTTCTTATAATGGTGACTTAGATGTAACAGTAACTGAATCAGACGGGCGAAAAACTTCATTTAGCGTACCATTCTCTGCGGTTCCACGATCGATAAAAGAAGGTGCTGATCGCTTCAATTTTAATGTAGGGAAAGTAAGAAACTTAACCAACAGCAATCCACTATTGGGGCAATTCACCTATCAACGCGGCCTAAGCAACTTGCTTACAGCAAATGCGGGCTATACCATCGCTGATAAATATTCAGCAATACAAGCGGGGAGTGTATTTAATACTAACATTGGCGCTATCGGGGTGGATGTAACTCAATCCCAGACAAAGTTTAGCGATACAACATTAAAGGGCCAGTCGTATCGCTTCAGCTTCAACAAACTGTTTCTAAATACAGGAACAAACGTCACCCTTGCTGCCTATCGATATTCTACTAATGGGTATTTTAGTGTCCGAGATGGGCTTAATGCTCTTGATTTGGCTGCTAATAATACAACGAGCACGGCAGCGACCTTCGCTAGGCTACGTAGTCGTGCAGAAGTCAACATTAACCAGACTTTTAATGAAAAACAATCAGTATATTTGAATGCATCAGTACAAAATTACTGGAATTCAAACACTAGAAATTTGCAGTATCAAGCAGGCTTTCGGCAAAGTATGCGCTGGGGCTCCGTTGGCATCAGTGCAAATCAACAGCGAGATACTAATAACAAAAAAATATCAACCGTCATGCTTAATCTGACAATCAATCTGGACGGAGGAAAATCCTTTAGCTCCACATTACAAAGAGATAATCTGGGCAATAACAGCCAACAGATCAGTCTATCAGGAATAGGCGGTGAAGACAAAAAGTGGAACTATAATATAAATGCTAACAGGAACGTTAATAATTCAACTGAAGACAGCACATTGGGTGGTAATACAACATACTCCGGAAGCAAGGCATCAGCCAATGCCAGCGCAAGCATTAATAAAAACAACAAACAGGCGTCACTTGGCGTAGCTGGATCCGTTATTGCTACTTCTCAAGGCATATTCTTCGGTCAAAATATTGGAGAAAGCGCCGCCATTGTCGAGGCAAAAGATGCACAAGGGGCAGAAGTCATGCCTGCGGTTGGTGTGCAAATCGACAGTGCCGGGTATGCCTTGCTTCCCTCGCTATCTCCTTACAAATTGAATGATGTACAACTTCTAACAGGTAGCATGAGTGAAGGGGTCGAATTACAAGGTAGCAGTGCACAAGCGGTGCCACGCAGCGGTGCTATCGTGCATGTAAAATTCAAAACCAGCAAGGGTACGCCACTGCTGCTGAAAACCCGCTTTGCCGATGACAGCCCTCTGCCATTTGGTGCTAGCGTGAAAGATAAGGATGGGAATATGGTGGGTTATATTGGCCAGGGCGGCAAACTGCTTGCTCGGGTAAAACAGGCAACTGGCTATCTGTTTGTTGATCTGGATGGTGGTGAGAAATGCATGCTACGTTATGAAAATGCTGCTGCAGTGCTGACTTCTTTCAAATCAACCGTTTGCCAGACCAGCTTGAATTAAATATATATAGATACAAACCATCGAGATAATCAGCAACATAATTATCGATAGATTCACCTACCCCTTTTCGCCTATCCTGTCTTTCACAATATAAGCGTCGACTATAGCATCCAACTCCTGCTGGCAGAGCAACTTTAGTGTACTGGCCTCGTATCATTCACCAATTGACACATCAAGACCAGCACTACTACGGCAGGAGGTATTACAGAACAAGCAACACTTATATTTTCTTTTCATTAAATTGGAAGCCTCTGTTCGCCCCTCTACTTCCCGTAGCAGATCGCTTTTCAGTTCAGACTCAATTTTCATAAACCATTAGCAGGCTGACTTGATAAAGACTATACCAATTTTAAAAGCACTCAAAGGAAAGAATAATGAAAAAAATAGTTGCAGTCTATTTATGCACATACAGTAAATTAGCAATAATTACATTATTTCTGTTCACAGTTCCAAATTTAACCATCGCAGCCTGTACAGTATTTTCAACTGATAGTGCACCATATTATAAATATCAAATACCACCACCCACCATACCCACTTTTAATCCGAATAATTATACTGTTGGCGCTACAATCTATACTTATTCATTTCCAGTAGCAGCATATGCTACGAATTCTGCAGGAACATACGGTGGAACATATCTATGTAGTGAACTATGGTATGTATACCTTGGAGGTGTTGGAGTTCAAACCAATAATATTTATCCAACATCAATAGCAGGGCTTGGACTAAGGCTCAGCACCACACAACAAGGCTTATGGCCTAACTCAAGCTTATATTTGTCTGCGAATGGGCAAAGGGTCCTAAGTGATATTTTTAGCACCTTGACCGTTCAATTTATCAAAACTGGTGATATAACTTCGATAAACAGTCTGACTGGGGCCTTTGCATCGATCAGACAAAATACCAGTAGTGGCCAAGAACTGGGCAGGATATCTTGGGCGACTCCAGTGTTTATCAAACCAACAGTCCCTACTTGCTCAGTAGCTACTAGCTTGCTTAATGTATCCATGGGAATGGTAAGTAGCAATATGTTTTCCGGCATAGGCAGTACCAGTCGGGGTGGAATCCCCTTTCAACTTCAGTTGGCATGCAGTGGTGGCAGCACAGGAACATATACTAACGCTTATGTTACCCTTACTGACAATTACAACCAAGGCAATGTAACTAACGCGTTATCAACCTTATCTGGAAATGGAACCGCAAGTGGTGTTGGTATTCAAATTCTGAAGGACGGTACAATATTAAGTTTTGGACCAGATTCGAGTAGTGCTGGGAATACAAACCAGTGGTTTTCCGGATCGATTATTCAAGGTAGAACATCTTTTTCAATTCCACTGATGGCTCGTTTTGTGCAAACCCAGAACACAATTTCGCCGGGATCAGTAAATGCTAGAGCGACATTTACCATGAGTTATCAATAATAAAGCTATACATTGGGATAGATATAGTTATTTTATTTTTTGCTTGATAATGCTATGGAAATGAAAAAGCCCTTGCATAAATCTGCAAGGGCTTTTGTCTGGAGGCGCGGGCCGGAGTCGAACCGACCTACACGGATTTGCAATCCGGTGCATAACCGCTTTGCTACCGCGCCGTAGCTTGTGTTCAAGCAGCATCTGGTCTGCTTGAAAAATGTGGAGCGGGAAACGAGGCTCGAACTCGCGACCTCAACCTTGGCAAGGTTGCGCTCTACCAACTGAGCTATTCCCGCGTCGAGT
>Ga0318572_10000964_pt1 | contig 11190 bp, 10 predicted proteins | sample GRESIP089b5f20_FD_202528 | JGI IMG/M metagenome (GOLD analysis project Ga0318572, IMG submission 202528) | Tropical soil microbial communities from Luquillo Experimental Forest, Puerto Rico - GRE.SIPMG.089b5f20 | ecosystem: Environmental > Terrestrial > Soil > Tropical forest > Bulk soil...
CACTGCATCCGAGCGGTCTGACTGCCCTCGTCGGGCGCGAGGAAGAAACCGAGCTACTGTTGCGGCGCTGGTCGCGTTCGAAGAGCGGCGAGGGTCAGGTCGTGCTGATTTCCGGAGAAGCGGGCATCGGCAAATCGCGACTCACAGCTGATCTTCTAGAAAGCCTTGCTCCTGAACCGCATACACGTTTGCGCTATTTCTGCTCGCCCCAGCACACCGACAGCGCGTTTTATTCGATCATCGGTCAGATGGAACGTGCGGCTGGATTGTTACACGACGATACGTCCCAGCAGAAACTCGACAAGCTCGATGCTCTGCTCGCGCAGACTTCGACCTCGATCCAGGATGTCGCACTCATTGCCGAGATGCTTTCGCTGCCGAACGATGGCCGGTATCCCGCCCTCGAACTGACGCCGCAGCAGCGCCGGCAAAAAACGCTGGACGCGCTTACCGCGCAAATGGAGACGCTGTCGCGGCAAAAGCCTGTGATGATGACCTTGGAGGATGCTCATTGGGCCGACCCAACCAGCTTGGAAGCGTTTGGTGGAGTCGTAGACCGAATTCGGACACTTAGGGTGCTGTTGCTAGTGACGTTCCGGCCGGAATTCGACGCGCCGTGGATTGGACGGCCTTACGTCACCGCCCTCATCGTCAATCGACTCGCAGAGCACGAGGCTGGCGCTATGATCGACTGCCTCGTCGGCAACAGGCTGCTATCAGCGAGCATTCGGCAGGACATCATCGAGCGTACCGACGGTATCCCCTTGTTCGTGGAGGAGATGACCAAGGCGGTGCTGGAAGCAGGGAGCGAGACGGCCGCCGCCCGCGCGATTGCCGCGGTTCCGTCCCCGGCTCTAGCGGTCCCCGCGAGCCTGCATGCCTCGCTCATGGCGCGGCTCGACCGGCTCGGCAGCCCGGCCAAGGAGCTGGCACAGATCGCGGCGGCAATCGGCCGTGAGTTTTCGCATGCCTTGCTCGCCTCGGTAGTACGCCAGCCGGAGGCGGAGCTGAGATCGGCATTGGACCGTCTCATCGCGGCCGGTTTGTTGTTCCGACGGGGCGTGCCCCCGCACGCGACCTATCTGTTCAAGCATGCCCTCGTGCAGGACGCGGCTTATGGGACGCTGCTGCGCGAGCCGCGACGCGCACTGCATGCCCGCATTGCCGAAACCATCGAGAGCGAATTCACGGAAACCGCGGAGAGCCGACCGGAGTTGTTGGCGCGACATTGGACCGAGGCCGGCCTGATCGAGAAAGCCGCAAGCCTTTGGGGCAAAGCGGGGCAGCGGTCGCTGGCGCGGTCGGCGCTGGTCGAAGCCGCCGAGCAGCTCACGCGGGCCCTCGACCAGATTGCGACCTTGCCCGGCACGCCTGTCATGCGTTGCGAACAGATCAAGCTGCAGGTCGCGCTCGTTAACGCTCTCATGCACGTCAAAGGCTATGCGGCGCCTGAGCCCAAGGCGGCCGTTGAACAGGCGCGTCAATTCATCGAGCGAGCGGAAGCGCTCGGAGAACCTCCCGAAGATCCACTGCTGCTGTTCTCGGTCCTCTATGGCGTCTGGGCAGCAAGCTATGTGGCGTTTAACGGAGACGAGACGCGCGAGCTGGCGTCGCAATTCGTGGCGCTCGCAGAGAAGCAAGGGCAGATCGTTCCACTCATGATCGGGCATCGCCTGATGGGTACTTCGCTGATGTTAACGGGGGACATCCCTAAAGGCCGAGCGCATTACAATCAGGCGTTCGCGCTTTACGATCCTGCCAAGCATCGGCCGCTGGCGACGCGTTTTGGCCAAGACGTTGGAGTGTCAATCTTTGTCTATCGGGCGTTGGCCCACTGGATGCTTGGTTACCCCGAGACCGCACTCGCGGACGCTGATCACGCGCTCGAGGATGCACGCGAGGGTGGCCACGCTGGGACTTTGATGTATGCACAGTTACACACATCGTTCACCAATATCCTCTGCGCAAAATATGCAGCAGCAAACGCACAATCTAATGAAGTTGTCCGGTTGGCGGACGAGAAGGGCGCAGCATTATGGAAGGCGTTGGGAACGATGCAACAAGGTTGCGTATTAGCACTGTCCAGTAAGGCCTCGGAGGCAATCCAGATGATCACCTCGGGGATCACCACATATCGGTCAACCGGGTCAAGAGTGTATTTGCCATTTTTTTTGGCACATTTGTCCACGGCCCATGCGGAGCTCGGCCAATTTGATGACGCTTGGCGCTGCATTGGGGAAGCGATGACCGCAGTGGAAACAACAAAGGAACGGTGGTGCGAGGCAGAAATCAATCGCATAAAGGGCGAAATCGCGCTGAAGTTGCCGCAGCTGGGTTCGTCGCAAGCGGGAGCATACTTCGAGCGCGCGCTCACCGTTGCGCGTACGCAGCAAGCGAAGTCCTGGGAATTGCGCGCGGCGATGAGCATGGCGCGGCTCTGGCGCGATCAGGGCAAGCGGAATGAGGCCCGTGATCTTCTCGCTCCGGTCTACGGTTGGTTCACCGAAGGCTTCGACACGCTCGATCTGAAGGAGGCCAAAATCTTGCTCGACACGCTAGTGGCATGATGACGCGCCAGGAATACGGCAAGTATGGTTTTGGCCGGAATCTTAGCGGCACAAGCAATTGAAGAGTTCGCAAAAGGCGGGCATCGCCGCGGTCGCGAATTGAGGCCGATGATATTTTTGCTTCTCCCCATGGCCTCATTCTAAGACCGCCTCCTGCGCTCCTTGAACGTGAAGACTGCACGCTCGTGGCGTGGTATCGTTCCCTTTACGCACCTCGCGCGGAGGGGCGTATGACAGTCACCATCGGACGGCGGGAATTGCTGGCAGCACTCGGCGGTGCGGCGGTGGCGTGGCCGCTCGCGGCGCGTGCGGAGGACTACCCGACAAGGTCAGTGAAGCTGATCACGCAGGGGGCGGCAGCGAGCGGCCCAGACGTGATCGCGCGCATCGTGGCCGAGCACCTCGGCCGGTTGTGGGGGCAGCAGGTGGTCATACTCAACCATCCCGGAGCGGGCGGCAGCGTTGCAGCCCGCCAGGCGGCATCGGCCGCCGCGGACGGTTATACCCTCTACATGCCAGCTACGTCTGCCTTCATCGTCATGCCGCACATGTTTCCAAATTTGCCGTTCGATCTTGATCGTGATTTTGTTCGGATCGGATTTATCGCCGAGCAGCCGATGGTAATCGCGGTCGCGCCTTCGCTCGGTGTCAATTCACTCCAAGATTTGATCACGCTTGCGAAGAAACGACCGGGCGAAATCCTGTATGCCGCCAACGCACGCGGCACGCTGCCGCACCTCACGGCCGAACGTTTCCGAAACCAATCGGGCATCGAGCTTAGGTTCGTTCCGTATGCCGGTGCCGCGGCCGGACTGCAGGACTTGGTGGGCGGACGCATCTCGATGATTGTGGAGAGCTTGGGACCGCTGTTGGGCGCCATTCAGGGGGGCTCGCTCAAGGCGATCGCGGTTGCCTCTGCGCGGCGGCTGCCGAATCTTCCGGATTTGCCGACCGTAGCTGAAACAATTCCCGGATTCGTGGCAACGGGTTGGTTCCCGCTGCTCGCGCCGGCCAGGACACCCGATTGGATAGTGCGCAAGGTGGGACAGGACCTGCGGATCGTCCTCGATCACCCCGAACTTAGGCAAAAGCTTGCGGACCTCGCTACCTTCGCACAGCCGATGTCGCCGGCTGAGACAACCGAATTCATCCGCAAGGAGCAAGAGTTGTGGCAGCCGGTGGTGAAGCAGATCGGTGTCTCGCAGTAGTGGACAATCGCGCGCCTTGCTTATTCCTCGCACTTCCAATCGCCTCCGGTGGCTCCGAACCTGGCATAACACCGCAGGAACAAATCCATTGCATTGACCGCCGGTACTGGGGGTTGCGGACATGAATAGACGTGGCGCTTCGGCCAACTCGGTTGGACTTTAGGGTATGATCCTGGGCCTGAGAGGGGAGGCTATGAGTGTGGCGATGCCGGTGGTCGGGTTCGTCAACGCCGGATCGCCCGATGCGACCCTTGTTGCCGGGTTCCGCAAGGGCCTCAACGAGGCCGGCTACGTCGAGAGCCAGAACGTAACGGTGGAGTACCATTGGCTGGAGGGCCAATTCGATCGCCTTCCGGCTCTCATGGCCGACCTCGCGCGTCGTCGTGTGGCCGTCATCGCCACACCCGGCAACCTTGCTGCGATCGCCGCCAAAGCTGCGACCACGACGATCCCGATCGTGTTCGGCGTTGCCGAAGACCCGGTCAAGCTGGGTCTGGTCGACAGCCTGGCACGGCCGGGCGGCAATGCGACCGGCATTAATATTTTCAACGTGGAGATTACCGCCAAGCGGCTCGGGCTGCTGCACGACCTAGTGCCCAAGGCCATTCGCATTGCCGTGCTGGTCAATCCCGCAAATGCTCCGATCGCCGAGACCACGCTGCGAGACATACCGGAAGCGGCTCGCGCCCTCGGATTGCAAACTCACATCCTCAACGCCAGCACCAGCCGCGAGATCGAGGCGGCCTTCGCCGCCCTCGTGCGCGAGCAGGCCGATGCCCTGTTCGTTGCCTCCGACATCTATTTCCTCAGCCGCCGCGTCCAATTAGCGACGCTCGCGGCGCACTATCGGATTCCTGCGGCCTATTACGCTCGCGAGGCTGTCGAAGTCGGTGGGCTGATGAGCTACGGGACGGATCGCGCGGACATGTATCGTCATTTCGGCGTCTACACCGGGCAAATCCTCAAAGGCGCGAAGCCCGCCGACCTGCCGGTCTTGCAGTCGAGCAAATTCGAGTTCGTCATCAACGCGCAAACGGCGAGATTGCTCGGCATCGAGGTGCCCAACGCGTTGCAATTGCTCGCCGACGAGATGATTGAATGAAACGGCGCGAGTTCATCACGCTCATCGGCGGCGCTGCGGCGGCGTGGCCGCTCGCGGCGCGCGCGCAGCAGACATCGTCTTGCGATGCGCGTAGCCGGACTGATTGTTGCGCTATCATTTCTCGACGCCCTCAGGAGGACGGAGCATGTGGCTAGAGGATCACTTTGGAAACGGTTCGATCTTACAGCGAAACGAGCGAGTCAAATTGGCGGCCTCGTTTTGGAACAACATAGGGGCAGGTATGGCCATTGGCGGCATGGCGGCAGCATTCTTCTTAGACAAGCCGGAAGGCACTTGGACGAAAATCGGCATTGCGATAGCGGGACTTGTGCTTGGCTGGCTTTGCTACTCGATCGCCAGCAACATTTTGACTTATATGCACACAGTGCCCGAAGAGCGCCGCTAGGGCAGCTGGTGCGAGGTCCAGCTGAGCAAGCTCGCGAACACCCGAACAGATCGCGCCGAGCTGTTCGCCAAGAGCTGCCGGCGTAAATGAGGGAAGTTTTGTTAGCTGATCTTATCTGATCAAGGCCGCTGCTGCGAGGACGATGCCCGTAACGAATGCAGCTAGGCAGCAATACAGCAACACTTCATTGAGCACATGGGCCATGACAGCCCCCACTCCAGGGCACACTTTGACCAAATCCAGGTAGACTTTGACCAAAGGGTGACCGCAAAGTGTTAGGAAGTAGATAACGCCCGGGTGTGGCCGGGCTGCAACAGCAAATTGAGACTTTGTTTGGTTTTCAACGCTGCATTCATCATTCGCTCATTCTTCAATAGGGAACGATCTTCATGCGCGTGTACAAACATTGGCTCGACCACGACGTGGCCGCATTGGCGTTTCTGATCGTTGGGATAGCAGCGGTGGAATTGCTCGCGATAATTATCTGAGTTGCTCCCCTCTCCATTCCCGCCAATTCCGCTTCACTTTGCGCACGTGCCGCAAATGGCCACGCCGCCGAGCAGCGTGATGAACTCGCGGCGTTTCACTCAATCACCTCGTCGGCGCGGGCGAGCACGGTCGGGGGGATCGTCAATCCAAGCGTCTTGGCGGTCTTGAGATTGATTGCCAGCTGATATTTGGAAGCCTGCTCCACGGGCAAGTCGGCGGGGTTTGCGCCCTTTAGAATTTTGTCGATGTAGAAAGCTGCGCGCCGATTGAGGTCGTCGATGTCCGCGCCATAGCTCATCAGACCACCCACATCCGCAATTAAATCCCTGTGTCCGAACATCCCCGGCAACCGGTACTTGAGTGCGAGGTCCGCCACGGTCGCTCGGTACGACGTAAAGAGCGGCGACGGCACGACCAGAAAACTGCCAGCCTGTTCTCGCACGATGGTCGCGAATGCGCCCTCCAAGTCCTCGACGGCTCGGACAGGCACCAGGACAAGCTTGACTCCGAGCTTTTCGCCAGCGCCCTCGACCGCCCGCACGGCGGGAACATGAGAGGGCGTCGTCGGATTCCATAGGACCCCGATGCGCTTCGCCTGTGGGAGGACCTCCGTCAGAATTTCCAGCTCCTTGGCGGCAAGATCGGTGAGCAACATCGAGAGCCCAGTGATATTCCCACCAGGCCGCGCGAGACTCGCCACGTGCCCGATGCCGACTGGATCGGCATGGTTCGAGAAGACGATAGGAATCGTATGCGTCGCCTGTCGGGCGGGCTCAACAAGGGTCGACGAACTTGCGAAGATGACGTCGACAGGTAGCCGAACCAGGCCGGCTGCGAGCGCGGGCAGCTCATCCACTCTATCCGCCCACCGGAACTCAATAACAATATTTTTGCCCTCGACCCAGCCAAGCCCGCGCAAGCCTGCCCGCAATGCCTCCACTCGTGCGGCATAAGCGGAAGCTGGGCCGAAACCTAAATACCCGATGCGCCGCACCCGCTCGGGCTGCTGCGCCCTTGCCGCGAGCGGCCACGCGGCCGCCGCGCCGCCGAGCGTGGCTAAGAACTTTCGTCGTCCGATGTAGCTTGCCATCTGACCCTCCGGTTGGGGGTCATTCATGCAATGAGGAATGATACCACATTTCCATCGCCCAGTCTGTGACTAAGGCCGATAAGAAAGTCGAGTGGAATGCTTCGATGACCAGTTGGGGATCAGAATCCGTCCTCTGACGATGTCTGCCGCACGACCGCTTTGACTCACGTAAGCGGACTTAGCCTGATCACGTCGTAATGGTCTGCACCGCAGCCGCACGCCGAGCGTACGACGGAGGATGAGCCGCTCTGCTCGCTTGTGACAGCCAAATTTCTCCACAATTGAGACGTTCCTTGCTTCACGAGCAACCATTTCAATAGGTTAGCTGCCTCGGCAAGAACAAATTTTTGCCGCTTGGCTGGACCTTGCTACCACAGCTTGTTTTGTAAATGGGGGGCTCGGATGCGTTCCGTTGATACGAAAACCAGGCCTGCCGCCGGTCGCAAAGCTAAGGGCTCTGGACGCACGATGTCGCCAGGCCCGATCATCGCAGACGCGAGGTTGTGGATCGTCGGTGCAATCGTCGTGTTTCTTGTTTCCTTTTCAGCCGCGCGCTGGCTGCCGGACCTCATGACGGGTTCGCCGGAAAATGTTTCAACGCCCACGGCAGGCACCTCGACGTTGACCTCCGAAGCTACAACGACGTCCACGTTGACCTCCGAAGTTACAACGACGTCCCTCCAGCAGTCGGACAATAGTCGCAGCGTAACTCCCAATCCCCTCATTCCCATAGTGATCCGACGAAGCACATCACCCGAGGCCTCCGATTTGCCGCCCCAGACTGAAATTTCGTCAGCTCCGGTCACGGTCCCAGAGTCGGTCGATACAGTTACCGCCCCGCAGCAGCTGGATCTTCGCGACATCGAAAATGCCAAGCGTGTCCAGCAACGACTGATTGATCTCGGATTTCTATACGGCGCGGCTGATGGAGTTTGGGGTCAGCGCTCGCGTCGAGCGTTGCAAGAGTTCAGGGCTGCTAACGGCATTGGCGAGAGCGACACCTGGGACGAAGCTACACAAGAACGGTTGCTTAGCGCACCAGACGCGAAGGCTGCCAATACATCCGATATCAGTTTCGTCGGTGGATGGGGTATTGACGTTGCCGAATGCCGCGAGTCCCCTATCGCGATCACTGCGCGCCGAGCCGAGGCCTATGGTACCGCATGTGAATTTCATTCAACTCAACGGGAAAGCTCGAATGTGTGGCAATTGCGAGCCGAGTGCGCGAGCAAGACCGAACGCTGGAACGCGAACATTCGATTTACGGTCTCCACAAGCAAGTTAATTTGGTCGAGCGAACGTGGAACGACGACCTACGTGCGATGTCCTATGGCCTCGGCATCGCGATAGTCGTTCTTGCAAAGCCGACGATGATACGCACGGGCCGCGACGGATAGGCTTGCGCCCACGCGTTGCGCGAGATTGCCGGCAGCGCGACAACGGCAGCGGCGAGATGCAGAAATTGCCTTCGGTGGGGAAGTTTCATTTTGAACCTCCCTTCACGTCATTCGATCACCTCGTCGGCGGCCACGAGCAGCTTGTCCGGCACGGTGAGGCCGAGCGCCTTCGCCGTCTTGAGATTGACCGCCAGCTCGAATTTCACAGTCTGCTGCACCGGCAGATCGGGTGGCTTCTCCCCTTTGAGAATGCGCCCAGCGTAACCGCCGGCGAGGCGAAACGCGTCGGTGATGCTCGCTCCATAGGTGATCAGCCCGCCATTATCGACATACTCGCGCAGGTTATAGATTGCCGGAAGCGCATGGCGCGCTGCCAGCCCGACAACTTGATCGCGCCGACTCAAAAAGAGTGAATCGGCCCCTATGACGATGGCGTTGACACGTTGTTGGACGAAGCTCGCGAAGCCCGCGTCGATCTCGCGTTCACTGCCGGCATTCACGACCAGAAGATCGACTCTGCGTTCGCGCGCCGCAGCCCGCACGTCCGTCACCTGGGATTCAGAGGTTGGATTCGCTGGGTTGACAAGAAAGCCGATATGGGCGGCGCTCGGCACCAGCTCGCGCAGCAGTTCCAACCGTTTTGCCCCGAGTGTGTTGACGAAGAAAGTCACGCCCGTAACATTGCCGCCCGGTCGGTTAAGGCTGGAAACGAGACCGAGTTTGACCGCGTCTCCGCCAATCGAGAACACGATCGGAATGGTCGCCGTTGCAGCTTTCGCGGCCAGCGCAGCCGCCGGGGCCAGCGCAATGATCGCGGCCGGGGCATCGGCCGCCAGCTCGGCAGCCATTGCCGGCAATCGGTCGAAGCGACCATCGCCGGAGCGATATTTGATCGCGACATTGCGCCCTTCGATATAGCCGGCGTCCTTGAGGCCCTGCCGGATAGCGGCGATCTGCCGATCATCAATCTGAGTGCTGACAAGCAGGCCGACTAACGGGACGCCCGCCTGCTGCGCGCGCGCCGCGAGCGGCCACACCACTGCCGCGCCGCCGAGCAGCGAGATGAACTGGCGACGGCTGCTCATTCGATCACCTCGTCGGCGAGCGTGAGCAAATTGTCGGAGATAGTGAGGCCGAGCGCCTTGGTGGTTTTCAGGTTGATGACGAAATGGAACTTGGTCGCTTGCTGCACGGGCAGATCGGTCGGCTTCGCACCCTTGAGAATCCGGCCGCAGTAGACGCCGACCTGGCGGAATGTGTCGGTCCAGTCCGTTCCGTAGCTCATCAACCCGCCAGCTTCGGGAAAGGCGCGGTTGACGTAGATCGCAGGCAAACCGTGGTGCAACGCCAGCGCCGCAATCTGGGCGCGGCGGTCGAGGAACAGAGCGTCGGGAGCAATCATGAGAGCGCCCGCTCGCCTTTGCGCGGCGCTGGCAAGGGCTGTTTCAAGCTCGCTGACGGTCTCGGCGTAAAGGACCTCGACTTGCAGTCCGATGGTCGCCGCTGCACCCTGGATGTCCGTAGCCATCCCGGCCGTATTCGCCCGGACTCTGGGATTGACCAGCAGGGCAAAGCGCATTGCGTTCGGCAGCAGGTCGTGCATCAGCCCGATCCATTTTGCCCCCAGCTATGCGTTCGTGGAGGTGATGCCGGTGATGTTGCCGCCGGGCTTGTTGAGGGCAGCAACGAGTCCCGCCTTCACCGGATCGCCGCCGGTGGTGAACACGATGGGGATGGTGGCCGTTGCCTCCTTGGCCGCGACTACAGTCTCAATGCTGCCGGTCGCGGCGATCACCGCTACTTGGTGACGCAAAAGATCGGCCACCAGACGGGGCACCTGGTCGTACTGGCTGTTGGCCCAACGATACTCGATCGCGACATTCCGGCCCTCGACGAGGCCGGCCTCGCTCAGCCCGTTACGGAACGCTGTTGCAAGATCGGTGGTCGCTTCGGAATCATTGACAAAGCCGATGACCGGCATCGCCGGTTGCTGCGCGCTCGCCGCGAGCGGCCACGCGGCCGCGCCGCCGAGCAGCGTGATGAACTCGCGCCTCTTCAATCTATCGAATTGCATCCGCTGGCCCAACCAACTCCGGGCCAGCATATCGCATTGCTGAGGATCAAGTCAGCGCCTCGTTGCAGTGCGATATTTCGACCCGGCTAACGTCCGAGTCGGGTCAAAACCGGTAAGTCTCGAAGTGAGCAAATGTTTTCCGGTTTGCCCCCGAAAGCAGAACTCCGATCGGCGTGTTAAACTACTCTCCAACGGTGGCCCGCCAATGATGCGCGGAGAACAGCATGAGACGCATGATCGGTGTAATCACAGTCCTGATGATGTCTCAAGCCGCAGCAACAGCGGAGCCTCAACAAGTCGATCTCGATGTGCCATCGGCCACAGTGGCGGCGACCGTACAGATCAACGTTAAACCCTCTAAAGGCGCGGTCTTGCTCTACACCGGGCCTAGCTACGACAAGCCGATCCGCTTCCCTGGGCCGTCAAGCACGCGGGTGGTGCCGACTTCATCACGGACGGTTCGCATTGAATTGGTCGAGGGGGCAAAGTCATTCCGCGTTAAAATCCTTGGGCGTATTGATGGCCTCGATGGATCGAAAATCGAACCTCCGTCGAGATGATCCTTCGTCGTGTCTGATGAGCGATGGTTGGTCGATGTCCGCTTTGGCGGGCTTTGCGGTCTCAGGTCGGACATCGCGCCAAGTCCGCGAAGTGCCAGACTCAGCCCTCCAGCCCATTCCGCTTGATGTCCGAATTACCCCATAAGCAGACTTCCGCGCGGCATCAGTTCAGGTCTCAAATGTGCCAGAGGCCGACTCCTGCACTGCAGCAAACAACATGCATGGGCTGCAACGCCTTACCCAATCATCTCGTCGGCGAGAGAGAGTAGATGCGTCTATTAGGATCGCCCGAGGTCA
>Ga0318572_10000968_pt1 | contig 11173 bp, 14 predicted proteins | sample GRESIP089b5f20_FD_202528 | JGI IMG/M metagenome (GOLD analysis project Ga0318572, IMG submission 202528) | Tropical soil microbial communities from Luquillo Experimental Forest, Puerto Rico - GRE.SIPMG.089b5f20 | ecosystem: Environmental > Terrestrial > Soil > Tropical forest > Bulk soil...
CGCCCTGCGCGTTGTAGGGGCTGCCGCCGCGCGAGATCAAATCTCTCTCGTAGAGCGAAAGCGCTTCGGCGACGGTGAGCGGGCGGGTTTCGTCGATGGGCTCGCCGGGCTGGCGGCGGGCGAGCCTCCGCGCCGCATCGATGGCCTGCCAGTAAGTCAGCACCGCCCGGCCGTCGGCAGGCTCGTGGTCGTCGGCGAGTGCGATTTTCTTGACCCAGTCGATGTCGGGTCCGGTGACCCGCACGGACCATGTGCCGGGGCCTTCGTTGCGCCGGTATCCGAGCCGGATGCCCGGCGCTATTTTGACGTAGAGCGGCTTTTTCGAAATCGGCAGCTTGCGCCTTGCGCTCGCGCTTTCGAGCGCTTGGGCGCGCGGTTTCTTCGTCGGCATTGGAGAATATCCCTGTCAGTGTCCCAAACAGGGGCGTAAAGTAGCATCAACTTGCCAACCAGCGCCAGCGTGTTCGATGAAAGAACATCAATGGGTTAGCGCAAGACGCATCAGGCTGCATAAAGCGCCATCGGGTGTAAATTTCCCATGACGCGGGACGCTCGCCTCTCGGCGCTCCACCGTGGCGGTTTTGGGCTCCGGGGCCGCGCTTCCGTCTCCTTCGGCGCCCGCCGTCCTACAACGGCGGGCAGTTGCCTTGCGGATCCGTGCAGCGAGCTCCTCGCACCCAGGTCGTAGTGCCTGGAGGGCGGGGTCCCGAGCCTCCCGAGGCGAGCGGTTACGAGCCGCCGCCGCGGGACGCCACGCCTCGCTCCGCGTATATTTCCGCCAAGCGATTGAATTTTATGGATTTTCAGTTGGGCGCGCTGAGCCGTCCGCACTTGCGTCCACACCCACGCACGGAGGCTGCCCACAGGCTCGCTCAATATCAGCCTTTGCTGCATGCCGAGCAACGCCAGCAATGCCAGCACGTGCTTAGCCTAAGCTGCCCTGCGAGCGGACCGTGCAGAGCCCGCACCCGGCTGCTGAGCTGAAGCCGAGGCTTGGGCAACTCGACCAGGCGGCCCGCGAGTGCGCGATCGCCTATCACCGCCCGCGACTGTAGACTGGATGGCGCGGGTCCAGAGGCCAGCCATCCAGGCCGATATCGGGGCGAAAACCGCGCGTCTCGACGAACCGCTTCGTACTGTCGTGGCATCGCTTGCAGAGCGATTGGAACGGGCCGAGCCAGAATTTGTTGACGTCGCCGCGATGTGCCTCGACGTGATCACAGATCTCAGCCGGCGTTACGATGCCGCGCTCGAGGCAGAACGCGCAGAAGGGGTGCTCGCGAAGCTGGTGTCTTCGGATGCGAGCCCAGCGAGCCGTGGAGTACCACTTGTCCCATTTCGTCGGTTGGCCGCGAACGCCCATAGCTCAAGCTAGACTAGTTGCTCATAACGGTAGACGCACTGGCGGTTTTCTGATCGATAATAGCTGCTTCGCTGCATTTCGGCAAAAATTGCTGCAACTGCCTTACTTGAGCTGACGGCGAACGATTACATTACCCACCGCGTCAACTCCGTGGATTTGAAAAACCGATTTGGCGATGTCGAGACCGATTGTCGTGACCGTTTGCATGCTTGGCTCCTCCTCCGAATCGTGGGGCCTCAACAGCACCCAAACCCCCGGTTATTTTGGAAGGCTGTCTAACCTTGCGCCCGTAGACTGGATGGTTTGGATGGACTGGCCAACCATCGGCACCGATCGTAATGTCGAAGCCACGATGTTCGATGCCCTTCTTCACGCGTTCGTGGCAATCCCAGCACAGGCTTTGCAGCTCACCGAGATAGAACGAGTTCACATCGCCTTCGTGCCTTTGGATGTGATCTGCAACTTGGGCAGGCGTCACCTTCCCGTTGGCTGCGCATAGACGTCACAATGGCTCAGCACGCAGTTGCGCCTTGGCGCGTCGGCGCCAGTGCGCGCTGCCATAGAGCTTCTGCCATTGACCCATGCTTATTACCAAAGCCTTTCCGCAAACGCCGCAATCGCCATCGCCACCAGCAGCCCAATCCGATGCCAATTCCATGCGGCGCTTTGCGCTAGGTCAAAGCGATGCCGAAAGAAGTACATACGTTCCGGCTCCGCACCTTGAGCCGATCAGCAATGGGAGAAGCCGATGGCGTTCAAAGATGTGTTGGTTGCGCTGACTACCTACCCAGAACCCACACCTATATCGGCTGTAGATGACTCAGTTGACCTTACCGCGGTATTGGGCGCCAACATCTCCGCCATTGCATGTGAGGTGAAAATCAGGGCGCCGGGCAGCCCGCTCGGTAATTATCTCCTGGACATCCCGGCGATGGTCGCTGCCGAGATCAAAAAAAGTGCAACCAATGCACAGCAACTGCTGGCGGCCTTCCAAGATGCGGCCGAGAAAAGAGGGGTCTTCCAGGAGCGAATATCGGAGCACTGCCTGACCTCCGAAGTGCCTAATGTTTTCATCGAGTACGCTCGACTGCGGGATCTAACAATCGTGCCTGTGCCTGAGGGCGACTACATTGATCAATGGTACGCAGAATCCGTGATCTTCGGCTCGGGCCGCCCGACAGTCATTTTGCCACACACGCGAAAGCGAACCGAGTCGTTCGCGCTCAACACCGTGATCGTGGCTTGGGACTTCAGCCGGCCTGCCACGCGGGCCGTCGCAGATGCGATGCCCATTTTAGAGAAAGCAAAACGCGTTTGTGTTCTCACCGTGACCAACGAAAAGACTATCGACACCCGGCGGTCTGGTGCAGAGCTTGCTAAGCACTTGGCGCGACATGGTGTCGATGTGGTACTCGACGAAGTCGATGCCAAAGGGCGCAGCATTGGTGATGTGTTTGAAGCTCATTTGACGTATCGGAATGCGAACCTTTTGGTAATGGGCGCGTACGGACACTCTCGGATCCGAGAATTTATCCTCGGAGGAGCCACCAAGAGGATGCTTACACGTCCACCTGTGCCGATTCTTCTGTCGCACTGATGGAGTCACGTCGGCCGGCGCGGTGAGGTGCGGGGGCACGGATAAGTTCGGAAGGTCCATATTTTTGACCGGCAGCGCAGACTCGGCGTGGTATCTTAGAGGTACCTGACTCCATGCCCTACCTCACTGCCGTCACCACGACCCCCAAGCACGCCGTCGCCGCGCCCTTGAGCTGCTCGCCGCGTCTCCCGACGGCTGCACCGAGGCGCTGATGTTCGCGAACGGATTTACGGCCGAGCTGCTGCTGGTCGAACTGGTACGCGCCGGCGTCGCAACTGCAAAGGCCGAGCGTAACGATCGCGCGCCGTGTGGCGTGCGTGAGTCATCTGGTTGACCTATACGCTCGGCCCGATCACGCCTAGAACGGTCCGGATTTGGTTGCTGGGCCGTCCATGGACCTGCATGAGTTGATTTCCCGCCTTGCCGTCGCGCTCGGTATTGGCCTCTTGATCGGGCTCGAACGCGGCTGGCGCAGGCGCGGAGCCACACCGGGAAGCCGCACGGCGGGAATCCGCACGTTCGCGCTCTCGGGCCTGCTCGGCGGCGTGATCGCTGCTCTGGCGCAGGCCTTGCCGAAACAAGAGTTGGGAGGTGCCGCGAGCCTCGCCATCGTTCTTGGCGTGGCGTTCGCCGCATACAGCGCCGTCATCGCCCTCTTCGCTCGCGACGAGAACCAAGCCGCCGGAAGTTTCTCGGCGACGACGGCAATCGCCGCCATGTTGACCTTTGCGCTCGGCGCTTATGCGCTGCTCGGCGACATGCGCATTGCCGCCGGCGCGGCGGTGGCGGCCACGGCTTTGCTCGCCGCGCGCGAAGAGCTGCACGGCTGGGTGGAAAAGATCACGTGGCCAGAACTGCGATCGGCGGTGGTGTTGCTGGCCATGACGTTCATCGGCCTGCCGATCTTGCCCGACGCACCGCTGGGACCGTTTGGTGGCGTCAATCCACGGGAGGTCTGGCTCATTGCCATCGTTCTCGCCAGCGTCTCCTTCCTCGGCTATGCGGCGGTGAAATATTTCGGTGCGCGTCGCGGGTTGCTGCTGGCGGCTGCGGCCGGGGGCGTTGCATCTTCAACAGCGGTCACCATCGCCAATGCGCGCCGCGCCGCCGCCCGCGAAGGCTCGCCTCGGCTGCTGGCGGCCGGCGTGGCGGTTGCGTCGGCGGTCATGTTTCTGCGCGTCGTCGGCATCGTGGCTGCGCTCAAGCCCGAACTCCTCGTGCTGGTCGCACCCGCGCTCATCGCGGCCGCGCTGACGGCGGTGGGGTTCGCCATCGCCTGGATGACCTGGCAGCAAGCCGATCGCGATGCATATCGCAGCGTGAAGTTTCGCAATCCGTTCGATCTCCTGTCGGTTGTGGGATTTGCCGTTTTCCTGGGTGTGATCATCGTGCTCGGTCGTGCGCTCGGGGAGGCGTTCGGCGCGACGGGCGCGGTCGCCGGCGCGATCGTCGTCGGGCTCGTCGATGTCGATGCGGTCAGCGTCTCGATGGTGCGTCTCACCCCTGATACTCTGAGCCGAGCGCATGCGGTGCTCGCCATTCTCGCCGCTGTCGCCAGCGACACGGTGAGCAAGATTGCCATCGGCGCGGCCATCGGCCGTGGCTGGTTCGCGGCCGACCTTGCGACCATGGCATCGGGCTGCCTCGCGGTCGGGGGCGCGTCGGCGTGGTTGACGTTTGCTTTTCTCGCGCCGTGAACGCCTTGCGCCTCGGCTGACCGTGTTGGTCCGCACAAGATCGACACAAAAGAAGGCCACGTGCTGGAGGCATTGCGCGGGATTGCGCAAGCTCGATCCAACGGCGGCGCCTGTCTCGACGGCGCTCGGTGCCCTCGGTATGCCGGGGATGACCGCCTATGTCGGCCTTCTCGAAATCGGTCAGCCAAAGGCTGGGGAGGCTATCGTCGTTGCGGCGGCCTCCGGCGCCGTCGGGTCGGTAGTCGGGCAAATCGCCAAAATCAAGGGATGCTATGCGGTCGGGATCGCCCGCGGCGCTGAGAAGTGCCGCTTCGTCGCCAACGAGCTTGGCTTCGATGCATGTGTCGATCATCGTGCATCCGATTTTGCAAACAGCTCGAAGCCGCTTCTCCCAAGGGGATTGCTATTTTCGAGAACGTCGGCGGCGCCGTGCAGCAGACGGTGTAGCCGCTACTCAACGATTTTGCGCGCATTCCCGTATGCGGGATCATCGCGCAGTACAACGCGACGACCCCGATGCCCGGGCCCGACATGTTTTCGGTGTTGCGCAAACGCCTCCTCGTGCGTGGGTTCATCGTCTCAGATTTCGCCGCGAAACAAGCCGAGTTCTTGCGCGACGTCGGCGAGTGGGTGCGCACGGGTCGCCTCAAATATCGCGAGGACATCGTCGAGGGGTTGGAGAACGCGCCCGCATCCTTCCTTGGCATGCTGCAGGGTAAGAACTTCGGCAAGACATGGTGAGAATGGCTACGCCGAGCATCGGCGAAGCTGCCGGCCGCCGAACATGCAGTCGCCGTGATCTAAAATGTTCACGCCGAGGTTTGCTGAATCAGTCGGTCCAAATGGGGCTTGGTATTGACCCGAGCCCTGATGAATTCCGCCAAGCTGCGTTCGCTTGCTTGATGCTCGCTCTCATTTAACCGTCCCCGAAACAGCTCATACCGCAGCCATACTCGATACGTGTTGACAACATCCGCCTCGCAATATTCAGCGATCTCCTTGATCTTACCCTCGAGAAAGTATCGCTCGACTTCGGTGCCGTCGATGCCTTCGGGTTTGCCCAGCAGCCCCATGATTTTGCTGAGCTCGTTCAACGAGGCCTTGCTGTGAGGAGCGAACGCCGAGAGCACATCGCACAAGTCGATTGCGTCTTCGGTGTATCGATTGAAGTAGGGGCGGGCAGCCAATCCTGGTGCAGGTACGCCATGAATCATGGCACGATAGCGCAGGACGGGGAGGTCGAAGGTATTGCCGTTGAATGTCACGAGCTGCGGGGCCAGCTCAGCGATCTTTTCACAGAATGCGCTGATCAACTGCTTCTCGGTTTGCTCACCAATGTGGGGTGCACCTAGCGCGTCCACCGCCCAATGATCACTCTCGCGGTGAGTGACCAGCGCGCCGATGCACACGATAGAGTGGTAGATGTGCTTTGGGAATCTGTTCCCGAGAAGCGCCCGCAGCTCCGCGTCGGTCTTACCGACGAGGCTGTTAGCGGCTGCGAACCCGCGCAGGTCGGGCACAGTCTCCAGGTCCCAGACGATGACGGCGCCGTTCACGGATCGGAGCATGGCATGAGGCAATGCCGCCCGCCAGATGTCAGCCCCCGGTATGGAATGGATCGGTAGCTATACTGATCGATCGATTTGATCGCGCTCCGGGAAATCCCGCATTATTACCTGGAGCCGGCCCCAGCGGCGCGATCATTCGCGCAGACGTCGAGCGCAGGCTCTTCGCAGCCCCCGCATCCGCTGAACCGACCGGGCTAAACCTCGAGGCGATGCGGGCCGCAATCGCGGCCGCCATGGCACGATCGAAGCGTAACGTCGACCTGATGTTCTCTATGCGACCCATGCTGGCCGAATACGAATCCGCTGTTCACGACCGATCGCGGAAAGCACTATCGCCTGGTCATGACCAACCAGAGCGGCGACAACCATCCCGTCCACCTGCATCGTCACACCTTCGAAGCCCTGGATATCGACTCGATGGATTTCCTCAACTTCGTCATCGCGCTCCATCATCGTCTCGGTGTCGACATCGCGGAGCTCGATTATCCCAAGGTCGTCACGCTTGATGGAGCCGCGACGTATCTCAAGAACAAACTTGTAGCAAGCAAGAGCTGACAAATCTGGATCCTCAGGGTGTCGAAGTCTGCCTCTCGTTCACTTTGCGGATCGTGCCAACTCCCGCTGATGTGATTGCTTCGGCTTGCGTTACACCAGTTCTTCGAGACCATCGAGCAGCGCCTCAATATCCGAATCCGGGGGTGCAAGGCGCCAAGCGTGCGCGTGCTGCGCCATCGACGCCGAATGCCCGGATGAGTGGCTGCGCACAATGATAAACGCCGCGCAGTGCCGCGCCGTGGTTATCGAGATGACCAAAAAATTTGATTTCGCTCAATTTGCGGTCGGCCCGATAGCCGTTAGCCCTGCAATGCTGCGGTCGCCGGTGTCAGCTCGGCCGCGAGGCTCTGCACCGTGTGCAGCGCCTTCTCCCTTCCATTCAGCGTGCGAACCCGTTCGGATTTAGCGCGCGCGGGGGCAAGCTCTCGGTAAATTTGCACATAATCACGAGCCATACGGTCTACCGTGAAGCGGCGCTCGAATGCGGCACGCACCCTTGCTCTGTCCAAGGTAACGATCCGCTGCACGGCCCTCACTGCCTCCTCGATGGTGTCCACCACGAAGCCGGATATACCGTCCTCGACGACCTCGGAGACCGATCCGCGTCGGAATGCGATAACTGGCGTGCCGCAAGCCATCGCTTCGATCATAACCAGCCCGAAAGGCTCCGGCCAATCAATCGGAAACAGCAATGCTGCCGCTTCGCCAAGGAATGCTGCCTTATCGCGTTCGTCGATCTCGCCGATGAATTCCACATTTGAATGCGCCTCCACCATGGGCTGGATGATCTCGTCCCAATAGGTTTGATCCACGCGGTCGACCTTGGCCGCAATCTCCAGCGGCATGCCGGCTCTGGCGGCGATCTCGATTGCGCGGTTCGGTCCTTTTTCGGGCGAAATCCGTCCAAGAAACGCGAGATAGCGGCCGGCTGCGTTCGGCTGGAACGGAAGGAGATCGCGCGGAAGGCCATGATGAACAGTGCCGACCCAATTTGCGTGCCGCAGATATTTGTGTTGATCATTTGAGACCGAGACGAGAGGAAGCTCCCGAAACATCCCGTAGAACGGAATGAGGTCTGGCAAATCCAATCGCCCGTGCTGCGTCGTCACGGTACAATCTGCGATGTCGCGGATGAGCGGCGCCTGCAGGATATCGATGTGGAAATGAAGGACATCAAACTGGTCGATCCTCTGCCGGACCTCCTCCAGCATGATGATATGGTAAACTAGAGGGTTCTTGACGGATGGATCGAGGCGCAGGGCCATCTTGCAGCAGGGCACCAGCTTCGCCGAAGTCTTGGAGTCCCCGCTAGCGAAGAGCGTCACATCATGCCCCTGCTGCACGAGTTCTTCGGTAAGGTAGGAAACGATGCGTTCTGTGCCCCCGTAGAACTGCGGCGGCACGCGTTCGTAAAGTGGAGCGATCTGAGCGATCCTCATGGCGACGTTTCTCGTCTGAAGGCAAGTTCCGCGTCGACGGGTGCAGCCCACAGCCTAGGCAATGCGGAGCCACCGTTGGCAATGCGCGACGACATCGCCAATCACCGCACGATCGTCAGACGGTCGTCGACTGATTGAACCCCAGCGACGGACCAGGCTGCCCTCTCAGCGGCCTCGCGTTCCTCCCAACTATCGACCTTTCCTTCGAGCGAAACCTTGTTGCCACCCCGAACATCAACCCGAATCGCCTCAGCCTCAAGGTGCGCATGCCGAGCCAGGGCATCCTCGATCTTCTTCTTGATGTCAGATGGATGAATCGTCTGCGGCTTGATCGAGATGCAGTTGCCGACACCAGTGATACCGAACAATTTCCGAATGGCATCCTCGGCCGCCTTCTTCTGATACTGCCAGTTGACCTCGCCCCTCAGGGTCACCCATCCCTTTTGCACGGTGACCTTGACCGCCTCCTGCGGAATCATGGCGTCCCACCTGAGCACGGTGAGCACGCGTTTGGCGATTTCGTCGTCTGCTGTTTCCTTTTCGCCCGGGTGGCGAACCTCGATCTCTTGCGCAATGGCGCGCACGCCTTTGACTCGTCGGGCTGCACATTCGGCAGCGATTTTTTCCGCGTAGCTCGACACGTGTCCACTCAAGGTCACTACGCCCTCATCCACGGCAACTCCGATGTTTGTCGCATCAATGCTCGGGTCGAAGTCGAGTTCCTCGAGCACGTCATCTCGTACCAGCTTGTCATCCATGACGCCTCTCCTCTTTTGTGTATTGAAAATGAGCGCTTTAACCAAGCCAACCGCGTTGACATAGATCAAAAAGGGGGACGCCCGGATCGTCGCTGTCGGGAAAATCGAGCTGCGCTAATCACACTTGAATCGGCATTGATCGAACAAGCGCACGCAAGAGGATGCAAGGTGGACAGCACCCAACTGGCCCGCCCGGATACCCACTTTCAATTTGATTTTGATCAAGGACGGGACCTCACGACGAGCGAGGGTCGTGTCTGATGATGAGATCGGTGACCGCTTGGCACACTATAATATCCCATGCGACCTTCCTCTCGTGGTGCAGGTGTCACGCTTTGACAAATGGAAAGACCCGCAAGGCGTGATCGACGTCTTCAGATCGGTACGCAAGCACTTGGACTGCACGCTGGTGCTGGTCCGCAATGTCGCAACGGACGACCCGGAAGTCAGGACGTATTTGCCTCACTGTGTCGATGTGCCGACGAGCGGATTCGCATTCTGTCCGTGCAGGATTCGGCGCTCGTTAACGCCCTGCAGCGTAGGGCGGCCGTGGTTCTGCAGAAGTCGATTCGGGAAGGTTTCGGCCTCACCGTCACCGAGGCCATGTGGAAAGGAACGCCGGTCGTCGGTAGCAGGGCTGGTGGAATCAAGACCCAGATCGAAGACGGCGTGAATGGCTTCTTGGTGGATAATATTGAACAAGCGGCCGAGCGGATTGTGACGTTGCTTCAGAACCGAGCGCTGGCGTCTCGTCTGGGACAGAAGGCGAAAGAGACCGTCCGCAATCGATGCTTGATGACACGCCTGATGGAAGATTGGCTCGATCTGATCGGACCTTTCGAGCCAAATTTCAGATTGAGGGGGGCGCCCGCAACATAGAGTTTTGGAACGAGCAGAATGCCGTTGGCCGCTTCCAAATTCTCAGCGCCTCATGCGTTGAGCCGACGTAGTGCAGAGCGGTTACGCAGCAGGATACGGCGCCGCTTTGGCACCTCGATCGCCGCCTCGCTTTCCAAATGCGTGAGCGTGCGCGAAACGGTTTCGATGGTGAGCCCCAAGTAATCGGCGATGTCCTGTCGCGACATCGGAAGCTCGACTGCCCCAGCGCTGGCTAGTCGTTGCGCCATTTCCAAGAGAAATCCCGCGACCCGCTCCTCCGCGCTCTTGATAAGCACCAGCGAATGCTCCTGGACGCGTTGCAGCTCGCGAGCGGTCAGCGCCCACATTTGTCGGGCGACATCGATGTCCCTTGCGGCAAGCGCCATGACTGCACTCCGTTTGATCACGGTAATCTTGCAATCCGTTATCGCTTCGGCCGAAAATGCATGTTCGTCCCCCGTCTCGAAGCCGAAAATGTCGCCGCGCAGGTGGAAGGCTTCGATCTGACGGCGCCCATCCACCAGCACTTTGTAGGTCCGCACAGTGCCGCTGACGACCTTGTAAAGGTAATCGGCGGGCTCGTTCTCGCCATAGATCTCGGCATTGGCGGCAAACGACATGCACGCACCCATGAGTTCGATCGCGCTGGCCTGCATAGCGGCATCCGCGAGCCGCGCGTGACGAGGTTGCGTTCCTGGGTGCCTGTGGGAAATAGTGCGGATTGGGGTCTTTATCAGCATGGCTCGTGACCTCCAACGGATGGGTTATTCGTAACCGCAGCGCGAGGAGGTGAAAATTCCGGTAAAACCCCTCCGGGTTAGCCCGGAGGGTGACAACTCTCGATGAAAACAAAGGTCACGGATTTGGCCACCAAATCGAGGCCGGCGGCCCGTTTAAGCGGCCTCAAACCCTCGCGCTCTGCCCGGCGGAAAGGTCCTTCGCTACGGTTGTCTTGCGCCGCTTGCTGTAGCGATCGCGTGCTTGGCCACCACCTTGGGGGAGCAGGGGGCCATCCCCACCGCGATGAGAGGGCAATCAAGATCCGGTGAGGGAAGACAAAAAGCGGCTAAACCATTTAGCTATGATCGCGTTAGCGATCCTACATTCGACGCTCCAACTTCGTGAGAATCGCCTTAATCTCATCCTTGAGTTTCAGACGCCGCTTCTTAAGTCGTTCTAGAACCTCGTCGGTGGTTGGCTCTTCATCTGACTCGATGCGATAGATGTTGCGGTTGACTTCGTCGTAGCGCAGCGCGAGCCGCCTGAGCTCGTAATTGGTTCTTATCATCCTCTCTATGAGCGAGCTCTCTTGCGGAA
>Ga0318572_10000969_pt1 | contig 11171 bp, 9 predicted proteins | sample GRESIP089b5f20_FD_202528 | JGI IMG/M metagenome (GOLD analysis project Ga0318572, IMG submission 202528) | Tropical soil microbial communities from Luquillo Experimental Forest, Puerto Rico - GRE.SIPMG.089b5f20 | ecosystem: Environmental > Terrestrial > Soil > Tropical forest > Bulk soil...
ACGTAGGCGATCACGCCGAACCGCTCGGTGTCGGTGGCGAGCGGGACGCACTCCGCCCCCGCCCCCGGAATCGTGTCGGTGCCGAGCCCCGCCGGCCTCCCGTGCTCGTGCACCCAGCGCGCGACCCCGAGATCGCGGGCGTCGAGCGTGGCTGTCCCGGAGTGCGCCGCTTCCGCGAGACCTCCGACGGGCTCGGCGAGAAGGACCACCACGGTTCCGTCGAACGCATCCGCCGCGCGCGAGGCAATCGCGGCCGCGACCGACGGCGCGTCCGCCGCCGCGCCGAGGTCCCGGGCGAGCGCGTAGAGCGCCGAGGTGTGCGCCTCGCGCTGGCGCGCCTCGCGCTCCTGCATGCGGACCCGCCGCGTCCGCTCGGAGAGGAGGAACCCGACCGTGAACATCATCACGAACGTCAGCACGTGCCGCGAGTCCGAGACGGCGAAGGTGAACCGGGGCGGCACGAAGAAGAAGTCGTACCCCGCCACCGACAGCGCGGCGGCCAACGCCGAAGGGCCGCGGCCCACGCGCAGCGCCGTGAGGATGATCGCCACGAGATAGACCATCACGACGTCCGGGAGCGCCAGGTACTGGTCGGCCAGGAAGGCGATCGCGGTGGCGGCCGCGACGAGCTCCCCCGCGAAGAGGTAGTCCGGCCACTCGCTCCGCCGCTCCGGCTCGTCGGAAAGCCTCGGCCCCGACTCCGTGCCCCCCGACATCACGTGCACGTCGATGCCGCCGCTGCCCCGGATCAGATCCTGGAGCATCGACCCCCGGACGAGATCGCGCCAGCGCGAGTGCGTCGGCCGCCCCACGATCAGCCGCGTCGCGTTGTGCCGCCTCGCGTACTGCAGGATCGCGTCCGCGGGCGCGGTGCCGGACAGGCGCGCGATCGACCCGCCGAGCGTTTCGGCGAGGCGCAGGTGGGCGTCGAGGCGCCTTCGGTCGTCGGGGCCGAGCGCGAGCGGCCCCTCCACCCAGACCGCGGTCCACGTCGCCTTCAGCCCCTCGGCCATGCGGCGCGCGGCGCGCACGAGGCTCGCCGAGGTCGGGCTCGGCCCGACGGCCACGACGATCCGCTCCGTCGTCGGCCAGGTCGCCCCGATCGCATGCTCGACCCGGTAGGCCCTCACGTCGGCGTCGACCAGGTCGGCGGTGCGGCGCAGCGCGATCTCGCGCAGGGCGAGCAGGTTCCCGCGCCGGAAGAAGCTCTCGAGCGCGTTCGCGGCCATCTGCGGGACGTAGACCTTCCCCTCGCGCAGGCGCGTGAGCAGCTCCTCCGCGGAAAGGTCGATGAGCTCGATCTCGTCGGCGCGCTCGAGGAGCGCGTCCGGCACGGTCTCGCGGACGCGCACGGTCGTGATCTGCGCGACGACGTCGTTCAGGCTGTCGACGTGCTGGACGTTAAGGGTGGTGTGGACCTCGATCCCCGCATCGAGCAGATCGAGCACGTCCTGCCACCGCTTCGCATGGCGGACGCCGGGGGCGTTGGTGTGGGCGAGCTCGTCGAGGAGGAGGATCGCCGGCTTGCGCGCGAGCGCTCCCTCGAGGTCGAACTCCTGGAGGACGACGCCGCGGTACTCGACGGGACGGCGCGGGAGCAGCTCGAGGCCCGCAAGCAGCGCTTCCGTTTCCGCGCGGCCGTGGGTCTCGACGGCGCCCACGACGACGTCGGTGCCCTCCGCGGCGATCCGGCGGGCGCCCTCGAGCATCGCGTAGGTCTTCCCGACCCCCGGCGCGAATCCGAAATAGACCTTCAGCTTCGCGCGGCGGCTTCTCGCCTCGGTCTGGCTGACGCTCGCGAGCAGCGCGTCCGGGTCCGGTCGAGACGCGGTCTCGGCCATCGCGCGGTTCCTCCTGGCCCGCTGTCCTTGTATCAGAAGGGGACGCATTCGCTCCAGAGCGGACCGGTTCTTGACACGAATCTGATGCGCCGTCGCCTCTAATTGAGAGCGATCGGACACCGGGATCGCTACCGTTTCCGCCGTGGGGAGGAACCGACCGATGAGAGTTCGAAAGACGATCACGCTCGCGGCCCTCGCGGCCGTAACACTCGGCACGGCGGCGGTCGCGGAGGACGCGCCGGCTCCCAAGAAGCCGGAGCCGTTCGCGTTCGCCGATTTCACCTGGCTGACGGGGAACCCTCGGACGACGGAGTCCCCGCTCGACTCGAAGGTCTTCACCGGCGAGTTCCGGGTCGACGTCAACTTCACCCAGAGCTTGAACCATCCGCAGGACCACACGATCGGGGGCTCGAGCGAGATCTTCCGCTCCGGCGAGGTCCAGCTGACCCAGCTCGGCGCCGGTGGCGACCTGCACTGGAACAACGTCCGCGGCCGCGTGATGACCCAGTTCGGCATGTACTCGCAGACCACCCCGCGCAACGACGCGAGCCCGACGGTCGGACAATGGCAGCTCGATAACGCCTATCGGTACGTGTCGGAGGCGTACGGCGGGTACCACTTCGACGCGTTGAACGGCATCAACGTCGACGCCGGGATCTTCATGTCGTACGTCGGCCTGTTCAGCTACTACCAGTTCGACAACTGGGCGTACCAGCCCTCGTACGTGTCGTCGAACACGCCGTGGTTCTTCAACGGGGTGAGGATCCAGATCTTCCCCTCCGACAAGCTGAAGATCGAGCCGTGGATCGTCAACGGCTGGCAGTCGTACGGGAAGTTCAACGACGCCCCGGGGTTCGGCGTGCAGATCCTCTGGCGGCCGAACGGGTCGATCTCGGTCCTCGGCAACCAATACTACGGAACCGACACCCTCGGCGTCTCCGACCGGAAGCGCCTCCACACGGACGACAGCGTGCAGTGGAAGTACCTCGACCGGCCGGGGCGCGCGCTCGACAAGGCGGCGATGACCTTCACCGTCGATGCCGGGTGCGAATACGGGGGCGGCGTGAGCTGCCGGAACGGCTCCGCGGCGAGCCCGTCGCAGTACTTCCTCGGGTTCATGACCTACCAGCGCCTCTGGTTCGACAAGGACCGCTACGCGGTCACCGTGGGCGGCGGGGCGATCAACAATCCCGGGCGCTACCTGGTTCTGCTGCCCCCGATCAACGGGGCCACCGCGGCCTCGGGGACGCCGTACTTCACCGAGGCCCCGGGCAACGAGTTCCGCGCCTGGGACGCCTCGGCGACGTTCGACTGGATGCCCCGTCAGTTCATCACCTTCCGGGCCGAGTTCAATCACCGGTACGCCAACGTGCCCTACTTCTCCGGATCCGGAGGCATCACGCCGACGGGCGGGAACACCGGCCCCCCCGGATCGATCGTTCCCAATTTCACGCCCGATCTCGTCAAGACCGAAAATCGCTACACGCTCGCGATCCTGGTCAAGATCTGAAGGCCGCCATGAAGGACGTCGTGTTCCTGCTCCTGACCCTCGTCTTCTTCGGCGTGTCCTGGCTCTACGTTCGCGCGTGCGAGCGGGTCTGAGGAGGCGCCGTGAGCGTCGAGTACGTCGTCGGGTTGCTCCTCGCGATCGCGCTGCTCGGCTATCTCGTTTACGCGTTGCTGAAGCCCGAGAAGTTCTAGTGAGGACCGCGTGACCCTCAACGGGTGGCTCCAGATTCTCGTCTTCGCCGGCGCGATCCTCGCGCTCACGAAGCCGATGGGCGCGTACTTGCACCGCGTCATGGAAAGCGACCGCCATCCGCTCTCCCGCCCCTTGGGCTGGCTGGAGCGCGGGATCCTGCGGTTCTGCCGCGTCGACGGCGCCGAGCAGACCTGGCCGCAGTACGCGATCGCGGTGCTCGTCTTCTCCGCCGCGACGCTGATCGTGGCGTATCTGATCCAGCGCCTCCAGCTCTTGCTTCCCTGGAACCCGCAGCATCTCGGCCCGGTGGAGCCGGGCTCGTCGTTCAACACGGCGGCCAGCTTCACCACCAACACGAACTGGCAGGGGTATTCCGGCGAGACGACGATGAGCTACCTGTCCCAGATGGCCGGTCTCGCCTGGCACAACTTCATCTCGGCCGCCGCGGGGATCGGGGTCGCGATGGCGCTCGCGCGCGGCCTCACGCGCGCGGGGGACGGGAAGGGGCCCGGGACGATCGGGAACTTCTGGGTGGACCTGACGCGCGCCACCGTCCACGTGCTCCTGCCGCTGTCCTTCGTGTTCGCCCTCGTGCTCGTCTCGCAGGGCGTGATCCAGAACCTCTCGCCGTATCGCGAGATCGCGACCGTCGAGGGCGGCAAGCAGGTCCTCGCGATGGGCCCCGTGGCCTCCCAGGAAGCGATCAAGCAGCTCGGGACGAACGGCGGAGGGTTCTTCAACGCGAATGCCGCCCACCCGTTCGAAAATCCCACGCCCCTGTCGAACTTCGTCTCCATGCTCCTGATCTTCTTGATCCCCGCGGGGCTGACGCACACCTTCGGCCGGATGGCGCGCGACCGCCGCCAGGGATGGTCGATCTTCGGCGCGATGGCCGCCCTCTTCTTCGCGGGGGTGCTGGTCGCGTACGCCGCGGAGGCGGCGGGAAGCCCCCTTCTCGAGCGCGCCGGCGCCGCGCACGGTCCCGGGAACATGGAGGGGAAGGAGGTCCGGTTCGGCGTCGCCAGCTCGGCCCTGTACGCGACCGTGACGACCGACGCGTCCTGCGGCGCCGTGAACGCGATGCACGACAGCTTCACCCCGCTGGGCGGGCTCGTTCCGCTCTTCAACATCCAGCTCGGCGAGGTTGTCTTCGGAGGGGTCGGCGCCGGACTGTACGGGATGCTCGTCATGGCCGTGCTCGCGGTCTTCATCGCCGGCCTGATGGTGGGCCGGACCCCGGAATACCTCGGGAAGAAGATCGAGACCCGCGAGGTCAAGCTGGCGATGCTCTACGTGCTCGTCTTCCCGCTGGTGATCCTCGTCGCGGCCGCCTGGTCCGCGGTCGCCCCCTACGGCCTCTCTTCCCTCGCGAACGCGGGACCGCACGGCCTCTCGGAGATCCTCTACGCGTACACGTCGGCGGCGGGGAACAACGGATCCGCCTTCGCCGGCTTGAACGCGAACACCGGCTGGTACAACGTGACGCTCGGCCTCGTCATGCTCGCCGGACGGTTCTGGATGATCGTTCCGGCCCTCGCGATCGCCGGGGTCCTGGCGGGGAAGAAGGCCGCGCCGCCCTCCCCCGGAACGCTGCCGACGACGGGCCCCCTCTTCTCCGGGCTGCTCGTAGGCGTGATCGTCATCGTCGGCGCGCTGACGTTCTTCCCCGCGCTGTCCCTCGGCCCCGTCGTCGAGCACTTCCTGGCGGCGGCGGGAAAGGTGTACTGAGATGAGCCGCCGCGACGTCCGCGCCGTCTCCGCCTGGGAAGGCCCGCTGATCCGCGCGGCGATCGCCGACAGCCTGCGGCGCCTCGACCCGCGGGTGACGATCCGCAATCCCGTGATGTTCGTCGTCGAGGTCGGGAGCGTCCTGACCACGCTCGTCGGGATCCGGGATCTCGTGGCCCCGACGGCCGGAGCGCAATCCCCCGCCTTCACCCTCCAGGTCGCCGCGTGGCTGTGGTTCACCGTGGTCTTCGCCAACTTCGCCGAGGCGCTCGCCGAGGGGCGCGGGAAGGCGCAGGCGGCCGCGCTGCGCGGGCTCCGGCAGGAGACGACCGCGCGCAAGCGCCTCGGGGGGAAGGAGCTGAAGGTCCCGGCGTCGACGCTGCGCCGCGGGGACGAGGTCGTCGTCGAGGCGGGCGAGGTGATCCCGGGAGACGGCGAGGTGATCGAGGGGATCGCCTCGGTCGACGAGTCGGCGATCACGGGAGAATCCGCCCCCGTGATTCGAGAAAGCGGCGGCGACCGCTCCGCCGTGACGGGAGGCACCCGCGTTCTCTCCGACCGGATCGTCGTGCGGATCGGCGTCGATCCCGGCGAGTCGTTCCTCGACCGGATGATCGGACTCGTGGAGGGGGCGAAGCGCCAGAAGACCCCGAACGAGATCGCGCTCCACGTCTTGCTGTCCGGGATGACGATCATCTTTCTCATCGCGTGCGTGACCCTCGTCCCGTTCGGGACCTACTCCGGCCTGAGCTTTCCGGTGCCTCAGATCGTCGCGCTCCTCGTCTGCCTCATCCCCACGACGATCGGCGGATTGCTCTCCGCGATCGGGATCGCCGGGATGGACCGGCTGATCCGCCACAACGTCATTCCGACGAGCGGGCGGGCGGTCGAGGCCGCCGGGGACGTCGACACGATTCTCCTCGACAAGACGGGGACGATCACGCTCGGGAACCGCATGGCGACCGAGATGATCCCCGCGGCGGGGGTCCGCGTGGAGGAGCTCGCCGACGCGGCGCAGCTCGCGAGCCTTGCCGACGAGACCCCCGAAGGTCGATCCATCGTCGTGCTCGCGAAGGACCGCTACGGCCTGCGCGGGCGCGAGCTGACGCACCCCGAGGCCCGCTTCGTGAAGTTCTCGGCGCAGACCCGGATGAGCGGGTGCGACCTGAACGGGCGCATCGTGCGCAAGGGCGCGGTGGAGGCGATCGCCGGCCACGTCGCCTCGCTCGGCGGCAGCCTCGCTCCGGAGGTCGAGGCTGCGGCGGCGACGATCGCGAAGTCCGGCGGCACCCCGCTGGCCGTGGCGGACGGCGCGCGGGTCCTCGGGCTCGTGCACCTGAAAGACATCGTCAAGGGCGGTCTCAAGGAGCGCTTCGCGCTCTTCCGCGGGATGGGCCTCAGAACGATCATGATCACGGGAGACAACCCCCTCACCGCGGCCGCGATCGCCGCGGAAGCGGGGGTCGACACGTTCCTCGCCCAGGCGACGCCCGAGACGAAGCTGAGGCTCATACGGGACGAGCAGGCGAAGGGAAAGCTCGTCGCGATGACGGGCGACGGCACCAACGACGCCCCCGCCCTCGCCCAGGCCGATGTCGCGATCGCGATGAACACGGGGACGCAGGCCGCCCGCGAGGCGGGGAACATGGTCGATCTCGACAGCAATCCAACCAAGCTCCTCGAAGTCGTCGAGGTCGGAAAGCAGCTCCTGATGACGCGCGGGTGCCTCACCACGTTCTCGATCGCGAACGACGTCGCGAAGTACTTCGCGATCCTCCCCGCGATGTTCATGACGGCCTTCCCGCAGATCGCCCCGCTGAACGTCATGCGCCTGGCGAGCCCGCCGAGCGCGATCCTGTCCGCCGTGATCTTCAACGCGCTCGTGATCGTGCTGCTCATCCCGCTCGCGCTGCGTGGCGTGCGCTACCGGCCGCTTCCGGCCGCGACCCTGCTCCGCCGCTCGCTCCTGATCTACGGCGTCGGAGGCGTCGTCACGCCGTTTCTCGGGATCAAGCTCATCGACTTGGTCCTCGTCGCGCTGGGCCTGTCATGAAGACGATCTGGGTCGCCGTCCGGATGACGCTCGCGACGATCGTCCTGACGGGCCTCGTCTACCCCCTGGCCGTCACCGCCGTCGCGCGCGTCGCGTTTCCCCGGCGGGCTTCGGGGAGCCTCGTCGAGAGCCGGGGCCGCGTCGTCGGCTCCGCGCTGATCGGCCAGCGGTTCACCGGCCCCGGATACTTCCAGCCGCGCCCCTCGGCCGCCGGAGACGGGTACGATGCGGCGGCGTCCTCCGGATCGAACCTGGGGCCGACCTCGAAGGCCTTGCGCGATCGCGTCGTCGCCGAGGTGGAGCGATTGCGGCAGGCGAACCCGGAGGCGCCGCGGGAGGTCCCGATCGACCTCGTGACCGCCTCCGGAAGCGGCCTCGACCCGCACATCTCCCCGGAAGCCGCGGAGTGGCAGGTGCCGCGCGTGGCGCGCGAGCGCGGGGTCGATCCGGCGCGGATCCGCGCGCTCGTCGCGGCCCGCACGGAAGGACGCACGCTCGGCCTCCTCGGCGAGCCGCGGGTCAACGTCCTGCTCCTGAACCTCGACCTGGACCGGGAGCCCGGAGCCTCCTAGACGGAGTCGGGATCGCCCGGCATTGTCGGCGGTCGGCCCCCGAACTATTTGGCCGTTCCTACGAAACTCGCCCTTGCCTTCGAAAGCGCGAGACGTACATCACACGTCTCAATGACGCGAGGCGTCCCCCGGCGACCTCGCAGGAGGCTCCACCGATGTTGCGCTCCCCCCGCGCTCTCCGGCTCGCAATAGCGCTCTTCTTCCTGCTCGCCGTTTCGCCCGGCGCTCGCGCGCTGATCCACACGGGCGGCGTGACCACGGGCACGATCGCCGGCGTCGACGTGTACGACACGACGAATCCCGCGAGCCCCGTGCTGACGGATCAAACCGAGACTCTGTCGCCGACGGGCGCGTTCACGCTCGTCCACGATTCGCTGTTCGTGGCGACCGGGCTCAACGTGCGCCGGTACGACAGCCGCGACATCTCGGGACCCGCGCTCGGCACCTGGGCGGCGGGAAGCCAGGTCCTGGCACTCGCGGACGGCCCGCAGCGCGGCCTCGTGCTCGTCCTCGATTCGTCGCAGCTCTCGCTCGTCCGGTTCCCGGACGCCGGCGCGCCCGTGCTCGTCTGGTCGATGCCGATCGACGAGAGCGCCGCGGGATCGAATCCCGGACGGATCGTGCTCCGCGACGGCGGCCGCGCCTATGTCGCCGACGCCTCGATCCCCGGCATCCGGGTGATCCTGGTGGACCCGCTTCAGGCGCCCGTGACGCTCGCGACCTACGCGAGCCCGGACGGCGTCATCCACGATATGTCGCTCTGGGGCGGGCGGTTGACGCTCGCGACGGACGCCGGCGTGACGGTCGTCGGCGTGACCGGCGCGGACCAGCCCACGCTGTCCCGCCTCGGGTTCCTTCCCACGAGCCAGCCGCCCTCGCGCGTCGACGCGAACTCGCGGTACGCGCTCGTCGGAAACGGCCAGGACGTCACGGTCGTTGACGTCGATCCCGCCAGCGCCGGGTTCCTTTCCGGCACACTCGATCAGTGGCATGCCGCGTCGAGCGTTGATGCCGTGCGCCTCGACAAGGCCGACCGGGCCTACGTGCTCCTGCCCGGCGGGTACGAGATCCTGGGGGTTGGGTCGTTCGGGGGCCGGTAGGCGGCCCGGCCCGCGTCCATGAAGGGCGCGGGCCGGCCCGTCATCGGTTCCCCCTCACGTCGTACTCGAAGTCGGTCCCCGGCACCGCCTGCGGATCGTCGTAAGCGAACCCCGTCAGCGTCGCGATCGGCTGGAACGCCCCGATTCCGCGCGGCCTACGATAAAGGGTGTAGCTCGACGGCGGCGACGCCTCTCCCCACGGCGGCGCGGTCCAGCTGATGTGGAGGCCGATCGAGATCCGGTCCACCTTCAGCGTCGCCTGTCCGATCGCCTGAGAGCTGTTGAGCTCCTCGGTCTCGCACTGGGCCGTCACGCACTGGTCGAACGTCCTCCCCGGATTCGCAAGCAGGGCGTTCGCATCGTCGATCGACTGGCCGGCGTACGTGTGATTGGTGCAGGACGACTGGATCGGCTGGCCGAGGAGCAGGCCGCCCCGGCAGTGGTTGAGCAGCGCCCCCATGAGCTGCGACTCGGCCTGCTTGCACTTGTCGCTCGAGTCGTCGAAGTGCATCACCGTGCAGATGTCGCCGACCGACTTGACCCACGCGAAATCGGACCAGTCGTTGACGCAGTCGGCGTTGGCCTGGGTGAGCTGGTCGCCCGGGAACGGGGCGTCGCACAACCGCTTGAAGTACCCGATCGTCCGGATCTCGGAACAACCGCCGGCAGGGAAGGGGCCGCCGACGCAGACTCCGCCGCTGCACTGGTCGCCGATGGTGCAGATGACGCCGTCCTCGCAGGCGACGGAGTTGTTCGTGTGCGTGCACCCGGTGGACGGGTTGCAGCCGTCGTCGGTGCATGCGTTGTGATCGTCGCAGACCGTGGGCGAGCCGCTCACGCACACGCCCGACTGGCAGGCGTCGCCGCTCGTGCACGCGTTCCCGTCGCTGCACGCGGTGCCGTTCGCCTTGGCCGGGCTCGAGCACGCACCGGTCGCGGGATTGCACGCGCCGGCGGAATGGCACTGGTCGCTCGCCGTGCAGGTCACCGGGCTCGACCCGGTGCACGTCCCGGACTGGCAGGTATCGGTCTGCGTGCACAGGTTCCCGTCGTCGCACGCCGTTCCGTTCGGCTTCACGGGGTTCGAGCACGTCCCGGTCGCCGTGCTGCACGTTCCGGGCAGGTGGCACTGGTCGCTCGCCGTGCAGGTCACCGGGCTCGACCCGGTGCACGTCCCTGACTGGCAGGTATCGGTCTGCGTGCAGGGGTTCCCGTCGTCGCAGATCGTCCCGTTCGCCTTCGCCGGGCTCGAGCACGCCCCGGTCGCCGGGTCGCACGCGCCGGCGGAGTGGCACGAATCGCTCGCGGTGCAGGAGACGGGGTTCGATCCCGTGCACGTCCCCGACTGGCAAGTGTCGGTCTGGGTGCAGGCGTTCCCGTCGTTGCACGACGAGCCGTTCGCCTTGGGCGGATTGGAGCAGGAGCCCGTAGCGGGGTTGCAGGCCCCGGCGTCGTGGCACTGGTCGCTCGCCGTGCAGGTGATCCCGTTCGACCCCGTGCACGTTCCCGACTGGCAGGTGTCGGACTGCGTGCACGGGTTGCCGTCGTCGCAGGTGGTCCCGTTCGGCTTCGCCGGGTTCGAGCACACGCCGGTCGTCGTGTCGCACGTTCCGGGCAGGTGGCACTGATCGCTCGCCGTGCACGACACCGGGTTCGATCCCGTGCAAGCTCCGCCCTGGCAGGTGTCGGACTGCGTACAGGCGTTTCCGTCGCTGCACGACGTCCCGTTCGGCTTCGCCGGGTTCGAGCAGACACCGGTCGCCGAATTGCACGTCCCCGCGTCGTGGCACTGGTCGCTCGCCGTGCACGTCACGGGATTCGACCCGGTACAGACTCCCGACTGGCAGGTGTCGGTCTGGGTGCAGGCGTTCCCGTCGTTGCACGACGCGCCGTTCGCCTTTGGAGGATTCGAGCAGACTCCCGTGGCGGGATTGCAGGCGCCCGGGTCGTGACACTGGTCGCTCGCCGTGCAGACCGTCCCATTCGATCCGACGCACGTCCCCGCCTGGCAGGTGTCGGTCAGCGTGCACGGATTGCCGTCGTCGCAGGCGGTCCCGTTCGCCTTCGTCGGGTTCGAGCAGACGCCGGTCGACGGGTCGCACGTGCCGGCGACGTGGCACTGGTCGCTCGCGGCACAGGTGACGGGATTGCTCCCCGTGCAGGTCCCGCTCTGGC
>Ga0318572_10000973_pt1 | contig 11161 bp, 7 predicted proteins | sample GRESIP089b5f20_FD_202528 | JGI IMG/M metagenome (GOLD analysis project Ga0318572, IMG submission 202528) | Tropical soil microbial communities from Luquillo Experimental Forest, Puerto Rico - GRE.SIPMG.089b5f20 | ecosystem: Environmental > Terrestrial > Soil > Tropical forest > Bulk soil...
TCAGCTTCACCTCCAGCATCCGCGGGTTCATTCCCTCAAGGATGGAGATCACCGCTTCGAGCATCATCTCTCTGCGCTGGTGCGCGTCTCGCTGATGCAGCCGCATCTTTCCAGCAAAGGGAAGAAAGAAGAGATTCGCGGCGCCCACTCCGTAGATCGTCGCGACAAATGCCACAGCGATGCCACGCCCCACCTCTTGAATGTTGTCCAGGTGTTGCATCACCTGAATCAATCCCAGCACCGCACCCAGAATTCCGATCGTAGGCGAAAAACCGCCAGCCGACTCAAACACTGATGGCAACCGCTCGTCATATTCGCCGATTGCTTCCATATTCACGCGCATGATCTTGCGCAGTTCCGCCGGCTCCGTGCCATCCACAGCCAGCGTCACCGCCTGTTTCAGAAAAGGATCGGCGATCGTGTTCAGGTCCGCGTCCAGCGAGACCACTCCGTTCCGCCGCGCTTTGTTTGCGTATCCCACCAGCATCTGGATCAGTTTGTCGTTCTCTTTGCGCTGTGCGCGAAACACATGCGCAAGATTGCGAAACGCTGATAGCACCGTGGTCAACGGATACTGGACCAGCACCGCTCCAATCGTTCCGCCAAACACGATGAGTGACGCTGTAGGTTGCAGAACCTGGCCCAGGTTGCCACCCTCGATCAGCAGTCCTGCCACAATGCCGGCGATTGCCAGAACCACTCCGCCTACGCTTGCCTTGTCCATCCCTATTCTCCTCGCTCAGCACATTCAACAGGTGCGAGTAGTTGCACACTCATCGATCCCAGCGCAGTACATTTGCCGTCGTTCGATCCGTAAGGTCGGCTGCCGCACTTGCCTCAGCCAGAGTTACAGCTTCCCGCGACGCTGCGGGCTCGTTACGTGCACGATCGACCACCGCAGCAAGCAACTGCGCCCGATAAGCCAACATGCGTTCCCGAATTTGCGTCAGATCCTCTCGAACAATGAGCTTCTCGCCATTCAACAGCGTGATCATCGAGTCCGGCGACGCCTCGCAAGTCTTGATCAGGTCGCTGTTCAACAGCATCCGTGTTCCGTTCAGCCGAGTAACTTCAATCATCGGAAGGCTCCTCCCCAACTTCCTATCGGCAAAACTTTGAAAAGGTTCATGTGCAGGCATCATCGTCTCGGAACATGACCTCAGAGAACGATTTCGAAAATTTCCGTAAAGTCATTTCGCAGTCCGCCGAAGAACTGGCAAGATGCAGCGGAACACCTGCTCAAACCGCAGCAACCCAGGGCACAGCCAAATGGGAAGCCGCTTCATGGTGTACGCGAATTCACGCATCTCAACAAGGAGATCCAATGTCCCTGGGTGTGTTGAATAACCTCAATGCGTTGTACGCGACTAACAACCTGAACAACACGAACTCTTCGCTCTCGAAGACGCTCCAGCAGCTCTCTTCCGGCTCGAAGATCAACTCCGGTGCCGATGATGCGGCGGGCCTCTCGCTGGTGAACGGCCTTGCAGCCAATTCGACTGCACTCACGCAGTCGTCCACCAACGCGACCGAAGGCGTCGGCCTTCTGCAAGTTGCCGATGGCGCCCTTTCGCAAGTGACGAGCCTGCTCAACCGTGCCGTAACGTTGGCCACAGAGTCATCCAACGGCACCCTCAACAGCACGCAGCGCGCCGCTGCTGACCAGGAGTATCAGTCGATCCTGTCGGAAATCTCCAACATCGGTTCGACCACCACGTACAACCAGCAGGCTGTATTCGGCGGTTCGTTTACGATCTACGTCGGCGACTCCAGCGTCTCCGGTTCTTCGACGAACACCCTTTCGATCAGCGGCCTCGATGCAACGACCGCCGGCAAAACCGTGGGCGAGGGCGATGGCACAACCGCAGGCGGCACAGTGACCTACACCGGCGCTACCGGTACGACGCCTGCCAGCATCACCTACACCGCCAATGCTGGCGTGACTCTCGCAGGCACCGACCTGACGACCGCCGCCACTGCGCAGACCGCTCTCAATACGCTGAATTCGGCCATCAGTGCAGTTGCCGCGCAGGACGGCTACATCGGCGCACAGATCAACACGCTCAACTCCACCAGCCAGGTTCTGAGCACGCAGCAGCAGAACATCGTCTCTGCGCAGAACGCCGTTCAGGCCACCGACTACGCCACGGCCACCTCGAACCTGTCCAAGTACGAGATTCTGAGCCAGACCGGCATCTCGGCGCTCGCTCAGGCCAACAGCCTCCAGCAGGAAGTCACCAAGCTGCTGCAGTAACCCAAGAAGCAGCTTCAACCCGGAAAGGGCGTCCGCGTGGGCGCCCTTTCTGCTGTCAAGCACGACGTTGCTTGGCAACTTCTAATTCGCGGTCAGAGGCTGTGGTATGCATCCTGCTGGCTTCAGTTATGAGGAGATAGACAATGGGGACAGTTGGACTCAGTTTCGGCTCAGCGACGAGCGGCACAGGTTTTGACGTTAGCACGACCGTGGCGTCGATCGTCAGCAATCTGCAGAACGTCGAAACACCGTGGAAGAATCAACTCAGCTCGCTGCAAAGCCAGGACACAGTGCTCTCCAGCCTGGGCTCATTGTTATCCACGCTGTCGACAGACCTGTCCCAGTTGACTGATCTGCAGGGCACGCTCGCGCAGAAGACAGGTTCCAGCTCAGACACAAATGTTCTGGAACTTACGTCGGCCAGCGCATCCGCAGTAGCCGGAACGCATACGGTTGTCGTCAACAGTCTTGCCAAAACTTCGAGCGGCTACCTGACCGTTATGAGCGATTCATCAGATACGCTGTCAGGATCGATCACGATTCAAGTCGGCAGCGGCACCGCGCAGACCATCTCGGTCGGCTCGTCAAGCAACACGCTCTCCACTCTCGCATCTGCCATCAATTCAGCCGGCATTGGTGTTACTGCCAGCGTTCTCACAGATTCCTCGGGTTCTCGCCTGAGCATTGTCTCCGGGACATCAGGCTCTTCTGGAAACCTTACGATCACTTCAGCTTTGACCGATAGCACAACCAGTACATCGCTGAATTACACGTCGACAGTCACCGGCGTGGATGCATCGTTGACCATCGATGGCATCGATTTGACCAGTTCCTCGAATACGGTCTCCAACCTGATCCCCGGCGTTTCGTTTCAGCTGCTGTCTGCAAGTTCCAGCGGTTCAGAAGTGCAGGTTGTGATTGGCAACTACAACACCGGTGTCGAGAGCGCTGTGTCCTCTCTGGTCTCCGACTACAACGCTCTGGTCAGTGCCATCAACGTTCAAGAGGGCACGGATTCCTCCGGCAATGCGGAGCCGCTCTTCGGTTCTCCGACCCTATCGCTTCTGCAGCAGCAGCTGCTCGGCAGTATCAACACACAAAACCCAAGCGGTTATTTCGACACCATAACCAACGCATCCGACCTGCTCACTGGTTCAATCTCTATTCAGGTAGGCAGCGGCACCGCGCAGACCATCAGCCTCGACTCGAGCGGGGAGACGTTGTCGCAGATTGCCAGCCAGATCAATAATGCCGGCCTTGGCGTCACGGCGAATCTGGTGAGCAGCACAACCGGCACCCAGCTCACCCTGGTATCGAACACCGCGGGATCGACTGGCAATCTAACTGTAAGTTCATCGATCACCGACTCGACCACAAGCAAATCCGTTGCCTACAACGACAACAGTTCCGATCTGACCTCGCTCTCGCAGCTTGGCATCAGCGTCAACAGCGACGGCACCCTGACGCTTAATACTTCTTCTCTCGACTCTGTGTTGACTAGCGACTTTAGCGGCGTGGTTGGGTTCTTTCAAGACGCCAATAGTTGGGGAAGCCATCTGTCCACAGTGCTGACCAACGCCGGAACCAGCTCATCGACAGGCATCCTCAAACTCGCAATCAACAGCAACAGCTCAGTCGAATCCAATCTGAACGTGAATATCTCCCGAGAAGAGAGCCTTATCTCGGTGCAGCAAAAGAGTCTCACTGCGGAACTCAATAGCGCCAACGAGATCCTGCAGTCGATTCCATCGCAGATCAGTGAGATCAGTGAAATCTATGCTGCCATCACGGGCTACAACTCAACCAAGGGGTAAGGAGCCGTTCCATGTCGACGTATCGGGAACATTTGCTCGAAGGCGCTTCAGCGGTCGATCTCGTCGTGGCGCTTTACGACGGGATCATCCGCTTTCTCTACACCGCAGCTGATGCGGTCGACAGAGGCGACGTTCAGGCACGGCGTGCGGCAGTCAAGCGTGCCTTCGATATCATTATTCATCTGCAGGCGCGACTGAGAATGGACATTGGCGGCTCGCCTGCACAGGCTCTCAGCGAGTTTTACGCTTCGATCTTTGCGCAGATTCTTCAGGCGTCTCAGTCGGCATCAAGAGAGAAGTTCGAGCACGTAATTGAGTGCGTGCGCAATGTACGCGACGCCTGGCGGCAGGTGGCAAACGAGTCAGCCTTCTCAGGAGAGGTGAGGCTGCAGTCCAGTTCTGCGATGCATGCGATCAACGATGAGGCCGAACACGCTCAGGTCTCCAGTTGGACGGCGTAGACCGGTCTAGCTCGCAACCGTAAGCTCTTCTTCCAGTTGTTGCTTCTGGAACAAATGTGCGTAGTAGCCATCGCGTTCCAGCAATTCGTCGTGCGTTCCCACCTCGACGATCCGCCCATGATTCAGCACCGCAATTTGATCGGCATGCCGAACAGTTGAAACACGATGTGAGATCAAGATCGCAGTGGCAGTTGCTGTGTAACTGCGCAACCCATTCAGGATCCGCTCCTCGGTGTAGGTGTCCACGTTCGCCAGCGCATCATCCAATATCAGGACTGCTGGCCGCCGCATCAGTGCTCGCGCAATCGCAGCACGCTGCTTCTGGCCGCCCGAAAGCGTCACTCCACGCTCACCAACCACCGTATCGAAGCCCAGCGGAAACTCCTCGAACTCTTTGCGGATATGCGCTGCTTCCGAGGCCTCCAGCATGTCTGCGTCTCCGGCATCCGGAACGCCAAATGTAATGTTCCCGCGAATGGTATCGCTGAACAGGAACGTCTCCTGCGGAACCATGCCGATGTTTCGCCGTAGTACAGCGAGAGGAAGCTCCCGAATCGGTTTGCCATCGATAAACAGGGAACCTTCGGGCGCTTCATAGAGACGCGAGATAAGACTGACCAGGGTCGACTTTCCCGAGCCAGTGGGGCCAACGATCGCCAGGCTCGAACCTGCCGGAATCTTCAAGCTAACGTTCTTCAACACCGAAGCATCGCCGTAGGAGAAGTTCAAGTCGCGAAACTCGATCTCTCCGCGCAACACCGTGTCAGCTGCTACGGAATGATCTGCCGCACTGTCATCGATTGCAGGGCTTACTTGAAGAAGCTCATCGATACGCTTCACTGAGGCGGTTCCACGTTGGTAGATGTTGATCACCCAGCCCACTGCAATAATCGGCCAGATCAGCATGATCATGTATGTGTTGAACTCGACAAACTCTCCAACTGTGATCTGATGCTGAATCACCTCATGCCCGCCAACGAGCAAAGTGATGATCATCGAAACGCCGAGAATGAACTCAAGCGTAGGCCACAGCATGCCCATTAGCTGAACCAGGCGCAATGCCCGCTGGATATAAACCCGATTCAAGCGCTCAAACAGCCCAATCTGCGACTCTTCGCGTGCGAATGCGCGAATCAGTCGCACTCCCGAGTAATTCTCCTGTGCCTGTGACGAGATCTCAGAAAAACTCGCCTGAATGCGCTCGAAGCGGTCGTGGATCTTGCTGCCGAGGTACTGAACCAGGATGCTGGCGAGCGGCATCGGAGCCAGTGCGACCAGCGTGAGATGTGGACTGATGCGCAGCAGGAAGAAGACCGCAAACACGGTCAGGAATACAGTGTTCGCACTGTACATCAGTGCCGGCCCAAGCAACATGCGCACTGCATTCAGGTCGTTCGTCATGCGGGCCATAATGTCGCCCGTGCGATACGTGCCGTAGAACCCTGAGTCCTGCAACTCAAGCTGTCGGAACAAATCATTTCGTAGATCGAACTCGATCTCACGCGAAATGCCGATCAAAATCCAGCGCTGCGCGTAAAGAAAGATGCCCTTGCCGATGTAGATAGCAACCAGCAGGCCCGCAATGCCGAGGATCCACATGTGCGTCACACCCGAGCGCAGGTGATCGATCGCCATGCCCAGCACGCGAGGGAACTGGACTGCGACGACGTTCGTTGCCACTACCGAGAGAGTGCCCCAGACGTAGCCCCAGCGGTATTTGCGCATGTACCCGAAAAGCGGGCGCAGTTCGCGAATCATAGACCTCATTGTAACGGGAGGGTGCTATCGAGCACCCGTTGTGCACTCCCGTCAGGTTTGCGTGCGTAACAGCAGGTATCCGCCCGTAAGCCCGAACAAGACATCCGGCGTCCAGGCGGCGAGTACAGCGGGCAGATAATTCACATTCCCCATCGCCCCGAAAAGCCCATCGACAACCCAGTACGCAAGCGCAACGGCAATTGCAACGGCAATGCCCGTAAGGGAGCCCCTGCGCCCCATCGTCAGCGCAAAAGGAATCGCCAACACCGCCATCACGATGGCGACGAGGGGATAGGTGAGCTTGTGCCACAGCGCAACGCGCAGCCGCATGGTATCGAAGCCGCTCTGTCGCAGATCGCGGATGTACTGATCCAGCTGACTGAAGCTCATCTCCTGCGATTGCAGGCTCTCCTTCTTGAAGTAGCTGGGCTCCTCGCGGACCTCAGGAAAATCCGTCCGGTTGAACTCGCGGAACCGCGTCTGGACCGGTCCATCGAAGCCACGCTCCCAGCCATTCTCAAAGCTCCATGAACTCTTATCGTTGTCCCAATACACCCTGGCGGCATAGATGCGGCGCGAAAGCGCAAACGTGTTGGGATCAATTTCAAACACCGTCATGTTCGCGAATTCATTGGTATCCGAATCGAAGAACTGGTAGTAGAAGATGCGCGCAGGCTCTCCCGGATGCGTCTGGCCGAACATCCACTTCTGTTCAGGGTGAAGGAATGTCTGCGGCGGTTTGCCCTTGATCGTTGCGCGCAGCGCCTCCTGCCTGCGATTGGCTTGCGGCAGGTAGGACTGGTCAAACAGAAACAGGCTCACCGAGAGAATTGCCGCAATCGACACAACTGGAACCACGAGCCGGTACAGGCTGATTCCTGTCGCTTTCATTGCCACGAGTTCGCTGTTTCTGTTCAACACGCCGAACGTAACCAGTACGGCAATCAGCACAGCCAGCGGCGCAATCTGGTAAAGCATGCTCGGGGTCAGGTTGAGCAGATATGCGCCAACCAGACCAAGCGGAATGTGGTTTCGCAGAATATCGCCAACCAGCTCGAAGAAGGTAAAAACGAGCATCAGCAAGACAAAGCCGCACAGAACCAGAAAGAAGGTGTTCAGGAACTCCTTGACGATGTAACTGTCCAGGATCCGAGGGAATGCATCGCGCACCCCGCTTGGCTGCGTTCTCACGTGGAGCCTCTCAAGCAGCGTACTCAGGTGCGAGTGGTCCCTTCTGCGCAGCTTGAGCTTGAACTCAGGCAGATGCGATGTCATACGTCCCAGCGCAGCCAGAATCCTGCCTCCGCTGGCAATCTGCCACAGCAGAAATGCTCCCGCGGCGCTGAAGATCAGGTTCGCCAGCCAAACCGCGAGAAATACCGGCAGCTTGCCCTGCTTCCCAAGCGCGAATCCTACATACGAGAGAACGTAGTAGAGAATAACCAGCAGCAGAGTAAAGACAAACCCCGAGCTCTTTCCGCCGCGACGCGAGATCATTCCAAGGGGAACACCCACAAGCATCAGTACAAAGCACGCGACCGGGTAAGAGAAGCGCGTGTGCAGCTCAAGCAGAAAGCGTCGTCCATCTTGTTCATGCGCGCGCTGCAAGAGCGCGTCAGATGACATCGCATAGATTGCAGTATCCATGCGTCCCAGGCGTATATCGTTCTGCCCGCCGAGCGTCAGGGGCAGGTCAGTCGTAGCAAACGTGGAGATGTTGTATTGATCTGGCTGTCCCTCAGCCGTCTGATGCCTCGCTCCATCGCGCAAACGCATCAGCAGCACCTGGGCCGAGTCGTTCACCACCGTCGCCGTCGCCGCAGTCGTCACCATCGGCGTCGTCGGATCGCTGACGTCGGCCATGAAGACCTGCCGCCAGTTTGCCGCACCCGTGCCAGACCGCACGTCCTGCACATACAGCACGAAGTTCTTGAAGTCTTCGTAGAAGACACGCGGTTGGATCTGGTACGAGGCCTGTTCCGTCTCGAGCATCTGCTGCATGTGAAGAATTGCCTGATTCGCACGGGGCGCAAGATAGAGCGAGTTACCGAGCCCCAGCAGTGTGCCGCCCAGAGCCACAATCGCGGCAACACGCAGAAAATAGCCGATGCCCAATCCCGAGGCGCGCATGGCGATGATTTCGCTGTCGGCCGCCAGTCGGCTCAGTCCGAGCAGTATCCCCACCAGTACCGCCATCGGCACCGTCACTTTGAAAGTGTTCGGCAGCATGTAGAGAAAAATCTCTGCCACACTGGCCAGCGGCGAGCTGTTCCTGACCACGATCTCCATGATCTGGCCAAGGTTCGGCATAAACAGGATGAAAGTGAAAAGTGCGCACCCGATCAGCGCGTGCGAGAGGATCTCTCCGAGGATGTATCGTGTCAGGATGCGCACAGAAGACTCCTGTACAGTCTACCGTGCCGCAGCGTGCGAGGCAGCTGTCTGCGGCGTCTGAGGCCGCCAGTTCCGCAGGCGCAGGCTATTGGTCAGCACGCTCACCGAACTCAACGCCATTGCCGCCGCGGCCACCCACGGGCTCAGGAGGATATGGAAGGCCGGATACATCAGCCCCGAAGCCAGAGGGATCCCCAGAACGTTATACGCGACCGCCCACACCAGGTTCTCGCGCATTACCGCCACGGTCGCTCGCGCCAGGTCGAGTGAGGCCGGGATCGAAACTGGCTGTGCGTGCAGCAGCAATACATCGCCAGCTTCCTGCGCCATGTCTGCGCCGGTACCCAGCGCGATGCCTGCATCGGCCTGTGCCAACGCTCCTGCATCGTTCACGCCATCGCCCACCATGGCGACACGATGGCCTTCATTCTGCAGTTGGCGAATTCGAGCAAGCTTGCCGGCCGGGTCAAGGCCTGCTTCCACTTCGTCGATTCCGGCCTGCGTAGCAATCGGAGCCGCGGCAACATCGGAGTCGCCCGTCAGCATCAGCACACGCATCCCGCTTCGCTTCAACGCATCCACGGCATCAGCCGCGTCTTCACGCAGCGTGTCCCTCGCGTCAAAACAAGCCACAGGCTGCTGGTTCAGCGCCATATAAATTCGGGTGCTGCCGGGCTTCGGAGGCAGAAACACCCCAGGAGGCCGATTGAACAACTCACGAAAGAGCGCCTCATTACCGATTGCGCACTCGTAATACTCAACCTCCGCAATTACCCCGCGCCCCGGCAGAATCTTCACATCCGTAGCAGGCTGCCAAATCAGCGCGCGTGCGCGTGCAGCTTCCACAATTGCGTGCGCCACCGGGTGATTCGATCGCTCTTCCACGGCCGCGGCAATCCGCAGAATGTCGAGTTCGCTGTATCCGCTGTTCGTCTGAATTCCCGACAGCACAGGCCGGCCCACCGTGAGCGTGCCCGTCTTGTCCAGCACCACCGTATCGATGTTCGCCAGTCGTTCCAGCGCTTCGCCGCCTTTGAACAGCACGCCAAGCTGCGCGCCACGTCCCACCGCAACCGTCAGCGCCGCAGGCACAGCCAATCCCATCGCACATGGACACGCAATCACCAGCACGGCCACACTGCTCGCCAGGGCCATCTGCAGAGAGTGCGTTGCCATGATCCATGCACTGAAGGTGATCAGCGCCAGAAGCAGAACCGTAGGCACAAAGATTGCGCTTGCACGGTCCGCCATCCGTTCCATCGGAGCACGCGAGCTCTGCGCCTGTTCCACCATACGCGTAATGTGCGACAGAACCGTGTCCTCGCCAAGCGAGAGAGCACGGCACGTCACTGCACCGTCATAGTTCAGTGACCCGGCCAACACCTTCTCGCCTGGTTCGCGATCCAGCGGCGTCGACTCACCGGTCAGCATCGACTCATCGACCGTGGTTCGTCCGTCGACAACCTCGCCATCTACAGGAAACCGCTCGCCCGGCAGCACGAGAACCAGATCGCCCACGCGCACCTGCTCAAGCGACACCATCGTCTCCGTGCCGTTCACAAGCCGCCGCGCGGTTTGCGGGCGCAACCGGCTCAGAGAGTCCAGCGCGCCGAGCGCTCTCTGTTTTGCCCGAGCCTCCAGGCGCTTGCCTAGCAGCAAAAATCCAAGAATCAGCAGAACCGCGTCGAAATACACAGCTCGGCCGTCGCCCGGCTGCACAGTCGAATAAAGCGAATAGAGATACGCCACGCCGGTGCCGACAGTGACCAGCGTATTCATATTGGTTGTGCCATGCCTGAGCCCGCGCACGGCGCTCACGTAGATGCCGCGTCCAGCCCACGCCAGCAGCACTGTGGTCAGCGCCAGCAGCGACCAGCGAAGAACATAGGCAGGAGTCGCATACAGCCACGGCAGCAGGTCCATCAGCACATGGTCGATCCGCCCCATCTCCGTGCCCAGCGGCATACCTAGCAGCATCGCCACAACGCCGCCAATGATCGTGGCCGTAGCCTTGCGGGCCGCATCCCCGTCTGCCTGATCGTGACCTGACCCCGGTTCCTGGCCCGGCCGCGGAAGCACAGCATCATATCCCGCCGATCGAATCGATTCGATCAGCCTTGCCGGCGACACCGTTTCTGGGTCGAACTCCACCGTCGCGCGATGGGCCATCAAGTCGACACGTGCAGAGCTAACCCCCGGCGTTCCTTGCAGGGCCGACTCCACATGGTGCTGACATGCCGCGCAGGTCATCCCGACTACCGGCAGCGTCACTGACTGTTGGGGATTCTCGCTCATTCTTCCGCTGGCTACTGTTCGAGTTGCGCCTTATAACCTGCCTTTGCAAGCGCGTCGACCGCTGCAGCTGTTGCCGACACATCGCCCGCTTCAACACGTGCTGCGCCCAGCCGTACTTCTTGTACTTTCAAGTCGTTAACGGATGCCAGTGCCTGCGAAACACGACGCACGCAAGAGCCGCAATG
>Ga0318572_10000974_pt1 | contig 11158 bp, 11 predicted proteins | sample GRESIP089b5f20_FD_202528 | JGI IMG/M metagenome (GOLD analysis project Ga0318572, IMG submission 202528) | Tropical soil microbial communities from Luquillo Experimental Forest, Puerto Rico - GRE.SIPMG.089b5f20 | ecosystem: Environmental > Terrestrial > Soil > Tropical forest > Bulk soil...
GGGTACGAGACCCCAGCGCATCAGCGCAGCCTCACGCTCGCCGTGGGCCGCCATCACCACGGGAACCTGCTCGGTCGGCAGCACGCGGTAGCTGAGGGGGTAATCCCAGTGCCCGCGCTGAATGCCCATGGCGCGCTCGGCTTTGGCGGCCTGCGCGAGGATGTACTTGCCGCACATGCAGTTAGCCCTTACACAGTGTGCCGGACGCCGTGGCACTGTGTGGACGGCGGCTCCCGCCGCTGTTCACACTCGGCACATGCTGCCGTGGAACTCCATCGAAAGGCTGCGCGACCATTTCGGCGACTACGTTATCGTGGTCACCTGCCGCACCTGCCGGCATTCCCGCGAGCTCACACCCGCATTTCTCGCACGCCACTGCCGTCACGGTTGGGACGAGCCGGTCGCCAGCATCATCGCCAGATTCCGCTGCCGCTGTGGCAAGAAATTCGTCGATGTGCAGATCGGTTTCAACCGCAAGCCGCGCGGCTGGGTAAAGAACCCCTCGTGAGCGCCGCACTGCGATGCGGGCTCATCCCTGACGGGGCGGTTTTGTTCAGAGCAGCATGAATGGCGGTGAGACGCCCGCAAGTCCGCGCGCCCGCCGAACCCCTGTGGGCGCACGGACAGCCGCTGCGTGCCGGCCCGGCACTCGCGCGCCTGCCGCGCGCCTCAGCGCATCGCGCGATGTCAGGATGCCGCCGGTGGTGCCGACTTCATCGCCGCTTCCGCGCGGCGCTTCAGCTCCTCGGGCGGCACGTCTTCCACGTGCGTCGCGATCGTCCACACGTGGCCGAAGGGATCCTCCAGCGTGCCGGAGCGATCGCCATAGAACTGGTTGGTGATGGGGCGCAACGCTTTCGCCCCCGCCTTGACCGCGCGCTCGAACACGGCATCGACACCCTCGAGGTACAGCAGAATGCTGACGCTCGAGCCGCCGAGCGCGCGCGGACTCCGATAACCCATCGCGGGATGCTCGTCGGCGAGCATGATCACCGAGTCGCCAATGCGGATCTCGGCGTGGCCGATCCGACCCTGCGGATCCGCCATGCGCAGCATCTCGGTCGCACCGAAGGCGCGCTGGTAGAACTCGATCGCGTTCGCTGCGCCGTTGACGATCAGATACGGGGTCGCGGTGCGGTATCCCTCGGGTATCGCTTTCGTGGCCATGACGTGACACCTCCTTGCAGGCGGACAAGCTTACTCCCGCCATCGCGGCAAGTTAATGCTGGAGGTGCTGTGTGCCGCACCCACGGGCCGCCATCCAGTGATCACGCGCGCTCGCTGCTGGATAAGGCAGCCGCTGCGCCGCGGTGGTACCGCAGCCGGTAGCAGGCAGCGAGTGCGGCGAGAAATGGCAGACCGAAGAGGAGCGTCAGGCGAAACGGCTCGGTGAACGCCGTCGTGAGCAGCACTGCGGCCATGAGCGCGGCACCGAGCAGCGTCGTCGCGGGATAGCCTGGCATGCGAAAACGCAAGGGCGCGCCGCTCCGTTCGCGCGCGCGGCGAAAGGCGAAGTGAGTCACGAAAATCATCATCCAGGTGAAGATCGCGCCGAAGGAGGAGACCGCGATCATCAGCACGAAAGCGTGCTTCGGCGCCAGGACGCTCATCGCCGTGGCGAGCGCGACTCCGAGACTCGAGAGCAGCAGCGCCTGCACCGGCACGCCGCGGCGGTTCAGTACGCCGAAGCGACGCGGCGCATAACCGGCGCGCGACAGGCTGAACATCATGCGCGTCGTGATGTACAGCTGGCTGTTCATGGCGGACAACGCCGCGACCAGGATGACGAAGTTGAATATGCCAGCGGCCGCCGGCACCTGCAGCGCGCGCATCACCTTGACGAACGGGCTTTCGTCGACCCCGGCCGAGGTCCACGGCACGATCGCGAGCACGAGCGCCAGCGTCAACAGATAAAACAGGATGAGCCGCAGCACCGTTGCGCGGAACGCGCGCATCACGGCGATCTCCGGCTGTGCCGCCTCCCCTGCCGCCACCGCGATCATCTCGATGCTGAGATAACTGAAGATGGCGACGATCACCGCCACCCACGCTCCCCACAGGCCGTGCGGGAAGAAGCCGCCGTGGGCGGTGTAGTTGTGGAAACCCCCCGCCGGCGCGCCCGCGGCGCCGCCAGCAGCCGCAAACGCGCCCGGAGCCCGCAGGACGATGTACGCGGCCAGCGGTATGAAGAGCACGATCGCCGTTACCTTGATGGCCGAAAACCAGTACTCGATCGCTCCGAAGACATTCACGCTGCGCGCGTTCACGAGCACCAGCAGCGCCGAAAATCCGACGACCCACGGCCAGCCGGGCGAGGCCGGGAACCAGAAATGCATGTAGAGCGCGACCGCCGTCACTTCGGTACCAACCGCCAGCACGATGCTGGTCCAGTAGGCGTAGCGCACCAGAAAACCGGCGAGCGGTCCGAGGTAGTACTCGGCGTACGCTCCGAAGGAACCGGAGGTCGGATGCGCGATCGTCATCTCCGCGAGGCACCCCATGAGGAGCAGCGCGATCAGCGCCCCGATCAGGTAACTCACGAGTACCGCGGGCCCCGCGAGACTGATCGCAAACCCGCTGCCGAGGAACAGTCCGGTGCCGATCGCGCCGCCGAGCGCGATCATGGTCAGGCGGCGTGCGCTGAGGGTGCGGCGCAAGCCGCGCTCGCGTTCGATGATCTCCTCGAAGCTCGCACCCCGGCCGTTCATACCGGTATCTTACGATGCAAACCAACAGTGCGCTGGCCGCCATCGCCTGGCGCCGTCCCGTGTTACGCTCGCGGCAGCCCCTCGGTGGGAGGTCTCGCATGCTCGGCTACTTTCGCCTGCTGACTCGCCCGCAGCTGCATGCCTATCTCGCCGCGCTCGGCGGCTGGGCGCTCGATGCGCTCGACTTCTTCATCTTCGTCTTCTGCCTCAAGTCGATAAGCAGCGAATTCCACACCGACGTGAAGGCCGTAACCGAGGGGATCTTCCTCACCCTCGCCTGCCGGCCGCTCGGGGCACTCGCTTTCGGCTGGCTGGCGGAGAGGTACGGCCGGCGGCCGATCCTCATGCTGAACGTCGTGAGCTACTCGGCCGTGCAGCTCGCCACGGCCTTCGCTCCGAACCTCGCGACGCTGCTGGCGCTGCGGGCACTTTTCGGCTTTGCGATGGGCGGCGAGTGGGGCGTGGGTGCGGCGCTTGCGCTCGAAACGCTGCCGACGAAGGGACGCGGGTTTTTCTCCGGGATGCTGCAGCAGGGCTACGTCCTCGGTTACCTGCTGGCCGCGGTGCTGTTCGCGACCCTGTTCGATCACGTCGGCTGGCGCGGCCTGTTCATCATCAGCTCGGCGTCAGCGCTGCTGGTGCTGTACATACGCTTTGGCGTGCACGAGTCGCCAGCCTGGGTGGCGGGCGTTGCGCAGCGGCGCGCCTCCTCCGGCGCACTCGTCTGGGCCGCGGTGCGGGACTACTTCCCGACGCTCGTGTACCTGGTGGTGCTGATGGCGTGCTTCAACGCCTTCTCGCACGGCTCGCAGGACCTGTACCCGACCTTCCTGCAGGTGCAGCACGGGTTCTCCGCCGCGACCACCGGCAACGTCGCGATCGTGATGAATCTCGGCGCGCTGGCCGGCGGCATCTGCTTCGGCGCGCTGTCCGAGCATCTCGGCCGACGCCGCACGATTGCGCTCGCTGCGTCGCTCGCCTTGCCGCTGATTCCCATGTGGGCGTACTCGCACACCGCGGTCATGCTCGCGGTCGGTGGGTTCCTGATGCAGTTCATGGTGCAGGGTGCGTGGGGCATCGTCCCCGCGCATCTCAATGAGCTCTCACCGCCATCGGTGCGCGCGGTGCTGCCGGGATTCGCTTATCAGCTCGGCAATCTCGCGATGGCGAAAATGTCTCCGCTCCAGGCGGGCTTCGCCGAGTCCCACGGTGGGGATTACGCCTACATCCTCGCCTGGACGCTCGCGGTGGTGGCGGCGGCGCTCATCATCGTGACGGTGCTGGGGCCCGAGCGGCGTTCCGTGGAGCTCCGGGTCGCCGCCTAGCTGTTAGTATTCCGGCGTGCGCGCCTGCACGCTGTTGTTCGCCGCCCTCGCCTGCACCGCCGGGTGCAGCGGCGCTCGCGCAGCTCCTGCCGATGCCTATGAGCAGCTGGCGGCGCTCGCCGGTGAGTGGCAGGCCGATCTTGCCGGGTTCGGTAAGCTCACGAACTCGATTCGCCTCGTATCCAACGGTAAGGCGGTCGAGGAGACCATCGGCACGCCCGCGGACAACGAGACCTCGATCTACACGCGCGATGGTGAGCACTTGCTCCTCACGCACTTCTGTGCGCTGACCCCGCAGGGTCACGTGGCGCGGCTGGCCTCGCGGCCGCAGCGAAGCGCTCAGGAGCCTCTCGAGTTCCTCTTCGTCGGGGCGACCAATCTGCCGAACCCGGACGCCGCCCACATGCGCCGCATGCTCATCACCTTCTCGGACCACGACCATTTCACAGAGCAGTGGACCAAGAGCGAGAACGGCAAGGACACGGTGTTCGACCTGCACTTCGTGCGCCGCTGAGCAGGCGCACCGCCGCGCGCGGGGCGCCCGGCCCGCACCGCAAGCGCGCCCTGCCGGTAACGGGTCCCGTGCTACCAGTGCGTCCCGGGGAACCGCCAGATGAACAGCAGCTCGACACTGCCAACAGCGGGTGTGCCGTTGGCATGGTCCAGCTGGAACCAGGTGTAGCGGTAGTCGACGTTCACCGCGAAACTGTGACTGAAGTCGATCTGCAGACCCCCACCGACCTGATAGGTAAAGCTGCTGGAGCCGTGGGTTGGCTGCCAGGTACTGCAAACGTAGCCCCACCACGGATCCCACCAGCAGCCCGTCTGCGGGGGCGCCGAGGCGATATTGGTGTTGGTCCACTGCCAGCCGAGGCCAGCCAGGATGAGGGGTTTGATGGGACCGTCGAGGAAGGTGTAGGTGCCATCAAAATTCAGGGTGCTGAAATCGACATGGCCACCCTCAAACTGAGCATTGGGGGGATTGTTCGGGTTACACGGTGTAACGAAACACCCCCGTATGTTGCCGCCGAAGTTCGACTGGGCCCAGCTGAAGTTCATGCCGATCGCCAGGTGCGGGCTCACATACCATCCGGTGCCGATCTTGACGCCGGTGGTGCTGTCGACGTTCGCGTTGCTGCCGCCGCTGAAGCTGATGTTCTTCGATTCGGTGAAGACCGGGCCGATGCGAAATTCCCAGTCGCCGGGCTGGGCGCCGACCGGGGTGCCCCATTGCGCGACCGCGCTTTGCGAACCGGCCAGCGCAACCGCCGCAGCCCATATCAGGAGGTGATGCTTCATACGCGCTCCCATTCGGATTCCTGTCATCGAGCCAGCACTCCTGCGATCGCAGCAGCTTACGCTGCCCATCCGCAGTCCTCTCCGCTGTTACGTTCACACGGGTCAAAGCGCACCCGCAATGCGACCTTGGTGCCATTGCCAAGTCGCGATTCTGCCGAGCCGGCGGCGCGAATGTTGCGGCCGTGCAAATGCAAATTGTTATTCCGGCTCAAATAGTTAATGGCGCGCCGTCGGTTTTGGGCCTCGGTGCCGATGCTCACGCACGTGAGCGTTGGCGGCGCGGCAGGGACGGGAACGCCAGGGCCGGGCCACTGCTTCGGTCGCGCCGGCCAGCGGCTGCCGGTGCGCGATCGGAGCAGGTGAGCGTCGGCAGCTCGTGCAGCCGGAAGAGTCGAGCCGGGTATCGCTATGATCGCGGAGCCGGTACGCACGAGGTCAGCACGTGTCAGAGCTTTCGGCCTGGGATAGCTTCTACGTGATCGTCGGCTCCGCGGCCGGAGCGCTGGTCGGGCTGCAGTTCGTCGTTATGACGCTCATCGCCGAGCGGCCGCCTGTGAGCGGGCCCGACGCCGGCGCGACATTCGCGACCCCGCAGGTGATGCACTTCAGCAGCGTGCTGCTCCTGTCGGCCGTGCTGCGCGCTCCCTGGGCCTCTATCATCCCGGTGGCAACGCTGTGGGGCCTCATCGGTGCCGCGGGAACGATTTACTCGATCATCGTGGCGCGACGTGTCCGCCGGCAAACATACTACCGCCCGGTGTTCGAGGACTGGTCGTTTCACGTGCTGGTGCCGCTCGCGGCGTATGCACTGCTCGCGGTCTGCGCAGAGGCGGCGCTGTTCCACACGCGCGGCGCCTTGTTTGGGGTCGGGGCCGCCGCGCTGTTGCTGCTGTTCAGCGGCATCCACAACGCGTGGGACACCGTCGCGTACTACGTCTTCGTCATGAGGGGCGACAAGGACAAGGATAAGGATAAGGAGGGCTGAGCGCGGCAGCCGGCGCCCGGGCGCCGTTGCGCCGCCGCCCCGGATCACTGCTGAGTTACTACAAGCCGAGATCGCTCAGTCCCGGGTGCTCATCCGGCCGACGACCGAGCGGCCAGCGGAATTTTCGCTGACTCTCCGTGATCGTCAGATCGTTGATGCTCGCGAAGCGACGCCGCATCAAACCCTCTTCATTGAACTCCCAGTTCTCATTGCCATAGCTGCGATACCAGTTGCCGGAATCGTCGTGCCATTCGTAGGCGAAGCGCACCGCAATGCGGTTGCCGGCGCAGGCCCATAACTCCTTGATCAGCCGGTAGTCGAGCTCGCGCGCCCACTTGCGTTGCAGGAAGGCGCGTACCTGCTCACGTCCCGCCGGGAACTCGGCGCGATTACGCCACTGGGTGTCTTCGGTGTAGACCTGTACCACCCGGTCGGGGTCGCGGCTGTTCCAGGCGTCTTCCGCCCCACGGACCTTCTGCGTGGCGCTCTCGAGGGTAAATGGAGGAACCGGCGGACGAGGTGGCATGAGGATCTCCCGTGTGGAATGTGGACGCATGTAGACAGACCTGTCTACAGCGGGAATTTAGCAAACGTAGACAGATCTGTCTACAATGCGGTCATGCAGCTCCCTGCAACTTCCAGGCCGGATCTGCGCACGCGGCCGGCGCGCGAGCGCATCCTGCTCACCGCGCACGACCTCTTTTACCGAGAGGGTATCCGCAGCACCGGGATCGACACGGTCATCGCGCGCGCCGCGGTGACCAAGGTGACCTTCTACCGTCACTTCAAGAGCAAGAACGACCTGATCGTTGCCTACCTCGAGTACCGCCACGAGCGCTGGATGAGCTGGTTCACCGCGGCGCTGCAGCGTCATGGGGGAACGCTGCAGGCACTCGTGCCGACGATGGCCGAATGGTTCCGCTCCCCGGAATATCGCGGCTGCGCATTCATCAACGGCGTCAGCGAAATCGCCCCGGCACTGCCACAGGTAACGGAGATCACCCGGCGGCACAAGGCGGAGATGCAGCAGGCGATCGCGGCGCTGTTGCCGGACGCGCGGCGCCGCCACAGCGCGGCACGCTCGCTCGCACTAGTAATCGACGGCTCGATCGTGCAGGCGCAGTTTTGCGCCGATCCCGAGGCAGTCCTGCGCGACCTGCGTCAGCTCGTCAAGCTGATCGGCGGCGAGCGCGCCCACCTTCAATCCTCCTTGTAGACGCGGCCTTCCTTCATCACGAAGCGCACGTCTTCCAGCACCCGCACGTCGCGCAGCGGGTCGCCGCGCACCGCGATGATGTCGGCCAGCTTGCCCTTCGTGATCGAGCCCAGCTGCGGTGAGACTCCGAGCAGATCCGCGTCGGCGGTCGTTGCCGCCTGAATCGCCCGCATGGGGGTCATGCCGTTCTCGACCATCAGGCTGAACTCGCGCGCGTTCGTACCGAACGGACAGACACCGATGTCCGTGCCGAAGCCGATCTTCACGCCGGCATTGACCGCCTTGCGGAAGTTGGCGAGCTGCGCGGTCATGATCTGCTGCGCCTTGGCGACGAACTCGGGCGGATAGTTCGTGCCGACGCAATCGCGTACCTCGAGCGTCGGTACGAGATAGGTCCCATGCTGCTTCATGAGCGCGCGGCCCTCATCATCCATGAGAGTACCGTGCTCGATCGAGGCGGCGCCGGCGCGGATCGCGGCCTTGATGCCCTCGGCCCCGTGCGCATGCACGGCGAGCTTGAGGCCGAAGTTGCGCGCCTCGTCCGCCCCGGCCGTGAGCTCCTCGGGCGTCGCCTCGCGGCCGGCCGGATTGCTGTTGTGCGTGAGCACCGCACCGGTCGCGAACATCTTGATCAAATCGACGCGCTGGCCGGCGAGCATGCGTACGCGCTCGCGCACCTCGCTCGGCGAGTTAGCCGCGCCGTAACGCAGGTCCCAGGGCAGTGTCACATCGGGAGCGAAGCCGGTGACCGCGCCCGCGCCGCCGGCGATGGTCAGGTATGCGCCGGCCACGTACATACGTGGGCCGATGACATCGCCGCGCTTGATGGCATCGCGCAGGGCCACATCGACCAGCGCGCGGTACGAGCCCAGATCGCGCACGGTGGTGAAGCCCGCGAGCAGTACCGCGCGTGCGTTGGGAATGGCGCCGAAGGCGCGCTCGGCAGCCGTGTGCTCGAGTTCGGCGAGCGGGTCCTGGTTGCGCTGGTCGATGGTGAGATGGGTGTGGGCATCCATCAGGCCCGGTAAAACGGTATAGGCGCCGAGATCGATCAAGCGAGCGTCGGCGGGCGCCGGGACGTCGGGGCCGACGTCGGCGATCACGCCATCGCGCACGATGATCAGCTGTGCGCCCGCCAGCCGTCCGGCGACCGTATCGATGAGTTGGCCGGCGCGGATCGCGATCGGGCGCTCGGCGGCGCACGCCGGGCCCGCGAGGCCCGCCAGGAGGAGCAGCAGCGCACCGACCACGGACCTCGCTTCCATCTGCCGCACCCTCCCCCGACTGTTGTTTTAAGATGTGTGCGCTGCGCGGCTGCCGAGTATACCGATCGGTCTGCACTCGCTCCATGGCGCGAGGTGCCAGGCCATCAGCCGTGCGGCGGGAAACGGGGGGAAAATGCTCAATGCCAGCCGGCCGGCATCTGCCGTGCAGGTCGCGACGCCTCACGGACGGGTGATCCTCGCCTCCAGCCTCGGCACGGGCTTCGAGTGGTACGACTTCTTCCTGTACGGCTCGCTGGCAGCAGTCATCTCGAAGCAGTTCTTCGCCGGCGTGAACGAAACCAGTGCGTTCATCTTCGCACTGCTCACGTTCGCCGCCGGCTTCGCGGTGCGGCCGTTCGGCGCGCTGGTTTTCGGCCGGCTCGGCGACCTGGTCGGCAGAAAAAAGACCTTCCTCGCCACCATCATCATCATGGGCACCTCGACCACGCTGGTCGGCTTTTTGCCGACCTATCAGTCCGTCGGCATCGCCGCACCCATCATGCTCATCGGCTTGCGGATGCTGCAGGGGCTGGCGATCGGCGGCGAGTACGGCGGGGCGGTGATCTACGTTGCCGAGCATGTCCCGTCCTCGCTCCGCGGGCGGTACACGAGCTGGATCCAGACGACAGCGACACTGGCCCTGTTGCTGAGTCTGATCGTCATCCTCGTGTGCCGCGCCGCGCTCGGCGCTGCGTTCGAGAGCTGGGGTTGGCGGATCCCGTTCCTCGTCTCGGTCGTGCTGCTCGCCGTCTCCGTGTACGTGCGCCTGCAACTTGCCGAATCGCCCGTGTTTCAGCAGATGGTCGCGGAGGGCTCCGCCTCCAAAGCGCCGATCCGCGACGCATTCAGCGACTCACGCAACGTGAAACGGATCCTGTCCGTCCTGATTGGAGCGACGGCCGGAATGAATGTCGTGTGGTACGGCGGTTCTCTCTATGCGCTGTACTTTCTGACCCAGGTGCTGAAGGTCGGACCGCAGACGGCCAATCTTCTGCTGGCCGCGGTACTCGTGGTGGGCACCCCGCTCTACCTGGTGTTCGGGAGGCTTTCCGATCGGGTCGGCCGCAAGAAGCTCGTGATGCTGGGCATGGCGCTCGCGGCGCTCACGTACTTCCCGATCTACCGCGCCCTCACCCATTTCGCCAATCCGGCGATCGAGGCCGCGGCGCGGCGCGCGCCGGTCACGGTACTCGCAGCCCCGGGCAGCTGCAGTCTGCAGTTCGATCCGATCGGCAGGCAGCGTTTCGTGAAATCCTGCGACATCGCCAAGGGAGCGCTGGCGCGGGCCGGCGTACCCTACACCACCGGGACGCTGGCTCCCGGCAGCCTCGCAGTGGTTCGCATCGGACAAGCGGGCACCGGGGCGAACGAAGTGCCGGCCTTCGAAGGAGCGCAGCTGCCGGCGGAGCGCTTCCGGCAGGAATCGGAGGCGTTTGCCGCGCGGCTGAATCGGGCACTGGCGGCGGCCGGCTATCCGGTGAAGGCCGATCCGGCTGCGATCAACACGCCGATGGTGCTGCTGATGCTCCTGATCCTCATGGTGTACGTCACGCTGGTCACCGCGCCGATGGCCGCATGGTTGGTCGAGCTCTTTCCGGCGCGCGTTCGCTACACCTCGCTGTCCGTCCCATATCACATCGGTGCCGGCTGGTTCGGGGGTTTCCTGCCGGCGGTCGCCTTCACGCTTGTGGCCATCACAGGGGACATCTACTCAGGGCTCTGGTACCCGGTCATCATCGCCGCGGTGACGGTGCTTGCCGGTGTTTGTCTGTTGCCGGAGACCGTTGGATCCGGCAGTGCCCCGGTGACTGGCGCCGCAACCGGCGAGTAGCCCCTCAACGGTGTGCGGCGGCTCTGAGGAACCCGGTTATGAGCGGATGCGGCATTTGCCGCGTCGAGCGCGTCTGTGGAACAAACAGGGTGACCACATAGAACGGGTGCGCGGCGATCTCGACGATGCGGGGCTCGCCACTCTCGTCACGCCCGGTTATCCGCAGACCGTGCTCCCGCAGTGATTCCTCGTACTGCGGGTTAATGCCGTGGCTGCAGTAATATTCCTCGACCGCCTCATCCCGGCCATAAGCAGCATGGGCTCGTGAGCCGGGCAGCAGGCGTACCAGCATGGCGCGGCCCTTGATCGAGCAGGCTAGGGTTGTCAGAAACAGTCGCGACGCTCCGGGCTCATAGGCCTGATGCGCCGCGTCCGCGATCCCCAGCACGTTCCTCGCAAACTCCAGCACCGCGTGCTGGAAGCCGCCGCACCTGCCGAAGAACGGAATGCACTGCTCGCGGGCGAAGCGGATGCCGGCAAGCGCTCCCTCCACGCTCTCGAGCGAGCCCGGAGCTGCCCACAAGCCCCG
>Ga0318572_10000980_pt1 | contig 11128 bp, 8 predicted proteins | sample GRESIP089b5f20_FD_202528 | JGI IMG/M metagenome (GOLD analysis project Ga0318572, IMG submission 202528) | Tropical soil microbial communities from Luquillo Experimental Forest, Puerto Rico - GRE.SIPMG.089b5f20 | ecosystem: Environmental > Terrestrial > Soil > Tropical forest > Bulk soil...
CTGGACCAGGTCGGCGGCTCGACCGCGCGCGCCGCCGAGATGCTCGGCGTCTCCGTCCGGAAGATCCAGTACCGGCTGAAGGAGTACCGGAACGGCGTCAGCGGCTCCCGGGCCTTGGCCGCCGACGACGCCTACCGCACGGCCGGGAAGTAGCCGGGCGGCCGGAGCCACGCACGCCAGCCGCGACGCTCCGGCAACTCGAGCGGCGCCGACCACGGCGGGTCCTTAGGAGGAAGCGGTCGCCGCGCCCGGGGCTTCCCGCGTGCGGCGCCTCCGTGGCCGTGGGACGGGCGGGCGGCCGCCCGGTGCTCCGGATGCCTTGACGGGAGGGCGTCGGTTTCGAGAAACTGACCCTTCTATGTTCGAGGAGTGGTCGCCGCGCCCGGCAGCGCTCGGGCGCGGTGCGCCCCACAGTGAAGGTCGGGGCGCGAGCAGTGGCGTGACGAAGTCCCCCCGACATCCCACGAGTCGAGGCGACGCGCCCACGCGCGCGCGAGGCGGGGCCGTTTCAGCAGCACGCTAGGGAGCGAACGCAGGATGGATTCGAAGACGACCGAGACCGGCTATCCCCCCAGGCAGGGCCTCTACGATCCGCGGCACGAGCACGACGCGTGCGGGTTCGGGTTCGTCGCCGACATCAAGGGGCGCGCCACGCACGACATCCTCGCGAAGGCGCTCCAGGTGCTCGTGAACCTCGAGCACCGCGGCGCGGTCGGCGCGGAGAAGAACACCGGCGACGGGGCCGGCATCCTCTTCCAGACGCCGCACGCGTTCCTCGACGGAGAGTGCGCGAAGCTCGGGCTCCGGCTGCCGCGCCCTGGCCACTACGCCGCCGGCGTGGTGTTCCTGCCCCCCAACGAGGTGGGCCGCGAGGCCTGTGTCGAGATCGTCGAGGAGGTGATCCGGCAGGAGGGGCAGACCGTCCTCGGCTGGCGCGACGTCCCGACCGACAACGCGACGTTGGGCCCCACGGCGCAGGCGAGCCAGCCCGTCATCCGCCAGGTCTTCGTGGGGCGCGGCGCCAACTGCCCCGACGCGATGAGCTTCGAGCGGAAGCTGTACGTGATCCGCCGGCTCGTGGAGAAGAAGGTCTCGCGCTCGGCCATCCCGGGCCGGACGCACTTCTACGTCCCGAGCCTCTCGTTCAAGACCATCGTCTACAAGGGCATGCTGAACGCGCCGCAGCTCCGCGCGTTCTACCCGGACCTCTCGCACCCGGCGGTGGTGACCGCGATCGCGATGGTCCACTCGCGCTTCTCGACCAACACGTTCCCGTCCTGGTCGCGCGCGCACCCGTACCGCTACATCTCGCACAACGGCGAGATCAACACGCTGCGCGGCAACATCAACTGGATGCACGCGCGCCAGTCGATGATGCGCTCGTCGCTGTTCGGCCAGGACCTGAAGAAGATCCTCACCGTCATCGACACCGAGGGCTCCGACTCGGCGATGTTCGACAACGTGCTCGAGCTCCTCACGCTCGCTGGGCGCGAGCTCCCGCACGCGATGATGATGATGGTGCCGGAGCCGTGGAACCGGCACGAGTCGATGAGCGCGGCGAAGAAGGCCTTCTACGAGTTCCACTCCTGCCTGATGGAGGCGTGGGACGGCCCGGCGTCCATCGCGTTCACCGACGGCGTGCGCGTCGGCGCGGTGCTCGACCGGAACGGGCTCCGCCCGTCGCGCTACTACGTGACGAAGGACGACCTCGTCGTCATGGCGTCGGAGGTGGGCGTCCTCGACATCCCGCCCGACCGCGTCCTCGCGAAGGGCCGGCTCCAGCCCGGGCGCATGTTCCTCGTCGACACGTCGGAGGGGCGCATCGTCTCCGACGAGGAGCTGAAGGAGCGCGTCGCGAAGCAGCACCCGTACCGCGAGTGGCTCGAGCGCTACGCCGTCCGCATGGATGAGCTGCCGAAGCCGGCGCGGGTGATCGAGCCCGACCACGAGACGGTGCTCCGCCGCCAGGAGGTCTTCGGCTACACCGCCGAGGACGTGAAGATCCTCATCACCCCCATGGCGACCGACGGCACCGAGCCGATCGGCTCGATGGGCACCGACGCGCCGCTCGCGGTCCTCTCCGAGAAGCCGCAGCCGCTCTTCGAGTACTTCAAGCAGCTCTTCGCCCAGGTGACGAACCCGCCCGTCGACGCGATCCGCGAGGAGATCGTGATGGCGGTCGAGACGGCCGTCGGGCCGGAGGGGAACCTCCTCGAGCCTGGCCCGGAGTGCTGCCGGCAGCTCGCCCTGCCCACCCCCGTCCTCCGGAACGTCGAGCTCGAGCGGATCCGCGCGCTCGACGGCGGCGCGGAGTCGAAGGGGCTCAAGGCGATGACGCTCCCCATCCTCTTCCGCGCGAAGGATGGCGGCGCCGGGCTCCGCAAGGCGCTCGAGGACCTCCGCTGGAAGGCCTCGGAGTGCATCGCCGAGGGCTACAACATCGTCATCCTCTCCGACCGCGGGCACGACGCGGAGGACGCGCCCATCCCGTCGCTCCTCGCCGTCGCGGCGGTCCACCACCACCTCATCCGCGAGGGGACGCGGACGCGCATCGGTCTCGTGCTCGAGTCGGGTGAGCCGCGCGAGGTACACCACTTCGCGCTGCTCGTCGGCTACGGCGCGTCGGCGGTGAACCCGTACCTCGCCTTCGAGACGATCCACGACCAGGTGAACCTGGGGCTCATCCCCGGGCCGGCCGACGACGCCGAGAAGAAGTACGTGAAGGCGGTGAACAAGGGGATCGTGAAGGTGATCTCGAAGATGGGGATCTCCGCGATCCAGAGCTACCACGGCGCCCAGGTGTTCGAGGCGGTGGGGCTGAACCAGGACTTCATCGACGAGTACTTCACCTGGACCGCCACCCGGGTCGGCGGCGTCGGCATCGACGTCGTCGCCAAGGAGGCGCGGCTGCGCAACGAGCGGGGCTTCCCGCCGAAGCGCCCGATCTTCCACACGAGCCTCCCCGCGGGCGGCCAGTACAAGTACCGCGTGGGCGGCGAGCACCACCTCTTCAACCCGGAGACGGTGCACAAGCTCCAGTACGCCTGCCGCACCGGGAACTACGCGCTGTTCAAGGAGTACTCGGCGCTCGTCGACAACCAGTCGAAGAACCTCAACACGCTCCGCGGCCTCATGGATCTCGTGCCGAGCCCGAAGCCGGTGCCGATCGACGAGGTCGAGCCGGTCGAGTCGATCATGCGCCGCTTCAAGACCGGCGCGATGAGCTACGGCTCGATCTCGAAGGAGGCGCACGAGGCGCTCGCCGTCGCGATGAACCGGGTCGGCGGCAAGTCGAACACGGGCGAGGGCGGCGAGGACTCGGCGCGCTACCGGAAGGAAGCGAACGGCGACTCGAAGAGCTCCGCGATCAAGCAGGTCGCGTCCGGCCGCTTCGGCGTGACGAGCGAGTACCTCGTCAACGCGCGCGAGCTGCAGATCAAGATGGCGCAGGGCGCCAAGCCCGGCGAGGGCGGGCAGCTCCCCGGCTCGAAGGTCTACCCGTGGATCGCCAAGGTGCGCCACGCGACGCCGGGCGTCGGCCTCATCTCGCCGCCGCCCCACCACGACATCTACTCGATCGAGGACCTCGCGCAGCTCATCCACGACCTCAAGAACGCGAACCACCGCGCGCGCGTCTCGGTGAAGCTCGTCGCCGAGGTGGGCGTCGGCACGATCGCGGCCGGCGTCGCGAAGGCGCACGCGGACGTCGTGCTCATCTCCGGGCACGACGGGGGCACCGGCGCGTCGCCGCTCACCTCGATCAAGCACGCGGGCATCCCCTGGGAGCTCGGCCTCGCCGAGACCCACCAGGTGCTGGTCATGAACGACCTGCGCTCGCGCATCACCGTGGAGGTCGACGGGCAGCTCAAGACGGGGCGCGACGTCGTCATCGGCGCGCTGCTCGGCGGCGAGGAGTTCGGCTTCGCCACCGCGCCGCTCGTCGTCCTCGGCTGCATCATGATGCGCGCCTGCCACCTCAACACCTGCCCGGTGGGCGTCGCGACGCAGGACCCGCGGCTCCGCGCCAAGTTCACGGGCGACCCTGCCCACGTCGTGACCTTCATGCGCTTCATCGCGCAGGAGGTCCGCGAGTACATGGCCGAGCTCGGCTACCGGACCATCGACGAGATGGTCGGCCGCTCCGAGCGGATCGAGATGCGCCGCGCCGTCGATCACTGGAAGGCGCGCAACCTCGACTTCTCGCGGATCCTGTTCAAGCCCACGGTGCCGAAGCACTACGGGCGCACCTGCCAGATCCCGCAGGACCACGGCATCCAGGAGACGCTCGACGCGACGACGCTCCTCGCGCTCTGCCGCCCGGCGATCGAGGAGAAGAAGCCCGTCCGCGCCACGCTCCCCATCCGCAACACGATGCGCGTCGTCGGCACGATGACCGGCAGCGAGGTCACGCGGCGCCACGGGGCGAGCGGGCTCCCCGAGGACACCATCCAGCTCCACTTCAAGGGCTCGGCGGGCCAGTCGTTCGGCGCGTTCATCCCGAAGGGGATGACCCTGACCCTCGAGGGCGACGCGAACGACTACATCGGCAAGGGCGTGTCGGGCGGGAAGATCGTGGTGTTCCCGCCGCGCGAGGCGACCTTCGTCCCCGAGGCCAACGTCGTCATCGGCAACGTCGCGTTCTACGGCGCGACCGGCGGCGAGGCGTACATCCGCGGCATCGCGGGCGAGCGGTTCTGCGTCCGCAACTCCGGCCTGCACGCCGTTGTCGAGGGCGTCGGCGACCACGGCTGCGAGTACATGACCGGCGGCCGCGTGGTGGTCCTCGGCCCCACCGGCCGGAACTTCGCCGCGGGCATGTCGGGCGGCCTCGCGTACGTGCTCGACGCGGACGGCAGCTTCGCCACCCGCTGCAACAAGCAATTGGTGGGGCTCGCGCGCCTCGAGGACGTCGAGGAGATCGCCGCGGTGAAGGCGATGGTCGAGCGCCACGTCGAGTGGACCCAGAGCTCCTACGCGCAGCGGCTCCTCGACCGCTGGACCGAGGTGGTCCCGAAGCTCGTGCGCGTGATGCCGCACGACTACCGCCGCGTCCTCGACGCGCAGGCGACCATGCGCGCGAAGGGGCTCTCGACGGAGGAGGCGGAGATGGCCGCCTTCGAGCAGAACACGCGCGACGAGGCGCGCGTGGGGGGCAACTAGAGAACGCTATGGGCAAGGTCACCGGATTCCTGGAGTTCCCCCGCGAGTCGAAGCACGAGCGGCCGCCGCTCGAGCGCATCAAGGACTGGAGCGAGGCGCACCCGCCCTACGACGAGGAGGTGCTTCGCAGCCAGGGCGCGCGCTGCATGGACTGCGGCATCCCGTTCTGCCACACCGGGAAGCTCATCGCCGGCATGGCCTCGGGCTGCCCGGTGAACAACCTCGTCCCGGAGTGGAACGACCTCGTCTACCGCGGCCAGTGGCACGAGGCGTACATCCGGCTCGCCAAGACGAACAACTTCCCCGAGTTCACCGGGCGCGTCTGCCCCGCGCCGTGCGAGGGGAGCTGCACGCTCGGGATCAACGAGCCGCCGGTCACGATCAAGCTCATCGAGCAGGAGATCGTCGATCGGGCGTTCGCCGAGGGCTGGGTGAAGCCGCAGCCGCCGTCCGCCCGCACGGGCAAGCGCGTCGCCGTCGTCGGCTCCGGCCCGGCCGGCCTCGCCGCGGCGCAGCAGCTGAACCGCGCCGGCCACACCGTCACGGTGTTCGAGCGCGCCGACCGCGCCGGCGGGCTGCTCATGTACGGCATCCCGAACATGAAGCTCGACAAGCGCATCGTCGAGCGGCGCGTCCGCCAGATCGCCGACGAGGGCGTCCGCTTCGTCACGGAGACCGAGATCGGCAAGCACATCCCTTCGGAGCGGCTCCTCAAGGACTTCGAGGCCGTCGTGCTCGCGGGCGGCGCCACGCAGGCGCGCGACCTGCCCGTCGAGGGGAGGAACCTCCAGGGCATCCACCTCGCGATGGAGTTCCTCCACACGAACACGAAGTCGCTCCTCGACTCGTCGCACCAGGACGGGCAGTACATCTCGGCCAAGGGGCGCAACGTCGTCGTGATCGGCGGCGGGGACACCGGGACGGACTGCGTCGGCACCTCCATCCGCCACGGCGCGAAGCGCGTCATCCAGCTCGAGATCCTGCAGAGGCCGCCCGACGAGCGGGCCGCCGACAACCCGTGGCCCCAGTGGCCGAAGGTCCTCAAGGTCGACTACGGCCAGGAAGAGGCGAAGGCGCTCTGGGGCGAGGACCCGCGCCAGTTCCAGATGCTGACGAAGCGCTTCGTCGGCGACGCGCAGGGGCGGGTGAAGGAGCTCCACGTCGTGCAGGTGGAGTGGGCGAAGGGGGCGGACGGCCGCTTCGGGCCGAAGGAGATCCCGGGCACCGAGCGGGTCATCCCGGCGGACCTGGTCCTCCTGGCGCTCGGCTTCGTCGGCCCGGAGAAGCCGATGCTCCAGCAGCTCGGCGTGAAGCTCGACGATCGCGGCAACGTCTGGACCGACGACGCCAAGATGACGAGCGTGCCGGGCGTGTTCGCCGCAGGCGACATGTCGCGCGGCCAGTCGCTCGTCGTGTGGGCGATCCGCGAGGGCCGGCTCGCCGCCCGGGCGGTGGACCGGTATCTGTCGTACGGCGAGACGGTGCTACCGCCTTAGCCCGTACGCGTGGCGCGCGTCGAGGCGGCCGAGCGTCAGCGACGCGGGCCGCAGCGCCCGAGGCGCGCCACCGTCACGACGTCGACCGCGTCCTGCTCCTGCCGAGGATCTCGGCCTTCTCGAGCAGCGCGCGGAGGGCCGGCGAGGGGTCGCGGGTCCGGTCGCCGTGCTTGGCCGCGCGCCGCAGGGCGCTGACCGCCTGTGCAAACGAGAGGTCCTGCGATCCGCCGTCGGCGAGCAGCGCGTCGAGCTTGCGGATCCGCTCCTTCAGATCCCTGAAGTTGTCGTTCATCGCTCGCTCCGGGAGAGGCGACGCTTCGCCGTCGCCGTGACGTGCAGGAAGGCCTCGACGTCGATGAAGTCCTTCGCGCCGCTCGGCCGGAGCGACTCGAGGAGCTGAGCCGAGAGCTCGCGAAGCGCCGCGTACGTCCCCCAGTTCGGGGAAACGTCGTCGCCGAGACTGAAGCCCAGCCGGGCCGCAGCCTCGCACGTGATCTTCGGCCGGAGGAGGACCTGACGCCCGGGCGAGGCCACGAAGGGGAACAGCGTCGCCACGAGCCACTGCTGGGCGGCGTCGACGGGCAGGTCTCGCGCCGCGGCGAACAGCTTCTCGAAGCGGGAGCGCCCCGGCGACGGCACCGATAGCAGCTCGAACAGCGCGGCGAGGAACGGCCTCGAGCTCGCGGGGCTCGAGAGCGCGTCCCGCACGGCACCCACGTCGGCGGCCGGGTGCAGCGGCGCGATCCGCTCCTCGACGGACCGGATCCGCTTCACGACCTCGTCGAGGTCGCCCTCCGCGACCAGCGCCTCGCCCTCGCGCTCCCCGAACACCTCGGTCCACCGGGCGTGCGCCGCGCGCCATCGTGCGGCGCGCGCGTCCTTGTTGCCCACGTACGCGGGGTCGGCGAAGCCGCGGGGAAAGACCGCGAGGAACTGCTCGACCGCCTCGTCGTGCGTGAGCCAGCGCGCCGCGAGCGCATACCGGCCGGTCTTCGCGTCGAAGGTGAACGCGGAGAGCCCTTCGAGCCACGCGTTCGGCTCGAATCCATCGGTGCGCAGCAGCGCGCGTGCGGCGGGGAGGCGAAGCTTCGCGGCGAACCGCTTGTCGCTGTCGGGAAAGAACACGTGGACGGCGTTCGGCTCGAGGGCGACGATCTTCCCCACGCCGAGCGTCCTGTGCAGCACCAGCTTCCCGTTCTGTAGATCGGCCATGGCCGCCCCTCTCTTCGTGAAGGCGACCGGTCGAAGCGACGCGAGCGGAAGCGTTAGCGGTTGACCTTCTCTTGTACCCCCCATAGGCGGTCCGGCGATACCCCGCCCGGCGCAATCGGGGTCGGAACGAGCGGCCGAGCTTCGGTTCGTGCCGTGGGAGCGGGCCGAACGCGCGGTCGACCGGCGGCGCGCGGAGCCCGCGCGCTCCTGTCACGCGGGCCTCATGACGCATCTCGAGTTCCGCCGCCACGAGAAAGCGGTCGCGCGCTCGACTTTCGGGAGCGTTCAGAGTAAAGACACACCTCCCCATCCCACTCCGGAGCGGGACCGAGCGGCCTTCTCTCCGTTCGCGAACACGAGAAGAAACGAGTTTCCAGTAATGGCTACCGGTAGCGTGAAGTGGTTCAACGATGCGAAGGGCTTCGGCTTCATCACCCAGGACGACGGCGGCGAGGACGTGTTCTGCCACCACACCGCCATCCAGTCCGAAGGGTTCCGCACCCTCGCCGAGGGACAGAAGGTTCAGTTCGACGTGACCAGGGGCCCGAAGGGGCTCCAGGCCGCCAACGTCCGCGCGATCTAGTTCCCGGCTCGCTCGAGCTACGATGAGAGCCCGGCCTCTGCTGAGGCCGGGCTTTCTCGTGTCAGGGAGCGCCGCGGCGGTTCGGAGCCCGCGGCCGGCGCCGCGCGTCAGCGCGACTCCGGCGCCCGGCGAGGACAGAGCGCCCGCCTCACCTCTCGGACGCTCGCGCTCCGTCCGCAAGATCGATGCACGCTCGCAGCAGCTCGCCAGCGGCCGCGCTCGTCACGCGGATGGTGTCGTACGTCGTCGCGATGACGAGAGCTTGCCACGCCGCGATCCCACGGGCCGTCGCGGTGAGCGGCGGCAAGAACGCGAGGACGTCCAGCGGCGTTCGCGCGACGCTCTGGTGCACCTTCTCGACGGCGATCGTCCCGTGCTGGACGGCGTCCTGCACGAGATCGGTCAGGCCACGCAGCCGATTCATGGCGCCTCCCCAGGAGTCTGGCCGGAGCAGCAGGCCTCGATCCACGCGAACACGTCGGGATGGTGCGCGAGCGCGACGTGCCCGATCCCGGGGAAGAACCGGACGTCCGCGCGCGCACCGCCGTCCAGCGGCCCGCCGGGCGCGGACGCGCTCGCGACGGGCACCAGCGCGTCCCCGAGCAGGCGTGTGAGGACGTGGCCCTCGTGCCTCCCGAGCCCGCCGACGCCGAAGTGGTGGGAGACGCCCGGCGCGAGCGGGACGACGGTGCGCGCGTCGAAGAGCGCACCGGCGTCGCGTCCCTGCCAGTCCTTCGCGACGAGGTGCGCGAAGCGCAGGTCCTTGATGCCCGCGCTGCGCACGTCGAGCACGTCGGCGATGAGCGTCGTGTGCGCCACCCCGATCGCCCGCAGCGACCACGCCACGACGGCGCCGAGCCGCTCGAGCGGCGCCCCGCCATGTGGAGCGCCGAGGTAGAAGGCGTGCGCGACCCGCCCGAGCCAGGCGCTCCCCCCGGCTCGCGCGACCTCGCACGCGCTGCGCACGACGAGGCCGCCCATGCTGTGTCCGACGAGCACGATCTCGCGGATCTCCGACGGATACTCCCGGAGCAGCGCGTCGATGACTTGCGCCAGCGCCTCTCCGTTGTCCGAGACGTGGAGCCCGGTGTTGTAGCGGACCTGGAACGGCGTGTAGCCGGCGTCGCGCTGGAGCAGCGACCCGTAGGTCCGACGGCGACGTCCCGGGAACAACCAGACGCCCTCGTTCACGGCGAGCCCGTGCACGAGCACGCAGAGCTTTCCGGTCGCGGAGGGATGCGCCCTCGCGATGGCGTCGCGCGAGCACGGCAGCGGGTGTCCGTCTTGGTAGAGGCCGAACTGGATCTCGAGCGGGTTCGATCGGCGCCGGAGGTGATCGCCGACGAGCGCGTTGAGCACGCTCAGCGCGGCTTCGACCCGTCCCGCGCTCGCGCGGGTGGACGCTCGTGCGGCGTGCGACGCGCTCACGCTCCTCGTTCCCCGGATCGAGACTTCCGTGACCTATATGTCCGTAGCTCCGTGCCCGCCGTCGCGCAACGGCTCGCTCCGAGGACGGTGAGCACGCGGTGGTCGTAGACCGAGAGATGGACTACGCTGGCACGGGCCGACCATGAGCGACCAGAACGAGGCAAGCCGATGAGCGAGGCGTTGCTCGATCTCGCCCACGGGTCCCGACCGCTCCCGCAGGGGAACCGATAGTCGATGGCCGCATCCGGCTGGAAGCGCGCCCGGCGGGCGGTTCGGGCCGCCGTGATCCGCGGCGCCATCCGCGCGTTGATGCTGCTCCCCCTGTCGGTCGCGACCGCGATCGGCGCGGCGCTCGGCCGCGCCGGCTGGGCGCTGTCCCCGCGGCTCCGGCGCGACATGCGCGCGAGCCTCTCCGTCGCCTTCCCGGAGAAGAGCGCCGCCGAGCGCGACGCCATCGCCCGGGAGAGCCTCGTCCACCTCGGCCGCGTGGGCGGCGAGCTGATCACGATGCGCCGGTGGGCGGCGCGGCTGGACGAGCGCGTGGAGGCCTCGCCCGACGCGGTGGCGACGGTGGAGCGCGCCTGGGCGCGCCGCAAGGGCATCATCTTCGTCCTCGGGCACATCGGAAACTGGGAGCTCACCTCGCGGCTGTCGCGCTACGTTCAGCCGAACGCCGCGATCGCGAAGCGGAGCTGGCACCAGAGCCTCGACGCCTTCGCGGAGCGGTTCCGCGCCGAGAACGGCGTCGGCACGTTCTGGCGCGACGATCCGGCCACGGGCCGCAGCATGCTGAAGCTCTTCAAGCAGGGCGGGGCGCTCGGCATCCTCATCGACCAGGACATCGCCGACGTGCAGAGCGTCTTCGTCCCCTTCTTCGGCCGCCTCGCCGCCACCCCGCGCGCCGCGGCGGACTTCGCGCTCCGGTTCGGAGCGGCGGTCCTGGTGGTGACCTGTCACCGCCGCGGGCCGCGCGTCCGCGACGGACACTGCCTCGAGGTGGAGGAGGTGCCGGTCCGCGCCGACGCGGCGGACCGCGAGGCCGAGGTGATCCGGCTCACCGCCGCGTGCGCTGCCGTCCAGGAGCGCGCCATCCGGCGCCACCCCGCGGAGTGGGTGTGGATGCACCAGCGCTGGAAGACGCGCCCGCCTGCGGAGCCGCCGTCTGCATCGCCGGCTTCGCCGCCGTCCACGTCCGCCTGAACCGCTCAGCCCTTCGCGTACTGGAACGCGGGGAGGGCCTTCAACGCCG
>Ga0318572_10000983_pt1 | contig 11117 bp, 8 predicted proteins | sample GRESIP089b5f20_FD_202528 | JGI IMG/M metagenome (GOLD analysis project Ga0318572, IMG submission 202528) | Tropical soil microbial communities from Luquillo Experimental Forest, Puerto Rico - GRE.SIPMG.089b5f20 | ecosystem: Environmental > Terrestrial > Soil > Tropical forest > Bulk soil...
CTCTTGTCATTGATCAGGCTATTGGCAGCAATTTGCATGCTACCCCCAGCACTGATAGAGCCGGGGTCAGTCTGGGTCACCGTGGAAGCCTGGGTATTACGGCTGTATTCGTACTTGATCCAGCTTTCGAAAGAGCCTTCCGGTGTCATCAGGTGGTCGGATTCATCGTTATAGATGTAGACCCCTGGGGTCCCAGGTGTGTAACGATTGGGCGAGCCGGAGCCCTGGTATTCGACGATGGATTGGGTGCTGCCTACCGGCAGGATTGCGGTGGCAAAGTGCTCATTGGTGTTATTGATTGTGGTGGCCGCCAGCGACAGATTACCCAGCGCCTCGATGCTGGCGCTATTGTTATTGAGCGTGGTGGCACTCCCCACTGCATGGTGGTTAGCATCCAGGCTGCCACCAATGGCCATGTTGCCATTACTGAAGATGAGTGCATGCTCTTTGTTGTTCAGGGTGCCAATCCCCAGATCCAGCCGATCGCGCGATGCAATGGTGGCGGCTGTTCCACTCTCGGCATCGTTATTCAATGTGCTGGCACTGAGTGCGAGTTGAGTACCATAGATCCTGCCGGTACCCAGATTGTTCAGGGTAGCGGCGGATAGCCAAGTGTTCTCGCCATCAATCAGGCCACGGTTATTCAGCGTATTGGTGATATCCAGCTGCGTGGTACCTGCATTGATGGTGCCGCCGACGGCATTGTCGAGATTCACCGCAGAAAGCTGCAATGTGCCATTGGCCGAAAGAGTGGACTGGTTGCTGATCTTGCCAGCGGTATGCAGGCTGGCAGTTCCACTGGCTTGCACCGTACCTGTGTTGGTGAAATCACCCTGCAGGTTGATGCCAAGATTCCCGGTAGACTGCACTGTGCCATCACCGCTCAGGCTGCTGCTGGTGATGCTGAGCTGTTGGCCGGCCTGTACCGTGCCACCTGTATTGGTGATAGCCAGGGTTTTACTGGGCTGGGTATCTTGCAGAGAGACCGACTGAGCAGAGCTGATCAAACCGGCAGTGTTGTCGAGTCCACCACTGCTCTGCACGCTGAGGGCATGATCGGCCAAAATCTGGCCGTGCTGGTTGTTCAACTGGGCTGTTGTAATGCTGATGGACTGGGCTTGCAGTCCTTGTGCGGTGTTCTGGGTCTGCTGATTATCCAGCGTGTCGGCCTGTACCGATAACTGCAGGCCGGCACTGATCAGACTGCCGGGATTGCTGATGCTGGCCGCGTGAAGGTCCACATTGCCATTGGCACCCAGGATGGCACCTGCCTGGTTGCTGATTTGTGCCTGGCTGGCATCAACGCTGGCATTGCCACTGGCCACCATGCTGCCGGTGTTGAGGACATTGCCGGTCGTGCTCACCTGCAGATTACCGCTGGCAGATATCTTTCCACTGTTTTCCAGATGCCCGTCCTGCGTGACCATGACATCGCCCGCAGTCGCACCAATCTGGCCTGCCTGGCGCATGCCGACGCCGTGTTCATTGCCTACCAACGTAATCTTGCCGGCATACATGCCGCCCAGGCTGGCCACATCCAGCAGATACTGCGGAGCCGGTGCCGCAGGTGTCAGGGCTGTAGATTGGCTCAAATCAGTGCTGACCTGGCTGGCACCCGTATTCACTTGTAATTTGTTGGCCCAGATACCGGCATTCAGTTGTACTGATCGGGCAATCAGGTCGGTGTAATCGGTTTGCCGACCATCCATACCGGCACCACTCACCACGATATTCCCCTGCTGTACCCGATAGCCTTCCAGACTGCCGCCATTGAGTACGGCACTACCTGTGGTCAGCGTAGCGCGGTTGGCATTGATAAAGCCACAACCATCGCAGCTGATGCCAGCCGGGTTGGCAATCACCACCTGGGCCCGGTCGCCAGCCACTTCGACATAGCCACGTAACTGGCTGGGGTTGCTGGCATTCACTTCATTCAGAATGATCCGTGCCGTGCCTCCTGCCAGCCAAGGGTTGCCTTGCACCCAGCCACCCAGTTGAGTCTGCGTACTATTGCGGGCGTTATTGAGAATGGCACCTTGCCGATCTACATCGAACTGGCTGTAGGTGTTGCGGGAAACACCCGCGGCACTGGGCGTCTGGATATTAATTTGCGGCACGCCATTGGCGGTATTGAGAATGGTTGGCTGCTGACTTCTTGGCGCAGAGGGATCGGCCACGATCTGCGCTTGTGCCATCTCCATTTGGCTCAATACCAAGCCGCCGGCCAACAGCAAGGAGAAGCAGATGGGGCGGAGCGCGGCTGTAGTCAATGCCGTCCGAGGAGCCGGTGCACCCGCAGCCTCCGTTGCTGGCTGGCCATGACTGGATACGGTTTCGGCCACCACCATTAACAGCCCACGGGCCTTATTGAAGACGATACGATGCAGGTGCTTGTTCATGGTGACTCACTCTTGAAACGGTAATAACTCGGTGGCAATAGAACTGCCATCCGGTAAAGCAGCCGGATGATGGGCAAACCAGGCGCATGCCTCCGCCGGCATGATGGCAATGCCATGAAACTGCTTGATACGCAGACCACGCTCATTGCTGCGGTGATAGATGGAGCGCATGCAGCTGTGGCTGAATAGACGGGCAATGATGTGGCGCATGGCTCGGCTATGGCCAAACGGCGCGACCCAATCCAATAACCAGATACGGTCTCCGCTGGTCCAGTCTTCCGCAGGCATCAACAAGGGGTGCTGGCGCAAATAGCGCGACTCGGCTTCCAGAGACATCCGCGCCCAAGACAAATAGAACACGGGCTTACTCCCCTCGCAGACCAGAACAAACTGGCCGTGCTTGATGGCGGGGAGTAACAGACTGGATAAGCCATGCAACGGAGTGTCGCGATGTGATGCCGAGTGCATCCAGAGCCAGACTGCGGAACCTAGAATGGTGGCTTCGTTGAACTCGCCACCCTGAAGCGCAGGCGCAATAATGGAAAGGGACGCCATTACAGAGACCAGTTCAGGTTGAAGCCTGCCGTGGTATTGGCAGTTTGGAAGTGTTTGGGCTTCTTGTATGGCTGGCCAATAAACAGGTCATAAGAGAAAGATTTGAAGCCGCCACGCAAGCCAAATACACCACCTGCCAGCCGTTTGCCGGCAAGGTTTTCGGCGGATGGGCCATCTACCTCGCCATAATCCAGCCCGATATACAGCTCTTGTCCGCTACTGCCCAGGCCAAGCGCCAGATCATTGCGCAGCAGCCAGCCGCGCTCGGCAGACAGTACGTTCTCACCATCAAACCCGCGCACCGTGTAACGACCACCAATCGAGAAGCGATCTTGCGGTACCAACGGTGTGCTATTCCATTGTGCTCGCCAGTTGGCGTTATAGCGCCACTGGGTATTGGCCAGGCGGAAAGGCAGCATCAACTGCAGCTCGGCAGTTCGCAGTTGTGGGCGGGAAGTTCCCTCGCCGAAGTTCTCCTCCGGAGCAGGTAGGGAAGACATCGCACCGGTTCCCTGTCGCCAGGCAAAACTGGCATCCAGCGTGGCATCGCCCATGAACTCCTTGTGGGTCAGGCCAGCCTCCCAGCCGGCCATGCGCCGCTTCTGGACTTGTACTTCGGTATCGTCGATGTAGTTACTGGAAGAGCGCATCCAGCCGCGCAGGTAGGCACCGAATTTGCGCACGGCATCACGGTAGAGCAGACGGGTCAGCTTGATGTCCTGATTGTCGCTATTACCGCTGTAGAGGTAGGTTTGATTGGCTCCGGCAACGGCCTGGCGATAGTCGTAATGACTGGCTGTCCAGCCCAGCAACCAGTAGCCGTAGGGAATTTCGTAGTGGAAGGTATAGCCTTCCGTGCCGCGTGTCTGGCGGCTTTTACCATCCAGGTCATGATTAATGCTGACGTAGAACAGATCATTCAGTGTCCACCAGTCATCGAATGACAAGGTGGCACTGCCTTGATAGCGCCCGGTACTTTTGCTGCCGGAGTCGTCCGCAGACAGGCTCAGGCGAAACGGATTGCCTTGCTTCCATGTGATCACCAAGTCACTGTCACCAGGCTGCGCATCAGTGCTTTCTGAAGGAGTGATCTGGATATCAGCATCGGCGGTAGGCAGCCGTTTGAAATTCTCCAGCGCCTGCTCAATATCTCGCAGGTTGAGAATATCTCCGGGCTTGGCAGGCAAGGCGTTCCATTGCGTGGCACGCAAACTGCTGCCAGCAGCAAAGCGGACTGCATGGACATGGCCGGGAATGAGTGTCAGGACCAGCTTCCCCTGACTTAAATCCTGCGGTGAGGCCAGAATGCGCGACGTGACAAAGCCACGCTCCACCAGCGCATTCTGCATGCGCTTCATGACCAGGCTAATACCCTGGCTGCCCAGACAGCGTCCAACTACCGCATCATCAGGCTGGTTGGCCGCTTGTAGTAACCACTGGAAGCGCTCGGAGGCATCACCAAGCAATTGCAAATGTTGGATGATGAAGCAGGGTGTTTCATCCAGCGGGAGATGTTCTGTCTTGGAGGCAGGTTTGGGTTGTTCCAGGCGGACGTCAGGTGTTTGCTCTTGCTGCTGACGCAGTACGTTCTCACGTTCCTGCTGCCGGATAAGCTCTTGCTGGTTGGACTGATCTGTCGGTGTGGCGGCAAAAACGGAGGCGGAAAGGAGTCCGATCGATACAGACAACCCCAATGAATATTTATTACGCATAACTGCCCAGCGCGGATGAGTTTAGTTTTATGCGTAAAGGATGAAATCATTGAAAAACGGGGTCAATGGAGGGGTGTAACCCAAAAACTGTTTACAAGCCATCCTCTTTTATAAAGAGATCAGTGAAAGCCAATGCCGGCGGGCATTGCAGATGTTTATTTCGGTAAATTTACGTAAAACCGCTTACGCACATTGAAAGTGTATTAAAAATGGTCTTGTGACCAGGCTGAAGCCTAGTCAGAGATCTCAGAACTGACGCGGCCTCAATGCGCAGCCTTCGCAATATCCAGGTTAAGCTTGTCCATGGTGACCATCACACGGTGAGGACGAGTAAGATGTCTGCTCAGTAGTGAGACCGTAGCGCTTTACCGTGGCATCAACCCTAGATTGCGAAGCCGGTTGGTGTCAGTGCTAACACCGATCAAATTGACCACGCCGCCCTGAGATTCCAGCATCCTGGCAAACAGCCTGGTAGAACGGAGTGCTGGTATGGCTGGCCAGACTCACCAGAATTCGTACCAGGTGCCGGAAAGTTCCATGTAGCGCACCTTTCCATCCTCACTAAGCAGCCCAGCCGAAATTAACTCAGCAAGCCAAGCAGCAGCAAAGTAGGCACTGATCATGATGATTGCCATCAGCACTCATAGTGCTAATCCAAAGCGACATATTCCTAGATATGTACATGAAAATGCCCCAGCAGGTGCTGGGGCAAGGGAGCTCAAGGCTACAAAACGCTAGTTCAGTTGCTCAGAAACGATAGCCCAGGCGCACCATGGCTTCGGTAAACGAAGGCTTGCCATTCGAGAGATTCGCGGACTCACGGCTCAGACTGACATACTGCACTTCAGCACCCAATTCAACAGCGCGAGTAAGCGCATAATTCACGCCAACACCATAACCTACACCTTGGTGGTTGCTAGTTCCATTGCCGACATCCGTATCGTGGATATCCGCTTTAGCGGAGTGATAAGCCAGCTTGCCATACACCAAGAGATCCGGCTGTACCAGATAGCCCGGAGCAACAAACAAAGACCAATGCTCTTTCAGCTTCACATTCGTCGTTTGTTGGCCACCGTCGGTATAGTTCACCGTACCGAATTTACGATTGTTCAAATCATAGCTCGCACCCAGACCAATAACCCAGTTGCCACCGGCAGCAATGCCGTAATTGAATTGCAAGTCGGAAGCCAAATCGGTTTTTGAACTGGATTGACCGTTCAGGAAACCACCATACTCAACCTTGTTACTCGACGCACCCAGACCAAGGCTGAGGGAGGCCCCTGTAAAGTTACCTTCGGCAGCAAAGGCCGTTGACATGCAACACAACGCGACAGCAGACAAACAAAAATTAGCAAACTTCATCTTGGCATCTCAAAATAAGCACAGTTTAAAAATTACCAATGTATACGTTATTGGCATCTCTCGGCTACCTGAAAGAGTGCCGCCGAGCCTGTAGTACAGGTTCCTTACTGGCAACTACCGACTGATGGCTTTCGACCTACTCTCTCTGGGATTGTCACCTCAGCCCTTGTCAATCAAGCTTGTCAGTACCGCTAGATGTACTTGGCTGATGTGTAACCTGCCATCCTGCTCATCTAGTTACAGCTCGGGCTCCGGACAAGGCGTGACAGTGAGCAGAAGCTACTTGGTGAGCACAGAACTCTCTTGCTCTTTTCGTGCGCAGCACCATCTACTGTTTTTACAAACAGTGAATTTTTAAAAAACTTAACAGTTTTTATGAAATTTTTAACTTAGTAGAACTACTCAGAGCAAACAAATGTTGATCCCTATCAAAAAATGGGAGTTGTTGGCTATCAACAGTTGTTGAAGGGGAAATATCCAACTACCTGTAGTAGCAAGGTTATTGACGAGGATATGAGGCCTGATCGCGGGAACGAAGAAAAATAGGCACATTCAGAACATTGGCATGCCGTCATGCCTAAATGGCTATTTTGAGAAAATCGATCAGGCGCTTGTTCAGAATTCTGTCCCCATTTCCCTGCCTAAGATCTCCAGTCGAACAACTAACGATGTAGCCTAGTTGACTGCATGTTGGCCAAACTAATGAAATCGTCGCTTAATGAAAGTCAGGCTTGAAATGAAAAAAGCGCTACTATGTAGCGCATTTTTATGTCCGCATTCAGTAAGATCAGATGGCAAGATCTTCCAGGCTGAAGCCTTCATCCAGCTGAGCTTGTACCCATGCCGGCTTACGACCACGACCAGTCCAGGTCTGGGAAACATCATTCGGGTTCTTGTACTTGGCTTCTACCCCACCAGTAAATGGACTCGCGATACAGCAAATATAAAAACTTGTGATACTCCTGATAAAACGCACTGAGGCTGAGAGTTGATGCGCGCTCATAGGCGACATGTCCTGCCGCCTTATTTCTGAACTCTCTGAAGTCTTTCGCGAAATCAGAAGGAACGGTAATTTCGTAGCAGCTAATATGATTCACCCAAGAGGGAGCTGTTCCATTTCTTATAGAATCTCGGTACTGATCCATAATTCGCTGAGCATGATGCATTACATAGCCTTCAATTATTTTTATTCGTTGATCGCCTCTTTTATTTGTGATGTCAGTGTTCTTAGCGTCGCGAGCATGACACCCCATGAGAAATTCGTATAAATGATGAATGAAGCTTGTATAAGCGTTGTAGGCTTTGTAAGAAAGCTCTCGTGTTTGTCCTTGGATTATCATCTGTTCAGCATGCTTGCAAAACTCTTTAAAAGCATCGTCGCACCTCAAGAACTCGTGATTTAACACGGTACAGTGATCGTTATCTATTTCATCGCCTGCCTCAAATTTCACCGTCACCCCCACTGCTAACGTAATACTTGAGGGGCGCGAAGGCGGCAAACGAAGTTTGCTGTCGGAGCGTCCTTCTAGAAGCATTTGTTGGACATCAATTGAGACCCGCTTTCGTGAACTTTTTCTTGAACTTCTCCAGCTTGCTATGAATCGCCCCCGCTTTAATAGAGATGTTTTAGGCTGCTTTCAACGTGACAGCAGCCTTCTTCTATCTGGTGTGCGATAGACGGCTAAGGCCGATCTTGAGACCTTGGTTCCATATCTCGGCAATGACCGCATCTAGCCGATACCCGCCACCTTACTCCCAATCCACAATGCATAAAAGGGGGCCGTACCCCCTTCACTCTGCTTACCTTCCATCCCTACACATAAGTCCCTCTCAGCTTCCTGGTGATCCATTCCACGACTTGCGGCACAACGGCGTTGCCGGCAGCCGAGCACACTCTACTTTGACTGAGCGATATTCAATGAGCTAGCTTTGCCGATAGTAGCTGGTCTGATAAAGACTGTAAGTCCATCAGCGATGAGCATTGGGCCTGAAGACCTACCTCCCATTACTAAACATCTGGGTACTACAGTGGAGAGCTCAGACTTTCAACATATGACATGAATCGAATTGGCTCTCTGTGCTTCTTCCTCGTGGTGAGAACTAGACTTCCATAGTCAGCACCATCCTGAAATTGGCTCGGCCTGATTTCATCCTCTGATAAGCTTCAGCAGCTTGCTCCAGCGGCATCGTTTCAACTCGTGCACGAACGTCGGTCAGCAGGCTGAAGTCCAGGGTCTTTTCCGACTCCCACGGGCTGCCGGTCAGCGTGCCCATCACCATGCGCTCGCCACCTACCATGTTTCTGGGCATGAACTCTAGCGGCTGCATGCCCACTCCGACGATCAGTAAACGGCCTTGGGCTGCCAATGCGGGTAACAGGGCTGACGCGGCTGGACTATCTGTGACGGTGCTCAGAATGACCTGCGCACCGCCCATTGCTTGCAGGCGGGGCAGTGGATCTTCCGTACGGCTGTCGATGTAGACATGCGCGCCCAGTTGTCGTGCATCTGCGGCAATGTCCATACCACGACCGATGGCCACCACGCGGAATCCCATTTTCCGGGCGTACTGGATGGCCAGATGGCCCAGGCCGCCAATGCCCTGTATCGCGACAAGGTCACCCGCTTGGGCGGCAGATTTCTTCAGCGCATTGAAGGTGGCCAGCCCGGCACACAGCAGCGGCGCTGCGTCGATGGCGCTCAGTTCATCCGGAATGGCCACCAGACCGGTATGGCGTGCCAGCATCTGTTCTGCATAACCACCGTCCCGGTTATTGCCTATCACTGGCTGTGCCTGACATAAGTGAAACAGGCCACGTCGGCATGAGCCGCAGGTTTGGCAGTGACCACCCAGTCGCCCTATGCCGACGCGCTGACCGGTCTGCCACATTTCCGGTACATGGGAACCCCGCGCGATGATGCGCCCCACCACTTCATGGCCCGGAATCCTGCCCGGGATTGCGGATGGGCTTTCAATATCGGCAGCGTCGGCCCCGCAAATACCACAGGCCTCCACGGCAATCAGGACTTCTTCTTCACCCGGTTGCTGTACTGAGCGCTCTATCAGCTCCAGCACGCCAGGGGATGATATCTGTACGGCGCGATAGCTCGATTTCATCTGGTTTCCTATTTGTGGATGTATTGGTAAAAACGATTTCAGCCTTGTTACTTCAAGTGTTGAAGCCATTGCGCACCACACATGGCGGCATCGATGGCACCGGCCAGATAGCCGGGAAACTGTGTCGACCACTCGCTGGCAATACCGCACAGATGGTGTTGCCACGGGCCGTCCGTAGGGCGAGTGGCCGGGGCCGCCAGATGATGCGGGCTGGGGTGCTGGTCGACATGGCTTGCTGTCAGTGCCTCCTGTGACCAGTCCTGGCTCAGTTCGGCCAAAGGCGAACCGGCTTGCGGGCCGAAGATTCGGGTGAGTTGGGCCCGGCACAGCTGATGCAAGGTTTCGGTATTCATCTGCTGGCGGACGCTGGCCGGCATGGCCATAAAACCGAACAGGGCGGCAGGGCCATCGGGAAGACTGGCATCGTGGATCTCACCCAACGGTCCTTGCATGCTGCGTGCTTCTCCGGACAAGCCCTGTTCGCGCCAGAATGGGTGTTCGTAAATGGCAAAGTACTTGGCATGTGGGGCCATCCAGGTAGCTGTATCGCGCCATTGCTGTAACAGGCTGGTGGGGAGTGCTGGAGAGAAATGAAGATACTCAGCGGCAAGTCTGGGCGGCAGGGCCAGCAGCACATGCTTGGCTTGCCATGCGGATGTTGCCCCTTGCGTGTCATGTGTCATGACCGTGACGTGCGCATCGTTCAGCGTCAGCTCGGTAACCAGTTGGCCAGTCAGCAACTGTGTTGCCGGAATCGATTGTGCTAGCGCTTCCACCAATGCGCTCATCCCCCCGTGCAAACGCATGGAAGTAGGTGCGTTGCGGAAACCCGGGCGACGCATGGGCGGCTGATGTGGCGAATGCTCAATCAGCATGTCGCCGCTTTCAAACTGGGCAAAACGTTCCAACCCCAGCGTACTGATCAACTCATCCAGTGCTGGCTGGAACTCGGGCCAGAACCAGGAGGGGCCGAGATCGAAGCATGCAGGAACAGTAGCTGAGGTAAGCGGCACCGCAGGGGAAAGGATGCGCCCCCCCGTTCGTGGGCGGGCTTCCAGCACGACAAAGTCGTGCATGCCTTGTTCCTGTAACAAGCGTGCAGCGTACAGGCCTGCCAGTCCGGCTCCGATGATGGCGATGTGCGTGCGTTTACTGTTCATGTTGCTGTGCCATTGATGTGGTTTTCAGATACACCGTTGCACCGGCAGCACCGCAGCTGATGGTCTGCATATCGCCGGCAGCCAGGCGTAACCAGCTATGTGGCGGATAGAACGTGCCGTGCAGTATCAGCGTGCCATCCAGTACCAGAACTTCTTGTTGTGAATCGGTACGATGGGGAATTTGGGAGCCTGCTGGCAGGCACAGCAGACGGCTGTCTTCCCGTGCATCGGCGTACAGCGGGCATGCCCGGTAATAGTCATGGCTATGCCAAGAGGTCGGATGCTGAGTGTTGATGCGCAAATGGGCTGTTTCAGCAGCCATATGGCCCAGTTTGACAAAGATGATGCAGCCCTCTGCGCTGAAGGGCTGATGACGGGAGTGCGGTGGATTGCGCAGATAACTGCCCGCGTGGTGATGCTGTCCGCCTTCGCTGAAGGTGCCGGTCAGCACCAGGATTTCTTCGCCGCCAGGGTGGCTGTGTTCCGGATAGCCAGCACCCGCGGCATAACGCACGATGCTGCTGGCCTGGGCCTGCTCTGCGCCAATGCGATCCAGCATGATGCGCTCGACCCCGGCTTGCGGACTGGGTGTCCATTGCTGGGTTCCAGCCGGGATGAAGACGCTACGGGTAAAGTCTGCGTTGATCAGCATGACAGTGTTTCCAGAGAACTGTGCACTGCCCAGGCATTGAGTCCGGGCAGTGCAGGTGCTAACTCAGACCTGAGTCAGTTGGTTGTGTGCTTCCAGTACCCGTGCTGAATAAACCAGTGCCGGGCCGGCATTCATGGCGATGGCCACGCCAAGCGCTTCG
>Ga0318572_10000984_pt1 | contig 11111 bp, 8 predicted proteins | sample GRESIP089b5f20_FD_202528 | JGI IMG/M metagenome (GOLD analysis project Ga0318572, IMG submission 202528) | Tropical soil microbial communities from Luquillo Experimental Forest, Puerto Rico - GRE.SIPMG.089b5f20 | ecosystem: Environmental > Terrestrial > Soil > Tropical forest > Bulk soil...
TTGTGCCGGTAAGCGCGAAGACCTTGGTGCCCTTACTCTTCTCGGTACCCATGTCGGCGAACCACTTGGCGCCTTTACGGATGATGGGAGCGATGTTGGCGTAGGTTTCGACATTGTTGATGAGAGTTGGACGTCCCCAGAGGCCACTTACCGCGGGATACGGCGGACGGGGCTTGGGCATACCGCGTTTGCCTTCGATGGATGCGATAAGCGCCGTCTCTTCGCCGCAGACGAAGGCTCCGGCTCCGAGACGAATTTCTACGTCGAAGTTGAAAGGCGTATTGCAGATGTTGTTGCCGAGCAGGCCGCGGCGACGGGCATCACGCAGGCATGCAGTGAGGCGGGTAACGGCGAGCGGATACTCGGCGCGGACGTAGATGTAGCCCTTGCTGGCGCCGACGGCGTAAGCCGCGAGGGCCATGCCTTCGAGCACGCGCTGCGGATCGCTTTCGAGAACGCTGCGATCCATGAATGCGCCGGGATCGCCTTCGTCGCCGTTACAGATGACGTATTTCACGTCGCCGACGGCCTTGGCCACTGTGCCCCACTTGAGGCCGGTGGGATAGCCGCCGCCGCCACGGCCGCGCAGGCCGCTTTCGGTGATCTGCTTGATAACGTCTTTCGGCTCCATCTCGGTCAACGCGGTGACGAGTGCCTTGTAGCCGTCGCGCGCGATGTAGTCGTCGATCTTTTCGGGATCGATGTGGCCGGAGTTCTCGAGGACAACGTGGACCTGCTCTTCAAAATGCTCGCGGAGGTCGCACTGCAGTTCCTTGATGGGCTCGCCGCCTAGATGGGAGACGATGACCTCAGCATTTTCAGACTGCACATGCTGATAGAGGACTTCCTCGGGATCGACGAGCACGAGAGGACCGGCAGCACAGAGGCCCATACACCCGGTGCGGCGAACGAGAACCTTCTTGTCGGATGTCTCTGCTGCCTTGGCGAGTGCGTCCTTGAGCTGATCAGAGTGCTGGCTAAGGCAACCGGTGCCCATGCAGACGTTAATCTCATGATCGAACTTGGAGTTCTCGAGGCGAACGGATTCGGCTATCTGTTCAAGTTCTTCGATGTTCATTCGACCGCCCACCTTTCCAGCTGAGCGAGCATCTGTTCGCCGCTCATCTGCCCTTGCAGTTCACCATCTGTGAGGACGACAGGGGCGCGGCCACAGGCACCGACACAACGCGCAGTCATCAGGCTGATCTTGCCGTCTCCTGTGGTGTGTCCGTGGCCGATGCCGAGGTGCTCTTCGGCGGATGCGACCAGCTTGTCAGTGCCTTTGATGTAGCAGGCAGTGCCGGTGCAGATGGTCATGGTGTGCTTGCCGGGCGGCTTAAGGCTGAAGTAGTGATAGAACGTGACTACTCCATACGCCTGGCTAAGGGGCACGCGCAGCGATTTTGCTACGAAGCGGATTGCTTCGTCGTCGAGGTAGCCAAACGACGACTGCACGGTGTGGAGAGTCTCAATTAACGCGTGACGGGCAAAGCCATTTTTGCGCATTGTGCCGTTCACGATCTTCCAACGTTTATCGTCGCTAGGAAGCGGCGGTGGTGCGAATGCTGGCACAGTTCCTCCCGACTAGAGACCGCAAATGCGATTTGGTGTGTGCTTCGCGGTTCTACAGTAGTCTAGCCATGTTCTACAGTGTGGGATCATGTCACTCCGTGACATTCATCACGACCCGATGAGACGATCTCATTTTGTGGAACGAATTGCGAGAGAGCAACTGCAGAGGAATCAACCGGGTAAATGCATTCTCGGACACAACCCTTAGCGGGTAGTATGGTGCGTTGTCTATTCAGCATGCGGAAATTGTGTTCCCCCTCACAAAACAGGCTGTTCGTGAGTAGTTTCTGGCTGGAGGTCAGTGATGAAAGGTGTATTTGTGATTGGCGCGGGACCTGCCGGGATGTTTGCTGCGCGCCGAGTGGCTCAGGCTGGCTACGATGTGTGCGTTTTTAATCGCGACATTCGGCCGGGCGGGCTTGCCCAATATGGGATTTATCCGCTGAAGATGAAGATGAAGTCGGGGCTGCGCAAGCAGTTTGAACAAACGCTAGCGTTGCCGAATGTGCACTACTTCGGCCATGTGCAGATTGGCGCTTCGTATGATGTGTCGCTTGCGGAACTGGAGCAGTTGCGGCCGACTGCGATGATCTTTGCCAGTGGCGCGCAGGGCGCGAAAAAGCTGGGATTGCCAGGCGAGAACGCCTATGGCGTGTATGCGGCGAAGGATTTTGTTTACCACTACAACCAGCTGGAGTCGTACACAACGCGGGACTTTTCGGCATATCGGAATATTGCAGTAGTGGGCGTGGGGAATGTGGCGATTGACGTGGCCCGGTGGCTGTTGCAGGACAAGCCAGCACGGCATACGCAGAGTGTGACGGTGATTGCCAGGCGCGGACCGCTGGATGTGAAATTCGACACAAAAGAGATCGAGAACGTCGAGCCGCATATCGATCGTGCGGAACTGGTTGCGGAGCTGGAGCGCGTGCATGCACGGTGTGCGCGGGCTGGACAGGATGCTTCCCCTGAGACGGTGATCGCGGCGCGCTTTCCGCATTTGAATGCGGCGGGATTTGAGACGAGACTGCCTCGGCTTCGCTTCAGATTTCTGGCGTCTCCGAAGGCGTTTGTTCCGGATTCGGAAGGACGCGTCCGTCAGTTGCTCATCTCAGAGAATGAGCTGGTCTCAAATGCTGATGGCGGAGTGTCTGCGCGGGCGACTGGGGAGACGGCTGCGCTCGAGGTGGATACGGTGCTGTTTGCGATTGGGGATCGGCATGATCCTGAGATCGGTTTGCCGATGGGCCCCGAGGGGTACGCGATCAAGCCGGGAGAGGAGCCGGGCACGCTTTCCTATGAAGTATGGGATCCGGCGAGCGAGCAAGTGAATCCAGGGAGATTTGTGGTGGGCTGGGCACGGCGAGCGAGCACAGGGCTTGCAGGGCTGGCACGGCACGACGGCGAGGCGGGTGCGGATCGTGCGCTCAAGTACTTGGAGAGTGCGAGCGATACGGGAACGGCGACGGCAGCAGAGGTGCGTGAATTTCTGGAAGGGAAAGGGATTCGCGTGGTGGACAAGGAAGATATTGAGTTATTGGCCAGAGCGGAAGATAGGCGTGGCAAGATTGATGCGCCGAACTCGTTTCATATCATCGAAGAAGACGCAATGCTTCAAGCAATCGATGAAGAACGAGCATTGCTAGAAGAAGAGCGCGGCATACGCAGAAGTTAGCTTAGTGCCGGCAGCTTGTCGGAGATGCCGAGCAGGAAGATGAGCCCGATGCCGCAGCTATAGATGGCTCCGGTCCATGCAATGGCGTGATAGATGCGCGGGTGGTGGCCTCCTGCATGAAACGCCCCCCCCATTGATGCAGTCATGAGGGCGTTCATGGCAACAAGTCCTACGGCGAAGGCTGCTAGCCCCATGAGGCCTCGGGAGGTTCCGCCGAGATTTGCGGTAAGGAAGAAGAGGGCTAACTGGCTTGGGGTCTCTGCGCCGATGCCGTGCAGAACGCCGATGAGGAAGACAGACTTTCCGTTATAGAGCCACTTGAAGCGCTCGGGTTTGGGCGCGGACGGCTCCCAGAGGCGGCGAATGCGCCATGCCAACCAGAGAATGCCATTGATGGCGATGGCGAGACGGCTTTCGATGCGGGCATGGGAGTGACCATGCACGTCTTTGCGCAGAATGCCGGCGACGACACCGATGCCGAGAACGATGAGGGTGAGTCCGATGAGGCGCTCGGTCCAGTGGTCGATGCCTTCGGGGAGGCCGAGATGGAGTTCAAGTACGGACACACCTAACGCTGCTACGGTGAATGCGTGCCCGAGGGCGTATGTCATGCCGAGGCGAAGGCCGGACCACCAACTGCGCTGGACGGCAGTAATGTCGGAGATGGCGGCGAGGTGGTCGTAATCGAAGCCGTGGCGGAGTCCTAACACGAGGCAGGAGCCGAGTGCGGCGTCAAGTTTCCAGTCGCCAAGAAACGGTGTCACGCTGCTCAGTATAGTGCAGACGTGGTACGGTTGGCAGCTTTCAGCGTGATCGTAAGAGCGGTAACAAGCTGAATATGGGTAGGCTATTCTTTTGACTGCGATGCGGAGACAGGAAGGTTGAGCGAGACGGCACATTCCGGCGAAGAGAGCGTGCGGCGCAGTGTGCTGGTGCGCGGCGTGGTGCAGGGCGTTGGGTTTCGGCCATTTGTGTATCGGCTGGCGACGGAAGAGCAGTTGGCGGGCTCGATTGGGAACGACACGGATGGCGTGACAATTGAACTGGAGGGCGCGGCTGACCGGATCGAGACGTTTCTGGTGCGGCTGCGAGCGGAGTTGCCACCACTGGCACGGATCGATGCTGTGACTGTGAGAGAGTTGCAGCTTGTCGGAGATCGTGAGTTCCGCATTGTTTCAAGCCGAGTGAAAGGGCGGGTTAGTACGGGCATTCCGGCGGATGCCGCAACGTGCGCAGACTGTTTGCGCGAATTACTTGATCCGGCCGATCGGCGATATCGCTATCCGTTCTTAAATTGCACGAACTGTGGGCCGCGCTTCACGATTACACGGCGCATTCCGTATGACCGGCCGCAGACTTCGATGGCTGCGTTCAGAATGTGCGAGCCGTGCCAGGCGGAGTATGACGATCCGCTGAATCGTCGGTTCCACGCGCAGCCGAATGCATGTGGCGAGTGTGGCCCGCGTGTATGGCTGGAGGATGCAAACGGAGAACAACTGGAATCGATTGATCCTGTTGCCGAGACAATTGAGCGATTGCTGGCTGGGGAGATTGCCGCGATCAAGGGGATTGGTGGATTTCACCTAAGTGTGGATGCTACGAATGAGGAAGCAGTGCTACGGCTGCGCACGAGGAAGCATCGCTATGGGAAGCCGCTGGCGGTAATGGTGCGTGACCTGGATGCGGCACGCGAGATGTGCGCACTGTCTGCGGAGGAAGAGGAGCTGCTGCAAACAGCCGCCAGGCCAATTGTTCTGGTTCGCGCGAAGGAACGTAATAGACTTGCTGCGTCGGTGACTCCGGGAATTCCTTGGCTTGGTGTGTTTCTGCCGTATGCGCCGCTGCAGCATCTGCTGTTTGCGGATGAGCGCATGCGAGCGTTGGTGATGACGTCGGCGAACCTAAGCGAGGAGCCGATCGCGATCGATAATTCTGAGGCGCGCACGCGGCTGGGCGGCATTGCGGATGTTTTCCTGATGCACGATCGCGAGATTTTGCAGCGGTGTGATGACTCGGTTGCTGCGGTGGTGGACGGAGAGCCGCAACTGGTGCGCCGGGCGCGGGGATTTGTGCCGCTGAGCGTTCCGTTGCCGATGGAGGCCGTGCCGCTGCTTGCTGTTGGCGGGCACTTGAAGAATGTGTTCACGCTGGCACGTGGCGGTTTTGCGTATCAGAGCCAGCATCTGGGCGACTTGGAGAACCTGACTGGACTTGAGTTTTTCGAGCACTCGCTGGCGCACCTGATGCACACGTTCGAGGTGGAGCCGCAGATGGTAGCGCACGATCTGCATCCTGGGTATCTGTCGGCCTCGTGGGCACGGGAATGGGCGGCTCGACGTGGGCTGCCAACACTCGCTGTGCAGCATCATCATGCGCACGTGGTCGGGTGTATGGCGGAACACGGGCTGCGCGGACCGGTGATCGGCTTGAGCTTGGATGGTACAGGCTATGGAACAGACGGGAGCATCTGGGGCGGCGAGCTGCTGATTGCGCGGCTGGATGGCTTTGAACGATTCGCACACCTTGAATACATGCCAATGCCGGGTAGCGAAGCGACGATTCGTGAGCCGTGGCGGATGGCATTTGGGGCGTTGCATGCTGCGGGGTTCGACGTGGATGAGTGCTGCAGACTGACCGGTGCGAGTGAGAGCGAGGCGAAGTTGCTGCAGCGCATGATTGAGCGCGGGATTAATACGCCATTGACGTCGAGTTGCGGCCGGCTGTTTGATGCGGTGGCGGCGGTGGTGTTGAATCGTCGGACAGTAGATTACGACGCGCAGGCAGCAATCGAGCTTGAAGGAATTGCTGTGAATGAGCCGGATGCGGAGGCGTATCCGACAGAGATAGCGGCGACGAATGAAGGCGCGGGTGGTGCGGTTTCGATCAGTGTGAAACCTCTGTGGTCGGCATTGATTGAGGACAAGCGAATTGGTGTGCAAGCGGCCCGGATTGCCGCGCGGTTTCATGCTGGCGTGGCTAAGGCGTTCATCGAAGCGGCGATGCGTGCTCGCGTCGCGCGAGGATTGCCGCAGGTTGTGATGAGCGGCGGATGCCTGCACAATCGGCGGCTGGCGCGGTTGCTGCGTGTGGGATTAGAGGCCGCTGGATTCGAGGTGTTTCAGCATCGCACTGTGAGCCCAGGAGACGGCGGGCTAAGTTATGGGCAGGCGGTGGTGGCCATTGCTGCGATGGAGAAGCAAAGCCTATGAGCAGGCAGAACGAGGCGACGTTGAGGTGGTTGATTTGCCTTGGGTGCCGGGTTCTTGGTGGAATCTTGTGCGCGCTCGTGGCTATTCGTGGAGTCTACGCGTTGTGGGCGATTGATTTGCGTGAGGATACGGTGCCCACGCTGCTCTACTGCCTGTTGCCTGTGGCGAATTTCCTGACGTTTATTGCGATGCGAAAGGGAAGCTTGCGTATTGTGCTACAGACGCTGCTGACTGCAGGGTTCGTCATTGCTTACACAGCGCTGAACTGGAGAACGTGCAGTTCGTTTGGGTATTGCACGACGACGAATGCGGCGCTCTGGACGACACTTTGGACGCCGGCAGTAGTGCAGATGTGCGAGGGATTGTTGCTCAGCATTGCGGTGGCATGGCTAGAAGAAAGGCCGCTCACGAAAACAGAGCGGCCTGCTTAAGCGTGGTTAGCCGAGGAGGCGAACCAGTTCCTGCGCTTCGTGCCGCGGGCCAAGAATCGAGATACGGGGGATGCGGCCACGCACCATAGCAACTTCGTCGCAGCGGTGCAGGCGCGGGCAGTTCTGACAGTCCTTGAATATCTTGTCGGGCAGTTCGGCTTTGTCTTCGACGATGCGGAATCCGAACTTGAAGAAGAAGTCGGGGATGCGTGTGAAAAGGCAGACGGATTGGATGCCGTGCAGTTCGGCCTCTTCAATGAGCGCGCCAAGGATGCGACCGCCTGCGCCCTGGCCTTTGGCTTCAGGTTTGACGACGATGGAGCGCACCTCAGAAAGATGCGGCCCGTAGAGATGAAGTGCACCGCAACCGAGGAAGACTCCGCCGTCAGACTCGGCGACGGTGAAGTCGCGGACGTTCTCGCAGATCTCGGCGAACGCGCGCTTGAGAAGTGTGCCGTCGCTGGAGAGGGAATTGACGAGGTCGTAGATGTTAGAGGCGTCCTGGAGGGTAGCCTTACGCACCAACATGGGCGGCCTCCAGGATGAGAGATTGCACGCGTGTGTGTGCTGCTGCGAGAGCCTGCGCTACGCGCGTACGCGCCGTGCCGCCGATGACGTCGTGGCAGTCGAGCGTGGATTCAACGGTGACTGCTGCGAAGAAATCTTGATCGAACTCGTTGCCGAATTGTTTGAGCTCGTCGAGAGAGAGGTCGTTTAGCTCGGCACCCTTGTCGATAGCGTAGCGAACAGCGTGGCCGATCTTCTCGTGCGCGGTGCGGAAGGGAACCCCCTTGTAAACGAGATAGGTGGCTGCAGCCATGGCATTGAGGTAGCCAGTCTGTGCTGCGTCTCGCAAGCGGGTGAGGTTGAACTGCAGCGCTGTGGTGAAGCGCGCGACGAGTCCGAGCATCTGCGGCACAAACTCAACGGCAAATGCCGGCTCCTGGGTCTCTTGCATGTCCTTATTGTAGGCGAGGGGCAGACCTTTGAGTTGCAGTGTGACTGCTTCGGCAGCGGCGTGGATGCGGCCAACCTTGGCACGAAGGAGCTCGGTCATATCCGGGTTCTTCTTCTGCGGCATGGCGCTGGAGCCGGTGGAGAAGGCCTCGGGAAGAACGATGAAGCCGAACTCGGTGGTTGCGAAGAGTGTGATCTCTTCAGCGAAGCGGCTGATGTGAAGGCCGACAAAGGTGAGTGCCTGCAAGTACTCGAGGACGAAGTCGCGGTCGCTGGTCGAGTCCATGGAGTTCGACGTGGGCGCAGCGAAGCCGAGCTCACGTGCGGCGATAGTGCGGTCGAGCGCGAGCGTCGCTCCGGCGATGGCGCCGGAACCGAGCGGGCAGTAGTTCAACCGCTCGGAGCAGTCCTTGAGCCGAGAAGCGTCGCGGAGAATCATCTCGACGTAAGCGAGAAGCCAATGCGCGACGAGCACCGGTTCAGCACGCTGCAGGTGCGTGTAGCTGGGCATGACGGCGTCGCCGGCCTTGGTGGCCTGATCGAGCAAAGCCGTGGCCCATGACGCGAGCGCATCAGTTGTGAACTTGATCTGCTCTCGAATGTAGAGGCGAAGATCGGTTGCGATCTGCTCGTTGCGGCTGCGGCCAGTGTGAAGCTTAAGGCCCAATGAGCCGACGCGCTTGACGAGAGACAGCTCGACAAAGTGATGAATATCTTCTGCCGCGGAGTGCGTTCGCACCGCGTCTTTGCCTTCTGCGGATGTATGTGCTGCAGCAATGGCGTCGAGAGCGGCGCGCAACTCGGCTGTCTCACTCTGGGTGAGGATACCGGCATTGCAGAGAGCAGAGGCATGTGCCTTGCTGGCAGCAACTTCCTGCGGAAGCAGGCGCCAGTCAAAGACGATCGATCGCTGCCATTGCTCAAACTCTTGATCGAGCGGCTCACGGAAGCGACCGGACCACATCTTCATTGCTAGAACCCTTTCGATGGTAAGACGCCAATCGTCGCGTCTTGCTTTGGAATCAATATACTAATGATGCGCGCTTGTGACCGCGCCAGCAGAAACTGAATTTAGAGAACACGGCAAGCGCGATCAGGCTTCCGAACGAAAGCTCGGTGTGTTCGACAGGCCGCCGAGCAGGAGCAGGAGGAGTGCCTTCTGTGCGTGCAGACGATTTTCGGCCTGATCGAAGACGATGGACTGCGGGCTGTCAATGACAGCGTCTGTCACTTCCTCGTTGCGGCGGGCGGGCAGGCAGTGCATGAAGACCGCGTTCGGCGATGCCTTTTGCATGAGTGCTTCGTTCACCTGGAACGGGCGGAAGATGGGAGCGCGCTTGGTGGACTCGTGCTCCATGCCCATAGAGACGCACACATCGGTGTAAATGGCGTCGGCGTTTTCAGCGGCGGCTTGCGGGTCCTGCACCAGGTGAAGTTCGCAGCCGTTGGCCTGAGCCATGTCCCGCGCAATGGTGACAATTTCGATGTCCGGCGAGTAGCCGCGCGGTGTGGCTACGGTGACGTTAACGCCAAGCTGTGCGCCGGTGAGCATGAGCGAGTGGCAGACGTTGTTGCCATCGCCGACGTAGGTGAAGTTGAGGCCCTGGATCGAGCCGAAGTGCTCCTGCAGCGTCATGTAGTCGGCGAGTGCCTGACAGGGATGCTCGAAGTCGGAGAGGGCATTGACGACAGGGACGCGCGCGTTGGCGGCCATCTCGGTGACGGTGTCATGCGCGTAGGTGCGTAGCACGATGACATCGACCCAGCGCTCGACGTTACGCGCGATGTCAGCGATCGACTCGCGTTCGCCGAGAGGGGAGTTGGTCTGGTCGACGAAGATGGCGTTGCCGCCCATTGTGTTGATGCCGGTCTCAAAGCTGAGACGCGTACGCAGGCTGGCCTTCTCAAACATGAGCACCATCTGTTTGGCGTCAAGCGCATTGCGGTATTCACGCGGGTTGCGCTTTACGTCGTGGCCGAGCTTGAGGATGGCGCGTACCTCGGCGCTGGAGAGATCGGAGATTGAACACAGGTCTTCGCCTGCCATGCGCGTAGCAGCGGCCAGAATATCCGAATCCTTGTAGACGGGGATTGCGGGGTCGAGGATGGTTTTGCTAGCCACGATGTTCTCCTTCTGCGGGCTGGGATGCGGTTTGCGCTGCGTGTGCGGTGAGAATTTCGTCGAGTGCTGCGATCGCGGTGTCCACGTCTTCGCGCTTGAGAATGTAGGGCGGAAGGAAGCGCAGCGCAGTGTCGCTTGTGCAGTTAATGACGACGTGGCGCTTGAGCATCTCAGCGACGACGGTCTTGGCGAGATCGGCGGAGTCGAGTTCGGCAGCGATCATGAGGCCCTTGCCGCGAACATCAACGATGGCATCGTGGTGCTTAGCGAGGCTGCGGAGCTGCTCCATGAAGTAGTCGCCAACAGTGGTGGCATTCGCGAGCAGGTTATCTTTCTCGATGGTGTCGATGACGGCGATGGCGACGGCGCATGCCAAAGGGCCTCCGCCGAAGGTGGTGCCGTGCATGCCGGGGTGGAAGGCGCGGGCGACTTCTTCTGTGCAGGCGATGGCCCCCATGGGAATGCCACCGGCGATGGCCTTGGCGAAGGTGGCGATGTCCGGCAGGATGCCGTAGTGCTGATAGGCGCACCACTTGCCGGTGCGGCCCATGCCTGCCTGAATCTCGTCGACGATGAGCAGAGCGCCGGTGGAGTCAGCAAGGGCGCGGGCTTCGGCGATGAACTCTTGCGTGATGGGACAGATGCCAGCCTCGCCCTGGATGGCTTCAACGAGGATGGCGCAGACGTCGCTGGAGAACTTGCCGCGTAGGTCGGCCACGTCGTTGAACTTGACGAAGTCAACGCCGGGCATGACGGGTGCGAAGGGTTCGCGGTACTTCGCCTTGTGCGTGGTGGCGACGGAGCCGAAGGTGCGACCGTGGAAGCTGTGCTCCATGGCAAGGAACTTTGTGCCGATGGTTTTGCCTTCGCTGCGGAGCAGGCCAGCGTGAGCACGGGCGAGCTTGAGCGCGCCTTCCCACGCTTCAGTGCCGGTATTGGCGAAGAAGACACGATCGAGGCCAGTGCGCTCAGTGAGGCGCAGAGCGAGTTCGGCCTGGCCCTCGTGATAGAAGAGGTTGGACGTGTGAATGAGTGCACGGCTCTGGCGCGCAATGGCGGCTTCAATAGCCGGGTGGCCATAGCCAAGCGCATTGACTCCGATGCCGCTGAGCAGATCGAGATAGCGCTCACCGTTTTCGTCGATG
>Ga0318572_10000986_pt1 | contig 11109 bp, 9 predicted proteins | sample GRESIP089b5f20_FD_202528 | JGI IMG/M metagenome (GOLD analysis project Ga0318572, IMG submission 202528) | Tropical soil microbial communities from Luquillo Experimental Forest, Puerto Rico - GRE.SIPMG.089b5f20 | ecosystem: Environmental > Terrestrial > Soil > Tropical forest > Bulk soil...
GTTGAGCCAGTACCCGCCGCACGGATCCGACCGCAAACGCCCGCCCAGACGATCCTCTGCCTCCAACAGCAGCACATCGCGGTGACGCAGCCCCCACGCCGCCGACAATCCCGCGATCCCGCCACCGATGATGATCACGTCGTGCGACATGTGGCGATAGTCGCAACCGACAAGCCTACAAGGTAGCCTTGGTTCCTTCGTGTTGGCAAAGGCAGAGCTTTTGTCGCTGCAGCAGATCCGGTGCTTCTGCGCGGCCCTCGAGCTCGGCTCTTTCACCGCCGCCGCCGAGGCCCTACGCGTCTCACAGCCCGCAGTCGCCGAGCAGATCCGCAAGCTCGAACTGCTCCTCGGCACCGACCTGTTCGTACGCGCCGGACGCGGTGTGGTCGCCACCGAAGCAGGCCGCGCGTTCGCCGAGCACGCCGCCCGAAGCCTGCGCGCCGTCGAGGACGCCACCGACAGCGTCGGCGAGCTCACCGCCCTCCGCAGTGGCACCGTCGCCATCGGCGTCTTCGGCGAACCGTCAGCCTGGCGCCTCGACGAACTCGCGGCGGCGTTTCTACGCCGACACCCCGACGTCTCCCTCCGTTTCGTCGGCCCCAACTCTTCCGCGGTTGCCGAGCGCGTGCGCCAGGGCGCTCTCGAAGCCGGGATAGTGCTGCTGCCGATCGACGACACCAAGCTCGAAGCGCGTCCGATCGTGCGCGACGAGATCCTCTACATCAGCGCCAAGCCCGAACGGACACGCGAGCCGGCCACCATGGAACAGCTCGCGCACACCCCGCTGGTCTTCTACGACGCCGAGTCCGCCGAGCACGATCCAATTCGCCGCCAACTCGCCGAACGGGCCCAAGCGCACGGCGTCCGCCTGCAACCCAAGGTCGAAGTCGAGCTCAAAGACATTGCGCTGCGCCTGGTCGCCGCCGGCATCGGCGATACCTACCTTCCCAGCGCCTTCACCCGCCAGCCCTACTATCCCGAGGGCCTGAACACAGTCTCCTTCAGCCCTCCGCTGTACGACACATTCGCGATCATCACCCGCCCTGGCGCGCGACTCTCGGCCGGCGTCCGCGAACTGCTCCGGGACCTCGAGGCGCACATGCGCGCGGTCGCGGACGAGCTCGACCAGTCCCGCTAAGCCGGCTCCAATTTGTCGCGTACCGGGGTTGTGCTGCGGTACCGCGTTGGCGCCTGCAGTATCGCTGTCGTCGTTCGGGGATCCGACATCCGACTGTGGTGGCGTCGGCGCTGCCCATCCAGCGCGACCCAATGGTGTCTCCTGGCTTTGCGAAGCGGCAGCCGACCGTCGGGGTCGCTGCGATCACCGAGTCGATCGAGATGTTGGCGAGGTGCAAGCAGCGATGCTGGTTGCCGGCTCGGTTTGGCGCCTCGGTGAGCCCGGTCTCCTACCGACGCGTGCGCGGCCTGGCTTGCGGTTCAGACCGTCTTGATCATTCCGCCATCGATGACGTACTCGGCGCCGGTGACGTTGCCGGCCACGTCGGAGAGGAGGAACGCGATCAGGGCTGCGACTTCTGCGGCTTCGGTCATACGCCCGGTCGTGACGTGTTGGGCTTCCAGGATCTGGTGGACGAAGTCGGCAAGGCTCACGCCGGATGCAGCAGCGAACTTACCGAGCGGGCCGTCGGGGTCCTGATATACGGTGGTCCGGACCATTCCGGGAGACACAGTGTTCACGCGTACGCCGCAGGGACCGAACTCCTCAGCCAGGGATTTGCCCAGCGTGGTAAGTGCCGCCTTGGCCGAGCCATAGGTGACCGGGGAGCCGGAGGGCATCCGGGCGAGAGTGGAGGACACGTTGACTATCGCTCCGCGGCGCTCGATCAGGCTGGGCAGGGCCGCACGGGTAGCACGAACGGTGCTGAGCACATTGATGTCGAACATGTGGGTCCATTCGGTGTCCTCGGCATCGAGGAAGCTGAGAGTGGCGTGGTCTCCGCCTCCCACGTTATTGACCAGCAGGTCGATGCCGCCCAGCTCCGCGAGCGCGCCGTCGATCAGCGCGGAAACTCCCTCCCGGGTGCTCAGGTCGGCCGACACCGCACACGCACCGGTCTGCTCGAGCTCGGGGGTGATTTTGCGAGCGGCGCCCACGACATGGGCACCTTCGTCAATCAGGGTCCGGACGGTGGCGAGCCCGATGCCGCGGCTCGCGCCAGTGACGACGGCCGTCTTGGCGGTGAGGTTCAGGTTCATGGCACTCGATTCCTTGAACTAGAAGGGTTGGCTACAGCAACAAGATAACATACAGACATAGGTTTTCGATCGATTGTCTGAAAACCTACGCCTGACCAGCAGTCGGGTATGCTGAGCACATGGCCACGACGGACAGCAGCAGCGCATCCACAGGCGATCGACGCGTGCGGCGCACACGAGCGAACCTGCAACGCGCCCTGCTCGAACTCGTCGCAGAGCAGGACCTGTCACAAATCAGCATCGCCGACGTCGTCGACCGCGCCGACGTGAGCCGCTCGACGTTCTACGACCACTACCACGACGTCGACGAACTGGCCGAGGCCGCCTGTACCTCCATGATCGACGACCTGATCGCCTCCCTCACCGCCATTGACCCGGCCCCGGCGAAGCCCTCGGATCCCCGACAGGATCCGAATCCCGCAGTGACCGCGTTCTTCACGCATTTCAACGAGCATGCGCGCCTGTACCGCAGCCTGTTGGGGCCGACCGGGAGCCCACGCGTCATCGAACACGTACGCCTGCGCACCACGGCGGCCGCCCGCCTCTCCCCCGTCCTTCCTGCGCCGAGCGACACCCCAGCGCGGGGAGCAGCCGACCCACCGGACATGTCGCGCGACGTTCCCGCAGCGTTCGTCGCCGGTGCACTCCTCGGCGTGGCCACCGACTGGCTACAGCGCGGATGCCCGGGAACGCCGCGCGAGATGACCGTCCTGACCCAGCCACTCCTGACCGCCCTGTGCGACAGCACCGGCACGGCGGCCGCGTCGTAGCCCCCAGAGGAGTTGACGGCTTGGCTGGCGGTCTACGCCAGCACCTGCAGCGAGGCGGCCGGTCGAATTCGCTTCCGTGCTGCCGCGCATCCGCGTCGTGCCCTCACCCGACTGCTTCCTATGCGCTGACAGGAGCGGTCTCGGCGTGGACCTCGAGGTCAGCGGGCGCGCGTTCCGGTGGCACCTTCTGTGGCGATCAGCAGCACACGCGTCTGCCGGTTAGTTGCGAGGTGCCCGCGAAGTTCGCGGCCGTCCTCATCGTTCTGGAGCGCGCGTAGGCCGGCGAGCGGTGCGGCGCCGGACTCACCGATGGTGAGGCCGTGCGCGGACAGCTCACACACGGCGACGCCGGCCCCGTGCGTTGACAGAAGTTGGGCATTGCCTGGCCGCTCGCGGTTTCCGAGGCTCGCCGAACTCAGCGGCGACGATGGCGTCGAGGTGATGATCGAACGTACTCGCGCGGCTCGGGCCAGCGGGTCCGCCCGACTCTGACGCCGAGTACTTCGCGCACCGGCCTCGGTAACCCAGGGTTTGGATTAGAGCGCGACTTGGGAGCCGATGATCACGGTTCGGTCGGTTGGTAGTCCGAAGTGGTCTATGGGGCTGGTTGCGTTGCGGGCCATCGTGGTGAACAGGCTCTTTCGCCAGCGTCGCATGCCTGGAGCGTCGGACTGGGTGATGGTGATGCGTGAGACGAAGTAGAAGGCGTGTTCGAGGTCGAGGTTGCGCTCGAGCAGCCCTTGTTTGCGCGCGAGAGCGAGCGCGTGCGGGATGGTGAGTTCGTCGTGGTAGCCGAATCGAGCGGTGACGTGGACGACCTTGAACAGGCCGTGACCGACGACGTTTACAGCGCATCTGTCGAATGTGTCGACGTGCGGGATGCTGACGGTGTCGACGCGGACGATGAGCACCTTTGCGGGCAGCGTGTTGGTGTACTCGACTTCAGCGCGGAGGGCGAGCGGGGTGGTGTCCTCGTCGCGGGAGAGGAACACGGCGACGTTGGGGATACGGATGGGCGGCGGCCGAGTTGCGGCGAGTTCGTCGAGGAATTCGGACAGCGGCCCTTCCTGCGCGACGCGGTTGCGGGTGACGATCTCCTGCCCGCGGCGCCAGTTGATCATCACGATCGAGATCAGGAGTCCGACGGCAAGGGAGAGCCACGCGCCGTGTTCGACCTTGGCGATGTTGGAGCTGAAGAAAGCGACTTCGACCGTGAGGAACAGGATGGCTACGGGCGCGAGCTTGCGTTTACCTGTGCCCCATAGGAAGCGTGCGACGGCGAGGAACAGGATGGTGTTGAGGATGAACGTTCCGGTCACCGCGACGCCGTAGATGTCACCCAGGCGGGTGGCGGAGCGGAATACGAGCGTGAGCGCGACGACGCCGATGCACAGTGCCCAGTTGATCACCGGCACGTAGATCTGTCCTTCGACCTTGGAGGTGTGCAGTACCTTGAGCCGCGGGAGAAATCCCAGCTGCACGGCCTGTTTGGCGACAGAGAACGAGCCCGAGATCGCCGCCTGGGAGGCGATCACTGTTGCGATCGCGGCCAGCACCACCAGCGGCCATAGCGCCCACCTGGGTGCCATCTGGTAGAAGGGGTTGAACGTGCTCGCGTCGTGAGGCAGGTTCGGGTGGTGCAGGATGAATACCGCCTGGCCGAGGTAGTTGAGCATCAGGGCCGGGAACGCCAGGCCGAACCAGCCCATCCGGATCGGGCCGGCTCCGAAGTGACCCCGGTCGGCGTATAGCGCCTCGGCGCCGGTCACGGCCAGTACCACCCCGCCGAGCACGAGGTAGCCGGCGGCTCCGTGGTCGGCCATGAAGCGCACCGCCCAGCTCGGGGAGAGGCCCTGGATCACCGCCGGGTCCTTCATGACCTCGCTGAGGCCGAGCAGTCCGATCACCGCGAACCAGACGACGATCACGGGGCCGAACAGCCAGCCGATCGTCCCGGACCCGAACCGCTGCAGCACGAACAGTGCGATCAAGATCGCGACTGACAGCGGGACGACCAGGTGCGCCAGCGCCGGCGTGGCGACCTGTACGCCCTGGATCGATCCGAGGACAGAGATCGCGGGGGTGATGACCCCGTCGCCGAAGAACAACGCGGCGCCGAAGATTCCGAGTGTGACGAGCAGCGCGCCGTGGGGCACCTTGTTGCGCTGCAGCAGGGCGGTCAGCGCCATGATCCCGCCGTCACCGCGGTTGTGGGCGCGCATGATGAAGCCGGCGTACTTGATCGAGACGACGATCATCAGCGCCCAGAAGATCAATGAGGCGACGCCGGATACGTTCGCTGCGGTGATCTGAGCGGTGGCCTTGTAGGAGCTGAAGATCACCTGCTCGGTGTAGAGCGGGCTGGTGCCGATGTCCCCGTATACGACGCCCAGCGCGCCGAGTACCAAGACGGCCCGGCCGGCGTGCGCGATGACGTCGCGCTGCGAGTCGGCCAGCGCTTCAAAGCGCCGGCGTGTGGCCTCAGATTCCTCCTCGCGGGCGCTGACCGCGGGCGGGGCCCAGTAGCCGAGCTTGTGCGCGGCCTCGTTGAACGTTCGTCTCGTCCGCAGCTTGCCTGCCGGACCGGGGCCGCCGTTGCCATCTACGGTCTCGAGCTTGTGCGCGGCCTCGTTGTAGTGGTGGCGCCTGCGAGGGGGGTTCGGAGTGGTCACCGGAGCGCCTCGGCAGGACTCGCCAGCCGGTAGCCGATGCCAGGTTCGGCGACTAGGTACGCGGCGCGTGACTGATCGCATCCCAGCTTGGCGCGCAATCGCGCGATCGCGAGCCTCAGGCGGCGAGTTTCTCGGCCGCGTTCAGCGGGCCACGCGGCACGGAGTAGCTCGCGGTCAGTGACGGTTCGCCCCTGACGCTGAGCGAGGACGCGAACGAGCTCAAACTCAACTGGCTCGAGTAGCAGTACCGTCCCCGCGCGAGTCACGCGCCGGCGGACCAGGTCGACGACCAGCTCCCCGATCTCGAGGGTCGCGCTCGCCACGCTTTCAGCTGACGCCGGCAGCATCCTGTTCACGCGGCCCAGCAGCTCTTCCGCACGGAACGGCTTAGGCAGGTAATCGTCGGCGCCGGCATCGAGGGCGTGCCGGTTCTCGCGCCCGGCTCCGATCGCGGACATGAACAGGATCGGCACGTTGCTCATCCGCCGGACCGCGCCGCACAGCTCAATGCCGTCACCGTCTGGGAGCACGAGGTCGAGCACGAGCGCGTCGGGAGGGTGCTCAACGACGACGGCGAGCGCCTCGGACGCAGTCCGGGCAGACTCGACGACGTAACCGCCACCGCGTAGAACAATCGTCACCCCGCGAACCAGCGCTGGTTCGTCGTCCACCACCAGTACACGCGATGCGCTCGTCGCCGGCGACGGCTCCGGCACGATCATTCCCATCGGTTGTGCGATTCCAGCGCGGCCGCGGCCGCGCGGAGTTGACTGGCCAGATCGCCGGGCTCGCCGGGACGGTAGAACGGGCTCGTCGGTTCGCTGAGGAGCTCGCTCAGCATCGCCATGCCGCACGACGTGACCGGGTCTGTGCCACGTAGTCGGCGGCCGAGGGCGACGATCACCGGGCGCGCCGCCAGCACCTCCCGGCGATCCACCCGAACCGCCGCGGTGAACCGTGCCCGGGTGTCGGTCGCGGTGCCCAGGACCCTGGCCAGGCCGTGCGCGATGTTCGCGCGGTACCGTCGCCCTGTGATCTTCCGTGCGCGTCGTGAGAGTGCGTCGGCGCCCCGCGGTACGACGCCGGTTGCGAGTTCCCGGTCCAGGCTGGCGGCCTGCCACAACGCGATCAGCGCTATTCGAAGGCTCCGGCACCAGCCGGCAAGCGGACGAATCGGCCACCCGGCGGCGTCACGCGTCCAAGGCGCAGGCTGGCGTCGGCTCGGAGCGACGGGAGTAGGGCCTGCCGGATTGTCGGTGACGGACACCTCGATCCAAATGCTGGCCGCGCGCTCGTCAACGGCGCGCTAAGAAGCCGACGGCGCGTATACAGGAACTGTGAAGATCGGCGCTTGAGCGCCCGCGCGCGCGTATGCTGGAGTGTGGCGAGCCGGGAAGTCTGGTCGGCGTGGAGCGCCATGCGACCACCCGACCCGATCCGATCATCAACGAGCTCGCGACGCCGGGCATCGTGCTCAAATACGTGATCCAGGCCCGGGAGATGGGACGCGCGGTGATCTTCATCACCCACAACCCCCACCACGCATTCCCGGTCGGCGACCGGTTCGTCCTCCTCAAACGCGGACGCATGCTCGGCTCCTACGCCAAGTCGGAGACCAGGCTAGAACAGCTGACGTCGCTGATGGCCGGCGGCGCCGAGCTCGAGGAACTCAGCCACGAGCTCGAGCGAGCAAGCGACCCCCAGATCAAAGAGGTCGCCAAGGAGCTCGCCGCAGAAGTCCACAGCACGGTCTAAGCGCGGTGAAGTAAGGCCCCAGCAGCTGAGGCGGTCGCGATGGTCGTCGCGCCGAACGACTACAGCCGGAGCCGCTGCCCGGAGCGGCTCCGGCGCTGAAGCACCTGTCCTGCGAACAGTCCGGCCGGCACGACCTGACATGTCAGTGGTGATCAGCAACCCGATTCGATTCACCCACGGCAGGGCGCGGCGACCCGTGACGTGGGTGAGCGGCAGCGGCAGAGTAGCTGACCCAGCTCCCGATTGGGCCGAGGCGGTTGGCCGGGGGAAACGCATCCCCGGTTACCAAAGATCCCATCGTGAGAGTCTCCTGTCACAGGCTGTTCTGATGAGAAATTGATATGAGCGGACCACGCGCGAGTGGGTGAAGAGCCCGCGCGGTGTGCTGCACGCGCCGAGCCAAGAAGGCTCGCCGTCCCTGTTTCGCTCTTGCCACGAGCATCTCTCGCTACGCAGCGAGCAACCCGCAAACGCGTGGAGAGCGCGTTCGACGCCAGCGAGCGCTCCACGGCCGAACTCGGGGCGCACGGTGCTAGCAAGGAGTCTGGAGGTAGCAAGCACCAGAGCAGCAGTCATCCCGCCGGCGGTCGCGCCGCCGGTATCGGACGAGGCTGTCGGATTTAGACGGTGCCGTCCGGCGGGTTTACCGGTATGAAAATCATGCTCGGGCCTCGGCTGGTGGCGTCCGGGCGTGGCGGTAGGTTCGGGCGCGTTCCGGGACAGGGGCCCTGGGAGAACGCAGGCCGGGCAGGCCGTGTTTGTCTTATGGGCTGAGAGCCCGAGGGTTTAAGTGGCCGCCCCTGCGACTTGCCCGGGTGCGCTGTGAGCGCGGATCCGTAAGTGTCGTTCTGCCCGCCGGTCTCCCGCGTCGTTCAATTCGTCGGAAGGGAGACTGTTGTGGGCAGATCGATTGGTCTTGATGTGCACCGCGAGTTCTGCGAGGTCGCGGTGAGTGACGGCGGGCCGGCACGGTCAGCGGGTCGGGTCGGGACCTCGGCGGAGCAGCTTCAGCTGTTGGCCTTGAGTTTGGAGGCCGGTGATCGGGTCGTGTTGGAGGCGACCGGGAATGCGCTGGCGATCGCGCGGATCCTCGCGCCCCATTGCGCCGAGGTGCTGCTGGCGCATCCCAAGCGGTTGCGGGCGATCAGCCACGCGAAGGTGAAGACAGACAAGCTCGACGCGCGCGTTCTGGCCGAGCTGCTCGCGGCGAACTTGATCCCGGCGGTCTGGATCCCGGATGAACAAACGCGCCGGCTGCGTCGTCAGATCTCCCGCCGCCGCGCGCTGGTGAAACGGTGCACCGCGATGAAAAACGAGATCAGCGCGGTGCTGATCCGCAACCTGAAGCGACGACCGGAGGCGACAGACGTGTTCGGTCGCACCGGCAGGGAATGGCTGCACCGCCTCGAGCTCCCGCTAGATGAGCGCGAAACGGTCGACGCCTGCCTGCGGCAGCTCGATTTCGTGACTCGCGAGCTCTCAATGATCGATACCCAGATCGCCGAGGCCGCGATCCGCTCAGCGCAGATGCGTCGGCTGATGACGATCCCCGGTGTCGACGCGACGACGGCTGCGACGGTCATCGCGGCGATCGGCGATGTCACCCGGTTCCCGTCTTCGCGGCACCTGGTCGGCTATCTGGGGCTCCATCCGAAGGTCCGCCAGTCAGGCAGCTCCCCGGCCCATCACGGCCGCACGAGCAAGGAAGGCCCGGCGGCCGCGCGTCACGTCCTTGTCGAAGCCGCCTGGATCACGACCCGCAGCCCCGGCCCGCTGCGCGCGTTCGGGCAACGCGTCGCTGCGCGCCGCGGCAAGCACATCGCCGCGGTGGCGGTCGCCCGCAAGCTCGCCACCCTCGCCTGGCACATGCTCACCCACGAACAGGACTACGCCTTCCAGCGTCCCACTCTGACCCGCCGCAAGCTGCGACGCCTGGAGTTGATGACCGGCGCGCCCCGGGTCAAGCCTGGCCCGAACCACACCCCGATCCGCAAGACCGGCGCAGCCCAGATCGAGTGGCAGCTCGCCGAGCAGGCGGAGATCGCATACCGCAGGCTGATCGCCGATTGGCAGGCGACGGGCCCCAAAGAGGGTGCGGGCGCGACACCGGGGCGCGCATCTCAAAGGCCCTCGAAGGGCAAAGCAGCGCGGCAGGCCACAAGGCCCCAGACGCCTGCGCTTTAGCTCGTCGTCAGGACCCGCACCCAACGAAAAGTGTCCCACCAAGGAGCGCTGACCGCAGCAAAAATTTGACTTTCATCCGTAAGACGATTCCGGGATGGGTCAGAACTTCATCTCGTGCGACCGCGGCCAGGAGATGTTGTTGCCGCCGTCGTTGACGGATTGGCTGGCTGAGGATCACTTGGTGTGGACGGTGTTGGGCGCGGTGGAGCAGATGGATCTGGATGGGTTCTATGGGGCGTATCGCGCGAACGGGCAGGGCCGGGCGGCGTACGACCCGCAGATGATGGGGCGGATTCAACCGGTCGTCGCAACGCTCAACGTTGAGGAGTTGCGATGCCCAGAAGGAACCCTGCTCTCGATCGAGCTGCCGCAGCGGGGACGCGCAGCATGGGACGTCCGCCGGCTGGGCGCAGGGAACACCGGGTCCGGTTCTGGACGGCGATCGCTCGAGGAGCATCCAGCGAAAACGCTGCGGTGGAGGCGGGCGTGCTGCCGAGCATTGGTGTCCGGTGGTTCCGCAAGGGTGGCGGGATGCCACCTCTCACGCTCGCGCCGTTGTCGGGGCGTTATCTGTCCTTCGCCGAGCGGGAGGAGATCGCGGTTCTGGTCGCTGGTGGTTGTGGGGTGCGGGAGATCGCGCGCCGGCTGGGTCGGGCGCCGTCGACGATCTCCAGGGAGCTGCAACGGAACTCTGCGGTCGGGACCGGCCGGCTTGACTATCGGGCCTCGACCGCGCAGACGCATGCTGACCGGCGCGCCAAGCGGCCGAAGCCGGCGAAGCTCGCGGTCAACCCGGAGTTGCGGCGCTATGTGCAGGACCGGCTTGCCGGAGAAGTGCAGCGCCCGGACGGAAGCGTCGCGGGTCCCAAGATCGGTTGGCGCGGGCGGCGTCACGGACCGCGGAAGGACCGCCGCTGGGGAAAGTCTTGGAGCCCTGAGCAGATCGCCGCTCGTCTGCGCCTGGACTTCCCGGATGATGAGTCGATGCGTGTTTCTCATGAGGCGATCTATCAGTCGCTCTATGTGCAGGGCCGCGGAGCGCTGCGTCGGGAGCTGACCGCGTGCTTGCGGACAGGCCGGGCGCTGCGGGCTCCGAGGAACAGGACGTCGAAGGGCAACCGCAGCTTCGTGACCGATGAGCTGTTGATCAGCGAGCGGCCGGCTGAGGTGGAGGACCGTGCTGTGCCGGGTCACTGGGAAGGCGATCTGATCCTCGGCACCGACCGGTCGGCGATCGGCACGCTGGTCGAGCGCTCAAGCCGGTTCACGATGCTGCTGCATCTCCCGCCGATCGAAGGTCACAACACCCCGAGAGTGAAGGCCGGCCCGCCGATCACGGGTGCCGGGGCCGGCGCCGTTCGCAATGCGATCGCGGACACGATCGGGACTCTTCCCGAACAACTTCGGCGGTCTCTGACCTGGGACCAGGGGTGGGAGCGGCAGCTTGCAGTGGCCCCGGCGCGGCGGCCTGAAGTGGCCCCACTTCGCGTCGGTTGTTGTTGGTGTTGATG
>Ga0318572_10000990_pt1 | contig 11080 bp, 9 predicted proteins | sample GRESIP089b5f20_FD_202528 | JGI IMG/M metagenome (GOLD analysis project Ga0318572, IMG submission 202528) | Tropical soil microbial communities from Luquillo Experimental Forest, Puerto Rico - GRE.SIPMG.089b5f20 | ecosystem: Environmental > Terrestrial > Soil > Tropical forest > Bulk soil...
GGAAATGGCCTGGCGTACGGGGCCGGCGCTGCGGGCAATGTCGCTGCTGAGGGCCGCCAGCAAACAGCCTGCCCCCGGATTGTCGCGGTGAGCCGGCGACAGGTACTTGGCGGCGAAAGCCCCCAACGGATTGTCCGGTGCCTGCTCGGCCACCTGGGTCCACAACTCGCAGGAACCGGCCAGGGCCCGTTCGCTGACTTCCGACATCAGGGCTTCCTTGGAACCGAACTGGCCGTAGAAGCCGCCGTGGGTGAGCCCGGCGGTCTTCATGATCTCGGCCACGCCGATGCCCGTGAAGCCGTGCTCCCGGTAGAGCCGGGCAGCCGTGGTCAGCACCTTTTCCCGGTTTTCGTTCGCTTGTTCTCGACTGACGCGCATGGCGGCCTCCTCTTTGCGATTGGTCTATGGTTGACATTATAGATTATGTACGTCATATAATTATTTATGTCGATCATCATGAAAAAGATGGCGACAAGGCACGGTACAGCCGACCGGCCATCCAACCCAAGCGAACAAGGAGAACCGCAATGCAGCACAACAAGGACACTGCCCTGATCACCGGCGCCTCATCGGGCATCGGCGCCGTTTACGCCGACCGCCTGGCCCGGCGCGGTCACAACCTGATCCTGGTGGCCCGCGACAAGGCCCGGCTCAGCGCCCTGGCCGCCACCCTGCGGGAAGAAACCGGCGTCGAGGTGGATGTACTGGCCGCCGACCTGAGCCAGGCCGCCGATCTACGGCGAGTGGAAGATGTGCTGCGGAGCGACGGCAGCATCGGCCTGCTGGTGAACAATGCCGGCATCGCCGATACGGGCACTCTGGCCGATAGTCAGCCGGAACGCATCGACGCCATGGTGGCCCTCAACGTGCTGGCACTGACCCGCCTGGCTGCCGCCGCCACGGCGAGCTTTCTTCAGCGGGGCCGGGGCACTGTGGTGAATGTGGCCTCGGTGGTGGCCTTGGCACCGGAAATGTTCAATGCCAGCTACAGCGCCACCAAGGCCTATGTCCTGAGCCTGAGCCAGACCTTGCAGCACGAGGTGGGTCAGCGCGGCGTGCATGTCCAGGCGGTCCTGCCGGGCATCACCCGTACCGAAATCTGGGAACGCACGGGCATGACGACGGATCAGTTGCCAGCCTCCATGATCATGGAGGCCGGCGAGTTGGTGGATGCCGCCCTGGCCGGTCTCGACCAGGGGGAGACAGTGACCATTCCTTCCCTGCCAGACCCGGCGGACTGGGAAGCCTTCGTTGCCGCTCGCAACCGCCTCGGCCCCAACCTGTCCCACAACCATCCGGCAGCCCGCTATGGCCTCGGCACTTGACGATCTCCTGGCGGCCATGCCGACCGACGAGGCCGCTCGGGTCGAGGCGTTATTCCACGCCTTCACCCATCCCCGGCACCGTCCTCTCACCGAAGAGGAACAGGCCCTGATGGCGCGGGCCGAAGGGCAGGTCATGAGTGGACAAGACGGCCTCTTCCGTCTCTGGACCTGGCGACGGCCCGGCGGCGGTCCTCGGGTGTTGCTGGTGCACGGCTGGGAAAGCCGGGCGAGCCATTGGCTAGCCTGGGTGCCCAGCCTATTGGCGGCAGGCTTTGACGTGGCGGCCATCGACGGACCGGGCCACGGCGAGGAGAGCGGTAAGCCTACCCACGTGTTGGCCCTGGCCCGGGCGACGGTGCAGGCTGCCCGAACCTTGGGCCCTTTGCAGGGGCTGGTGGGCCATTCCGCCGGTTCGGCGGCCTGTCTCTACGCTTTTGCCCAGGGCATTCAAACCCGGGCCAGTGTGCACATCAGCGGCCCTACCCACCTGACTCGGGTGCTCGACCAGGTGGCCGGCGCTGCACTGCCGCCAACCCTGTGGCCGGCTTTTCATCGCCGCTTCGAAACCTTCCTCGGTCAACCGGCGGCGGACTTCGATCTGCCCCGCCTGTCCGTCGGCCTGGGGCGGCATAAGGCCCTGCTGCTGCATGATCCGGTGGACGCCGAAGTCCCCTTCAGCAGTGCCGAAACTCTACGCGACGCCTGGCCCGGGGCTCTGCTTGAAACAGTGGAAGGTCTCGGCCATCGTCGCATCCTGCGGGCGCCGGACGTGGTGGCCCGGGCCGTGGGCTTCCTGGCGGTCTGAAATAACAGCGGGAAGGGTTGCCGGGTAAAGCCACCCCAGAAGGGAATGGACGGCTGCATGGCCGCCCGAGCGGGATAGCCTTTCCGGTCTCTTTCCTTCCTCTCCCGGTCTTCGTTCCCGTCCAGCGGTGAGAGACCGTAGCGGTTCGGTATCCCACCGTCGGCGGCGGCTTGTCCAGTCCTGCCGTCGCACTGTCGCGTCACACCCTTGCCCTTTGATGCAAAACAAATGTCGTGAGGCTTGGATACACTAGCCTTGATCCGTTGCAGCAAGGGAGATGGACTTGAGTACCACCGTACTGACTGCCATTCTTGATCGCCACCAGCGGCGGGGCGAGCGGCTGATGACCATTCTGCGGGAAGCCCAGGAAGCCTTGGGCTGGCTTTCCCCCGAAACCCTGAGTGTCGTTGCCGATGCCATCGGCTGGCCCCGGGTGAAGGTGGAAAGCACCGCCGGCTTTTACAGCTTCTTCCACACCCGGCCCATGGGGCAGTACCGGGTGCTGTTTTCCGACAACTTCACGGATCGCATGCTGGGCAGCCAGGCCCTGATGCAGGCCCTCTGCAAGCAGCTATGGCTGGAGCCAGGGCGCGTGTCAGAGGATGGCTTGGTCAGCGTGGATGCCACCTCCTGTACCGGTATGTGCGACCAGGGGCCGGCCGCCCTGGTGAACTACCGAGCCATTACCCGCCTTACCCAGGCCCGCATCGAACAGATGGGGGAACTGATCCGCAACCATGCACCCCTGGAAAGCTGGCCTGAGGAATGGTTCCAGGTGAAGTCTCAGGTCTATCGCCGGGATCGTCTGCTGGACCACGGCTTGGTCTCTGGTGATGCTCTCAAGGCCGCTATCGCCCGGGGCCAGGATGCCCTGTTGGAGGAGCTCAAACTCTCCAATCTGCGGGGGCGCGGCGGCGCTGGTTTCCCGGCGGGGCAGAAGTGGGAATCCTGTCGTTCAACCCCCAGTGAAGAGCGGGTGGTGGTGTGCAATGCCGACGAAGGGGAACCGGGCACTTTCAAGGATCGCATTCTGCTGACGGACCACCCTGACCTGGTGTTCGAGGGCATGACCATCGCCGCCTACACCATCAAGGCCCGGCGCGGCTTCGTCTATCTGCGGGGTGAATACCGCTATCTGTTGGAAACTCTGGAGGCGGTTTTGGCTCGTCGCCGGGAAGCGGGTTTGCTCGGTAACAACATCCTCGGCCAAGGGTTCGATTTCGACATTGAGATCGTGCACGGTGCTGGTGCCTACATCTGCGGTGAACGCTCGGCCTTGGTGGAATCCCTGGAAGGCAAGCCCGGCCGCCCCCGGTTGCGCACCTGGTCCCTGTCGGTGAAGGGCTATCAAGGTTTTCCGACGGATGTGAACAATGTGGAAACCCTGGCCAACGCCTGCCTGGTGGCCGTGCATGGGGGCGATTGGTATCGGGAAGTTGGCACCGCGAAGTCCTCAGGGACCAAGCTGGTGTCTGTTTCCGGTGACTGCGCCCGCCCCGGCGTTTATGAATATCCCTACGGTGTTTCCGTAGGGCAGATTCTGGCCGATTGTGGCGCCGAAGATACCTTGGCGGTGCAGGTCTCCGGCGCGTCCGGCACCACCCTGGCCCAGGATGAATTCGAGCGGGTGATCTCCTTCGAGGATGTGCCCTGCGGCGGTGCCCTCATGGTCTTCAATCGCCATCGGGACATGCTGGAGATGGCGCGGCACTACAGCCACTTCTTCGCCCATGAGTCCTGCGGCTTCTGTACCCCCTGTCGGGTGGGCACGGCGGTGAACGCCAAGCTGATGGACAAGCTGGCCGCTGGTCACGGTTCTCCCTACGACATCAACGAACTGTTCAAGATGCATCGCCTGCTGCAAAGCGCCAGCCATTGCGGTCTCGGCAGCACGGCGACCAACGTCATCCACGACACCCTGACCAAGTTCTACCCGGCCTATCAGCAACGTATGCAGTCCCTGGATTACGAGCCCAGTTTCAACCTGGACCGGGCCCTGTCCCAGGCCCGCCAGATGACCGGACGCGACGATAGTGGCGCCCACCTTTCCAATACGGAAACTCCATGAGCCAAGACACCTTCCAACTGGATGGGGAGGAAATCCCCTTCACGCCGGGGCAGACCATCATGCAGGCGGCCAAGGCGGCGGGGAAGTACATCCCCCACCTGTGCTGGCATCCCGACTTCAGCGGTCACGGCTCGTGCAAGCTGTGCGTCGTGAAGAGCCGGGGCCATGTCGAGAACGCCTGCGTGGCACCCGCCCGCAAGGACATGGTGGTGGAGAACCGCAGCCCCGAACTGGACGATATGCGGCGCACCCTGCTGCAACTGCTGTTCGTGGAAGGCAACCATTTCTGCCCCTCCTGCGAGAAAAGCGGCAACTGCGTGTTGCAGGCGACGGCCTACGAACTGGGCATGCTGACGCCCCATTTCGACCACTTCTATCCCAACCGGCCGGTGGATGCTTCGCACCACGAAGTGTTGCTGGACTTCAATCGCTGCATCATGTGCGAGTTGTGCGTGCGGGCCAGCCGGGAGGTGGACGGCAAGAACGTGTTTGCCCTGTCCGGTCGGGGTATCGCTTCCCACCTCATCGTCAATAGCGAAAGCGGTCGCCTGCGGGATACGGATTTTTCCGCGACTGACCGGGCGGCCGAAGTTTGCCCGGTGGGAGTAATCCTGAAGAAGCGGGTTGGTTTCGCCAAGCCAATCGGTGAGCGAGACTACGATCAGCAGCCGATCAGTGCCCCGCGGCAGGAGGGTCGCTGATGGCCAAGCTCAAAATATCTACCGCCTCCCTGGCTGGCTGCTTCGGTTGCCACATGTCTTTCCTCGACATCGACGAACGCATTCTGCCGTTGCTGGAACAGGTGGAGTTCAACCGCTCCCCGCTTACCGACATTAAGCACTGCGGTCCCTGCGATCTGGGCATCATCGAAGGCGGCATCTGCAATGCAGAGAACGTTCATGTGCTGAGGGAGTTTCGTGCCAACTGCAAAATCCTGGTAGCCATGGGCGCCTGCGCCGTGAATGGTGGCCTGCCCGCCCAGCGAAACCACCTGGATCTGGGGGACATCCTGCAGGAGGTCTATCACACCAGTCCCGGCCTCGCCGCTGGCAGCGACATTCCCAACGACCCGGAACTGCCCTTGCCCCTTAACAAGGTGCACCCCATCCACGAGGTGGTGAAGGTGGATTACTTCCTCCCTGGTTGCCCGCCCTCGGGGGACGCCATCTGGAAATTCCTCACCGATCTGATCGCCGGCCGTACGCCCACCCTGGGCCATGGTCTGTTGCATTACGACTAAAGGCGCGCCATGAGCTTTGAATTGGAAACTGCCCCGGCCACCGCGCAAAACCTGAGAAGGGTGGCCATCGACCCGGTTTCCCGGGTGGAAGGTCACGGCAAGGTCACCATCCTGCTTGATGACCAGCATCGCGTGCATCAAGTGCGTCTGCACATCGTCGAGTTCCGCGGCTTCGAACGCTTTATCCAGGGGCGGCCCTATTGGGAAGTGCCGGTGATGGTGCAACGCCTCTGCGGTATCTGCCCCGTCTCCCATCACCTGGCGGCATCCAAGGCCCTGGACCTGGTGGTGGGCGTAGACAAGCTCACGCCGACGGCGGAAAAGCTGCGCCGCCTGATGCACTACGGCCAAATCCTCCAGTCCCACGCGCTGAATTTCTTCCATCTGTCCTCGCCGGACCTGCTCTTTGGTTTCGATGCTGAGGTGGGCAAGCGCAATATTATCGGCGTGGCTGAGGCCCATCCGGACATCGCCAAGAAGGGCATCCTGTTGCGCAAGTTCGGCCAGGAAGTCATCCGCGTCACGGCCGGCAAACGGGTGCACGGCACCGGTTCCGTGCCTGGCGGCGTCAATCGTTCCCTCACCAGGGAAGAACGGGACCTGCTACTCAAGGATATCTACCAGATGGTGGCCTGGAGCCGGGATGCGGTGAACATCATCAAGCAATTGCACCAGCAGAACCCGGCCCTTTACGACCACTTCGGCACCTTCCGTTCCAATTTCATGGGCCTGGTGGCGCCCGACGGCAGCCTCGACCTGTACCACGGCGCCCTGCGGGCCCGGGACGCCGACGGCAAGATTCTCTTCGATCAGGTGGACTACCAGACCTACAACCAGCTCATCACCGAGGAGGTGAAGCCCTGGAGCTATATGAAGTTCCCCTTCCTCAACCTGCTAGGGCCGGAAGAGGGTTGGTACAAGGTCGGCCCCCTGGCCCGGGTGCAGAACTGCGACAGCATTCCCACACCTTTTGCCGAGCATGAACGCAAGGAGCTGGTGGCCTACGCCGGCCACAAACCCCTGCATGCCACCCTGGCCTACCACTGGGCCCGCATGATCGAGATGCTGTTCGCCGCCGAAACTATCAAGGACCTGCTGCACGACGACGATCTGGAAGGCCACGACCTCATGGCCCCGGCTGGCGAGCGGCGAAGGGAAGGGGTGGGCGTCATTGAAGCGCCGCGGGGCACCCTGTTCCATCACTATCAAGTGGCGGACAACGATCTGGTGACCATGGCCAATCTCATCGTTTCCACCACCAACAACAACCAGGCCATGAACACGGCGGTGCGCGAAGTGGCGAAGCAGTATCTGGACGGTCGGGAAATCACCGAAGGTCTGCTCAACCATATCGAAGTGGCCATCCGCGCCTTCGATCCCTGCCTCTCCTGCGCCACCCACGCCCTGGGCCAGATGCCCCTCGAAGTGAGTCTGGTGGATGCGGAAGGTACTGTCATCGACCGGGTCTGCCGCGACCAGGGCGGCGTGCAGCATCTGTCGTGACGGCGCCGGTTCTGGTTTTTGCCTGGGGCAACCCGAGTCGAGGCGACGATGCCCTCGGCCCCCGTTTCGCCGAAGCGATCGAGGCTCTGGCGCTGCCCGGTGTGGAGTGCCTGACGGATTTCCAGTTGCAGGTGGAACACGCTCTGGACCTCAAGGGGCGACAGCGGGTTCTGTTCGTCGATGCCAGTCTTTCGGCATCGACCCCCTTTCAGGTGAGCCCCGTTCAGCCGGCCCGGGATGCCAGTTTCACCAGCCACGCCATGAGCCCCGCCGCCGTTCTGCAAACCTATCGGGACGTGGAAGGAGAGTCCCCACCGCCTGCCTGGCAATTGGCCATTCGCGGCGAGGCATGGGAATTGGGCGCAGAACCCAGCACCCAGGCCCTTGCCCATCTGGCAGCAGCCCTGCGCTGGGCCGAAGAATGGTTGGCGACGGAAACCATCGCCTGAGCCGGCGGTCTCAACCGGCGTCATCCGCTCCTTGCCCGGTGCACCGCCATGAAGTTTGCGCTGCGCCGTTGCTAAGATAGATTCATGCCCCCCTTCCTGCGCGCCCTCCGTTCCCGTAACTACCGCCTGTACTTCCTTGGTCAACTGGTGTCCATGGCCGGTACTTGGATGCAGCAGATCGCCATGGTCTGGCTGGCCTATCGGCTTTCCCATTCGGCCTTCGTGCTGGGCGCCGTCGGCTTTGCCAGCCAGATTCCCGTGTTGTTCTTCGCCTCCGTCGGCGGCGTCTGGATCGACCGCCTGGACCGGCGCCGGTTGCTGCTGTGGACCCAGGCCCTGGCCATGGGGCAGGCCCTGGTCCTGGCTCTCTTGGCCTGGCAGGAGTGGAGCACACCGGGCCTGTTGATCGGTTTGGCACTGCTGCTCGGCTGCATCAACGCCCTCGACATGCCGACCCGGCAGGCCCTGGCGGCCCAGTTGGTGGACGACCCCGATGACTTGCCCAACGCCATTGCCCTCAACTCCCTGTTGATGAACAGCGCCCGTTTCGTCGGTCCGGCCCTGGCCGGCCTGGTGGTCGCTGCGGTGGGAGAGGCGATTTGCTTCCTGCTTAATGCCCTGTCCTATCTGGCGGTGCTGGCGGCTCTCTTCGCCATCCGCTTGCCGGCACAAACGCCGACGACCCGGGGCAAGTCCACCCTGCAAGCTTTGGCGGACGGTTTCCGCTATGTGCGCCAGCATCGCCCCATCCTGTTTTCCCTGGCCCTGGTGGCCTGCGTCAGTTTCTTCGCCACGCCCTACGCGGTGATGATGCCCCTCTTCGCCCGGGAAATTTTCAACGGCGACGCCAGCACCTACGGCCTGCTGGTGGGCAGTGCCGGTGCCGGTTCCCTGCTGGCCAGCCTGACCCTGGCCGGGCGCAGCGATGGCATTTCCCTCGACCGCTGGGTCAGTCGTTCCGCACCGGCGGTGGGATTTTTCCTGGTTCTCTTCGCCCTCTCCCCCAATCGCTGGGTGGCGATTCCCCTCCTGGTGATGATGGGCTTTGCGGTGATCATCACCATCGCCGGCAGCAATACCCTGATCCAGATGCGGGTGGACGACCATTACCGGGGGCGGGTCATGGCCATCTTCTCCATGGCCTTCCTCGGCATCGCGCCCCTGGGCAGCCTGACCGTGGGCAGCGTGGTGCACGGCCTGGGCGTGCGCCCGGTACTGGTGGTCTGCGGTTTGCTCACCCTCGTTGCCGGCCTCGTCTATCGTCAGCAAATTCGCCGGACTCCATGACCTCGGTAATCGCCCCGATTTACGGGACGTCCGCGACCCCGTAGAGTCGCGTCTTTCCGGTCCCCTTCCCTCGCCATGGACGCTGCCCAACTCAGCCAGACCCTCCAGCAGGACGCCCTCTGGATCGTCTTTCTCAATGTCCTGCTGCAACAGATCGGCCTGCCCGTGCCGGCGGTGCCCACCCTCCTGTTCGCTGGCAGCCTGGCAGCCACGCCGGGGCAATTCGGCAAACTGCTGGCAGCCGCCATGGTGGCGTCGATGATCGCTGACTGGGTCTGGTACCGGGCCGGCCAGTTGTTCGGCTATCGGGTTCTGTCGGGTCTCTGCCGCCTGTCCATCAACCCGGGCTCCTGCGTCAGCCAGACCGAAGCCCGCTTTCTGCGTTGGGGCTTGAAGTCCCTGGTGGTGGCCAAGTTCCTGCCCGGCTTTGCCATCGTCGCCCCACCCATCGCCGGTGCCCTGCGTATGAAGCTGCTGGGTTTTCTGGCGGCGGCCGGTGTCGGCGCCGGCCTGTGGGCCGGCCTGGCCCTGTTGCTGGGACAACTGTTCCACGACAGCGTGCAGCAGGTGGTGGCCCTGCTCAGTGCCGAAGGCGAACGGGCCGCCCTGGCCGTGGTGGTGGTGGTCGGCCTCTGGTTGGCCTGGAAATTCTGGCAGAAATACCGCTTCCGCCAGACCTGCGGCCTGCCCCACATTTCCGTCGAGGAACTGATGCAACTGCGCCGCAGCGGCCAGCCCCTGCTGTTGCTCGATCTACGTGGTGCCACCATGGTGCGGGAAACCGGGCCCATTGATGGCGGCACCGTGGCCGAGCACGACCGGCTATTCGATGCGGTGGGGACCTGGCCCAAGGAGCAGGCCATCGTCACCCTCTGCGCCTGCCCCGAGGACGCGGGCGCTATCCAGGCCGCCAACCGGCTGCGGGAGGCGGGCTATCTGTCAGTACGTCCGGTGAAGGGCGGCTACGAGGCCTGGGTGCAGGCCGGCGGCAACTGATGCGGTAATTGGACGAATGCTGAAAAGACAAAGGCCCGCATTTGCGGGCCTTTGTCTTTGGTCTTTGTTACGGTGGCAGGTTTATTCCAGCACCACCAGCAGATCCTTCGGGTCCACCCGGTCGCCAGGGGAAACCAGCACCTTGACCACGGTGGCATCCCGGTCGGCGGTGATGGCGGTTTCCATCTTCATCGCTTCGATGGAGACCAAGGGGCTGCCCTTGCTCACCTTCTGGCCGGGCTTCACCGCCACAGTGGCGACGGCGCCGGGCATGGGGGCGGGCACGTGGTTGGCATTGCCTTCCTCGGCCTTGGGGCGGGACTTCTTGGCGGACTCGAGGCCGGCGCGGGCTACCCGCATGGGGCGGGGCTGACCATTCAACTCGAAGAACAGTCGCACTTCGCCTTCGTCCGCCACTTCGGTCTGGCCGGTGAGGCGCACCACCAGGGTCTTGCCCTTGTCGATCTCGACGGCCATCTCGTCCTTCTCGGAGAGACCGTAGAAGAACACCGGAGTGGGCAGTACCGATACATCGCCGTACTTGCGCACGTGGTCGGCGTAGTCGGCGAAGACCTTGGGATACATCAGGTAGCTGGCCAGGTCGGTGTCGTTCACCTGGTGGCCCACCGCCTTCTCGGCCTTGGCCCGTTCCGCTTCCAGATCCACGCTGGGCAGGTGGGCGCCGACGCGGCCTTCAATGGGCTGCTGACCCTTGAGAATCTTGGCTTGCAGTGCCTTGGGGAAACCGTCGGCGGGATAGCCCAGTTCGCCGCGCATCATGGACACCACGGAATCGGGGAAGGAGATTTCCTTCTCGGGGTTCTGCACGTCCTCGGGGGAAAGGTCGTTGGCCACCATGAACAGGGCCAGGTCGCCCACCACCTTGGAAGAAGGCGTCACCTTGACGATATCGCCGAACAGCTGGTTCACGTCGGCGTAGCCTTGGGCCACCTCGTTCCAGCGGTGTTCCAGCCCCATGGAGCGGGCTTGCTCGCGCAGGTTGGTGTATTGGCCGCCGGGCATTTCATGGCGGTACACGTCGGAGGTGCCGGAACGGATTTCGGCTTCGAAGGGACTGTAGAACTGGCGCACGCCTTCCCAGTAACGGGCGAAGGGAGCGATGCGGCCGTAGGTGAGGCCGGAGTCGCGCTCGGTGTGTTCCAGGCCGGCGATGATGGCGCCCAAACTGGGTTGGGAGGTGAGGCCGCTCATGGAATCCATGGCGCCATCCACCGCATCCACGCCGGCTTCCACGGCGGCCAGCACACTGGCCGCGGCGCCGCCGCTGGTGTCGTGGGTGTGGAAGTGGATGGGCAGGCCCACCTCTTCCCGCAGGGCTTTGACCAGGGCCTTGGCCGCAGCGGGGCGGCAGACGCCAGCCATGTCCTTGAGGCCGATGACGTGGGC
>Ga0318572_10000991_pt1 | contig 11077 bp, 6 predicted proteins | sample GRESIP089b5f20_FD_202528 | JGI IMG/M metagenome (GOLD analysis project Ga0318572, IMG submission 202528) | Tropical soil microbial communities from Luquillo Experimental Forest, Puerto Rico - GRE.SIPMG.089b5f20 | ecosystem: Environmental > Terrestrial > Soil > Tropical forest > Bulk soil...
GCGTAGGGCCGGATGAATTGGTTCACCCGGTCGGTACGGGTAACCAGGATCGCGGCCATACTGTCTGGCATGGTGGGGATAAAACGGGCATCTTTACTGAAATAACCGCGTATATCCTCTTGACTATCAAAACTCAGTAACACTGCAGCCGGCAGCGTCGGATTTTCATCAAACAGGTGAAACAACTGCTTAACCAAGACGTCGCCACCTTCGCCCTTGTGCGACCCTAAACCCGTGAACATATGAATGACCAATCCAGAACCATTCTGAGCCCACAAGATACGATTCAATCCACGCCCATTACCATCAGACACCAGCACCGGGATTGGCCAGCGCTCCACCCACAATCGCAAGGCATTCTCCAGCGTCTTATTTCCACGCTGATCATTGATGGTGCTTCTCTCTTCGCCACTCCAAGCGTAAGCCTGAGTATCTTGGACCAGAACATTCTGCCAAGGGTTGTTCACCTCATCGATTCGCTGCCACAACTTCATCTGCCGGAAGCGGTCCACGGTCACACCGATACTGCGAATCTCCAATGCAAACTGTTGATGCGCCTTGGCATCGGCGGCAGCCTGTGCAGCTTGCGCTCTTTGCGCTTCCTCTTCTTCAGCCTGCTGTTGCTGCTGGGCCTCGGCTGCATTCAGACGGGAACTGGCCAGCGCCCATTGGCTGGTAAACAAGGTGGCAATGAACAGCAAGGGCGGTAGCAGCCACCAGACAAGACGTTGCAACATCGGTGTGGACTCCATAATCAGCGAGGAAGGACGGATGGCGGTTTCCACCACCACCATCCAGATGGCAATGGCAGTCAGGCAGGGGACGAGCCACAGCCACAAACGGGGGCGGGTATCGAAACGGAACATCATGCGCTTTGCTCCCTTTGCCGATCGCCACGGGTTTTGCTGACGATGGGTGCGGGAGGTTTCGCTGGCACCAGTCCAGACGGGAACTCTCCTCCCTGATAGTACTGGTAGGTGGCCTCCACAATGGTCTTGACCCCACCATCTAATTGATCATATTTCTTCAATTCCTGCTTGAGCTTGCCTATATCCTTTCTCCAGTCAGCAATTGTCAGTAACAACTTTCTCCACTCAGGATCATCCATGCAGTTCGCCTGACCAATCGCCACATCCATCGCCGTTACCCAGCGGTGGTGTTCGCGGTTGCCCACAATAGAGGAGTGGTAGGAGTTATCAGACATGCCTTCGTTCTGGTAGTGCTGGCGGGCAATGTCCCATTTTTCTTGCTCGGTGACCGCGCCTTTGCGCTGCACTTCTGCCCTGGCAGCCCCTTTTAGGCCCCCTTTGACCACAGCATCGGCCGCATCAATCGGGTCCATATTGAGTTGACCAACATAGCCAGGCCCCTTTGCTTTGGCTGCCAACTGCTCATTGACGGGTTTCGCTGCACCACTGTCTTCCCCGTGGTGCAAATCCGGCTTGTAGGGCGGATTCAGCGCCTCCCCTGAAATCTGGATGACCTCATCAGGATTCAGAGAAACGCGGATCAAGGCCTCGAAGAATCCCGCGCCATCGTATGCCGCCTCCCCTTTCTGACGGGGAGCATAGGGCCCTGGCGCTGTCCCGACATGCATAGGGCCTCCCTCCCGGGAGCGCCAACTCCAGACCCGTTGTAAAAAGCGCGGCCCCAGTTCGCTCAGTACTGGCATTGGCTTGGGCTCCGGACGTGTGCCATTTTCTGAAACCGGTTGGGTATCGACCTGTGCAGGCACACCCAAGGTGCCGATCCCCTGAACATTGGCCAGGCCAACCGTCTGATCATGCGGACAAAAATACAGATAGACCTTGCCCCGGTTATCGCGCTCGGCAAAGCTCACGGCTTTGGCACTGTCACCAACATTGTCATAACCATTCTCATCCCGCCCGTCTTCCGTATCGCGGCCCATGCGCTTGCCAGCTTCCGGCGTCCAGGACGAACCGGTGCGGCCAACCTTGCATTGATCAGGAGACAGCGAGGTAAACGCAGGTAGCGAATGCTGGTTGCCTGTAATCAATTTGACTAGGTTCACCAGCGTTTTGACTCGTGCTTCAGTGACTTGTTGTTCATTGCCGCTTTGCGAAGCATAGTCCAGGAAGGATTCGTGCAGGCCATAGGGAGGATGATTCATGATCAAACAGTCGGCATAGCCCAAGGCCCCACCTTCCTCATGCAAGAAGGCCTGTGCGCAGAGTGAAATCAGGCAGCCCTGACTATGGGCAATCAGGGTAATGGTTTCATTGCGGTCAATGGTGCGAATTTGTGTGATTAGTGCAGCCAGGCGCTTGGCGGCCAGTGCCATATATTTGCGATCCGGGCAGGTCAGCAGATTGTGGGCGTCGTCCATGGCGAGGTTGTTGGTGACCCAGGTAAAGAACCCGGATTTGAAATGCCCGCCGAACATATCCGGGATGTTACTGGTGGCGTTGGCAAACATGCCGCCCATCTTGGCGGCACGCGCATCAAGGCGGTTGCCGTGCTTGTCTACAACCTGGCCGTGGACCTTTTCTTTCGCAATTGCTTGCTCGTCTGCCCGATATCCCCAGTGGAAATGAATCACCGGGCTGTTAGTCCGATCATTCGCAACGCGCTGATAGAACACGGCGTCCGGGTCATCCACAACGGCCTCTTTTTCCTTGGGAATTCGGAAATCATTCGGGAATAGGTCTACCCGGTCCAGGCGCTCATTCAGTCCCGCGCACAGGCCAATATCCATCTCCGGATAACTCACCCCGACATCGTTGACCCCATGCACCAGGATATAGACCCCAACGTGGTTGCGTTTTACCTCGACCGGGTGATCCTTGTAGCGGTTCGGCATCAACAGGGCCGAACTTTTACCAGCATAAAAAGTATTGTTTTCAGTCGCTGTACTCGACATGGCTATGAACTCCGCTTCGGCAGGATGGCAACCTTGGCCACCTGCATCGCCTGATCTTGCAGGATGTTGGTTTTGCCTTCTGCATCCGAAATGCCGGTCAGCTTGCTGCCGTCTTTTAGCGTGACTTCGTATTCACGATGCGCGGCAATTTGTGCTTTCTGCCCGTCACTGCCGGGATAGTGCAGCTGGAACTTCTGATCGGTTGGCCCCGATTGGAAGTTGGGTGATGGCACGCTATCCGTTGCTGGCCCACTCATGGATTTGCTAGCAGCCTTGATCAATACCTGGCCGGACGTCCCCAGCGTGATATTGCTGTCGATCTTGATGAAGGCACCGGCAGCGGAAATCAGCCGAATCGTTGGGGCATGAATCAAAACTTCGCCGTTCACAGCCATGATGCGGACGTTCTTTTCGGCTTGTGCCACCATATCGTTGGCCTGTGCCTGCATCAAAAACTGCCCTTGATGCGCAATGAGGCGGAAGTCACCCGATTGGGCGAACTGGCTGATGCCGTTGCCGGCATTGAGCACGTACTGTTCACCACTGGTGAACTGCAGATGCTTCTTGGCAGCCAGATCGTAATTGAGACCGGCATAGCCAATAATGCCTTTGGGCGAGCTGTAAGATAGACCGCCCAGCCCCGCCAAACTCAGAACGGACTGACCACCGCCTTGGGATTTGGGGTCGGTATTACTGCCTTTCTCCCAATTTTTAATGCTCTCGATCAGGTCTGTCTGTGCTTGAGGATCGATCTTCAGCGCTTGACTGCCACTGGCATAATCGCCAACGGATTTGAAGAGCTCTGCACACTGGTCCAGCAGCTCAATCATTTCCTTGCGATCCAGCTGATTGCCGCTGGCTTGCATTTTGCCATAAGTGGTCAGCAACAAGCCCTGTGCGGCACGGATGGCAATGCTGGCGTCAGCGCGTAATTCCGCCCCCTCGCCACGCGGTTGGGCTTTGCCATTGCTGCGCGGGTGGGTCAGGAAACCGAGATTGAGTTGCGTTTTGTGCGTTTCACTGGACAACTTGGCGCGGACTTCGCCGGGGGTGTCGTCGAACAGCAGTTCGTTGTACTGGCCGCCCTGGTGTTCTTTGGATTTGATGCCGGACAGGGTCTTGTTGGCCGGTAGCGCACCGGCACCGCTAAAGGCCGGGGTGGCGTGGCTGCCGTTGTACAGCACGCCGACAATCACTGGGCGGTCGATATCGCCTTCGATAAAGTCGACCAGCACTTCCTGGCCAATGCGCGGGATGAACTGGTGGCCCCAGCCCGCCCCGGCGCTGGGCATGGCTACGCGCAGCCAGCAGGAGGATTTGTCGTCCAGATTGGCCCCGCTAGTGGGGTGTTCGTCTGCACGCTGCCAGTGGAACTGCACCTTGATGCGGCCCAGTGCGTCGGTATGCACTTCCTCGCCCTCCGGCCCCACCACGGTGGCGGTCTGTACACCTTTAGATGTCGGCTTGGCCTGCGTGCTGTGGGCATAAGCCGGGGTGAGCGGAATGCCGCGGCGCTGGGCGGTGATGGTGGTCTGGAAGGGGCTGCTGTTCTGGCTGTCGTTTGATGTGCTGCTATCTCCCAGCAAGCCGCGCAGGCCGCTGGCCAGATCACCCGGCAGATTGTTGTTGGCGCGGAAGGTTTGGCCGGTGACGACAAACTCGCGCTGCTCGCTGCTGTCGCCCTCGTGCGCCGGGTGTTCGTCCAGCCGGAACCATTGCCCGGCTTGCAGGCTGCGTACCGAACCGCTACCGCTAAACTGCTTGGCCTGCACATCGTGCGCCTGCTGGCGCAGCTGCGCATACTGGCTCAGCTGCTCGGCATCGCTGGCGTAGTACAGCGACTGCGGGTCGTAATCCTGCAAGGTGGATTGCAAGGCATCGCCACTGCGGCCTTGCTGGATGCGGGTCTGGTCGCCGGTATGCTGGGTGGCTACCGGCTGGTAATCGAAACTGGCCAGTGCCACCGCACCGGACACCACCTGGCGGGCGGCGCTCCAAGCGGTGAAGCCATCTTCCTCTTCGGTCGCATCGCTGCGATGAAAACGCACCCGCTCACTGGCGGCGGGCGGCAGGCTGTAAGCGTCATCGAACACCACCAGCTTGACCTGCGGATGCTCGCCATCGACATGCTCGAAACGCCAGGCATACCCCTCTTCATGCAGCAGGCGCACGATGAAGTCGAAATCACTCTCACGGTATTGCAAACAGTAACTGCGCGGGCTGGCGGTGGCGGTGTGGAACTCCAGCGTCTGCACCTGGGCAAACACCGGGTTATTGGCCTGATGCTCGGCCAGGATCTGCTTGACGATGTCCGGGACCGACAAGTCCTGGAACACCCGCGAGGTACGACGCAGCCGCAACAGCGCAAACGGCGGTTCAATCGTCAGACCATACTTGGCAAAACCGCCATCCGAGCCCAGCAACTCCGCCCGTGACACCACGCCACAACGCACCACCTGGCTGCCGTCAGCATCCAGCACGCCCAAACGGGCAGCCACCCCCAACAAGGACTTGAGTTCGATATTGCCGTCGGGCGACAGACAGCTGAGCTGATAACGATAGGCCTGCGACACGCCCTCGCTGCCGTCCAGGGTGTGGGGCAATAACTGCTCGGCGGCGATGTTTCCGCCATCCAGCTGCAGGGTGAGCAGGCGTTGGTGCTGGGAGAAGGCGGCGGCGAAGCTGGCGAGCAGAGCAGAGAAATCCATGCGGCGGGCTGTCACGTCGGCTGACGTGATCATTCACAATCTGTTGAAAGTTCAACAGTTTATGCGCCTAACATGCAGCGGGCAAGATGCAATAGCACGAGTGCGTAGTTGTACGGATGGCCATCAATACAGAAGAAGGGACGGAAGGAGACGCGTAAAGCATTCCCAACAGACAGCTCATAGGCCAAAGCAGCCAAGCATGCCGATGTGCTAGCATGGCTGCTATCGACCAGAAGCCGACACATGCGTTGAAGATGCAACATCAGTAGTGGGAAGCACCTCATACGTTGGCAACAATTCACAAAAAATTATGCCAAAATCAAATCGGCATTTTTATGGGATAGATGCTCCATAATTTAGCATGGCTAATTTTTTCTATGATTAAAATGGAGGCTAAATAAATGATATTCTATGAACTGAGATATTACTCAAAATCTCAAGAATTGAGTTTGAATCAACCACTTAGCGCTGCTACTTTATATCATGCACTGCTGCAAGCGCATAGATTTGATGTCTCAGATGCTAGTGATAAATTCGGAACAAGTCTTTGGGTTTGTGCCAGAACTCCATCATCGAATTTCCTATCTGTCGGCGAGCTTGGCATTAGAAATAGCCAAGGAACGATCCCGCCTCTGCCGCTATCTGGGCTATGGCGCAGTCAAATCAGTACTTTGTTGCAGAACTTGGACCCACAATTAGATGGGGCTTTTTTGCGAGAATTGCATCGACAGGTGCTGGCTCAAGTGATGGGGGTGCTTACATTCACAAAAGCATTGGACTCTCAGCAAGCATCCGCTTTGTTGGCAGTGCATAACAAGCTTGACCAACTACTATCCGTACACAAGGCCGTTTCTCTTATGGGGCCAATTGAGTTCAGTCACGAAATTGAATCTCTTCTCCAGAGGATCCGCAATATTTGCCCTAATGTCCCTGAAAAATTCGAATTTAACGTGGCCGACTCAAATGATTTTTTAGCCTGAAGTCGCGTCACTTAGCTGACGTTGCCGAGTCGGAATCGTGAGCTCTCCAGAGTTGGAGTCGCGGTTCTTCCATCTCTATTTTCGTATCAATAGATGCATAACTTCACGTTATGCTGTCACTGGAGAAGATTTTGCCCGCATCCAACTGCATCAATCTTGACGATTCATTGCTTGATACACCTATCTATCGAATCATGCCGATACATAGAGTGCTTCAATCCCTAGAAGAAAGGCAGTTGATTCTTGTTAAGCCCAAGAAATGGGATGATCCCTTCGAGAATGCGCTACTCGCCTCTGCATTTGAGACGGCCGATGGTGAAACTCTAACATTCTCTGCGAAAGACTCAGTCTACGGCCAATGCTGGACGTTGCACCGAGAAACTGATGCCATGTGGCGCATCTATTCTGCCAACAAAGATGGTGTCCGGATTGCGTCAACACCTCGTAAACTTCTTACAGCACTCAAGAAAAGCAGTAAGCGTCCCCCCAAAATAAGTTGCTTCATTGGTCGAGTAAGCTATTTGTCAAAGCCTGATCTTCTGAAGAAATTTGGCGACATCAACCTACTTAGCACGGATGGTTCTGGCATTGCTGAGTCGCTTCTCTACAAGAGAAAAGAATTTACCCACGAACGGGAAATTCGGCTCATTTATAGCGGCGAGGATGGGAAATGCCATAGTGACATTTATCCATTCTCCGTAGAGCCAAATGAAGTATTTGATAGGCTGACGTTTGACCCTCGAATGGATGCTGAACTGAAGAATGCATACCGTTTGGCCTTTGAAGAGAAAGGCTACCAGGGAAGAGTAACGACATCCACTCTGTACAAACCACCGAGTGGCCTAGTTTTTAAGCTATGACGGCTAACCTTTCAGTCAACCGACCTCCCAAAGCATAGCTTTTTGGTGCCCTCCGCTGCTGTGCAGCTACAGCAGCGGGTTACTTCCAACGTTCTTGAGCGTCTGCTTTCTTAACGCCAACTACTTTCGCTTTGAGTCGAAAGTGTCCGTTTCCCAAGTTAGAAAGCCCCCTTCGGCTGCGGGACAAGGGAAATGGCCGGAATGTGGTCCTGAACGGATGCTCAAGGCAGATGGAGTGGAAGTTTGTTTACTTCTGGCTATAGCCAAATGCATGCAAGCCATTACCGAATGGCTTAGTGTCTACCTTGGTTAGATAGCTAGCCCTATAGAAGAAATTTACCCAAGTTCTGGGATCATTCCGCAGCAGACAGTAGCTAGATTGAGAAGGGATTTCAATCAAGCCAGCTACTTGGTCAACACTTACCCCCAATGCGCTAACCAATGCCCCCTCCAGTCTATTGAAGATATTTTCTCGGCCTTGCTCATACGTACCGACCGTGCAATAGGCATCATTGTTTAGTAGGAATGCTAGGTGGTAATGTGGCTTACCATCACGGCCTACTTCACGTGCCCAGACATAGCGGACTACACAGTCATGGCTTCTACTATGGTTAGCGGCAGACACTTTACGTGCATGCTTAATTTTTGCTATAAACGAAGCAAGAAAACGTTTGATCACTTCATTGCTGTTGTAGATTTCATAGCTCATCAGTTCATCTGAAAACCTGATGTCAACCCTGAATGCAAAGACCCTGCTGTATTTACCAAGTGCCGCATGCATCACCTGATGCAATCCTGCCAGGTATTCTGTAATGAGCGGACCTTTGTCCGTCATGACAGGCAGTTTGTTGTAGTGGGATTGATAGAAAAGGGTCTGGTTAGTGTTGGCTGCATTACGGATCATTTCAATCTCCGAGCGTAAGTCTCACAGACTTATTACACTGAATATTTTTTTACTTAACACTTCACTCATTAATGTCAGGTATCTCTTTCCACAGCAGAACTAATGCTCTGCAAGTTAGATACTGGTATATAACAACATCTATATTACCAATACCGAAATATCACACAGCTTTAATTTGACAAAAGTGATAGACATCCATGCAAAACACTCAGAAATACAATTGAAATTGTAAAAAATCTACTCTGATTATTTATCATGAGTACTAACTGTTATTAAACAAAAGCATGCAAGACGATACTGAGTTAGATATCATCGAAACCGGGCAAGAAGTGAAGTGTTTGCCTATAGCTGAGCCCAGCAACCAACGAGGCAGCTGGGCAATAAGTGAGTTGCGCTACCTGCGCCATTGCGGCTAGGCCGCGAGTGGCGCAAGAGCGCAGTTCATCTCAGCTAGGAAAACGTGCTCTTGATACGACGAGAACGATGAGTGTGAATGGCCATTTCCAAGGCGGCCTGATCGAAGAAGTTACCCGGTGCCATATCAATGCCACCAAGCTTTCCCACCACAATTTGGGTGATAAAGCCTCGTTGCTGGAGCACTCCATAGGCACGCTCCAGTCTTACCGTATCGCGCAATTCATTCAGCACATTCTTACGGATATCACCCTTCATCAGATATCGATTCCCACGCCGCTGTGCCCATTGATGCAACCAGGGATACAATAAATCAGCATCACGCTGCTCCTGGGGAATGGGCGGGGGAGAAGAAAAAATCCGAATAAATTCGTTGACGTACCAGGCCAACAAGGCGTGTGCCCGCTCCAAGGTATCCAGGCTAATGGTAGTCGTCCCCGACTCAAAGAATTCCATTACTGCAGCTATTCTAGCCAAATGGCGCGTAGCCTTAGCTGCGTAATCTTTAACAGACTGAAGGCTTCCGCCCGGCTGCAAATCACGTTCGATACCTGCGCGGTAGGAATGATAACGCTCAGCTGCTTCTGGACTAAAAGTAATCACTTTCTTTTCAAGCAACGGTTCACCATGCTCATCGACGCTAGCATCCAGGCACTCCTTCACCCTTTGATAAAACCCCTCCATCTCCCGCGGATTAACATCAACAGGACGGACATCACGCCAACCCTGATTATTATCAGGCATGCACCACAAAAAGCGGGCAAGGCTCCCCAGTTCACGAGCATCCTCACCACGTCGCTCCATATACCTTTGGAAGGGAACAGGCTGGATTGCCAAGATCAGCATAACTCGAGGATCCTCCACAAAAATGGGCTTGTCCCACGATGCACGTTTAATAGACATCGATTGCAGCTCCCATCGTTGGTTGAGCATCGCCATTGCCAATCCCATCGGGCCATTCAAGCAGCTTGCGGCCTCATCATTGATCAAGCTGGAATTAGGCCAGTCTCCCAATCCTTGGGAAAATGCTTCCGGGGTAGCATCTTTGTAGGTAAGAGTGAATTTACGAGGCGGCTTCGGCTCATTAGCCATATGGTCAGCCAATTTCTCCCTGCTGGCACCCATATCTTTTACATGTCTGGCCGCTCTACGGATGGCCTGCTCGTACTCTTTCAATTCGAGCTTCCATGCCCGATGAGCCACTTTGTAGATATCCCACGACTCTTGATAGCAACGAGACATTTCCATCTCAAACTCAGTGTTAGCTTGCCGCAACATATCCAATGTCGGCGTTTTCCCCATGCCAGTTTCAGCATTGAGCCAAACCCAATTGGATACAGGGCAGAGCGGTCCATTCGGAATTTGGACGCTGACTAGTCCTTGTACTGCCTCCGACATGACACCAATAGCGAGGGTTGCTACCATAGAAAGCGGAGATTGAATCTTTCGCTGCGTGGCAAACACTGCACGGTAGCATTTTTCATACAACGCATTAACAGGAAAAGGCGCTTGAGGGAGAAGTACTTTCGGGCGAAGTTTCATGCAACATCCCCTTTTACCAAACGTGCTACCAACTCCATAGGCCAGCGCAGCTTCCCATTGGGAAGCTTTACAGGCCGGATCCCCATCACAGCACCTTTAAGAGCATAAGTTTTTCTAATGCTTTGAGCCTTTTGTCCTACGACTCTTGCAAAGTCATTAGTATCCATCGTGCTATGTACCAAACCTTCTACCGTTTGCATCTCTTTTAACCTTCCATTGACGATCAGATGAGCACCTGGCACCTCTTATGGCAAGATGACTGCATATGACCTAGTTCACGAAAATCCATCACTAGCCACCTGAGGTGGAACAACGCAGCAGCTCAGGGGTTGATATGGCTACGAGTGGCATGGCAGAGCATGGCGTTCTGATAAAAATTTAGCGCTACGCCCATGGTTTTTGCGTGATGGTATTGACAAAATAGAAAAAAGGAAGTTGAGATGATGCCGTCTGAAAGGGAATTATTAATTCACAATCGTGATCGTGTGTTGATGAGCCGGCTGGTGGAACTTGAGCTATACAAGCGGCAACTTCATTTCATGAAACCAGATTTTTTGAATAACTTACAGGATTGTCGTTTAGCACTTAAAACGATTCTTCTCGGAATAAAACATGATTATTGGCTGGACGAAAATGAAGATTTGATTGATGCGGCCATGGATTGTTTACAATTCGGCAAAGAGCATGCCTTAACCATGCTGGGAGAATTTACAGAGAATAATAGCCGTGGCAGCTATGAAAAATTGGTTGTCAATATCCACAACGAATTTGAAATTAAATATAAAGAT
>Ga0318572_10000992_pt1 | contig 11073 bp, 10 predicted proteins | sample GRESIP089b5f20_FD_202528 | JGI IMG/M metagenome (GOLD analysis project Ga0318572, IMG submission 202528) | Tropical soil microbial communities from Luquillo Experimental Forest, Puerto Rico - GRE.SIPMG.089b5f20 | ecosystem: Environmental > Terrestrial > Soil > Tropical forest > Bulk soil...
TGCTGCCCGGAACCACGCTGGCCCAGGCCTGGATAGCGGCCGAACGGCTGCGGACCAGTTTCCAGGCCGAGGCCATGGGACTGGCCCCCGAAGCCGCCGAGCTCGGTTTCACCGTCAGCATCGGCGTCGCCGAATGGCGGCTGGGCGAAGAGATAGAAGAACTGCTGCGCCGGGCCGACCATGCCCTCTACCGCGCCAAGGAACGCGGCCGCAATCGCTGCGAAACTGCGGTGACCGACGGAATGCTGTCAGCTCGTCCGCAGGGCCTGCAGTTCGGCGATGGTCACCCGCAACCGGCCCGCCAGACCTAGCCCCACCGCTTCAAGGATCACCCGGGCCAGCTGCGGATGGGCTCCGGCCAGTTCGTCGAAGCGCCGCCGGGGCAGCACATAGACATCGGTGTCCTCGACCGCATGGCCATCGGTGGCATGGCCGCGATTGGCGATGAAGCCCATGCCGCCGACGATCTCGCCGGGGCCGCAGGTGGCCAGGTGATAGCTTTCCTTCTTGCCCACCGGCACCTCGACTTTGATGGTGCCGCGTCGCACCAGGAACAGAGCTTCGTCATCCTCGCCGGCTTTGAACACCTTCTTGTCGGCTTTGACCGACAGGATATCCACCACCGCCTCCAGCGCCGCCATGGACTCTTCGTCCAATCCGTCGAAGACCTTCATGTCGCGAAGGCCCAGCAGCGGCGGCTCGGCGCCATCCAGCCCCTCCTCTCCGGGAACCGGCAGGCCCAGTTTGCGGGATTCCACCCATTCCAGCGCCTCGTCCAGATGACGGAAGGCGACCGCCTTGGCGGTGGGACGAACCACCCCGGTTTCCTTCAGGAAACGCTTCATCTTCAGACCGGACGGCAGGCCTTTGGGAATGTCGCAGAACACCAGATAGCCGTCATGCAGTTCCAGCCGATCCTTGATCTGCTCCAGCACATGGGTGGCGGTGATGTCCAGCGACTGCACCCGGCGCATGGACAGGATGATATAGGTCTTGTCGCGGCTGTCGGGCTCCAGCGCCTGGAACAGCTGATTGGCGGTGCCGAAAAACAGGCTGCCCTGCAATTCGAAGATGGCGGTGTCGCCGCCTTCGCGGGTCAGCTTGTCCATATCGTGGCGAGACCGGGCGCGTTTCGAGAACATCTCGGTGCCGTCCATGCGATGACGCACTACCGAGCTACGGGTCTGTTCGCGGATGAACAGCAGAATCGCCAGCGCCACGCCCACCCCCGACGCGGCGATCAGATTGCCGAACAGCGCCACCAGGATCACCGCCAAGATCACCAGGAAGTCGAAGCGCGTAGAGGGCGTGAAGAAGAAGGCCAGGCTGTGCCAGTCGATCATCTTGACGCCGACCACGATCAGGATGGCCGCCAGGGCCGAGACCGGCACCCAGGCCACCAGCGGCGAAAGCGCCAGATAAACCGCCAGCGAGAACGCCCCCGCCGCCAGCGACGAGGCGCGGCTCTGAGCCCCCGACGAGACATTCACCAGCGACGGCCCCATGGTGCCCGAACCCGGCACGCCGCCCAGCACCGCCGAGGCGATATTGGCCATGCCCTGCCCCACCAGTTCTCGGTTCGGGTTATGCTGGCTGCCGGTCAGGGCATCCAGCACCAGACAGGTTTTCAGAGTGTCGATGGACAGCAGCACCGCCAGGGTCAGGGCCGGAGCCGCCACCTTCAGAGCCATGCCGAAGCCAAACCCGCCGATAGCCGCCCAGTGCGCCTCCACCGAATCCAGCATCCCGCCCTCGCCAGGGGCCAGGGCGCCGATCAGCAAGGGATTGCCCTCGGTCGACAGCAGCGACCCGTCCAGCAAACCTTGCAGCAGATAGCAGCCGATGCCGGCGCCCAAAGCCAGAATGGCCGAGGGAATGCGCTTGGTCAGGCGCGGGGTCAGCACCATGCCGACAATCACCACCAGACCAACTAGCAAAGCATGGCGGTTCCACAAGCCGGGATGGATCAGCGCCTCGGTCCAGCTGGTGCCGGATGGCGCGCCAAGGAATTTCGGAATCTGCCCGCCGATGATGATCAGCCCGACGCCGCAGAGATAGCCGCTGACCACCGGATATGGGATATATTTGATCAGCTTGCCGATGCGCACCGCCCCCAGGGTGATCTGGGTCAGCCCGGCCATCAGCCCGATCAGCCCCAGCAGCAATACCACCATGGCGGCGGGAATATGCTGCTGGGTGAATTCGATGGCCAGAGCCGACAGCACCGCCGCCGCCGGAGCGCAAGGGGCCGAGATCAGCCGGCTGGAACCGCCGGGCAGCGGAGCCACCAGACCGAAGGCGATGGCGCCGACGATGCCGGCGATGGCGCCCTGGGCGGCCATGTCGCCTCCCAGCGGCGAGAAGATGGTGACGCCGAACGCGATGGCGGATGGAAAGGCCACCAGCATGGCGGCAAGTCCGCTCATGGCGTCGGCGGCGATGGTCCGTTTGGGAGCGGCGCTCTGGTCGGACATGGCGCGTCTTCCTCCGGGAGCCGTTATGCCGGCTCCTCTTTGCCGTCCGGCCCCACTCCGGACAGGTCTATTCAGAGCCGAATGTCATAGGACTGCAACAAATTTATGGATAATGGGAGTGGCCGTCACGCGGCGGCTACGTTGCACTCACTGACGCTGACCCGGTTCCGCCCGCCGGTCTTGGCGGCATAAAGGGCCTCGTCGGCACGACGCAACAGGTCCGACGGGGCCTCATCCTGACACAGGGTTGCGCTGCCGAACGAAGCGGTGATCATGCCGTTATGGCCGGGCCAGGGGGAAAACCGCAGGCTCTCGACGATTCGCCGGAGCGATTCCGCCACATAGGCCACGCCGTCCCGGTCCGTGCCGGGAAGCAGAACAGCAAATTCCTCGCCGCCCAGCCGTCCGGCGATATCGGTGGCCCGAATATGCTGCTTCACGGCAGTGGCGACGGTCTTCAGAACCAGATCGCCCATGGGATGGCCGCCGGTATCATTGACCCGCTTGAAATGATCCACATCGATCATGATCAGCGACACGGCGGTGCTATCTCGCTGGCTTCGCATCAGTTCCGCTTCCAGGCAGAGATCGAATTTCCGGCGATTGAACAGGCCTGTCAGCGGATCTTGGGTGGCATTCAGGGTCAGGGTCCGCTCATGCATCCGTCGCGCATGGTCGATGCGCTCGTGGATGACGCTGCTGATGGTGACCAGCAGGATGATGAACCAGCCGATGGTGACGACGAAGACCCCGAACAGGTCGGTTTCGCCGCTGTCATGGATAGCCTTGACGACCAGGAAGCCGCTGAGAAAGGGAAACAGATAGCCCAGCACTATCTGAATCCGGGCGACGCGGCCGGCGATATGGGGGCTGAGGATCGCCTTCAGCAAAGCCCGATTGGCCGACAGGCTGGCCGCCGCCAATCCCAATGGCAGCCCGAAGACGATGGTCATCATCGACATCTGGCCGTAAAAGCGCGGCAGGCTGTAGGCATATCCGGTGATGGACACCATCGGGAAGGCCAACGAGATGAAGGCGGCAATCTGCGACATCCGCATCCAGCGACGACAATAGAACAGCACCGCCAAGGCGATCAGCATGAACATCATGGCCGTGTTGAGGCCCATGCCGTTGCTCAGTCCCATTTCCCGGTCATGGGTCACCACCGCTTGGAACGGCGTCAGATAACCGAACGCCAAAGACGCGGTTTCGCCAGGCAGCAGGCGCAGGCCGCAGATGAGCAAAGCCGCGACGGCCGCCCAGGCTCCGCGTTGGCGATGCCGCGACCGCCAGCTTTCGACGATGGCGAACACCAGGAACAACGCGGTCGCGACGGTCAGCGGGTGAGAGGCCGGCCCTCCGGCGATGGGTCTATAAAGCTGCGGCAGCGAAAAGGCGTAACCGCAGGCCCCCAAGGCCGCCAAGACACCGACTGTCATGGCGACCGGCTTGGTGGTGACCATGACCATCCGGGTCATGGTCGTCGCTGATCTGGTCAAACTGCCTCTCCAACATGCTGTAAGGAAACGCGCTGCGAAGCGGCAGAACGCCCATAAAGTCCACATTGAGAGTAATGGATAACCTATGACAGCCGTAATAAGCAAGCATATGGCCGCCGGCATCAGATATTTATCTGACCCCGATCAAACTCATATGCTCTATTCAATATGACCCATCGGCATATGAACAACTTTATGGAGAGTTGATTCTGTGCCGGAAAAAGCAAAAGGCCCGGCGCCATTTTCGGCCGCCGGGCCTTTCGTATGGATTGGTGGAGCCGATGAGGATCGAACTCACGACCTACGCATTGCGAACGCGTCGCTCTCCCAGCTGAGCTACGGCCCCACACAGGGGGCGGATAATGGGAGAAACCCGGCCATCATGTCAAGCGCAGGATGGAGACATCGCTTCTCTTGCGCCGATCCGGCCCAGAAGTTAGGCTGACGCCCGATTTATCACCTGACCGGGAAAGCCCCTATGTCCGAGCTGCTGTCGCCGCTCATCACCGTTCTCATCGCGGCCATCGATCTTTATCGCTATCTGGTTCTGGGCTCCATCGTCATGAGCTGGCTGATCCAGTTCAATGTCATCAACACCCATAACCGCGCCGTCTATCTGATCATGGATGCGCTTTATAAGGTGACTGAACCGGTATTACGTCCCTTGCGCCGCATCATGCCGAATACCGGCGCGCTGGATCTGTCGCCGGTGCTGCTGTTCTTCATTCTGTGGCTGGTCCAGATGTATCTGTTCCAACTGAGCGCGCATCTGGCCGTTTCGAGCCTCTTCTGAGCCAGCCGGTGGCCGCCTCGCCGATCACGCCAGCCAAGGACGGCGTCCGTCTGGCTTTGCGCCTGACGCCCAAGGCTTCGCGGGATCAGATCGGCGAGATCGCCCCCGAAGCCGACGGCGGCGCCGTGCTGAAGGTGTCGGTGACCACCGTGCCGGAAGACGGCAAGGCCAACGCCGCTCTGATAGCGCTGTTGGCGAAGAAGTGGAAGCTGGCGAAAAGCAGCATCGAGATCATCCAAGGCGCCACCGACCGGCGCAAGACCCTGTTCATCGAAGGCGAGCCCGACGAGCTGGCGCGCCGCATTCTGGAAAGCGTGAGGAAGCCATGACCCAAACCGCCAAAATCATCGACGGCAAGGCCACCGCCGCCGCTCTGCGCGAAGCCGTCGGCGTCCGTGTCGCCGCTCTGAAGGCCGAGCATGGCATCACCCCCGGTCTGGCGGTGGTGCTGGTGGGCGAAGACCCGGCCAGCCAGGTCTATGTCCGCAATAAGAACGAGCAGACCAAGGCCGCCGGCATGAACTCGTTCGAGCATAAGCTCTCCGCCGACACCTCCGAGGCCGATCTGCTGGCGCTGGTGGCCAAGCTGAACGCCGATAAGGCGGTCAACGGCATTCTGGTGCAGCTGCCGCTGCCCAAGCATATCGACAGCCAGAAGGTGCTGGACAGCATCGACCCGGCCAAGGATGTGGACGGCTTCCATCCCGTCAATGTCGGCCTGCTCTCAATCGGCGGCCCGGCGCTGGTGCCTTGCACACCCAAGGGCTGCATCATTCTGCTGAAGCGCGAGCTTGGCGATCTGGCCGGCAAGAAGGCCGTGGTGGTGGGTCGCTCCAACATCGTCGGCAAGCCGATGGCGCAGCTGCTGCTGAAGGAATCCTGCACCGTCGTGGTGGCCCATTCCAAGACCAAGGATCTGGCCGGCGAATGCCGTCAGGCCGACATCCTGGTCGCCGCCGTCGGTGTCCCCGAGATGATCAAGGGCGACTGGATCAAGCCGGGCGCCACCGTCATCGATGTCGGCATCAACCGCGTTCCCGGCTCCGAGCCCGGCAAGACCAAGCTGGTCGGCGACGTCGCCACCGCCGAGGCCGCCAAGCTGGCCGGCGCCATCACCCCGGTTCCCGGCGGCGTCGGTCCCATGACCATCGCCGTGCTGTTGCGCAATGCCCTGGAGGCCTGCTGCCGCCAGAACGGCCTGCCCTTCGAGGAAGTGCTGTAAGCCATCTTGTTTATCGTCATCGCCGGGCTTAACCCGGCGATCCACGAAAGAACAGGGCGTGGATGCCCGGATCAAGTCCGGGCATGACGGCAAGTGGAGAGAAACAAAAAACGGCCCCGAGAGATCGGGGCCGTTTTCTTATATGAAATCGCTATCAGCTGATAGGAATCCCGTATCAGGCGATTTTCGCCCCCAGTCCGTTCATCAGCGCGGCGAAACCGGGGAAGCTGGTCTCCATGGCGGTGCCGTCATCCACCGTCACCGGCTCGGCCGAGGCCATGCCCATCACCAGGAACGACATGGCGATGCGGTGATCCAGATTGACGGCGATGGTCGCGCCGCCCTTGGGCGACTTGCCAGTGCCATGAACGATCAGATCGTCGCCCTCGACCTCCAACTTGACGCCACAGGCCTCCAGCCCCCGCGCAACGGCGGCCAGACGATCGCTTTCCTTAACCCGCAGCTCGGCCAGACCGCGCATGCGGGTGGTGCCGCTGGCGAAAGCCGCCGCCACCGCCAGCACCGGATATTCGTCGATCATCGACGGAGCCCGCTCCGGCGGCACATCCACGCCCTTCAGCGCCGAGAACCGCACTTCCAGATCGGCCACCGGCTCGCCGGCATCGTCGCGGGCGTTCAGCAAGCGGATATCGGCCCCCATCTCCTGTAAGGTCAGGAACAGGCCACAGCGCAAGGGATTGGTGCAGACGCCGGTCACGGTGATCACCGAATCCGGCACCAACAGCGCCGCCACCACCGGGAAGGCGGCGGAAGAGGGATCGGCAGGGACCTTGACGGCACGGCCCTTCAGCTCCGGCTGGCCCTTCAGGGAAATCGCCTTGGAGCCGTCGGCCAGGGTCTCGACCGTAAGGTCAGCGCCGAAGCCCTTCAGCATCAGCTCGGTATGATCGCGGGTGGCTTCCTTCTCGATCACCGTGGTGACGCCGGGGGTGTTCAGGCCCGCCAGCAGCACGGCGGACTTCACCTGGGCCGAAGGAACCGGCAGCTCGTAGGTAATCGGCAGCGGCGTGCCGGTGCCGATCACGGCCATCGGCAGGCGACCGCCGGAGCGTCCGACGAAACCGGCGCCCATGCGGCTCAACGGTTCCGAGACGCGTTTCATCGGGCGCGACCGCAAGGAGGCGTCGCCGGTGAAGACGGTGGTGAAGGGATGGCTGGCCACCAGACCCATCAGCAGACGCACGCCGGTGCCGGCATTGCCCATGTCCAGCACGTCCTCGGGCTCGGCCAGACCGCCGACACCGCGGCCGTAAAGCTCCCAGGTGCCGTCGGGCAGACGGGTGACTTCGGCGCCCAGCCGGCGCATGGCCTCGGCGGTGCGTAAGACGTCCTCGCCCTCCAGCAAGCCCTCGACGGTGCTGCGGCCCAGAGCCAGGGCACCGAACATCAGGGCGCGGTGCGACACCGACTTGTCGCCGGGAATCCGCACGCTGCCAGACAGCCCACGAACGGAGGAGGAGGATAAAGCCTTGGTTTGCATCCGATCATTGTCCCGTTGAATCTTCGACGGAAAGAGGGCTCCATAGCACAGGAGGCGGGGTCCGGCATAGCGGCCATCGCCTCGCTGGACGCAGTTGCACAATATTTTTCGTTTTGACACGGCCAGCCACTCATGGCAAATGGCCCTCAGAACCAAGATTATCGAGCCGACCAAACAAGGAGGAAGTCCGTTGGCGAAACCTGAATGGGGTGTGAAACGCACCTGCCAGAGCTGTGGCGCCCGCTTCTACGATATGCAGCGCTCGCCGATCATTTGCCCGAAGTGCGACGCCAATGTCGAACCCGAGGTGATCTTCAAGCCGCGCCGTCAGTCCGCTGCCGCCGCTGCCGCTGCTGCCGCCGAAGCCAAGGCCGCCCAGCCTTCCGTCGTCGAGAACGAGGAAGTCGAAAGCGCCGAGGATGAGGAAGCCGATATCGACGCCATTGATGGCGGCGATGACGACGAAAGCGGCCTGATCGAAGACGCGTCCGACCTGGGCGAGGATGATGACGACATGGCCGAGGTCATGGAGCATCTGGACGAGGGCATGGAGGACGAGGCCTAAGGGCCGGGAAACCCGGACTTTTTAGTGGGTCTCGGGAGGTTGAAAAAAAACTGTCAGGCAGGGTTAATTTTTTGCTTGCCAGGGACCTCCGAAATCCATATGTTCCGGCTCCACCGCAGCGCTGCTGCGACCCAGAATTCAAGGGGCCATAGCTCAGCTGGGAGAGCGCTACAATGGCATTGTAGAGGTCAGGAGTTCGATCCTCCTTGGCTCCACCAAATAAAGTCAAAGGCTTAGCTGTTCATTCAGCTAAGCCTTTGCTTTTTTCCGCTCTGCACTGCAAAGCGGCGTCTCGCGAAATCTAAGCGGATTAACGGCTTATTTTGACAGCGGGCGCAGTTCGTTTACACATCTTTTAACACACGTTTTTGATGGTACTGACGGCAGCGCAGACGGCTGCGTGTTCGCATTTCGTTCTTGACTCGCGCTCTGAAAAAATTTGACACTGGGCAGAAGCGCAAACCCGCCCTCCACCCGGAGGCGCGGGTTTTTTCTTTTCCCGCACCCCATAAGCCCCGTGCCTGCCCAGGCCGGGGCTTTTTGCATGGAGACATCCAATGTCATTACACGAGCATCTGGAAAAGGCCTGGCTCGCCGAAGGCCGGTTCCGCACCACCCACCGCACCCTGACCTTCACCGACCAAGGACTGGAACTCGGCAACGGCACCCTGCTGGTCAAATATATTCAAGACGACTGGGACCGCCGCAGCCTCGACATCGACGGGCAAGAGGAACGCATCCTCGCCTTGCTGTCGGTGGCCTGGGATCACCCTATGCCCGACGGCATCCTTCAGCACTTCCACAGCGCCAGCCGCGCCCTTGCCAAGGGCGAGAGATACCCCTGGCCTGCATCCACCTCGCTCATACCGGCTTGCAGCCGCTGGATCACGATTCTGATAGCTTCCGCCTGCTGTTTATGGCTGACGGCTTTCTCGACGCCGGTATCTCGGGCAACGAGTTACGAAAAGCGTGGGGACTGGGACGCAGCAACGTCAGGAAGTTCAATCCAAACCGCTACCCGGCTGGAGATCGTCGCGGCGGTCAGTTCTCACCGAACGACGGCGGGGGTGGCGGAACCTCTCTATCCCCGCATCAAGGCCTCTTACATCAAGTCAGTGACGTAACACCCGGTACACCGCGTAAGCCTGGGGACATTTCTGCCGAGACTGGACAGAAGATTGTCGATGAGGCCAAGGGTTGGGAGGGGACGAAATATGCCCCAAATCCTGATGAATATCCGCATGACCCATTAAACATATTCCATGGACCTTACGCTCAGAAAGGTGTTGCCGCAGATTGCTCTGGCTCTGTCCATGCAATCATGGAATCTCAGGGCATTGACTACCCGTATACTCGGTCAGACGATTTCGCAGACGCTGCGAATCATGGAAAAATTCCTTTCCGCAAATTAGATGCGAATGAGGAGCCGCAGCCAGGAGACGTTGTACTCTACGACGGGCATATGGCAATCTATGCGGGAAATGGAAAAGTCTGGTCAGCCCATCGCACAGGAAAACCTTACAAGCAATTCAATGTGGGAACCTTTGGGGACTACACCGTCTACCGCCCTGTAAAACGTCAAACCGCATAGGACGATAAAATGTGTCGCCAGAATGTCGCCTTCATATTCGCGCTCATCTTAGCTGCTTCGTTCCACCCATCCGTTGTTCTTGCTGCGGATAGTGGGCCAGAGGATTTGGTGCAGCAGGTCATTGCGGGCGAGTTTAAAGGAGACATTCTGGCGCGACGCGGCAAAGTCTTCTTTCCTGATGGAAAACAAAAAATCGGTGATTGCGACTGCTCTGTACCCCGAGAGGAGTGGCAGCTTGAAGAGGATGTCGTAATTGTCGATTCCTGGAAGCTGTTAGGCGTTCGTCAAAAGACCACAAATACGGTGATCGTCGATGTCGGCTTTCATTTGATAGCCTGGGGGAAAGAGGTGAACTTTTATCCGGATGGGCATAGCCCGGCCCCCTTTCAGGTCATTTCCGTACCGCAGAAACCAATCGACGAGACGGTTTCCTACAAGCTGAAAAACACCAAAGACGGTTGGCGGCTCGTCGATCCGCCCCGCCCCAGGGTGACTATTCAGCCCGTGCGAGATAGAGCCATTGAGCAGAGGGATATCGAAGCCGACTTGCTGCAGAAGGCTAAGGCCGAGAACGATCTTAAAAATATCTCGTTTCGAGACATAGAACTGCATTACCTAAATGCTGAGCTGCTTTCCTTAGATTATCTTGAGAAATCCCTTAAAAATTAACGATGCTCCCCATTGTCTTTAAATTGACATGCCAAAGCGCAGGTCTATACGCTTTAAGCGTGAAACATTTAAAGAACAACAACAATGGGGCGGCCTTACTCTTCCAATCCAACATACATAAACATCACCAAGGTCACGGACGAGGCTTGGATCGCACAGCGGGCGACGAAAAGCAGGACGACTTGGTACTTGCTGAAGCTTGGCGACAAGCGGCCTCGTTGCAGCCTCGGCACCGATGACAAGCGGCACGCCGCACTCCTAACGATGAAGGCCTATCAGGCTTGGCTGGAAGACCCGAACAGCGATTGGCGCTCGGCCTGCGGCAATGTCGCGCATCACATCGGCTTCCAGCAGGTAACCGAGGATTTGGCGATGCTTCACCTCGGTTAAATCAAACAGATCACAGGCCCCGTATTCAGGAGACCAGCGTAAGGCCGCCATCGACGGCGATGGTCTGCCCGGTGACAAAACTGTTTTGCATCAAAAAGAGATAGGCCGAAGCAACTTCTTCGATCTTGGCGGTACGGCCCAGCGGGATCAGACCGGAGAAATGCTTGTCAGTGGCCTCGATCTGCTCTGTGGGCATGAAGTCCCATAGCGGCGTGCGGGTCCAGGTGGGCGCGACGGCATTGGCGCGGCACTGCCGGGGCGCCAGTTCGACCGCGAGCCCCTGGACCAGCGTGCGAATGGACTCATTGCCGATGATCGCCCCAGAGGCGGTATGAGGCCTTCCGCCCGAACCGGCGGTAAAGACCATGC
>Ga0318572_10000996_pt1 | contig 11061 bp, 11 predicted proteins | sample GRESIP089b5f20_FD_202528 | JGI IMG/M metagenome (GOLD analysis project Ga0318572, IMG submission 202528) | Tropical soil microbial communities from Luquillo Experimental Forest, Puerto Rico - GRE.SIPMG.089b5f20 | ecosystem: Environmental > Terrestrial > Soil > Tropical forest > Bulk soil...
CACATAGACCGTTGCCGCCAGGCCCATGGCCAGGGACAGGCTGCCGATGACCAGGGCCAGTCGAACCCGGAAGCTGCTGAACCAAGCGCCCATATTGCCCCATCATTTTGTGGATGAGGCAGCTTACTAAAATGCTCGGAGAATCACCAGGCGATGCAGAGGGTTACTGCCGAACATGGCCTCTTGGAACGAGCAAAAGCACCATGTTCGAACGGGCGTCAGCAAGACGCCCGGGGCGCAAATTGATCAGACTGTGGACTTCATAAGTAATTGAGAAAAATCATATCTTTTCTCTTTAACTTAATGCTACTCAAAGATAATTTCTTCGTAAGAAAACGATAATTAGTCTGGACAAGTACAAGTTGTTGATAAGCGTTTTAAACGCAACCAAGGTACCGTGCCTACCCCACATCAATGCCGTTTAGGCCCTCACAGAGCAACGCCGACCACTCAAACCAGCAGCAACCATTCTCTGACTGGTTATCGATAACTGCCATGCTGCCTTTCTCCACTGCCTCGCCATACTTCAGCATCCCGGGAGTTTTCCTGAAAGCTTAACCTCTAGGGCAGGAGTACCTTTAAGAGGTACTTTATTTGGCAGTCATCTCTTGTTTTGGTCCGCTTGCTAATGGTAAGCTGAGAAAATGGCTATGTACTAGCTAGGCGCCCTAGCCTAAGTTTTGAGCGGCTTGAACGGGGTATTACTATCAGCTTTCTTATCCAACGTTTCGTGGTGATTTCACGACGGATGCTAAACGCTCAACGTCCGCCGAGGAGAAATACGCCATGACCAAATTTGTACGTTGGAGTGGGATCGCGCATTCGATCCTAGCCAAATCTCATCACAACATTAAGCTCGGGCAAGCCCGAGAAATACTCTCCGCATATTTAGGTCACCGAACGTATGCTTCGCTGCGTAGCCATGACTTGGCTGTACTGCAGAATCAAGCTAAGTACGTTCTGGTTGACCCACAGATGGCATTGGATCGTGCTGCTAGCTTGGGTTTCCCCTTGTCAATCGATGACTGGCACACTGTGCAAATGGCGCTAAAACCAAGCGGTGTTAGTGGAGGATCTTGGTTAATAGAAGAGCCAGGCATGAAGTTGGCGGCCACTTTAACCGTGGAGGATTCGTCGGATCCTCGATTGAGAGCGATAGGCAGCCACATAGGTATGGTCGATTACAACCGTCAGATAAGCGCCAGCTGCACCTCGCTCCCTGGGGAGCTTCCCTTAGAGTTGCAGTTTAGTGTGACAGGAGAAATTGGCGTACAGGGTGAGGATGCATGTTGGGCCTTTCCTATCGTTAGTACGGTCATTTTTCCACGATTAGGCAATCGTATTTATGGCGTAGGGAAAGTGCAATCTGTAGAGAATGTTGGGCAACCAAAAGAATATGAACCAGAGGAGCCCTTGTGGGACTTTAGTTACATCAGTGGCTTTGATGACTAATTTCAGCTTGTTTGGCAATCAAAAATAACCACTAGGTCGAGGAGAGCGGCACATTGTTGGCCGTTTTCCTCGCCGTTCAAGTATTGGTAGAGGGGCGCTCTCGATTCAGAATCGATATGAGTTCGATTGTGGCTCGTAAAGGAATAGCAAGATTCATTTGCAATATCTCATCTATTACTTTTGCTGGATATACAAAGCCACACGTCTACGAAAGAATCCCATGTAAATAAATGGGAGGCTGTAGATGAAGAACAAAACCACCGCAGGGCTACTGGCTCTGTTGCTGGGCGGGCTGGGCGCGCATAAGTTTTACCTGGGGAAATGGGTCTGGGGCCTGGTCTACCTGATCTTCTGCTTCACCTTCATCCCGGCTGTTATTTCTTTGATCGAAGCCATCATGTTTTTTTCCATGAAAGAGGCCGAGTTTCAATTGAAGTACGGTGATCCTGGCTACGCCATTACCTCGGATGGCATCGCCACCCCTGAGACTCATGTCCGATGTCCGGACTGCAGAGAACTAGTTCGCAAAGATGCACGCAAGTGCAAACATTGTGGCACTGCCTTAATCCCGCAGACATGATCCTGAGAATCGTGCTGTGTCTATTCCTGCTTTTCCCATTGATCTCAAGTGCTAAACAGCATCGCAGTCATACAGCGATAACTGAGTTCAAGCGTCTGCATCCATGTCCAGCCACGGGAAAAACCAAAGGCCGATGCCCTGGGTACGTTATCGACCACATTGTTCCCTTGGCCTGCGATGGTCAAGACGCGCCCTACAACATGCAATGGCAAACAACAACGGACGCCAAGGCTAATGACAAGTGGGAAAGAAAAGGTTGCTCTCCACGAAAACAATGAAGTGAACACTTTTATACCTTTCTAGACTAACCGCCGATGACGCAAGAAAATCATCCTGTTTGGACCGTGTACGACAAGCTGCGTACTGCACGGCTTAACGTTAAGTACTTAGGGCGTCGACTACATCACATCGAATCGATAAATTTTTGGCTAGAGCTTGTGCTGCTAGCCACCGCACCAACATCGGCGGTCGCAGGTCTATGGTTCTGGCAAAGCGAACCAGGTAGATTGGTCTGGCAGTACATGGGAGTAATTGCTGCTCTTGTGGCAGTGATGAAGCCGCTATTAGGGCTAACCAAAAGAATCAAGGAATATGAAACGGTTCTTTCCGGCTACAGAACTCTGGAATACGATCTCATGGAGATCAAAGTATCAATTGAACAGAAGCGGAAATACGATGCTGCGATGCAATCTGAATTGAAAAAGGCACTTCAAAGAGAAAAGTCGCTCGTAGCAAAGAATCCTGAGGCTCGCGAAAACAGCAAGGTAAAACGTATCTGTGAAGAAGAAGTAAGAACCGAGCTTCCACCACACTGTTTCTTTGTACCCGAGGAGTAATCCAACATGACTGGACAAGATAAACCGAAAAATCCCACGCAAGAGCCGCCGAAACCAAGACAGCCAACGCCTGAACAACCTCGATCACCATCTCCTGTAGCACCTACTAGAGCCCCTAGCCGCGATGGCCAAGTGAAAACGCATGTTGAGCCTGATACACCGTGGCCACGACGCAAATGAGATATAGCCCGACGAATCTATCTTCGTTCTATATCAAAACGGTCGCCTCCCCGGTGAGAAGACGCCTCCCGATTCCACTTACCTAGTGTCACAATAAATATGCCAATACTTGAATTGCATCACTACAAAAATCAAAAAATGCCCTACGTCGCAAAGATCGTCGCCAACGGATCGGGGGGAACGGATCAGTTATTTCTTGACAAAGTCACGGTAAAAAAATCAGGTGATGGTACTTACGGCGATTACAAGTGCATGGTCAATGAAGAAGGTTTTTACAAAATAGGAAATACAAAGCCTGCTGACGGTGGATATCGCCTTTTTTACAAAAGCTCAAACACTAATAAGTTTCCCTTCATCTCCGATCCGGCACAGATTCAAGACATAAAGGACAGAGTTGCCCGTAACGAGTCGATTGCGCAAATTGTGGCCGCACTGGGTTTCAAGTAGCTAAGTGAGCCTTAAGATAAGGCTCTTCATTCCACCGGACGCTGCGCGATAAAGCCAAACACCGCTGGCGAATGGATTTTTTTTAAATATTGCAATAACCGCTCATCCATCTAAAGCAGGGAGATACAAATGGCAGATCCTAGAGCGTTCATCAGCTTCGACTTTGACCACAATGAAATTGAGAAAAATCTTTTGGTAGGACAAGCAAAGAACTCAAGGACACCGTTCTGCATTCAGGATTGGTCGGCTAAGTCGGCGATGCCTCAGTCACAGTGGGAAGCCATAGTTAAAGACAAAATCAATAAATCCAACATGCTGATCGTTCTGGTCGGAAAAACAATAGCGAGCGCAATGGGCGTTGCCAAGGAAATTAAAATGGCGAAAGAGCAAGACGTTCCCATCTTTGGTGTTTACGTTGATGGAACAAACAGCACTAGCAGCTTGCCTGATGGACTTCAGCGCAACAGAACAATTAGTTGGGACTGGGATCAAATTGCTTCCGCTGTCGATCAGGTGATGACGGAAGGTAAGAATAAGAAGTGAGAAAAGCACTCGTCGTCGGCATCGACTACTACACAGATGTTTCGCCACTCTACGGCTGCGTCAATGACTCGCTAGCTGTTAAAGCTATGCTTGATCGGCATAAAGATGGTTCAGTAAATTTCGGAGTTAAGCATCTAAGTGCCTCTAACCCAACCGATCAAATTGGACGTGAACAACTTCGCAAGGCTATCGAAAATCTCTTTGCTGGAGATGGTGAAGTTTCGCTACTGTACTTCGCTGGCCATGGACACATCGAAACAACTGGTGGTTACCTTTGCTCTTCAGATGTGAAGACTGGAAACGATGGAGTTCCACTGGCTGAAGTTATGACCATGGCTAATCACTCAAAGATTCAAAACCGAGTGATCATTCTTGACAGTTGTCACAGTGGGGTCGCGGGAGGATATGCATTGAACCAAAAGGTGGCGGAGATTAGCGATGGAGTGACCATACTTACCGCCTCTACTGCAGAACAATTTTCATCAGAGGAAAATGGTGCAGGTGTCTTTACCAGCTTGCTGGTTGATGCTCTCGACGGCGCTGCTGCAAACCTTGTCGGAGACGTGACTCCTGGCGGGATCTATGCACATGTGGATCAGTCACTTGGACCATGGGCACAAAGACCTGTCTTCAAGACAAACGTCACACGCTTTGTCTCTTTGAGGAAAGTTTATCCATCACTAGAGCTTTCTGAACTTCGTCGGATTTCTGAGTTTTTCCCTACTTCCAACTTTCAGTTCAAACTCGATCCAAGCTATGAGCCCGAAAGACATGAGACTTGGAATAATAATCCGCAAGGCATCCCCGCCCCGAACCCCGATCACAACGCAATCTTTAACATTCTCCAGAAATACAACCGCGTTGGGCTAGTGGTTCCTGAGGACGCCCCGCACATGTGGCATGCGGCAATGGAAAGCAAGACTGTCCGCCTTACCTCACTTGGAGAACATTATCGGCGCTTAGCGGCAAAAGGGCTCATATAGAAAATCCTTTCGCCAGCTATGTATCTTGTTCTCAATCCGTTACGGATCCTCATGGACACCTGAACCTTAACAGTCACAATAAGGTAAGTAGCGCCCGGGGAAAATTGGCTGGATAGATTTATTTCTGGCGCCCAATTTCTGCGCATGAATCCAACAACCATGAAATACATTTATCATGCAATCATGCTTATCAATTATGTCATGAACATCAAATGGCTGTATTCAACAAGCGCATTCTCATATTGTGTAAGACTTACCCTTCCCCGAGCGCCAAATATTCAGAAACATCCTGTGTAGCCGGCTTGGATGAAGATGGTGCGTTAATCCGCCTCTATCCAATTCCATTCCGTCTTATCAGTGATGAACAGCAATTCAAAAAATGGCAATGGGTAACTGCGAAGGTTCAAAAGTCACGCAATGACCACAGAGTGGAAAGTCATCAGCTCTTTGTGGACACATTAAGCTGTGACGGCGAACAGTTGAGTACCGGGAATAATTGGCAAGATAGAAGACACTACTTGGCCAACATACCGATCTTCACTTCTTTCACTGATATAGAAAAAGCACGTCAGGCATCAGGAGTGACTTTGGCACTGCTGCGTCCATCTCGCATCGTCTCACTTGAAATCAAGAAAACTGAGAACCCTGAGTGGACTGATGAAGAACTAGAGAAACTTATTCGACTTCAATCGCAAGGGGATTTGTTCGATCAGCGAGAACGCCGGTATGTCACGAAACTACGAAAACTTCCCTTCGACTTCTACTATCACTTCGAATGCATCACTTGTGATGGTACGGAGTTGGTGCGAAAGAAGATAGTCGACTGGGAAATCGGTGCCCTGTACTGGAAGCTAGTGAAGTCACACAAGGATAGATGGGAAGCACCATTCTGCGACAAACTTGAAAAAAGCTTACCAACTAGAGACTTAATGTTCTTGTTAGGAACAATTCATCGCTTCCCAGACCAATGGCTGATCATCAGTCTTATCTACCCGCCTAAGCAGCAACCATCGCAGGCTGCTCAAGGATTACTGTTTCCCGAGTGATATGGGCGATCTGTGCAGCACCAAACGAGACCGCTGCACGAGCCACTAAGCTTCTATGACAATAATTAAAGTCTGCCTCAAAGCAGACGAGGCATGAAACTGATGATCTTGACAGCTTTGCTAAGCTAACAACAGATTGCTGCTGAGTATTCAGATAGGCTAAGAAGCCTCTAGTGTAAGAGTTCCAATCACCATCTTCCCGATAAGTATTTCTCACACTCTTCGGGCAACCAAGTGCAGCAATGTGAAGGTAGTCAATACCAGCTTCCTGTAGCTTGGATGAGAAGGCTGTTTTCGAGAACCCCTTTTTACGAGAGATTGGTATTGCTCTGACATCGACCACACTCTCGACACCTGCCTCTTTCAAGCGAACTATGAAGTCATCAATATTCAGTCCTTCATATCCCATTGTGTACAAACGGCCAAGGCTCATAGGTCAGTTCCTTACAATTATGTCCGATCATCACCAGCATCGATCTCGCTCAACAACGAACTGCGCGGCAGCATTACTGTAGTCGTTGCGGCAAAAATTGCCTCTGATCCAGGTAGTAAACGATGAAAGGGCTGGAATGCCAGCCCTTTCATCGACAAATTTACACACGCTGAATGTTTGATGCTCTAGCCATCTCCGTTTGGAATAAGCATTGTTCAACCTCCATGTGTGAGCGGTTCTTCCCGCTCGAACTCCTGATTGTTTCCAGTGTCGATTACTTCCAAGGCAAAGTCAAGAGTAACTGGAAAAACCCCTTGACTAACAATCACATAGCAACAATCGTGCCTTTATCCAAAAATTCTTGTGCAACTTCGGCGATTGACATACGTAAGCTTGATATTAAGGCTGCATCTTTCCTGAGACAACGCTGAATCAGAATCGTAGCAACTGCTTTTGCTCTTTCGTCTTTGAGGAATGCGTATGCCCGAAATACAGTATCGAGATCTTCAATCGAAAGCTGATCCACTCCGCCACTCTCTGCTAGTAGTGCGTCAAGTAAGTTGGGTATCTCACTCGACACTCGAGATACTCGAACGTCATCATCACTGCAATAAAATACAAAACCAACACAGTAATAAAGAAGATTGTTTTTTATGTCTAAGAGTTTTTTGTGGTCAATCTCTTTTGCTTCTAGGCAACGCAATGTAGTTTCATAAGCCTCGTAGTTCAACTCTGCTTTTTCCTGCCTAGTCACACCCCCAGATTTTTGACTCTTTTTCCAAAGTGCAAATCCCAACAGTTTGGGCTGCGTGTAAAGCATATGTTCATAATCAGCACGCGGAAGACTGTCGTTCCACTGCCCACTGCTCAAAGAACGCTCACCTTGCTTTCTGAACATGCTGCCAGCAGCTCGCAATTTTTCAATTGACTCTTCCAGCTGTCCAATTTTCCCCAATGCTTGACCCAATCTCATTTTGGCCAATGGGTAATTCTTGAAATTGTTCTCGATCGACTGATATCTCTCTACTGCTGCATTGACATAATCAGGATTGTTTGTAGACATCAAACAAATTCCCTCGTTCATTGCGCAATAGTAATACGCCAGTCGATTGCCATCTTTTATTCCAACTAATGAATCTCCGGGTGCGAGCTCATGGGCCAATGTCGCAAATAAATCAGCTGCTTTGAGATACGTTGTTACAGCAGTAATTCTCCCATCGTGGATGGCACCTGACTCCTCAGAGGCCTTATCACGAATACTCCGTGCCTCTACATATCTGCTGATAAACCCTTCACCAAGTCCAAGTACCCTGAATCTTTCAAGAACATCTGCATCGGACTCAACAGAAATAGTCTTAGACGCTCCAGCAGTTAGATCTAGCAATTCTGGAAGTGCTTCTTTTCGGATGCACTCCGCATACTCCATACAGGCATCTGTGAAATCTTTCAGGACTTTCAGATGTGACTTGATATGGTGTGAATTATTAATAGGGGTACCGGCGTCTTTCCCTTCGCGTACTACATATCCATACTTATGATCGATTTCACCCCAAGCATCTTCGAAGACGGTCCTTATTTGGATCTCAACCGGAAGATGGTATGACTTTCCATCAAACGACAATTCTTTTATGCACCGAACATGCCGACAAATGACGTGGATACTTGAGTAACCTTCGACTGAATTTTCCACCTTAACATTAGCTGATTTAAAGTGAGCTTTTGCGATTGACTTAATTTCATTAGAAAACTCCTCAAGAGCAGAGTCTCCTTTGTAGACAATAATCTCTTCCGGTACCTGTTTAGCAAATACAGGTTCATCTGCAGTACCAGATAGCATATCTACAAGGTTCGCAAAAACTTTAAGCATGTCACCCTTAAACAAGGTGACTAGCCTAATTCCAATAACGTCAGTGATATCTCTTATCGTGTACTGCGGTTTCTTTTCTAATTTCCGTTGTTTCTTCGACAGGAGATCTTCTTTACTTTTGACTCGAGACTTATACGCATAGCAACCACTTGTCAGTCCGTTACGCCTCATGAAATCAACAATGCTGCCAAGAGCGCGGTCACCTTCAGATTCGAGTACCAGAGCAAGAATTTGGTCATCCGGTAATTTTTGATCGTTTACCATTTTTAGTCCCTGATTTTTCTTTCTTTACTTTAACATGACAAGTGCAACCTCCTGACGTATTGCAGGTTCCAGAGAAAATCTGGATATCCAGTTCTGTTGTTGCCCAAGCAAGCAAATGACTCCTTGACCCTCACTGATGGTGCGCAGATGACGGCTCGTAAAATTCCAAAGAGTTACGTTAGCGTTACTGGTGGCTTTGCCAGTCGAAAAGCTGAACGTTTGGTTGAGTTTGAATCGCTTTTGGAAAAGGACTGCTACATACAGTTTGATGCTGACAACGAGATTTCCCATTTCGAAGAACAGCCTATCCGCATCCCCGTCAGCACTAAGAACAAATCGGGCAAAAGTACAAATACCAGTTACGTCCCGGATGTCCTTGTTCATTTCCATCCGGATAGCAACGGTAGCCTCCGAAACCCCATACTGGGTGAGATCAAAACCACTACTGACCTCATAAAGAACAAGAAAAAATACGAGGCAAAATTCGAAGCTGCAAATGAGCTTGCCAAGAAAAACGGTTGGGAGTTCAGAACGTTCACAGAAAAAGACATACGGACCCCAGATCTTGGCTTCAACAAGTTCCTAAGGGAATATCACCACATAACCCCTGATGCAGCAGCCATTTCTGCCGTTATATATGGACTTTCAGAGCTGGGTTGCCAAGCGACTTACTCCCAGTTAACGCAGGCTCTGGTTAGCAAGGGGGAAGACTTGCTCTTGACCATCCCAGTCATCTGGCACTTAGTCGCTACAGAACGGATCCACATTGATCGCACGCAGCCGATTAGCGATCAAATCGTGCTCAGTCTTCCTTAACCCATGGAGTAGCTATGGACACCACCTCACACTTTGAAATCAGAAAAGGGCTTGAGGTGGAATGCTTGGGGAGAGCCTATGTCATCACCAGAATTACCAGCCTCGAGCAAGTTCTAGCCAAGAATCTGGCTACAAGTGAGATTGAGCCACTTTTCATCAAAGATCTTGTGCCAGTTAAAAATTCTACTGGTGCGGATCAGAAGAAAAGTGAAATTGACCTTGAGGGCGTTAGCCAGGAGGACTGGGATGAAGCTAAGCGACGTCTGGAGATTATCTCGCCATTGCTTGGCCAATCAGAGTGGGGGACAGCATCAGTTGTTGTCGCTGCAAAGAATGCAGATATTGGCCAAGCCACTCTGTATCGGTGGATACGGGAATATCGTGGTTCTGGCCTGCTGTCATCACTGCTACCAACCAAGCCGTCAGGAGGAAAAGGCAAAGCAAGGCTAAACAATGCGGAAGTTGAAGCCATCATTGATTCCGTCATTGAGAATTTTTACATGACGGACGCTCACCCCTCTATTGCAGCAACTCACGAGCAAATCTGCATCAAATGCGGCCCTGACCTTCCACATCCACACTATCAAACTGTTCGAAGACGGATTGAATGGAAGTCTGGTCGAGCAATGACGAAATCAAGATATGGGGAGAAAGTCGCAAGGGAATTACACGATGCGAATGAAGGCCAAATCCCAGATGCGGGGTGGCCACTAGCGCTTGTACAAATCGATCACACTGAACTGCCAATAATGGTTGTTCATGAAGAAACCCGTCAGGTTATTGGCCGCCCATGGGTGACTTTCGCGATTGACGTAAACAGCCGCGTCATCCCTGGCATGTACTTGTCACTCGATCATCCATCAGCGCTGTCTGCAGGCATGTGTCTCTCCCATGCCATATTGCCAAAGGAGCGATGGCTGGCAGACAGAGGAATCGAGGCTGATTGGCCTTGCTGGGGTGTCATGGGAATCATCCATTGCGATAATGCAAAAGAGTTTCGAGGGAACATGCTGAAGGCCGCATGTAATGAATACGCAATTGACTTGCATCTTCGGCCTGTCAAAACTCCACACTATGGCGCCCACATTGAACGTCTCATGGGAACCGTTTCTGAAGAACTGAAAAAAGTCCCAGGAACAACATTTTCCAACCCCAAAGAGAAGTTCGAATACGACTCCGAAGGCAATGCCATCATGACCATGGCAGAACTGGAGCGTTGGTTAACCTACTTTATTGCACGCTATCACCATCGCCTGCATAAAGGACTAGGAACAAGTCCATTGGCTCGCTACAAGGAAGGTTTACTCGGCGCAAATGGAAGGCCTGGCAGAGGGTTACCTGCGAGACGACTCGATTCAGAGAAGGTCAGAGTCGACTTTATGCCTTACGAAGAACGCACCATCCAAGACTACGGCGTTCAGTGGGATCTCACGTACTTTGATGATGTTTTGCGGCCATGGGTTAATGCCACCGATCCAACCAATCCAAAGCTGAAAAGACTATTTCGTTTCCGACGCGACCCGCGAGACATCACCGTCATCTATTTCTTTGAACCTAACGTCAAACGATATTTCCCAATACGACACAGAAATCTTAGCCAGCCTTCCATTAGTT
>Ga0318572_10000997_pt1 | contig 11057 bp, 6 predicted proteins | sample GRESIP089b5f20_FD_202528 | JGI IMG/M metagenome (GOLD analysis project Ga0318572, IMG submission 202528) | Tropical soil microbial communities from Luquillo Experimental Forest, Puerto Rico - GRE.SIPMG.089b5f20 | ecosystem: Environmental > Terrestrial > Soil > Tropical forest > Bulk soil...
TGGCTCCAGTGATGGCTCTGCCAGTGGAGTCGCTCACCTGGACATTGAGGCTCGCGTACTGCTGCCCATTTGCGGGCAACAGCGCGACAGTCGAGAACATCAGGCAGAAAACTGACAGCAATATCCCGGCGCGTACGCTGGGTACACGGCAAACACTACGCCACAGATTGGCCATCCGAAAAGACCTCGAGTCATTCGTTATTCGCGCCGTAGTTTTGGGGGAAGAGTGCGCACGCGGATTCTCGCGGATTCGCGCGGCGTATGAAACGCCCAAACGACGGAGACTCAAGTCAATCGATGGATTGAGAACCCAGCGAGGTGCTCTCTAGACACGTATCGTGCACAAACAGGTGGCTTGAGTTGCAGAGACGCAGTATTGAGGCAAAACGAAGGCCGGGAAGATTAGTTCCCGGCCTTCGTTTTGAGGTGTGAAACCAGTTCGGCTTAGACAGTGCCGTTAGGTATAAGCCTGGCCGACGTGAGTTGGCCTCGAATGGCATCGAAGATGCCGCTGATATCCCCGATTCCATTCGATGACGCGCAACTGGTGGTGCTTCCGCTCACAGTAGAGTCCGCGTAGAAATGCGCCGTGTTGTTGGGCCATCCGCTAGACATGTACTGCATCGCGCGGCAGGGTGTAATAGAATTGCCACCCCATGTGGCACCTGAATCCGAAGAGCATCCGCTCGAATTACTCGAGCCATACGCAATGGTGAACACAATCGTACCTTGCGAAGTGGCGGAATTTGCAGCAACGATACCTTGTCTGCATTGATCCACCCATGACGGATAGTTGCCGGAGCTGGTGGCCACCAACCCGGTGTATCCATTCCCTGCCATTCCCGACGTCAGCATATCGTTGGAGCCAGGGCTAAAGGTGCTGTCGTTATAGGAGCTGTGCTTTGCGGTGGCGTCGCCGTCGCTCAGCAGGATAATGGCGTTTCCACTATCCTGCCCAGCGGTTTTGCGCGTGGACTGTTCTGCCAGCAGCGCAGACTGGGCGGCGTATATGGCGCCAGCATAGTAAGTGTTCTCGTAGCTGGTCTGCATGGCGCTGCAACTGCTGCTGGAACCGACCCCCACGGCGTTGGACAGGCTGGAACTGGTGCTTATGGTGGTAGAACTATCAGAAGAACGATAGTCCGTGAGGAAATTGGTGATCTGGTAGGTCGATGTATAGCTTCCGGAGCCGACATTCTGGCCGTTGATGTTGTAAACCGCGCCGGTATAAGAGGGGTTGGTCAGAGACGTGGCCGTGGACGACGAGAAGGTGTAGGGCGTGACGTAGGGATTCGTGCTGGAATTGCAATCCGTATCACTGCTCACGGTTGCTGTGGTAATAGACGGGAAAGTAAACAAGGAGATATAGTCAACCGACGGCGCTAATCCTGTGAGCAATTTCTGAACACCCTGCGTAGCACATTGCAACTGCGTGGCCGTCTTACCGTTGATCTTGATCACGTTGCCGCTGGAATCCTTGCAACTTGAGTCGGTGGTATCCATGGATGGGGTGGTATCGAGAATGATCGCAACGTTGAATGGCAGCGGCTTGGAACCTTTTGAAGCTGTAGCCGTGGCGCTCAGGGTGATCGTGGGGATATTGATGTACTGTGTGAAGAACATCGGCACTGTTGCCGTTTCGGTCACCTTAACGGCATTCACGGGGCTGCTCGAACTTGTGCAACTGCTGCTGAGCCAAGCTGCCACTGTTGTGGAACAGTAACCAGTAATCGTGGGGGTTCCCGAGCCGTACTCTGTGTATTGGTTATATTTTCCCGTGGCCGCACTGTAATTCAAGCCGTATGTCTGCCAATCTCCATTGTCAATGCGTTGCGCTGCAGCCAGGGCCGCAGCATCGGCAGAAGCTTGGAGTTCGCGTTGTACCAGCATGGCGTGGCCAATGTCGACGGAAAGTGCGCACATGCCAAGCAGGAAGAACATCATGAAGAGCACCAAGGGGATGGCCTGGCCATCCTCTTCGTGTACGGTGTCCCTCGTAAACAAGCGAAGCCATGGGTGTCTACGGTGCGACATGTCCAAAATCTCCTTCCGAAAAATATCTGCCAAGTAACGGCTGTATGCGCTCGCGGGCCTACTGCATCAATTCGGCGCTCCTCGCCGTAAGGTTCATAGATTTTGGCGAAATTCCATATTGGTAGAAAACAACCGGATACTGAGCGCTGATAGCGACGTTATCTCCTTGCGTAATGGACTGACTGCTGCACGAAGGCATGGTCCCCACCGAGGAACTCGTATAGGTGGACGGGGTCAGAGCGTTTCCCGATGAATCAAATTTCGTCCACGTTACTGTCCAGGTCACTGCGGTTAGATTCAGGCTCGGAGAATTTGTGACAGCCTGTGAGACCGCATAGTTGCACGGATCTGAAGACGCAGCCGTGATATCCCGGCTGAGTGCGAGATTGCGAGCTGCTGTTCCGACGATGTTCGTCAGCACCATGTAGTTGTTCAGCATGAGACCGAGTGAAAACATACCCACAATCAAAACCATGAAGATGGGTACGACTAGTGCAAATTCGACAAGAGGGCCGCCATCATCACGCGGAACCTGGCGCTGAGGCGCGCGATCAACGACCTAGTGGTCAATACCAATTTCCGTGCAGCCGAGATAGAAGAAAGCGATTTTCGAATCATGACCCAGCACCTTTTTAAATTGAACAGCAGGATCCGATGTAAGGAGGAGGGAAATAGCCAAGGTTGCTCCTGACTATCTTTATCGAGACAATACACTACTTCAAATGCCGAAATTGTGGGAGCAAGCTTAACATTCGGTAATGTACTTGAATAGTAACGAAAGTCTAAATCGCTTTGGTACCGTAAATGCGGGCTTAGGCTTGGGCGTTTTTAGAAGTTAGATGGAATTAGGTAATAAGTGTGAGAATAGTTAACTCGTTAACTCAGAGGAAAAATCTTCGGGCCGAAGGCGGCGGCTCAAGGCCTCATTGCCACTGACGAAATCAGCGAGAGTGGAACTGTCCGAATTCGGACACGTCGATGCTTGAACGGTCACTCCGCAGTAGCAGCCTCGATCGGCATCATGGCGTAAGAGGTTTATTATCAGTCAAGTATAGGTCGACCCATTTGGCATAGTGCGTGCATCTTGTCAGAGTGCAATGGATATCGCACGGCCTGACATCAAGAAGAAGAAGCAGCGGCAGCTCTATGTATGGGCTGGCCTTGGGGTGGTTGTCCTCGCGGTCGCGGGGTTCGCGGTTTCGCGGCTCAAGCCGGCGGCGCCCACCGTGGACCGTTCAACCATCTGGACCGACTCAGTGAAGCGCGGACCGATGATCCGTCAGGTGCGCGGGTCGACCGGAACACTGGTGCCGCGTGAGGACTCGATCGAACTCATTCCCGCGCAGACCGATGCGACCGTAGTGCGAATCCGCGTGCTGCCCGGCGCGCAGGTCACGCCGAACACCATCCTGATGGATCTTGCTGATCCGCAACTGCAGCAGCAGGTGCTGAACGCAAAACTGGCGCTGCAGGCGGCCCAGGCAGACTACAAGAGCCTGCAGGCAACACTGCAAAGCGCGCTGATGGATAAGCGGACGCAGGCCGCGCAGGTGCACGCCGATTACACGCAGGACCAGCTGCAGGCGCAGACTGATAAGAAGCTCTTCGAGCTGGGCGTGATCTCCGGGCTTGCTTATAACAAATCAAAGAACACCGCCGACCAGCTGACCACGCAGCACGACCTGAGCAAGCAACAACTGGATGTGAACCAGAAGGCGATTGAAGTGCAGCTCGCCTCTGCGGAGACGAAGATCGACCAGGCGAAGGCGCTGCTTGAGCTCTATGAGAAGCAGCAGACGGCTTTGCAGGTGCGATCGAGTATCTCCGGCACGCTCGCGCCGCTGGCCACGCCTGTGCAGGTGGGCCAGCACGTGTCGGCGGGCACATCGGTAGCGCAGGTCATCCAGAGCGGCAAGCTGAAGGCCGCGCTGCAGATTGCCGAGACGCAGGCGCGCGACATTCAGCTCGGATTACCTGCCTCAATTGACACGCACAACGGAGTCATTCCGGGGCACGTCACGCGAATTGATCCCTCCGTAGTGAACGGAACGCGCACTGTTGACGTAGATCTTGATGGGCCTCTTCCGGCCGGTGCGGTGCCGCAGCTCAGTGTGGACGGCACCATTGACCTGGAGAGGATGACCGACGTGCTCTACGTTGGCAGACCAGCGCTGGGTAACGAGAACTCAACGCTGAGCCTGTTCAAGCTGGACACGGATGGCAAGGGTGCGACGCGAGTCTCGGTAAAGGTGGGCCGCGCGTCGGTGAATGCGATCCAGGTGATCGAAGGATTGAAGGAAGGTGACACGGTGATCCTTTCGGACATGTCCCGCTACGACAACGTGGACCGGGTTCGGCTCGAATAGCTCTTGACTGATTACACGACAACGACCGCGAATCGAATAAGGAGAGATGCGATGGCAAGCGACAAGCTGATTGAGATTGAAGGTCTGACGAAGGTGTTCTACACCGACGAAGTGGAGACGCACGCGCTCTCCGGAATTCACCTCACTATTTCGCGGGGCGAGTATCTGGCGATGTCCGGCCCGTCAGGCTGCGGCAAGTCGACGCTGCTGTCGATCCTTGGGCTGCTGGATACGCCGACCGGCGGCCGCTACCTGCTCAACAACAAGCCGGTGGAGAACCTGAGCTTCAGCGAGCGGTCGCGCATCCGCAATCAGGAGATTGGCTTCATCTTCCAGAGCTTCAACCTGATTGGCGACCTGACGGTGGAAGAGAACGTAGAACTGCCGTTGACCTATCGCGCAGGCATGCCCTCCGCCGAGCGCAAGAAGCGCGTGAAGGAAGCGCTGGAGCGCGTGAATATGGCGCATCGCATGCGCCACTATCCAGCGCAGCTCTCCGGCGGTCAGCAGCAGCGCGTGGCTGTGGCGCGTGCACTGGCAGGCTCGCCGTCGATCCTGCTGGCTGACGAGCCCACCGGCAACCTGGACTCGAAGAATGGCGAAGCCGTGATGCATCTGCTCGCCGATCTGCACCGGGAAGGCTCGACGATCTGCATGGTGACGCACGATCCCCGCTTTGCCAAGCACGCCGAGCGTGAGGTGCACTTGTTCGACGGCAAGGTGGTCTCAGAGGACGAGCTGAAGAAGCTGACAGAAGAAGTGGAAGCGTAGATCGCATAGCTCGCGATCGATGGCACGCAGAATAGGTACGAGGCGAACGCCTGGGCACGCAGTCACGGCGCAGGAGAAAACTGCGCCGCAGACCGTAATGGAGGAGCGGAATGGGAAAGTTATTCGGTGACGTTCGTTACGCACTCCGCCAGCTGCGGAAGTCGCCCGGGTTCACGATTACTGCAGTCGCAACCCTTGCGCTCGGCATTGGTGCCAACACGGCGATCTTCACGCTGGTGCACGGCATCCTGATGCGGCAACTGCCCGTAGCGAATCCAGCGCAGCTCTGGCGCGTTGGCGACAACAACGATTGCTGTGTCGAGGGCGGTTTCCCCGGCGATGCGTCGGAGACGGGAAAGTTCTCCATCTTCTCAACCGAGTTGTACGAGCAGCTTCGGGGGCACACACCTGAATTCGAAAAGCTGGCTGCTATGCAGGCAGGCCAGTGGCGCTGGTCCGTACGGCAGGGCAACGAGGTGCCGCGGCCCATTCGCGGCGAGTTCGTCAGCGGCAACTACTTCGCTACCTTCGGCGTTGGCGCATGGCAGGGGCGCGTACTCACCGACACCGACGACACGCCCGCAGCTGCGCCGGCCGTTGTCCTCAGCTACCAAGCGTGGAAGGGCGACTTCGCTGCGAATCCTGGAATTGTCGGCTCGACGATCTTCGTTCAAACCAAGCCCTTCACCGTGGTAGGTATAGCGCCACCGGGATTCTTCGGCGATCGTATCTCCGATGACGCGCCGGATTTCTGGATGGCGATCCAGATGGAACCGTATGTGCGCGGAACCAGCTCCATCCTGCACCACGGCGATTCGCACTGGCTCTATCTTGTGGGGCGGCTTGCGCCTGGCCAGAACACGACCGTCGTTGAGGCAAAGATGAAGTCCACGCTACAGCAGTGGCTCTGGACGCGCAAAGATCTGACCGACCACGGCGGCGGGGCAGTCATCCCCAAGATGCATGTCGTGCTCACGCCTGGCGGAGGTGGCATTCAGAGCATGCAGGAGTACGCGGGCAGGGGCCTCAAGATGCTGATGATCCTGTCGACCGTGGTCCTGTTAATCGCCTGCGCCAATATCGCCAACCTGATGCTGGCCCGTGCCACGTCGCGCCGTGCTGAGATTGCCGTGCGCATGGCGATGGGTGCAGCACGCAAGCACGTCATCTGGCAGATCCTGACCGAGAGTGTGGTGCTCAGTTGCGTAGGCGGTCTCGTCGGGTTGCTCGTAGCGTATGCCGGCAGTCGAACGATTCTCGCTCTCGCGTTTCCTGATGCGCGCAATATGTCCATCGATGCAGCGCCGTCGCTCACCGTGCTGGGATTCGCTTTTCTCGTGTCGCTGAGTACGGGTGCGCTCTTTGGCGCAGGCCCAGCGTGGCTGTCGTCGCACGCGCAGCCGGCAGAGGTGTTGCGGGGCTCCTCCCGCACTCTGAAGGATCGATCCTCGTTGCCGCAGAAGGTGCTGGTGGTGGGTCAGGCCGCCATGTCTATCGTGCTGTTGTGCGTGGCCGTGCTGCTCACGCGCTCTCTGGGCGCGCTTGAGCACCAGGACTTCGGCGTCGAGACGCATAACCGCTATGTCGCGCACATTGATCCGCAGGGTGCTGGTTACACCACGGACCGTCTCCCCGATCTCTATCGGCAGATCAAGGAGCGGTTCGAAGCCATGCCCGGTGTGTTGCACTTCAGCCTTGCCATGTACAGCCCGCTTGAGGGTGACAACTGGGGCGAGTGCGTGATCCCGCAAGGGCATCCAGCGCCGGGACCGAACGAGCATTGCGGCTCCACCTGGGTGCGCGTGAGTACGGATTATCTCCAGTCGATTGGCGTACCCATCGTTCAGGGGCGCGACTTCAGCCTTCAGGACACACAGTCTTCGCAGCAGGTAGTGCTCGTCAATCAGGCGTTTGCAAAGAAGTTCTTTCCCGGCAAAGACCCGATCGGCCAGCGTTTCGGCATCGATATGCCACAGTATTCCGGCGGATGGCAGATTGTCGGCGTCTTCCGCGACTTCAAGATGAACAACCCGCGAGACCCTGTGCGCGCGGTGTATCTGCGGCCGCTCACGCAGCGTTACATGGAATACAAGGAGCCGCAGTTGATCACAATTGAGTCGGACTCGATGAACATGAATGCGCTCATCATCGACTTTAAAGCGGCTCCTGAGAATATAGATTCGCTAGTTCGCAGCACGCTGTCAGGCATCGATCCGAACCTGACAGTGATGGATCTGCGCTCGTTCGATGCGCAGGTGGCCGGCAACTTCAATGAAGAACGGCTTGAGGCGCGGCTGACGATTCTGTTCGGCTCGCTAGCCCTGATCTTGGCGTGCGTGGGGCTTTACGGTGTCACCTCGTACTTCGTGGCGCGGCGCTCGGGCGAAATCGGAATTCGCATGGCGCTTGGCGCGACGCGGCGAGAGGTCGTCGCTCTTGTGCTTCGCGGTGTCATGGTCCAGATAGGCATCGGTCTCGGGCTGGGTATTCCCGCCGCGCTTCTGGCTGGATATCTGCTGAAGAGCCAGCTCTACGGGGTCAGCGCATTTGATCCGCTGGCCATTGCAGCCGCAGCGGGTTCGCTATTGCTGTGCGCCGCTTATGCAGGATTCGTACCCGCACGACGCGCGGCATCCATTGATCCGATGCAGGCATTGCGGACAGAGTAAACGGAGGTCACGAATGAGCAGGATTCTGCAGGATGTTCGGTTTGCGCTACGACAGCTACGGAAGTCGCCCGGATTCGCGCTGACAGTAATTCTGACGCTGGCGCTGGGCATTGGCGCAAACGCGGCAGTGTTCACGCTGTTTGACCAGGCACTGCTCCGCATGCTGCCCGTTGCTCATCCTGAGGAACTGGTGCGCTTCCACTGGAAAGGCGCCTTCCGGGGATCGATGAGCAGTTTCGGCGGCGATTCCGGCGACTACTTCTCCTATCCGATGTACAAGGACATGCGCGACCAGAACCAGGTCTTCAGCGGCATGATCGCATCGGATCGCGCAAACGCCGGCGTCTCCTGGCGCAACCAGGCAGAGAGTGAAGATGTCGAGGTGGTCACAGGGAACTACTTCGATGTCCTCGGCCTTCGGCCCGCGCTAGGACGCCTGCTGATGGTGCAGGACGATACTGCCAAGAACAGCAATCCAGTTGCTGTGCTCAGCTACGGCTACTGGAAGTCGCGCTTCGGCGGAGCGGTGGATGTGGTCGGGCAGACAGTCGGCATCAACGGGCATCCGTTCACAATCATCGGCGTAGCACCGGCGAACTTCGACTCAGCGATCGGGGGATTCCGTCCGGGTGTGTTTCTGCCCATCACCATGGAAGCGATAGTCATGCCGTGGCGTGCTCCGTTGGATGACCTGACCAATCACCAGTCGGCGTGGCTCACCGTGGTGGCGCGCCGCAAGCCGGGCATCACAATCGCTCAGGCTGGAGCCAGCATGAGCGCGCTCTGGCACTCGCTGCGCGCGGCAGAGCTTCCACTCTTCAAGACCTCGAGCGCACTGTTCACGCGCCGCTTTCTCGACGAGTCGACAATTAGAGTTCTCGACGACTCGAAGGGCTTCGCTCCCGCGCGAGAAGATCTCGAGAAGCCGCTGCGTATCCTGATGGGTATGGCTGGCCTGCTTGTTCTCCTCTGCGCAATCAACGTGGCCACGCTCCTGCTGCTGAGAGCAGCGGCGCGCACGCGCGAGATGTCAATGCGTTACGCGCTGGGCGCCCGCCGTGACCGCATCGTGACGCAGTTGCTTGTGGAAGGCGGAGTGCTTGGATTGGCCGGGGCAGCAGCAGGCATCGCAATGGCATCGCCTGTTGCGCTGGTGCTGGTTCGGCTGATGACCAGTTCAGACCCTGGCGCCGAACCGTACTCCGCATCGGTCGATCTGCGCGTTCTCGGCTTCGCTCTGGCTGTCTCGCTGGTGGCGACGATCGCATTCAGCACCGCGCCGGTCTTCCACTTTCTCAAGCCCGATCTCGTCAACTCGCTAAGGCAGAACGCCGGGACAGCCTCACGGAGCTCGCAGCGATTCCGTAAGCTGGCTGTTGGCGCGCAGATTGCGCTCAGCGTGTTGCTGCTTGGCGGGGCCGGCCTGTTTGTGCGGACGCTCAGCAACCTGCGTGCCGCAGATGTCGGATTCCAGACCGGGCATCTCGCCACATTCAATCTCGATCCTTCATCTTCTGGATACGGTGAGGACCGCACGACGCGCATCGTGCAGGATGTGCTCGCCACGCTCAAACGCATTCCTGGCGTGACGGATGCCGCGGGAACGACAGACCCTGAGCTGACTGGAAGCACGAATTCGTCCAACTTCTCTGTGCAGGGATATAAGGCAGGTGAAGAAGAGGACATGAACTTCGAAGCCCCTCAGATCACCTCAGGCTACTTTGCATCGCTGCGGCAGCCGCTGCTTGCCGGCAGGGAGTTCAACGACTCGGATACGAACGGCCAGCCGCATGTCGCTATTGTCAATCTGACATTCGCAAAGCGTTTCTACGGTTCGCCGCAGAACGCCGTCGGTAAGCAGATCTCGGAGAGCGGCGGCAACGACGCGAAGTACGACCGGACGATCGTGGGCGTAGTGGGCGACATTCGTCACACCGATCCACGCACCAAGATGGGCGGCGCGGTCTATCAACCTTATCTGCAGATGAAGCATCCGACTGGCGTGGCTATCTATGTGCGGTCCACTCTGGCTTCAAACCTGCTGATGCCTGCGATTCGACAGGCAATGCGCCAGCAGGATTCGACCCTCGTGGTGGACGGGCTGCGCACTATGGATGATCAGCTCGATCGAACCATCAGTGATGAGCACGCCCTGGCGCTGCTGGCTACAGGATTCTCAGCGCTCGCCATGTTGATGGCTGCAGTCGGCCTCTACGGCGTGCTCTCGTACTCAACCGAGCAGCGCACGCGCGAGATCGGTGTGCGGCTTGCGCTGGGTGCAACGCGCGTTAACGTGATTGTTCTCGTCCTGCGCGAGATGGTTTGGATCGCCGCAGGCGGAGCGCTCGTCGCGTTGCCGACAACCGTAGCGCTGGCGCGGTTGTTCAGCAGCCAGCTTTACGGCGTGAAGGCGTTCGATCCGGTGACGCTGGTCGGAGCCGTTGGATTCACAGCCATCATGGTATTGGCAGCCTCGGCACTGCCGGCGCGCCGCGCCGCAGGCGTCGAGCCCATGCATGCATTGCGTACGGAGTAGAGAGCGATGATTGAACTGAAGAATGTGGAGCGCAGTTACAAGGCGGGGCACACTGAGACATGGGTGCTGCGGCGCGTAGGTCTTACGATCCGTCAGGGCGAGTTCGTGACGGTCATGGGGCCTTCGGGAGCAGGGAAGTCGTCGCTATTGAACGTGCTTGCTTTGCTCGATGACGGATGGCAAGGCGAGTACTGGTTCGGCGAGACAGCGGCGCACCAGCTGAATCGCAGGCAACGCGCCGATCTCGCACGGCAGCGCATCGGCATGGTCTTCCAAAGCTACCACCTGCTCGACGATCTGACCGTAGCGGAGAACATTGATCTGCCGCTCAGCTACAAAAACCTGCCTGCGAAGGAGCGCGCTGGAATGGTGGCCGATATTCTCGATCGCTTTCAGATCGTGGCCAAGAAAGACCTGTTCCCGAATCAGCTCTCGGGCGGCCAGCAGCAGCTCGTTGGCATCGCGCGTGCGGTCGTACACGCTCCTGCACTGCTGCTCGCCGATGAGCCCACGGGCAATCTGCACTCCACACAGGCGCGCGAGATTATGGAGCTCTTTCGCCAGCTGAACAAGCAGGGGACAACGATTGTGCAGGTCACGCACTCTGAGGAGAACGCGCACTACGGATCACGCATCCTTGAGCTGCGCGATGGTTGGCTGACGCGCGATGAGGTGTTGGAA
>Ga0318572_10000999_pt1 | contig 11039 bp, 9 predicted proteins | sample GRESIP089b5f20_FD_202528 | JGI IMG/M metagenome (GOLD analysis project Ga0318572, IMG submission 202528) | Tropical soil microbial communities from Luquillo Experimental Forest, Puerto Rico - GRE.SIPMG.089b5f20 | ecosystem: Environmental > Terrestrial > Soil > Tropical forest > Bulk soil...
CTGCGGCGGGCGAAGCTGACCGGCGACGTCGCGCGGGACCGGGACGCGGTCCGGCAGGCGCTGCTCGCCACCGACACGACGACGGTCTTCGGGAAGGTGAAGTTCGGCAACTGGACCGGCCCGACGGGCGACCCGTTCACGAACCAGAACATCTACTCGCCCGAGCACTCCGTCCTCGCGCAGTGGAGGGACGGCAAGCTGCTCAACGTCTACCCGAAGGCGTACGCGGAGACGGACATGGTCTTCCCCTTGGCGGCCCGCTGACGACCCTCCGCCTTGGAGACCTTCGCGCAGGCGGTGGTGAGCGGCGTCCTGACCGGCACGCTGTACGCCATGATCGGGATCGGGCTCACCATCGTCTTCGGGGTCATGCGCATCATCAACATCGCCCACGGCGAGATGGTGATGCTCGGGATGTTCGGGGCGTACTGGGGACAGACGCTCTGGAAGCTCGACCCGTTCCTGTCGCTGCTGCTGTGGACGCCGCTCATGTTCCTCGCCGGCGTCCTCGTCTACCGGCTCCTCGTCCGCCCCATCCTCGGCGGTGGGGAGCTCAACACGCTGCTCTACACGGCCGGGCTCTCGCTCCTCGTCGCGAACGTGGCGCTGCTGCTCTGGAGCGGCGACTACCGCACCATCAGCCTGTCCTACGGCGCGACGCCGCTCCGGCCGCTCGGGCTCTCCGTGGCGGCGCCGCTCGCCATCGCGTTCGCGGTGGCGCTCGGTTTGACCGGGGCGCTGTGGGCGTTCCTGGCCCGCACCAACCTCGGGCGCGCCATCCGCGCCACCAGCCAGAACGCCGAGGCGGCCGTCCTCATGGGCGTCGACGTGGAGCGGGTGGCGCTCGTCACGTTCGGCCTCGGCACCGCGCTCGCCGGCGCCGCCGGCGTGCTCCTCGCACCGTCGCTCTACCTCTACCCGACGGTCGGCGAGCTCCTCATCGTGAAGTGCTTCGTGGTGGTCGTGCTGGGAGGCCTCGGGTCAGTGCCGGGCGCCATCGCCGGCGGCCTCCTGCTCGGCGTGGTCGAGTCGCTCGGGGCGGTGTACGTCTCCGCCGCCTACAAGGACGGGATCGGCTTCGCGCTCTTCCTGGCGGTGCTGCTCTACCGGCCGTCCGGGCTATTCGGGGTCGGCCGGTGAGGCGCGCCCTGCCCTGGGTCGTCGGGGTGGCCGCGGCCCTGGCGCCGCTCGCGCTCGGCGATCCGTTCCTGCTCCACGTCTGCATCCTCGTGCTCATGTGGACGCTGCTCGGCGCCGCCTGGAACGTGCTGGGCGGCTTCGCCGGACAGGTGTCCTTCGGCCACGCCGCGCTGTTCGGCGTGGGCGCCTACGCCACGATGATCCTGTACCTCAAGCTCGGCGTGGCGCCCTGGTGGGGGATCCTGCTCGGCGGCGCGCTGGCCGCGGCGGCGTCGCTGCCGGTCGGGCTCGTCTGCTTTCGCTTGCGCGGGCCCTACTTCTCGCTCGCCACGCTGGCGGTGGCCGAGCTGTTCCGGTTGCTCGCGCTCAACTGGGAGTCCCTGACGAACGGGCCGGTCGGCTTCCTCATCACCGCGCTGCCGCAGATCGCGCCGTTCGGGCACCCCGTCGACTGGGAGTCGAAGGCGACGTTCTACGTGATGGCGGCGCTGCTCGCGGCCGGCGCCCTCGCCGCGACCGCCTGGCTCAAGCGCTCGCGCCTCGGCGCCTACCTCGTGGCGGTGCGAGAGGACGAGGACGCGGCGGAGGCGGTCGGCATCGACACGGTCCGAGCCAAGTCGGTCACCTTGGCGTTGTCCGCCTTCCTGGCCGGCCTCGGCGGAGGGTTCTACGCGCTCTACTTCCGGTACATCGATCCCGACGCGGTGCTCCAGATCGGGCTCTCGATCGAGATGGTCTTCATCGCGGTGGTGGGCGGGCTCGGCACCGTCGGCGGGCCGCTCGTCGGCGCCCTGTTCCTGACCGTGCTCGGCGAGACGATGCGGCATCGACTGCAGGTCGGTCACCTCGTCGTGTACGGCGCGTTCATGATGCTCGTCATCCGCTTCATGCCGGAGGGGCTGTGGGGCCGCGCCCACCGGCTCTTCGTCGCGGTCCAGGCGCGGAGGAGCAAACATGCCGCTCTTGGAGGTTGAGCGCCTGACGCGCCACTTCGGCGGGCTGCGCGCGGTGGGGGATCTGTCGTTCACCGTGCGCGAGGGCGAGATCCTCGCCCTCATCGGGCCTAACGGGGCGGGCAAGACGACCGTGTTCAACCTCGTCACCGGCTTCGTCCGCCCCTCGGCGGGCGACGTCCGCCTCGACGGGGCGAGCGTGATCGGGCTGCGCCCGCACGCCGTCGCCCGGCGAGGCATCGCCCGGACTTTCCAGATCGTGAAGCCGTTCCCGGGCCTCACCGTGCGCGAGAACGCGACGCTGGCGGCGTTCCTCCGCCACCACGCCCGCCGCGACGCCGAGGCGGCCGCGGTGGCGGTGCTGGAGCGCGTCGGGCTCGGCGCGCGCGCAGACCGGCTGGCGAGCTCGCTCACCCTCGTCGATCAGAAGCGGCTCGAGCTCGCGAAGGCGCTCGCCACCGAGCCGCGGCTCGTGCTGCTGGACGAGCCCATGGGCGGGCTCAACCCGAGCGAGGTCGACGTCGCCGCCGAGCTCGTGAAGTCGATCCGCCAGCGCGGGGTGACCGTGGTGCTGGTCGAGCACGTCATGAAGGCGGTGATGCGCGTCTCGGACCGGGTGGTGGTGCTCCACCACGGGGAGAAGATCGCGGACGGCGCGCCGTCCGAGGTCGTCAAGGACCCGGCGGTGATCGCCGCCTACTTCGGGAAGCGGGCCGCGTGATGCTCCAGGTCGAGCAGCTCCACGTCACGTACGGCGAGGTGACGGCGCTGTGGAGCGCCACCTTCGACGTGCGCGAGGGCGAGATCGCGGCACTGGTGGGAGCGAACGGCGCGGGGAAGACGACCACCTTGAAGGCGATTTCGGGGCTGCTCCCGGCCCGGGGCGGCGCGATCACCCTCCAGGGCGCGCGCCTCGACGGCCTGCCGCCGCCGGAGATCGTGGCGCGCGGAGTGGTCCACGTGCCGGAGGGCCGCAAGCTCTTCCCCGGGATGACGGTCCGCGACAACCTGCTCATGGGCGGCTACGCGCGGTCGGCCCGACCGCACCAGGGGGCGCGTCTGGAGCAGGTCTTCGAGATCTTCCCGCGCCTGCGCGAGCGATCGCGGCAGGTCGCCGGGACGCTCTCCGGGGGCGAGCAGCAGATGGTCGCCATCGGCCGCGGCCTCATGGCAGGGCCGCGCGTGCTCATGATGGACGAGCCTTCGCTCGGGCTCGCGCCGATCATGGTGGACGAGATGTTCCGCATCATCCAGGAGATCAACCACTCCGGGGTGACCGTGCTGCTCGTCGAGCAGAACACGGAGCACGCCCTCGCCATCGCTCACCGCGCCTTCGTCCTCGAGTCGGGCCGGGTGGTGCTCTCCGGCACCGGCGCGGAGCTGCTCGCGAGCCCCCAGGTGCGCGAAGCCTATCTCGGGATGTGAGGGCGCCAGCGGTACTGCCGAGACGCCCGCTCTTTTCTTCCCTGACCGCTCCACGGTTCGGGCGCCCAGACTCTTCGCGGGCCAGCGACGCCCTGGAGGCACCGACGCTCGAGAGCACCCGATGGGTTCACGGCACAACGTCCGGAGGTGCCGCGGGATCAAGGTGTCGTGACCGTCACGTCGGCCATCGCGCGGAGGGCGCTCGCGGTCGCGCTCCTCGCGGCCTGCGGCCAGCCCGCGGCAACCATCGACACAGTGAGGTTTTCTTCCAATCCCAACTCCGTGCTCGCCGAGCGCGTCGACGTGTCCACACGCGGCGCGAGCACGGTCCATGTCGTGTGGTGGGCGGGTGACGGTATCCAGCACGAAACCCCGCCGGTCCCCGTGCCGGCTTCGGGCAGCGTCACGCTCGACGTCCTCGGGCTCGCCGCCTCGACGGCCTACCAGGCGCAAGTGGTGGCGGAAGCGTCCACCGGAAGCACTCGTTCCGCCACCACGAGTTTCACGACCGGTCCGTTGCCACCCGCGCTGGCAGGGATCAGCCTCGAGGTCTCGGGCACGCCTCCTGACTCCTACGTTCTCGTCGACCTGCTGAACTCGATGAACCCCGGCGCCCTCGTCGCGTTCGACGGCGCCGGTACCATGCGCTGGTACAAGCTGTTCGACGGGCCCTCTCCGGTCGTGGAGGCCAAGCAGCTCGCGAGCGGCAACTACCTCGCCTTCGTCGGGTCGGCGACGCTCTCATCGAGCGGCGGCAGCTACATGGAGGTCACGCCATCCGGGGACGTCGTCCGAGCCTTCGTCGCGGCGCCGCCGCTCATGTCTGACGACCACGAGGGGCTCCTCACCGCCGAGGCCATGCCAGCCGAGCGGGCGCACCTGCTCGGATACGACACGCAGACGGTCGACCTCTCTCCGGTCGGCGTCAGCGGGACGGGGGCCGTGGTCGGCCACTCCCTGCAGCGCCTCCTCCCGACCGGAGAGGCCGAGTTCAGCTGGAGCAGCTGGGACCACATCGGATTGGACGAATGGATCGATCCGATCGTGCCTGGCCAATACGCGGGCTCCGATTTCGACCACCCGAACTCGATCGACATCGACCCCAACGGCAATTACCTGGTGTCCTTCCGCAACCTGGATTCGATCCTTCTCATCGACTCGCACACCGGTGACGTGCTCTGGAGGCTCGGTGGAAAGCGAAGCGACTTCACCTTCGTCGGCGACCCGCTGAACGGCTTCTCGGGTCAGCATTGCGTCCGGTTCCTCCTCGACGGGAACATCCTCCTTCTCGACAACGGGAGCCTCCACGATCCCCCGCTCACGCGAGCCGTGGAGTACGCGCTCGATCCCGTGGCACACACCGCGCGACTGGTCTGGGAGTTTCGTCCTCCGGTGCCGGTCTTCAACGCGTTCACGGGGTCGGCCCTGCGCGACTCGGCTGGCAGCACGTGGGTTGGGCTCTCCTACTCCGGCGTCATCTACCGCGTGGGAGCAGACGGGACCATCTCGTGGAAGGCCACCCTCACCGAGGGCGGCCAGCCGCCCCTCTTCTATCGGGCGGTCCCCGTCCGCTCGCTCTACCAGTACCTTCCGCCCTGACCATCAGACGACCCGCGCTTCGAGCTCGCGATCGCCGGACTCGCGCTCCAGCGCCTCCAGCAGCTCCACCTCGGCCGCCATGTGCCGGGCGAGCACGACATGCACCGACTTCGCCTCCTCGAGATCCCAGGCGAAGGACGCGATCCGGTCGGTGACCTCGAAGAGTCCGAGCGCTGCCGCGTCGCGGCTCGACTGGTACCCGGCGAGCGCGGCGTCGGTGCCCCGCACCACCGCGCGCGCGAGCAGCTCGGCGTCGCGCAGCGCGTCGGTGATCCCGTGCGCCGTGGCCGGGTCCTTGAAGTACCCCGCATCGCCGACGAGCGCCCAGCCCGGCCCCCAGGCGCAGCGCAGGAATCCGCGCACACCAGTGAACGGCCGCAGTTTGGCGTCGAGCCGGGCCCCTCGAACCGCGGCGGCCAGCTCCGGCGCGGCCTCACCGAGCACGCGGTGGTACGTCGCCTCGATCCCGTCCCGGAGCTCCGCCGCGAACCGCCGCGGCGGCATCGCGACGAAGGCGCAGACTCGCCCATCGTTCGTGGGGATCGCGCCCGCGCTCACGCCCGGACGGTAGTGCCAGTGATAGCCCTCGACGTCGAGCCCCGACCAGTAGCCGTAGATCGTCGCCGTCGCATGCAGCCCGGCGCGCTCGACCGGCGCGCCCGCGAGCGCGGCGACCCGCGACCGGATCCCATCGGCCCCGATCACGATGCGCGCGGTGGCCGTGCGGCGCTCGCCCGCCGCGTTCACGAGCACCGCGCCCGCCACGCGGCCGGACCTGGCTCGGACGAGGTCCACCGCGGTGGTCCCGAACTCCACCTCGGCGCCTGCCGCGCGCGCCGCCTCGACGAGCGCCGGGTCCAGCACGGTCCGGCGTGGCGCGTACAGGGCGTCGAGACCGTCGCGTGGCTTCACGGGGACGGTGACGACCTCGTCCCCATAGTGGAACGTCGCGGAGCGGACCGCGGGGGTCCGGGCGGCGATGGCGGGCAGCAACCCCCAGCGGAGCAGCTGCAGGACCCCGCCGCGCATCAGGGCGTGCGTCGAGAGCGTGTCGGCGCCCACCTGCCCGCGGTCGACGACGAGCACACGGAGCCCGTCGCGGGCGAGCAACATCGCGGTGGACGCGCCGGCGCAGCGCGCGCCGACGACGATCGCGTCGTAGTCCGGTCGGATGGACAGGTCGTTCATGGTGGGTCTCCGTGCCGTCAGGCGGCTCCTCGCCGGGGACGTTCCAGGTGACGCGCGAGATGGCCGGCGAGGTCGCGCGCGTCGGCGCCGACGCCGTCGAGGAAGCTCGAGTTGCGGCGCCGGAGGAAGTGCAGCCCGAGCACGTAGAGCCCCGGCTCCGGCGTGACCCCTCCCGAATGACGGATCTCTCCGCGTACATCGAGCACGGGGAGGCGCAGCCACGGGTAGCGCCGCCGGTACCCCGTGGCCCACAGGACGGTGCGAATTCCCTCGGCGCGGAGGTCGAGCGAGGTCGGCGGCACGGGAACGGGCATCGGATGCACCGGCTCGGGCGCGGTGCCGTCCGCGAGACCCGAGCGCTCGGCGTGGTCGTCGATCCGGCGCAGCAGCCGCGCCAGCTTGCCCTCCGCGGCGGCGACCGACTCCGCGAGGTCGTTCGCGAGGTGCACTCGCCCATCTTCCACGCCGACGACGCGGCCGGTGAGCCGGATGCCGGCGGCGCGCAGGACGCCGAGGTCGATCGACCGGTGGTCCTCGCTGCCGATCAGCTGCAGCGAAGGCTGGCGCCGCGACGCCTCGAGATCGGCGACCTGAGCGGCCGTCTCGTCGAGGATCCCGGCGGAGTCGAGCCACCACAGGATGTCGCGTCCGCGATACCGCCGCGGAAGGCGCGTGTGTCTGCCGACCGCGAGCGTGACCTGGCGCCCCGCGCGCTGGATCTCCTCCGCGAGCTGGACGCCCGTCGACGAGGCCCCGACGACGAGCACGCCCCCGGGGGGCAGCTGGGCGGGGCGCCGGTAGCGCGTCGGCACCACCTGGGCGACCTCGTGCGTGAGGCCCGCCGCCAGCGGGGGGACGAACGGAGCGTCGCAGTAGCCGGTCGCGACGACCACCGCTGCGGCGCTCCACTGGCCGCGGTCGGTCGTGACACCGAACCCGGCGCCATCGCGGGCGACCCTCGTGACGGAGACGCCACTCTCGACGGGGGCGCCGAACGAGCGCGCGTAGCCGTCGAGGTAGCCGACCACCTCGCCGCGCGTCATGAACCCCTCCCGATCACGGCCGCGGTACGACCAGCCCGGAAGCCGCGCCTGCCAGCGCGGCGTGAGCAGCCGCAGCGAATCCCAGCGCTCGGAACGCCACCGCTCGGCGACGCGCCCGCGCTCCAGGACCACGTGGTCGATGCCGCGTTCGGCGAGGCAGCGGCTCATGGCGAGCCCGGCCTGCCCGCCGCCGATGACGACGACGTCCGTGCTTCTCATCGCTCGCTCCTGGTGGGGGCTCGCCGGCTGCCGCGCCGCGCGCGCGACCGGCGAGCGAGGTTCACTTCTCGTTCATCGTGATCGTCACCGGTACGCGATTCGTGATGATGTCGAACACGGAGGACCGGGCCCGCGACTGCTCCACGATCGCGCGCAGCGTTTCCTCCGAGGCCCTTCCCTTCACCCGGAAGCTCACGCGGATGGCCTCGTAGCCGTTCCGGACCTCGTTCGACAGGCCGAGGGCGCCGCTGAGGTCGATGTCGCCCTCGACGGTCGACTCGACCTCGTAGAGCGTCACGCCGCGCGCGGCGGCGATGTTCGCGATGCCGGCCGTGAGGCACGTCGCCAGCGCGTGGAGCACGAACTCCACCGGCGTCGGCCCCTGGTCGCGGCCGACCAGCACCTGCGGGTGGTCCGCGTCGAACGAGAACTCGCGGGCGTGCTCGTGGGTGCCGCCGGCGCCCTCGAACCGCTCCATGCGGCTGCGGCTGTGGGTGCCGCCCAGCCAGGTGTTCTTCGCCCTGAAGCGGAACCTCGCGAGCTCCGGCTGCGCCTTCACCGCGCCGATGGTGGCGAAGAGCGCCGGGGTGTCGACTCCGTTCATCGGCACCGGGGTGCGGGTGGGCTTCTTCGTCTGGGGCGTCGTCTGCGTCGTTGTCTCCATCGTCTCTCTCACTTTCGAACCCGCTCTCGTTGCGGGGCGGTTGGCTCCATCGCAGCCCGCGTGCCACGGGCGTTCCTCTCCTCGTTGAAGCGGGTTCTCGGGCGAATCCGGCGCAGTACACCCGAGCGGAACGCGACGACTCCTCGTCCATCGACGAGATCTCGTCTCGCGCGCGACGAGCTCTCGTCGCCGCCGGGTGCGCCATGTCAGCTACGGAATCCCTGGTGCAGCGCCGGATCGACGAGGAGGCAGCCCTGCGCGCGGTCGTCGAGGGCACCGCCTCCGAGACGGGGAGGGATTTCTACCGGGCGCTCGTCCGGAACCTCGCGACGGCGCTCGACACGCACGGTGCCTGGCTCACCGAGTACGACGAGCCCGCGGAGCGGCTGCGCGCGCTCGCGTTCTGGTTCGGCGGCGATTGGGTGGAGGGCTTCGAGTACCCGATCGTCGGCACCGCGTGCGAGACGGCGATCCGGGAGCGCCGGCTCGTCCACTTCCCGGACCGGGTGCTCGACATCCAGCCGAACGCCGAGAACTTTCGCGCCGTCGGCGTCGTGAGCTACCTCGGCATACCGCTGCTCGAGGGCGACCGGGTGATGGGCCATCTCGCGGTCGTCGACGTTCGTCCGATGCCCGCCGAGAAGCGCATCTTCACGCTCTTCCAGCTGTTCGCAAACCGCGCGCGCGCGGAGATGCGGCGGCTTCGGCTCGAGGTGGACCTGCGGGAGAGCCGCGAGCGGCTCGCGCGGCTCATCGACAGCGCGATGGACGCGATCGTCGAGCTCGACGCCGACCTCCGGATCACGAGGATGAACCCGGCCGCCGAGAAGATCTTCGCGTCCGTGGCGGAACGTGCTCACGGCCGGCGCGTCGATTGCCTCGTCGGCGCGGCCGCCACCGCGAGCCTGGCCGCGGTGGCGGGCGAGCTCGATCGCCGCACCGGCGGCGAGCGCTACCTCTGGATCCCGTCGCTCGTGGCGGAGCCGCCGGGTTGCGAGCCCTTCCCGGCCGAGGCGACGTTGTCGCGGTTCGAGATGCACGGGAGCCCCAGCTACACGCTCATCCTCCGCAACGTCCGCGAGCGCATCGAGGCGGAGCGGGCGATCGGGTCCCTCACCGCGCAGGCGGAGTACCTGCAGGAGGAGCTCGCCGCCAAGCAGGGCTTCGGCGAGATCATCGGCACGAGCCCGGCGCTGCGGGCCGCGCTGCAGGGCGTCGCGCAGGTGGCGGCGACCGATGCGACGGTGCTCATCCACGGGGAGACCGGGACCGGGAAGGAACTGTTCGCGCGCGCGATCCACGACCGCAGCGCCCGGCGTGGTCGACCGCTCGTCAAGGTGAACTGCGCCGCGATCCCGCCGACGCTCATCGAGAGCGAGTTCTTCGGGCACGAGCGCGGCGCGTTCACCGGCGCCACGCAGCGGCGCGACGGGCGCTTCGCGCTCGCCGACGGAGGGACCATCTTCCTCGACGAGATCGGCGAGCTCCCGTTCGAGCTGCAGGGGAAGCTGCTCCGGGTCCTGCAGGAGGGCGAGTTCGAGCCCGTCGGCAGCTCGCGGACGCGGAAGGTGGACGTCCGCGTGGTGGCCGCGACCAACCGCGACCTCGAGCGAGCGGTACGGGACGGCCAATTCCGGGAGGATCTGTACTATCGGCTCGGAGTCTTCCCGCTCAGGCTGCCACCGCTCCGGGAGCGCGGCGACGACGTCGTGCTCCTCGCTACGGCGATCGCCGAGAAGCTCGCGCAGGCGATGGGCAAGGCGGTGGCGCCGATCGGCGCGGCCGCCGCCGCGGCGCTGAGGTCGTACCCGTGGCCCGGGAACGTCCGCGAGCTGCGCAACGTCATCGAGCGCGCCATCATCACGTCCACGAACGGCCGGCTCGATCTCGAGCGGGCGCTGCCCGCCACGCGGCAGCCGTCGACGGCCGAGTCCCCGCCGCCGCCTGGCGAGGTCTTCACCGAGCGGCGCCTGCGGCAGCTCGAGCGCGACAACACGCTCGCGGCGCTCGAGCGCTCCAGCTGGCGGGTCGCGGGGCACGATGGCGCCGCGCATCTTCTCGGCGTCAGCCCGTCAACCCTGAAGTCTCGAATGAAGGCGCTGCACATCCGGCGGCCGACCGCGAGATGAGACCCTGGGCAGGTCGCCCTCGTCTGGGCAGCCCCATCGGCGCTGCACGCGCTGATGCGGCTCGCCTACACTGGGCCCTGCTGCGATGCGCCCCTCACGCGCCGCCTTCGTCTTGACCGTCCTCGTCGCGGGGCGGGCGGGTGCGCAGAACGCGGATGGCATCCTGCTCGGGGCCGAGGCGGCCCTCACGGGAGGTGCGGTCCTCGCGACCGCTCACGACGCCGCGGGCGCGTACTACAACCCCGCCGGCCTGGCGGCCTTGCCGGCCTCGACGCTGCAGGTCTCGGGCTCGGTGTACCAGCTCTCGAGCGTCCGGCTCGGCAGCTTCGTCCGCACCACGCTTCCCTGGACGCGGCTCGACCAGACGCTGACCGCCACGGACTGGAACACCGTACCGTCCGTCGCGGTGTACGGGTTCCGGCTCGCTCCGGGCCGGGGCCTCGCACTCGGCATCTGGGTCCCGACCAGCGAGTCGATCTCGCTGGTGTCGACCGTGCACAGCTCGGGACCGCTCACGGCGGGCGGAACCGTCCTCCAGGTGGACTACACCCAGCAGATCGCCATCACCCAGCGCATCGAGAGGACCTACTTCGGCGCCGCCGCGGGGATCGAGGTCGGCCCGGGGCTGCGGGTCGGCACTGCCGCCTTCCTGGTCTACGAGCGCGCGGAGGACTTCATC
>Ga0318572_10001001_pt1 | contig 11018 bp, 10 predicted proteins | sample GRESIP089b5f20_FD_202528 | JGI IMG/M metagenome (GOLD analysis project Ga0318572, IMG submission 202528) | Tropical soil microbial communities from Luquillo Experimental Forest, Puerto Rico - GRE.SIPMG.089b5f20 | ecosystem: Environmental > Terrestrial > Soil > Tropical forest > Bulk soil...
GTGGTACACGCCGTCCGCCACGGCGGCTCGGCCCGCCAACGAAGGGAGCGCAGTGATGGCTACGTACTCGAGCCTGCCTAACAAACTTGTCAGCGCGGCGAATGGCGTTAACTACGCGTACCGCGACACGGGCAGCATCGAGCAGATGGCGCGCGATGCCATCGCCCTCCTCACCGCCATGGGTTCGGCCGGGTCGATATCCTCGGGTTCTGGACTATCGCAGATCGCAGCTAAAGAGCATTGCCCGCGCGGTAAGTCCCCCAATGGAGCCTGTCGCCCGTACCGCACGATCCGGCCTGGCATGGCATCAACCTCCCCGCCGCACTTGGTGGCGTTGGTTTACGGGCTGGCGGTTCGCAACTTCCGTGGGCTGGTTCCGTAGGCGGCTTTGAAGGCGCGGTTGAAGCCGCTGAGGTCGCCGAATCCGCAGGCGAACGCGACCGCTGCGATGGACCGGCCGGCGAGACGGGGATCGAGGAGTTCACGGCGTGACCGCTCCAGGCGAAGCGCCTTGATGTACTGGGACACCGAGAGGTGCTCGGCTTCGAAGAGCTTGTGCAGGTAGCGCACGGAAATGTTGGCTGCGGCGGCGATCTCGGGCGGCCCAAGGCCGGGGTCGCACAGCCGATGGCTGATGTAGTCCTTGATCCTCACCATCAACGTCTGCTGAAGGCATCCGCGCACCGCCTCGCTTGGGGCGGCATGGTCGCTGAGCAAGCTTGCGACAAGCTCGCTGGCCTGCAGCAGCGCCCGCTCCCACTGCCCTGCGGGCACATCTTCGCTGGTACGCGCGAGGTCCAGCAAGAACCGCGACACGACACCCGTCATGCCGGTCCTGCCATCCATCCGCCGCCCGGTTATGAGCCGTCGCTCGCTATCGCTCAGCTGGACTGTTTCGCGCGGGAACGTGAAGGTGCACGCGTGCCAGTCGCTATCGAACAGCAACTGGACAGGCCGGAAGCTCTCGTAGGCGGCCCAGTCACCCGTGTGGAGTTCAGCTTGACGGTCGTCCTGGCTGACCCGGCAGACTCCGCTAGCAACGACGGCGAGTTGAAAGTACTCCGGCTGGGACCGGCTGATGTCATGCGCGGTGCGCTGGACTTCCTGACTGGTGGCCTTCCCCTCGGCGACCACCATGCGGCCAGCCCGGTTCAGTCGGACCGAACCCTCAACACTGCCTTCTCCCAAGATGGTGATGGTCACCGGAAGCAGTCCCGACAACGCATGCCGCCAGAACGCCTCCCGTTCGGCTGGGCACAACCCGTCGGTGGTGAGGACCGTCGTCACGATCTGTCCCGCCCGCTCGCCGCCGGGGCTGGCCGGGGCGGCGGCCACAGCGTCCCAGCCATGCCGCCGCCCGGCCCGGTTGAGCACTGGCGGCGGAGGCTGTGGGCAGCCGCGGGAGGGTGGTTGACGTGGTAGGCGCGGTACCAGTTCGGCGGTCATGGTGCACCTCCGGGTTTGTCTCCCGGGAGGTCCGACGGCATTCGTACGTGTTCCGTACAAGTATATTCATGTACAGTACGTGTACATGTCAAGGGCTGCAGGGTCTAGGGCGAGCGAGCTGACCCGCCAGGACATCATCGACGCGGCAGCTGGGCTGGCCGCCGAGCGCGGCTATGCCGGGCTGACCATGCGCGCCCTGGCCCAGCGGTGCGGCGTGCCCACCATGACCCTCTACCGGCACGTGCGCGACAAGGAGGACCTGCTAGGCGCGCTGGCCGACCGGGTGCTCGCCGAGCTGCAGCTGCCGGAGCCGGGCACCTTGACCTGGCAGGAGGAGCTCGCGGCGGTGTTCCGGTCGGTGCATGACCTGCTGCTCAAGCACCCGGACATCGCCGTGATCGCGGCGCGGCAGCCGGTGGCCGGGGAGGCCGCCTACCGGGGCGCCGAGGTCGTCTTGGATGCGCTGGGGCGCGGGGGGATCGAAGGTGAGCCCGCCGCCAGCGCGTTCGCCACGCTGTTCGCCTACACGATCGGGTTCGTGCAGCAGCAGCTGCTCTCATCTACCCCCGGCAGCCTGGGCCGCCGGCAAGAGGTACTGGAGCGGCTGCCGCGCGATGACTTTGACAATCTCGGCCGGCTCGGGGCCGTCTTCTTGCTGCGCAGCTCCGACCGGCACTTCCAGGACGGCCTGGACCTGATCATCAGCGGCCTGGAGAGCAAGGCCCGGACGAGGGCGGAAGGACCGTTATCCGGCCGGGCCGCTGCCGGTGGGGGCCGGCCGGTTCAGCAGAGCCGGTTGAGCCCCGGCGGCACCGGGCAGGAAGATAGCCGGCGCAACCACCGTGCGAGCCGAACGCAAGGACCGCCATGACTCCCGCCTCCGCCACAGCGGCTGACTCGTGGATCGATGCGATCACCCCCCGCTGGCTGACCACGGTGCTGCGCGCTGCCGCCGTGGCCGAGGCAGCAGTGCTGGACATCGAGACCCGGCCCCTGGGGGTGGCCAGCGCCGCCGGGGACCTGGCCCGCCTGTCACTGGTCTACGAGCCGGCGCGGCCGTCCGGCCCGGCGACGGTCATTGCCAAGGCACCGGGATCTGGGCCGACCCAGCGCGCGATGGAGGCGGCGATGGGGCTGTTCGCACGCGAACATTATGTGTACGCCGAGCTGGCCAGCGCGCTGCCGGTGCGGCTGCCCCGCTGCTACTACCCCGGGGACCCGGGCAAGCAGGAGCCCATGCTGCTGGAAGACCTGCAGGCGCTGCGAGCCGGCGACCAGGTCGCCGGGCTGGGCCGGGCCGACGCGGAGCGGCTGATCGACGTGCTGGCCCGCTTGCACGCCGCATACTGGGAAGCCGGACCGCCCGGCGATGATGCCAGCCGCCTGGTTAGCTGGGCCGACCCGGCCTTGGGCGCGATGCTCACCCAGCTGGTCACCAGCGGCGTGGCGGCGCTGCGCCAGCGCTACGCGGAACGGGTCCCGGCGCGGGTCCTCGCCGCCATCGCCAACGCCGCCCCCAGGTGGGCAGTCGTTCTGCGGCGCTGCGCCGACGGCCCGCAGACCTTCGTTCATAACGACTTCCGGCTCGACAACATCTTCTTCCAGTCAGACGGCGAGCCAGTCGTCATCGACTGGCAGCTGGCCGGCCGCTGCCGGGGCACCCAAGACCTCGCCTACCTGCTGTCGGGCAGCATGCCCACCGACACGCTGCGGGACTGCTGGGATGTGCTGCTCCGCCGCTACCACGCGCGGCTGTCCGGCGCCGGTGTCCGCGGCTACGACCTGCACCAGTGCCGGTTCCACTACCGGCAGAGCCTGCTCTACACCCTGGCCCCGGGAATCGCCATGCTCGGCCAGATGCAATTTCACGGCGGCGACGCCCGCGGGCTCGCCGACACCCTGGTGCTGCGCACGTTGACCCATGCCAGTGACCTGGACGCCTTCGCCACCCTGTGACCACAACCACCTGCACAAGTCTCGGCAGGCCCGCGCGGCGGCCGGTTCACCGCGGCCTGATTCCGGCGGCGACGACAGCCGCCGGGTCGGCCAGCTGGCCCGAGTCGTCTCGCGCGTCGATCCACCACGGCCCGCGCATCTCCGAAGGGAAGCTGCCAATCTCACACGCCTGGCCGGCCGTCACGCCATGAAGATTCAGCACTACGCCGATCCCCGGGCACAGGACCGTTTGGCTGGCGATCAACCCACCGAGCGGGTCTACCCGGCCGCAGGCGCAAAGAGTCTCATCGCCGCCGGCGAGTGCGCCACCGTCCCATAGCTGTGCCCGCTCGTCCAAGCCCGGACGCGTGTGACCGGGCAACGCTGGACCAATCCCGGAGGAAAGGAGATCGTCATGAACGCAAGCTCAGTGGCGGCGAGCGTCGTCTTGGTGCACGGCGGCTTCGTGGACGGGTCCGGCTGGCGGGCGGTTTACGATCGGCTCACTCAGGACGGCTACCAAGTCGCCGTGGTGCAGAACCCGACCCTGTCGCTGGAGGGCGACGCCGCCGCCGCCCGGCTGATCGTTGACGCGCAGGACCGCCCGGTCGTCCTGGTCGGCCACTCCTACGGCGGCGCGGTCATCACCGAAGCCGGCACCGGCCCCAACGTGGCGGCGCTGGTCTACATCGCCGCGTTCGCACCAGACAAGGACGAGTCGGTCAACACGCTCCTCGGCACCTTTCCGCCAGACGCGCCGCAGCCGCCGATCCTGCCGCCCCGAGACGGGTTCTTGTTCCTGGACCGGGACGAGTTCCACGCCTCGTTCGCCGGCGACCTGCCCGCCGCCGACGCCGCGTTCATGGCCGACTCCCAGGTCCCCTGGGGCGTGGACGCCCTCGGCGGGGCGATCACCGATCCCGCCTGGCGGGCCAGGCCAAGCTGGTACCTGCTCACCACCCAAGACCGGATGATCCCCCCGTCCGCCCACGCCATGTCCGAGCGGGCCGGTGCCACTACCGTCGAGGTGGCCGCCAGTCACTCTGTCTACGTCTCGCAACCGGCCGCGGTAGCTGACCTCATCAAACAGGCCGCAACCGCGGTCGCCGCGCGGCACTAGCCGCAGCCACCATCCGCGGCGCCGACGGCCAGATACCCGAACCAAGGCTGCGCGCTCGTCGGCCCAGCCGCGGTCCGGCGCCAGGCCCCCTGACACCGGCGGAACTCAGACCCGCCCCCGGGGAAGCAAGACAGGAAGGCAGGAAGAACATGTCCGCTTCGGCTGGATTGCGGAACCTCGTACCCAGGAGCGCTCATGCCAGCATCACAGGCGCGGGACCGGTTGATGGGGCCAACCAGAGCGCCTCGGCGGGGCAGATGGTCTACCACGGCCGGTGCCGCGGCGTGCGGACAAGAGGCTGGCGGGTCGCCGCGTACTCTGCTCCGCCGGTGCGCACGGGGGCCGCCGCCGGTGACGACTGTGATGCTCTCGTCGTCGGCGGCGGGCCGGCCGGGGCGGCGGCCGCGGCGCGGCTGGCCGCGCGGGGCTTCAGCACGGTCGTGGTCGACCGGGCCGTCTTCCCGCGCGACAAGGTATGCGGGGACTTCGTCGGCCCGGCGGCCCTGGCTGAACTGGCCGACCTCGGCGTGACCGGCATCGAGGCGTTCGGCGCGACCAACATCATCGGCGAGTGCGGCCTGCACGTCGACGGAGACCAGCTAGGGGTCCTGGCGATCCCGCAGGTGGGCGGGCTGCCTGGCTACGGCCGGGTCATCCCCCGCCGGCAGCTGGACGCCTGGATCCTGGACACGGCCCGGCGCGCGGGAGCGACGGTGCTGGACGGGCGGAAGGTGACCACCATCGAGCGGGCGCCCAACGCGGTGACCGTCCGGGGCCACAGCGTGGCCGGCCCGTGGCAGCTGCGCACCCGGCTGCTGGTCGGAGCCGACGGAAGCAACTCGATCATCGCCCGCGCGCTGCGCGGAACCATGCCGCCCCGCCAGGACAGGATCGTGGCGGTGCGGGCCTACTTCGACGACGTCGCGGGACCGCCCGGCCAGGCCGGCATCTGCCTGTGCAGCGACAGCTTCCCCGGCTATTCCTGGCTGTTCCCGTGCGGCGGCGGGCAGGCCAACGTCGGTGTCGGCATGGTCGTGTCTACCTACCCGCAAGCCGGCCGTAACCTGCGCGACCTGCTGCTGCGGCTGATCGCCGAGGACCCCTCGATGCGGTACCGGCTGCGGGGGGCCCGGATGGACGGGAAGGTCCTCGGCTGCCCGCTGACCACCTACAACCCGCGGCTACCACTGGCTGGCGACCGGGTGATGCTGGTCGGCGACGCAGCGGGGCTGATCAACCCACTCAACGGCGAAGGGATCCAGTACGCCCTGCACAGCGCCCGGTGGGCCGCCGACGTGGCGGCCGATTGCCTGTCGTCTGACCAACTGGATGCGGCCTCGCTGCACCGCTACCAGCAGCGTGTGCGGCACAGCCTGGGCCAGGACATGGCGTTCTCCCGGCTTGTCGTCCAGCTCATCCGCAACCGCCACCTGAACCCGGTCTGGCTGCGGACCCTGCGCATCATCGCCTCCCGGGCCCAGGCCGACCCCGATTATGCCTACCGCGTCGGCTGTGTGGTGACCGGGCTGGCCCCGGCCACCACAACGCTCGGCCTGAGCATGGCCGCCAAGACGGCTGGGCACGCCAGGATGTTCGCGCCGGCCGACGCATCACGGCACCGCCCGGGCCGCAGCAGGCCATCCGGCCGCCCGTCTGCGGCCGCCTCCCGGAGCACACCCGGCGGCATAGCCGCAGTCGCCGTGACCTCGCGCGAGTTCGCCGACTGGGCGGTCGGCGTCAGGCGCGCGCTGACCGACCTCATCTTCCAGCTCACCCGCGCCAGGCTCACCCGCAGCCGAGCCGAGGGGCACAGGGTTTGTGACTGACCCAGCGGCAGGCCTTAACCGGAGTCGACGTAGATTGTTCCATGAGGTGGGTCGTGCCAGCGGTCACCGGTCGGCGATCGCCCGGCAGCCCGGAAGGACAGGGCCTGACATGGCCGGGTCAGCCGTGAAGGACCGCATCGTCTACCCGCTGCAGGCGCGGGTAATCAATCCGATTGTCATGCTCGCGCACGACCTGGGCTTCCCGCCTCCGGGCGATGCCCTGCTGGAGACGACCGGGCGGCGCACCGGGCGGCCGGTGCGCACCCCTGTGTGCGACGGCCTCGACGGGCAGACGTTCTGGCTGGTGGCCCAGCGCGGGCGCCGCGCCGGCTGGGTCCGGAATATCCAGGCCCATCCGCAGGTCCGGGTCAAGGTACGCACCGGGTCCGGCGTGGTGTGGCGAGCCGGGACGGCGCGCATCCTGGACGATGACGACCCGCGCGAGCGGAGCCGGCTGATCGGCGGGGACAATCTGGCCCGCCGTCTGTGCGTGTCCGCGTCGGCGGCGGTGAGCACCGATCCGCTGACGGTTCGCATCGACCTTGATCCCCGCTGATTCCCGGCACGCATGACCCGCTGATGGCGGGCAGGACGACCAGAGCTTGGTGGTGATGATGCACTACTCCCGGGAGCATTTCGCTGTGACTTTGCGCAGGACCGGTTTCCCCGAGGTCGCCGAGAAGGCCCTGCGGGTTTTGCCCGATCCAGTCGAGGAGGACCAGATCGCGGCGTTCCTCGCGCCCTACGGCATCACCCTTGACGAACTTGTCAGCCGGATGGGCGGTACCACCTGAGGCAGGCCGCGCGCGCCTGGCCTACTCGGCCGGTGCGTACCAGGACAAAGACCTCAGTCAGCAGCACGAGCAGGATCGTCAGGTGGTACGACAGATCGGCGGCGATATGTGGCCGGGAGCTGGTGAGCACAAACCCAAGCCCGGCCAGCACCCCCAGGACAGCGAAGCCTGTGACGCCCAGCGCAGCGGTTCTTGCCCGGCCGGGGGCCACCGCGACGACCACGGCGCCTGCCGCGAGCACAGCGCCGATGATGGCCTCGGGGACCGAGGCCCGGCCGAAGTGCTCACCGGTGATAGTGGTGAAGCCCAGCGGGATCCAGCCGTCCAGGTGCAGGTAGGACGCAGCCCCGAAGGTAGCTGCCTCGACGAGCATGAGCACCGCGAAACGGCGATCCACCCCTGCCTGCCGCTGCCGTGGCCGGCGGGCGGGCGGCGCCGGGCCTGGTGAGCCTGCGGCGGATGGCCGGTGGCCAATCGTGGTGTGCTGGGCCGGGCCGCGACCAGCTTCCCCGGAGCGGATTACGCCCCGGTCCGCCTCGGCGGCGGTGCCGCGGCCGGGCCGGGTGAATACACCCATGTGCTTTCCCCTGTTCTCTATTGCGCTTTCACCGCGTGGCGGCGGGTATGCCGCCGTCGATCGGGACCGTGGCGCCGGTGATGAATGAGGCGTGGTCGGAGCACAGCCGTCAGCGGAGGCGGAAGATCGCGGCGAGGTAGCTGACCCGGCGGGCGCCGGCCTTGTCAGTGAGGTAGCCGGCCAGGCTGATGGCGACGGCGGCGCCGAGGCCCTGGGGGGCGAGCAGCAGCCCGGTCTGCAGCGGGCTGGCCCCGCGCAGGATCTCGAAGTACAGCGGCAGCAGCAGGGCGACCCCGAACAGGGCGGTGCCGAGCACGAAGTTGACCGCAGCGCCGGTGGCGAACCCGCGGCGGCGGAGCAGCCGCAGGTCGATGAGCGGATTCGGCACCCGCAAGGCGTGGCGTATGAACAGCGCCATTCCGGTGGCCCCGGCGATCATCGGCCCGAGGGCGGCCGGGGCGGTCCACTGGGCGTGCTGGCCGGCCTCGGCCAGGCCGTAGAGGACCAACGCCAGCCCGCCCGGGAGCAGCACTGCCCCGGGCACGTCCAGGCGCTGGGCGGAGCGGGTACCGGCGGCGGGCAGCAGGCGGACCGCGAAGGCGATGGCGAGCAGGCCGACGGGCAGGTTGACGAAGAAGATCCACCGCCAGTTGGCCGCGCCGATGAGGGACCCGCCGATCAGCGGGCCGAAGATCGGGGCGAGCAGCATCGGCACCCCGACGATGCTCATCGCCCGGCCCATCCGCTTGAGCCCAGCCACCTGGGCCAGGATCGCCTGGCCGAGCGGCATGATCATCCCGCCGCCCAGGCCCTGGACAGCCCGGAAGACGATCAGCGCCCCGACCGAGGGGGACAGCCCGGCCAGCAGCGAGCCGGCCATGAACAACCCGAGCGAGGCCAGCCACACCGGCTTGGTCCCGAACCGGCCCGCGAGCCACCCGGTGAGCGGAATGACGCTGGCGAAGGCCAGCAGGTAGATGGTGGGCACCCACTGGATGACCGGGATCGAGGTGTGCAGGTCGGCGCCCAGGACCGGCAGCGCCACGTTGACGATCGTGGCGTCGAGGATCGTCATGATGCTCCCCAGCACGACCACGATGGCCGGGGCGAGAATCTCCCGGGTAAGCACGCTGGTGGTCGGCTGCGCGGCACCGGCGGCTGCGGCCTGGGCGGTGTCCGCCGCTGGTCCTGTCCATCCTGAAGGTGGCTGCGTCGGCCGACTGACGTGAGTATGCCCTGCGCTCATCGCGGCCTCCCTCCGAGGCTCATGGCCGGACCCAACTCGGGGTTCGACTGATAGTGTCACCTAAAATTTATAGTCGCCTTATCTTTATTGTGTCAAGAGATTTATGGTAACCTCAAGCCATGACAGAGGAGCCCGGGCTGCGGGAGCGCAAGAAGCTGCGGACCCGGCAGCTGATCGCGGACACCGCCCGCCAGATGTTTGCCGAGCACGGCTTCGACGCGGTCCCAGTCGCCGCGGTGGCCCGGGCGGCCGAGGTATCCGAAGCCACCGTGTTCAACTACTTCCCGACCAAGGAAGACCTCGTCTTCCAGGGCATGGAAGCCTTCGAGACCGAACTGCTGGCCGCCATCCGGGACCGGCCCGCGGGGGAGCCGATCGTGGTCGCGTTCGCCCGGTTCGTCCTGCAGCCCCGCGGTCTGCTCGCCGCCGAGAACGACCGGTCGGCCAGTTACCTCACCGGGATCTCGAAGATGATCGCGGCCAGCCCGGCGCTGCTGGCCCGGGAGCGGGAAATCCTCGCCCGCTATACCGCGTCGCTGGCCGCGCTCATCGCCGAAGACACCGCCGCCGACCCCGGCGACCTGCGCCCCTGGGTGGTCGCCCGCGCGCTGATCGGCATCCACCACAGCCTGATCGAGCTCGTCCGCCGCCTGCTGGACGAACCGACCGGCCAAGCCCGCCTCGCCGATGAGGTCCGGACCCGCGGCCGGCAGGCCCTGGACCTGCTCGAGCAGGGCCTAGCTGACTACGGGGCCAAACCAGCGACCAAACCGCATCAGACCCCAGAACCGCACCAGCACACTCGCTAAGGGATCAGCATGGCGGCCCTGCCATCAGGCGATCTCGGGTCCCGACAGAAGCCCCGATTGTCCGTTCTATCGTCGCTACCGGCCGCACTGTCCGGCGCCGGTCGGCGTGCCTAACGGCGGCGATGCGCGCGACGCGCCGACGAGTAGCGGGCACGTCCTGTAATCGGCTGCCTGAGGTTGGCGTGGACGGCCGGCACCTGCCCGGGTCCGGCGGGGCTTTGATCTCCGGTGGCGCTGTCCCTGTCATCCGGTGGTTGCCGCATTGCGGAGCCTGGCGGCGGCGCGGTCACCGGCGGCTTGTCCCAGCGCAGGGTGTAGCGGAAGAACAAGCGCCGCCGGACGGTAGCGCCCGGGTCAGGTCAGCCTCGCTGTCGCCGGCCGCTGAGGCGAACTGCCCGAAGCGGCAGTGCTCGCAGAGTTACGGCTTCGGACTGACCACGTGGCACGGCCAAGATCCTGGCGGGCCCGGGGCGCTCGACCCTGTCCGCGGCAGACCCGGACGTTCACCCTGCGGGCGCCGCTGCTAAAAATACGGTCGGGCTGCTCGTGTTAGGCAATAACCAAGGCCGGCCAAGCGGCCAACTACGCGAATGTGTCGGTAGAAAACGCGCACGTACCCGCCCAATTGGCGTCAAGCCTGGGCCGCAGCGTGGCCGCCATTGCCGCACCCGAATGGGTATTCTGCGCGCGGCAGAACCTAAAGTCGGTGTTTGTGTTTCGGCAGATCTCGGCCAGGGGGCGTGTCCACACCGCACATCTGATCGGCTCGGTGATCCGGTGTTCGCGTGCCGTGGCCTTTGGGCTCGGGCAGTGGGATTGACCTGGGCGCCGGGGCTCGTGGGCTGGTGCTAGCCGTAAGAACTGGCCCGAATGGAACGCGGGTTCCTAGTCGCGCGCCAGGCGAAGGTCGACCTCGCGCTCGACATAGCTCCATTCCTCGGTTGCGCGCAGCCGCCGCACAAGTTCCTCGAAATAGGTCGCGTCCTCGGGCGCGAACTCGAACCAGGTCAGGAAATCGAAGGGCTCGCCGAGGTCGCGCCCATGATGCAGGCGCCGGGCGACCGCGGGAAGGTACTCAAGACCCGAAGCGACATGGCGGGAGCTTTCCTCGAAGATGCGCCGCCGCTCGTCTTGGGCCAGTTCCCACCACGCCTCGGACTTCTTGATCGGGATCAGCGCGGCCCGCGTAGACCCCGGCCGGCCAAGTGGCTGCTGGCGGGCGGCCAGCTCATCGTGCTCGCGGCGGGTGACGTACCGCTCGTTAC
>Ga0318572_10001002_pt1 | contig 11014 bp, 8 predicted proteins | sample GRESIP089b5f20_FD_202528 | JGI IMG/M metagenome (GOLD analysis project Ga0318572, IMG submission 202528) | Tropical soil microbial communities from Luquillo Experimental Forest, Puerto Rico - GRE.SIPMG.089b5f20 | ecosystem: Environmental > Terrestrial > Soil > Tropical forest > Bulk soil...
GGAGAACATGTCCCTGATCTTTTCCGGGGCGATGCCGGTGCCGGTGTCAATGACCGACACCCGCAGCACCCGGCCGGCGGCGAGCTGGGGCGCATCCACCTTGAGGGTGACGCTGCCGCTGGCGGTGAACTTGACGGCATTGCCGAGCAGGTTGAACAGCACCTGGCGCAGGCGGGCTTCGTCGCCGACGATGTGCTGGGGCAGGTCCGGCGCCAGTTCCTCAATGAAGGTGAGCTGTTTCTCCCGAGCAAGGACGGCGATCACTTCGGCAACAGAGGTGATCAGGTAGGGCAGCAGGAAGGTGCGCTGTTCCAGTTCCAGTCGGTCCGCTTCGATCTTGGAAAAGTCGAGGATGTCGTTGATGATCTTCAACAGGGCCTCGCCGTTGTCCTTGATCAGCTGGGCGTAGCCTTGTTGGTGCTGGTCGAGGCCGGACACCATGAGCAGTTGCGACATGCCGAGTACGCCATTGAGGGGCGTGCGGATTTCATGGCTGATGGTTGCCAGGAAATTGCTCTTGGCCCGGCTCGCCGCTTCGGCGTCCTGTCGAGCGTGAATCAGGGTCTGTTCGTTGGCTTCAAACTGGCGGGTGATCAGCCAAGCGGTGACCAACAGGCTGGCGGTGATCAGCAGGGCGAAGCCGAGCAGTTGCAGGTGCAGGGCACGCAGGCCGCTGTGAATCTCGTCCGCATAGGCGCTGGCCGCCACGATCCAGCCCCAGGGGGCGTAGGTGGTATAGACCACCACCTTGTCCCGGGGCTCGCTCTCGCCCAGACGGCCGTTGGCCCAGGGGTAGCGGATGATGCCGCTCTTCTTCGCCAGCATTTCCTGGATGAAATTGCGCTCCCCCTGCAGGTGGCTGTCGGGGGCGTTCATTTCGTCCCGGGCCGGATGAACGATGGCTCGCCCCGGTTGTTCGACGGCGTCCAGGGCGTAGACGTAGCCAGTCTCGCCGACGCGTATCGCCAGCATCCGCTCGCTCAGGGCCTGCAGGCTGTCAGTGAAGTCGACGCCAATGTAGGCGGCGCCCACCACCGTGCCGCTGGCATCGAACAGGGGCTTGTAGTGGGTCATGAAGCGACGCCCGAACAAGGTTACCTGGCCCGTGTAGGCATGGCCGGACAGGAGCAGGGCGTAGGCCGGGTGGTCGCTGCCGAGGGCGGTGCCCAGGGCTCGCTCCCCGTTCTGCTGGCGCACCGAGGTGGTGATGCGGAAGAAGCCTTCTTCGTCGCGGACGAAAACCGTGGCCGTGGCGCCGGTGGCATCGGTGAAGGTGTCCACCACGTCCGCCCGGTTGTTCAGGATGCCTTGGGTACTGCGCAGGGCGGGCAGGTTTTGGTGGCCGCTGGTCAGGCGATGATTCGTGTCGCGCACCGGTGTCGGGAAACGGGAAGCGAAGTCCTCGCCGAGCAGGCGGGCCGAGTTCTCCAGCACCTTGGCGTAGGCATCCACCATGTCTACCACCTGCTGGTCGACCCGCTTCAATTCGATGATGCTGCGTTCCTGCAAATAGCGGTCGAGCCAGTGGCTGATCAGCAGGCCGCAGACGCCGACGATGAACAGGATGGCAAGGCCGAGAACGATGCTCAGGCGCGAGGCGCGGGAGAGGGGCGGGGTAGATGAACCCATGGAAAACGTTGGCGAGTTGTGACGCAAAGATGGCCGACTTTATACCCCTTTACAGGCTATGGGAACCCTGGCCAACGGGTCCCCACGGGGAGGGGAATAGCGTGGTGAGTGCCGTCGAGAAAAGGTTGTTTCGCCGCCCTGACGTCTGCCCAACTCTACCCAATGGCTCAGGCTGTCGGCTCGCCGTAACGTCGGACCAAGGCCGCCACTTCCTCCCGTATGCGTTGGCGCAGGCTGACGGGAGCCAGTACCTCCACCTCGTTGCCGTACTTGAGAATGTCCATCATCAATTCCCGATGGTCGCTGTAGGGCAGTTCCAGCACGTAGCGGCCGGTGGCGTCGAAGCTGCCCTTCTGTTCCGGGTGCCACTGTTCCTTGGCCACCCAGCGGGCCCGTTCCGGGGTGAATGCCAGCTTGGCCCACTGCACCTTCTTGCCGCTGAAAATGCCGTAGCCCGGCCCCAGTACTTCGTCCATGCTGCGACGGGAAACTTCCTTGGCGGCGGTGTCCACGGACTCGGCGGACTGAATGGAGTCCAGGGCGAAATTGCGCAGTTCATCCCGCAGATGACACCAGGCGTCGAGGTACCAGTTCTCCCGGTAGTGCACCAGGCGCTGGGGCGACACGACCCGCTCCGTCAGTTCTCCCTTGCCCTTGGACAGGTAGCGGATGCGCAGTTGCTTGCGGCCGATCAGGGCTGAGCCCACCCGCTCGAAACAATCGAGCGGTACTTGGCGCCGCCCCAGGCCGATCACGGCGACCCGGTTCTTCACCTCCTCGGCGCTGTTGTCCGCCGTGCCCAGCAGGGCGTTGAGGCGGGCCATCAGGGGCTGGATGTGGGGTGTCAAAATGCCGCCGGAGTCCAGCCCCGTCAGCAGGTGTTGCATGGTCAGCAGGGCATGGATTTCCGCCGGAGAGAACCACAGTCCCGGTAGTTCGTACTTATCACCGATCTGTGGTCCGCCGTCGAAGCGGTAGCCGTTGGTTTCCCGGTCATAGACGATGGGCGCGTTGAGCCGGCTGCGCATGAACTCCAGATCCCGGCGCAGGGTGGCGCGGGAGATTTCCAGCTCCTCTAGCAGGGTCTGGAAGCTCACCACCTTGCGCTCGGTGATGAGCTGGTCGATCTTGTAGAAGCGCTCGGTCTGGTTCATGGCGCGGCGATCAGAGGCCGAGGGTTGCCCAGAGCGTATCCACCTTCTGTTTCACCGCCTCGTCCATGACGATGGGCCGACCCCATTCCCGCGTGGTTTCGCCGGGCCACTTGTTGGTGGCATCGAGGCCCATCTTGCTGCCGAGGCCGGCCACCGGCGAGGCGAAGTCCAGGTAGTCGATGGGCGTGTTGTCCGCCAACAGTGTGTCGCGGGTGGCGTCCATGCGGGTGGTGATGGCCCAGATCACTTCCTGCCAACTGCGGATGTCCACGTCGTCATCCACGACGATGATGAACTTGGTGTACATGAACTGGCGCAGGAAGCTCCAGATGCCGAACATCACCCGCTTGGCGTGGCCGGGGTACTGCTTCTTGATGCTGACCACGGCCAGGCGGTAAGAACAACCTTCCGGCGGCAAATAGAAGTCGGTGATCTCGGGGAACTGCTTTTGCAGCAGGGGTACGAACACTTCGTTAAGGGCCACGCCCAGCATGGCCGGTTCGTCCGGTGGCTTGCCCGTGTAGGTGCTGTGGTAGATCGGGTCCTTGCGCATGGTGATGCGCTCGACGGTGAACACGGGAAACTCGGCCTGCTCGTTGTAGTAGCCGGTGTGGTCGCCGTAGGGGCCTTCGAGGGCCGTCTCGCCGGGATGGATCACGCCTTCGAGCACGATCTCTGCTGAGGCGGGCACTTGCAGGTTGCTGCCCAGGCATTTGACCAGCTCGGTCTTGCCGCCCCGCAAGAGGCCGGCGAACTGGTATTCGGAAAGGGTGTCGGGCACCGGCGTTACCGCGCCGAGGATGGTGGCTGGGTCGCAGCCCAACACCACGGCCACGGGGTAGGGCTGGTCCGGGTATTTCTCGCAGTGGTCGCGGTAGTCCAGGGCGCCGCCGCGGTGGGCCAGCCAGCGCATGATCACCTTGTTTTTGCCGATGACTTGCTGGCGATAGATGCCCAGGTTCTGCCGAGTCTTGTGGGGACCCTTGGTCACGGTGAGGCCCCAGGTGATCAGAGGCGCTGCGTCGCCGGGCCAGCAGTGCTGAATGGGCAGGCGAGCCAGGTCCACGTCCTCGCCTTGCCACACCACTTCCTGGCAGGGGGCGGAGGACAGCACCTTGGGCGCCATGTTGAGCACCTGTTTGAGCAGGGGCAGCTTGTCCCAGGCGTCACGTAACCCCTTGGGTGGTTCCGGCTCCTTGAGGGCTGACAGGGTGCGACCCACTTCGCGCAGGGTGCTTTGCCAGTCCACACCCTTTTCGATGGGGACGCCCATGCCGAAGGCCACCCGTTCCGGAGTGCCGAACAAATTGGCCAGTACCGGCATGGCCTGGGGCACACCATTCGTGACGGGTTTTTCAAACAGCAGGGCCGGCCCCTGGGCGCGCAGCACCCGGTCGGCGATTTCCGTCATTTCGAGATGGGTGTCCACCGGCACGGTGATGCGCTTGAGTTCGCCCTTCTGTTCCAGTTGGGCAATGAAGTCGCGCAGGTCGCGGTAAGGCATGGGGCGGGAACCAGAGTGTTGAACTGGCGCCGATTATACGGAGCCAGTTCCAGTGCCCGGAAACGTCAGTGTTGTTGCTGCCCTGGGGAGTCGGGGCTTCGGCCCGCCAGACTCTCGCAGCGATGCGGGTCAGGCGTTTTGCGCTTGGCTGCCCGCAGGGTTTTCGGTGGGGTTGTCGGCGGCGATGCCGATATGACTACGCAGGGCCGACTCGAAACTGTTGTGGATGTTTTCCCAGTCCAGGTGGGCGACGGAGCTGGCGGCGTGGTGGCGCAGGGAACGACGCAGTTCGTCGCGGGTGGCTACTTCCACGGCGGTTTCGATGAACCGCTTGCTGGCACCGTTGGGCACCAGGCAGCCGTTGACGCGGTCGCGAATCAACTCGCCCGCTGCACCGTAATCGAAGGCCACCACTGCCAGGCCACTGGCCAGGGCTTCGGTGGTGACGTTGCCGAAGGTTTCGGTCAGGCTGGGGAAAAGGAACAGGTCGGCGCAGGCGTAGTGTTCCGCCAGGTCTTCGCCATGGCGCATGCCGACGAAGAGGTAGGGCGAACGGTTGTCGCTGCGCCGGCGCAGTTCTGCCGTAGCCGGTCCGTCGCCGACAAAGAGCAGACGGGCGTTGGGCACTTTTTCGCGGATGGCGTCGAAGGCCTTGATCAGCAGGCCCAGGTTTTTTTCCGGGGCAATGCGGCCCACGTAGGCCACCACCAGTTCGTCACCGCTCAAGCCCCAGCGGGAGCGTAATGAACGGGATCGGCGGGCCGGAGTGAACAGCTTGGTGTCCACGCCGCGGGAAAGTACGCCCACGTTGCGGAAGCCGTTTTCGTTGAGGCTATCGGCCTGGCGCCGGGTGGGCACCAGGGTGGTGTTTGCCTTGTTATGGAAGTGGCGCAGGTAGCGCATGATGCCGCCCCGCAACCAGCCGATGCCGTAGTAGCGGCTATAGGCGTCGAAATTGGTGTGGAAGGTGGAGCTGACCGGAATGCCCATGCGCCGCGCCGTGTTGAGGGCGGCCCAACCGAGAGGGCCTTCCGTTGCCACGTGCACGATGTGGGGGCGGTTTTCCGCCCACAGTCGTTGCAGGGTGCGGCCATTGGGCAGACCGAAGCGCAGGCCCGGGTAGCGGGGAATCGGCAAGCCCGGCACCACCACGTGTTCCAGGCCGGGCTGGGGCGGCGGTGCGTCGGTCTTGTGTTGCCGGGGGCGGATCAGTTGCACGCCGTGGCCCCGTTGGCGCAGGCCGTCCACCATGCGGCCCAGGGTCATGGCCACGCCATTGACTTCCGGGGCGAAGGTTTCGGTTACCAGGGCCACCCGCAGGGAATCGGCAGGATGGGATTCGATGAGGTTCTGGAATTCGGCTCGCATGACGGCATGGTGTGCCCGAGCCACGACGGTTTGATGACAGTCTGGCGATAAAGCCGTGACAGGGCGGCATTGGCGACGGCGTTATTCCTGTTGGTCCTTATGCCCTCCGCTCCCGCCACCAAGTCACGGCCTGGTGCTGTACCTGGCCCTTCAGGCCCCCTGGCAAACAGGCACCGCCACCGCCCGGCGACTGAACAGGGCGATGAGCAGGGTCAGGGCGAAAGCCACCAGGGCCGTCAAGGCGGCGGCCACGGGCAGGGTGGCCAGGGCGAAATTCTGCTCCAGCAAATGAGCGCCGAGCCAGGCACCGCCCGCGTTGCCCAGGTTGAAGGCGGCGATGTTGAGGGTGGATGCCAGCACCGGCGCTTCCTCGGTCTGGCGCACCACCAGCATTTGCAGGCCGGGCACCAGGGCGAAGGCGGCTACGCCCCAGAAGAACACCGCGATCACGGCAGGCAGGGGGCTACGCAGGGCAGTGGGGAGCAGCGCCTCGACGGCGGCCAACACCAGCAGAAGGGCCGTCAGGCTGGGTAGCAGGCGGCGGTCCGCCAGCTTGCCGCCCAGGGTGTTGCCCACCGTCAGGCCGAGACCGAAGAGGAAGAGCACGGCGGTGATGGTGCTGGAGGCCAGGCCGGTGAGGGTGGATAACAGGGGCGTGATGAAGGTGTAGGCGACGAAGATGCCGCCAAAGCCGAACACCGTCAGCAATAGGGACAACAACACCCGAGGGCGGGCCACCACGCGCCAGGGACTGGCGGCGTGGGTGGCAGCCTGGGCCGGCACGTGGGGTACCCAGGCGGCCACGGCGGTCAGGGCCAACACGCCCGAACCGGCCACGGCGTAGAAGGTGGCGCGCCAACCCCACTGCTGGCCGATCAGGGTGCCCAGGGGAACGCCCAGCACCGTGGCCAGGGTGAGGCCGGTGAACATCAGGGCGATGGCGCTGGCCCGGCGCTGGGGTGGTACCAGTTCGGCTGCCACCACGGCGCCGATGCCGAAGAAGGAACCGTGGGCCAGGGAGGCCACCACCCGGCCCGCCATCAGTACGTTGTAATCCGGTGCCAGGGCCGAGAGCAGGTTGCCGGCGATGAACAGCAGCATCAGCACCAACAGGGCTGCCTTGTGCGGCCAGCGGGCGGTGAGGGCCGCCAACAGTGGCGCGCCGCCGGCCACGCCGAGGGCGTAACCGGTCACCAGCAGGCCGGCGGTGGGCAGGGTCACGTGGATGTCGGCGGCCACCGTGGGCAGGATGCCCATGATGACGAACTCGGTGGTGCCGATGGCGAAGGCTGCCAGGGCCAGGGCGAGGATGGGTAGGGGGATGGCGGGGCGTGACATGGTGGTTCCTTTATTGGCCGAGGACGCCCATCTGCTTGAGCAGGCTCAGGTTGTCCTCGATATGCCAGTTGTCGGTGATCTGACCGCCCCGGACGCGGTAGATGTCGGTGGCGATGAAGTCGATGGCGCGGCCGTCGCCTTGCTTGGCATCGGGGCCGCTGCCGAAGGTGCCGCTGAAGTGACCAGTGAAGTGCAGGCGGCCGATGACCCGGTCACCCACCAGCAGCATTTCCTCCACATCAACTTTCAGGTCGGGCACCGCGGCGCGAAAGAACTTCGACGCGGCGAGAGGGCCTTCCGTTCCCTGGGCCCGGCCGGCGGGCAGAGTGCGGTCGGTGAAGTTCGGCGCCAGGGCGGCCTTGGCGTAGCGTTTCTCGCCGGTGTTCCAGAAGGCGTAGTAGCGGCGGGCCGCCAGGGACAGGGCCTGCTGCTGCTTGGCCGAGAGGCCCCGTTCCACCACCTGGGCCTTGGGCTCGGGCAGGGCTTCGGCGGTACTGGATATCGTGTTGGCCGCCGCGTGGGCGCCGGTGAGCGGCACTGCCAGGGCGGCGGCCAGGGCCAGGCGGCCCACGGTGGAAAAAGCGGGGAGGGCGGAAAGGTTTCGTTGCATGGCAAGACTCCGGCGAAAAGGGGAAGGGGGTGGTCGGCATTCCGCAGAAGAGGAAGACAGCCCATGGAGCGGATTCTTGTTTTTTCCTTGATGGATGGGAATTCCTATAATTGGAGAACTATCTTTTCTTTTTTGTTGAAGATGAGGGCGGCCGACCAGCCAATACGGCCAGCTTCGGGGCCTTCAGCCAGGGAGCGCCATGACCGATCTTGCCGATATGCAGTTGTTCGTCCAGGCCATTGTGTCCGGCAGCCTTTCCGCCGCCGGGCGCATCCTCCACCTGTCGCCGGCCGTGGCCAGCAAGCGCCTGAGCCGCCTGGAAGAGCGCCTGCGGGTGCGCCTGGTGCAGCGAACCTCGCGACGCCTGGCGCTGACCGAGGAAGGGGCGCTCTACTTCGAGCGCTGCCAAGCCATTCTGGCCGATGTGGCGGAAGCGGAGGCGGCCCTGGCCCAGGGGCGGCAGGAAGCTTCGGGAATTTTGCGGGTGTCGGCCACGGTGGCCCTGGGGCGGCGCTGGGTGGGGCCGGCCCTGGCGGATTTCGCCCTGGCCAATCCCAAGGTGGCGGTACATCTGTCCCTGTCGGATTCCATCGTGGATCTGGTGGATGGCCGCTTCGATTGCGCTGTGCGCATCGGCGGCGCCGAGGATTCGCGCCTGGTGGCCCGAACCCTGGCCGAGAACCGCCGCGTGCTGTGCGCCGCGCCGAGTTACCTGGCCCGTCGTGGCACGCCAGCGTCGCCGGAAGACTTGGTGAACCACGACTGCATCGTGGCCGGTTGGTTGCCGGCGGTGGAGTGGGCGTTCTGTTCGCTACAGGAAGAGGGACGCGAAACCAGCGTGCGCATCCAGGGCCGCTTCGTCGCCGACAACGGCGAACAGGCCCACGACTGGGTACTGGCCGGACTCGGCGTGGCCCGCCTGTCGATCTGGGATGTGGCTGCGGAACTGGCGGACGGCCGCCTGGTGGCGGTGTTACCCGAATGGAGCGGCAAGAGCGCACCGATCCAGGCGGTGTTTCCCACCCGTCAGTTCCTGCCCCTGCGCACCCGGCGGTTCATCGACCTGCTGGTGGAACGCTTCGCCCTGGCCCGGGCCAGCCTGTTCGGCCCGAAAGGCGTGTTGCCCCTCTAGGGTGGCGAAGGGCGGACGTTCAGCCCAGCAGTACCAACCCCCAGACCACGGCCACGTTGACCAGGGACACCAGCACGGCGGCGCTGCCGATGTCCTTGGCCCGCTTGGCGAGGCGGTGGTTTTCCAGGGAGATGCGGTCTACCGCCGCTTCCACGGCGGAGTTGAGCAGTTCCACCATGAGCACCAACAGCACGCTGGCGATCATCAGGGCGCGGCCCAGGTTGCCGGCGGGCAGCAGGCAGGCGGTGGGAATCAGCACCAGGGTCAGCCACACTTCCTGGCGGAAGGCGTCTTCGTGGCGGTAGGCGGCGGCGAGGCCATCGAGGGAATAGTTGAAGGCGTTCCAGATCCGGCGCAGGCCGGTCTTGCCCTTGAAGGGGCTTTCTTGTTGTTCGGACATGGGAAGGTCAGGTGGGGAAAGGTCAGGGCTGGGGTTGGGAAGCGAGTTGGGCATACAGGTCGGCCAGTTGCTTGGCCCGCTGGGGGGCGGACCATTCGTCGGCCCAGGCCCGGGCTGCGGCGGAGAGCAGTTGCCGCCGCTCCTTGTCTTGCAGCAGGGCGTGCAGGCCTTCGGCGAAGGCGTGGGCTTCCTGAGGGGCGATGACGGCGCCGCGCAGGGGATCGAGAATGTCCTTGGTGCCCATTTCGGCAAAGGCGTAGGCGGGTACGCCGGCAGCCATGGCTTCGAGCAGTACCAGGCCCTGGGTTTCGGTGCGGGAGGCGAAGACGAACACGTCGGCGGCGGCGTAGCAGCCGGGCAGTTCCGTTTCCCGATCCAGGTAGCCGATGAAGTGGACGTTGTCCTCAATACCCAGATGGTGGGCCTGCTTTTGCAGGCTGTGCAGGGCGGGTCCTTCCCCGGCCACCACCAGCAGGAACTGGGGATTCAGGCGGGCGATGTGCTGGGTGGCTTCGAGCAGGAAGCCGATGTTCTTTTCATGGGCGACGCGGCCCACGTAGAGCGCCACCGGCCGCTCGGCGGGAATGTCGTATTTGGCGCGGAAGGCGGCGCCATCGCCATGGCGGAAACGATCCACCGGAATGCCCGTGGGCAGGATGTGTACCGGCGCATGGACGCCGTATTCCCGCAGGGTGTGTTCCATGGCGTGGGAGGGTACGACGATGGCGTTGAGGCCGTTGCACTGGGTGCGCGCCAGCCGCCGGGCCGTGGCCTTGAGCAGGGGGCGCGGCAACAGGGGCAGGTAGTGGTGGAAGTATTCTTCGAAGTGGGTGTGGTAGGTGGTGAGCACCGGCACCTTGTGGTGGCGGGCGAACTTCACGCCGGCGTAGTGGGCGGTGAAGGGAGTCTGGATGTGCACCACGTCGAACTGTTTGTGGGCCAGGCCGTGGGCGGTGCGGTGCAGCTTGCCCCAGTGCATCAGCCGGTCTTCTGGGTCGAGGGGAAGTTGTCGTGCCGGCACCCGGTGGATCAGCGGATGTTGCTCACCGTCCAGGTAGTCCGGGGCGATCAGGGTCACTTCCACGTTGTGGTCGTGTAGATCGCGACGGAAGGTTTCGATGGATGTGGACACCCCGTTGATGCGGGGGAAGTACACATCGGAAATCATCAACACACGCAGGGGTTTGGTCATCATGCCCGCCATGGTGGCGATGCAGTGTTGCGGGGATGTGACAGCCGGATGGCGAAGGATTTGTCTGCGCCGGCGACGGGAGCGACCGCCTAGAACAGCTCCGCCTTGGGCTTGTCGTTGTGGCTGTCGGGAATCAGCCCGGCGGCGTGGAGGTCCTCGTAGCTTTCCACCCGGTTGCGGCCTGCCTGCTTGGCGAAGTAGAGGGCCTGGTCGGCGCGGCCCACCAGCTCGGTGGGGCTGTCCAGGGCGTCAATGCGGGTGAAGCCGATGCTGATGGTCAGGCGGCCGACGATGGGGAAATCGTGGTTCTCGATATTGCTGCGGAAGCGGTCCAGCACGGTGAAGGCATCCGCCTGGCTTGCCGGTTGCAGCACGGTGACGAACTCTTCGCCGCCGAAACGGAACAACTGGTCGTCGAAGCGGAAGGACTGGCGCATGGACTGGGCCACCAGCAGCAACACCTCGTCGCCGATGATGTGGCCGTGGCTGTCGTTGATGCGCTTGAAGTGGTCGATGTCTGCCACCGCCAGCCAGTTGGAAACGCCGATGCGGCGGGCGTGGCGGCGATGGGGATAGGGGTGTTGTTCGAGCAGGGTGTCGTCGTTGCCGACGTTGGCGAGGATGCGGTTGAGGTTTTCGTCGAAGGTCTTGCGGTTGAGCAGGCCGGTGAGGGTGTCGGTCTCGGCG
>Ga0318572_10001003_pt1 | contig 11009 bp, 10 predicted proteins | sample GRESIP089b5f20_FD_202528 | JGI IMG/M metagenome (GOLD analysis project Ga0318572, IMG submission 202528) | Tropical soil microbial communities from Luquillo Experimental Forest, Puerto Rico - GRE.SIPMG.089b5f20 | ecosystem: Environmental > Terrestrial > Soil > Tropical forest > Bulk soil...
GACTAGCTGCGATGTCCGTTATTGGGGGTAAAGCAGACATTGATCCGTCAAGCCGTAATGTCCATTTTTTTTGACCCAAAGCGGACATCACCATCGCTCAAGCCCTTCCAATATGATGGGTGTTGCCGATACGATGCCAGGCCATGAGACGACGCGAGTTCATTACACTACTCAGTGCAACGGCGACATCGTGGCCGGTTGCCGTGTCTGCGCAGCAGGCTTCTAAGACGTACCGCCTTGCATATTTGGAATTGGCCAGCTCCGACGACGCGGCAATCGTTAAAAAACGGCTCGAAGAGCTTGGATATGTCGAAGGCAAAAATCTGATTTTCGACTTACGCTCTGCTCAAGGCGACCCTGGAGTTCTGTCCAAACTCGCCGCCGATTTAGTCAAAATCAATCCGGATGTTTTCGTTGCCGGTTTCGGCACGGCCACGGCCAAGGCGGCACAGGCGGCAACCTCAACAATACCTGTCGTCTTCGTCGGCGTCGGCGATCCGATAGGATCGGGCATTGTCCAAACCCTCAACCGCCCCGGTGCGAATATCACCGGTCTCGGCGGGCAATCTGCGGAAATTGGTGGCAAGCGATTGGAAATCCTTAATCAGGTCGTTCCGGGCATTCACACCATCGCGGTACTTGAGGAACCGGGCGCACCATACACCCGAGTGGCGCTGCCTGAACTGCGCAAAGCAGCCGATGCCCGCGGGCAGAAGCTTGTAATCTGCGACGCTCTAACCGCCGACGACGTTGCGACCAGTCTGACGGCCGCAGCCAAGGCCGGCGCAACAGCTCTTGTGATATTGGACACTCCTGTGCTGGTCGCCTTGCGGCAGCAGATTGTCCAGGTCACTGCAAAGCTTCGCCTTCCCGGCATCTCGACGGTCCGACCGTTTGCGGAGGCCGGGGTATTGTTGTCGTACGGACCGGATACGCAGCAAATGTACCGCCGTGCGGCGGAGCTTATCGACAAAATCCTCAAAGGTGAAAAGCCGACGGATATTCCTGTTGAGCAGGTGACCAAATTCTCGCTCATCGTAAATCTCAAGGCTGCAAAGGCGCTTGAGTTCGACATTCCGCAGACGCTGCTTGCGACCGCCGACGAGGTGATCGAATAACGACAAAATTGCTGCGGCGCACTTTGTCCGCTTTTGGCACAAAGCGGACATTCCGTGACTGAGTTCCAATGTCCGCTTTTGGGGGTAAAGCGGACATCACAAGAATGCGCCGCAATGTCTGCTTTTGACCCAAAGCGGACATCGGGGTGTCACATGCAGTTTGTCCGATCACTCCGGTTTGATGTCGGCGGTACGGATTACCTTTCCCCACTTATCGACTTCTTCGGCGATGAATTTGCGAAATTCGGTGGGCGAGTTTGCAAACGCCAGGCCGCCGGTCTCTGCTAGGCGAGCTTTGAAATTGGGATCCGCGAGAGCCGCGCTAACTTCTTGATTGAGCTTTTCAACGATTTCGGTTGGCGTGTTTTTGGGCGCACCAATGCCGATCCAGCCGCTCGCCTCATAGCCGGGCACAAAGTCGGCCATCACCGGTACCTGCGGGAGCTCCGACAAGCGCATCGTGGTGGTTACCGCCAGTGGCCGCAGTTTACCGGCCTTGATGAACTCGATTGATGAAACGGTTACGTCGAACATGACCTGAACCCGGCCGCCGATCAGATCCATCAATGCTGGGGGTGCGCCGCGATAAGGTACATGGATCATCTTGGTACCGGTCATCATCTGGAACAGCTCGCCGGCGGTATGCTGTATGGTGCCGGTGCCTGGCGAGGCCATGTTGATCTTGCCGGGATTGGCCTTGGCATAGGCAATAAATTCTGGAACGGTCGCGGCTCCGAACGATGGGCTGACCTCCATCACGAGTGGAGTGCGGATGATGCTCGCCACGGGCGCGATGTCACGGGCAAAGCTAAAATTCAGATTCTGATAAAGCGTCGCACTGATGGAGTGCACGGCAGCGACGGTCAGTAGGATGTATCCATCGGGAAGCGCGCGAACGACCATTTCGGCCGCGGCGTTTCCAGCTGCGCCCGGCCGGTTTTCGACAACAAATTGCTGTCCGAGCCGGTCCGAAAACCATTGACCGATCAGGCGCGCGATGATGTCGCTTGCCGTTCCAGCTTGAAAGCCGACAATGATGCGCACCGGGCGTGCAGGATAACTTTCAACTCGCGCGAAACTTGAAACGGCGGGTAGCGTGGCGGCAGTCGCCGCCAGATGCAGGAATTTTCGTCGGGGAAGTCCCATGGTGATGCCCTTGTGTGCTTGAGCACCTTCCGAGACACACCATTAAATCATATCCAACGGCCGCCTGTCTGCTTTTAGAGGCAAAGCGGACATACGTTTTGGCTGCGCACCGACTGACCACCTCCTGTGTGCTGGCGGGACCCGCTACAATGCCTTTTCTCGAACCTCGGGCGAGGCAATGCGACGGCGACGGTTCATCGTCGCACCTTGCAGCTCGCTGAAGGGGAAATGTCATGACGCTCGCAGGCGATGATCGATTTGTTTCAAAAGCATGTGAATGCCGAGCTCGCCGGTGATCTGGACACAACCATGGCCACGATGAGTGATGATCCATACCTTAATAACGTGCCGACCATGGCTGGAGGCTTTGGACGTGATGGCGTGCGGGCATTTTATCGCGATCATCTCGTTGGCAAGTTTTTCCCGCCAGATGTGAAGATGGCAAGCGTCTCGCGGACGGTCGGTGAGAGTCAACTCGTCGAAGAACTAGCGATCAGCTTCACCCACACGACAGCAATTGATTGGCTATTGCCTAGCGTCTCCCCAAGAGGAAAACCAGTTGAGATGGCCGTAGCCGTCGTTGTCGGCTTCAAAGACGGCAAGATTTCCCACGAGCATATTTACTGGGATCAAGCCAGCGTCCTTGTACAAGTTGGACTGCTTGATCCCAAAGGGCTGCCAGTGACGGGCGCTGAAAGCGCTAGGAGGGTCGTAAATCCAAGCCTCCCGCCGAGGCGAATGTAAATTGGCACCGGGAAAGCCAGATTTACGAGAATGTGGAGCGGCGCAGTGAATGTTCTGATATCCGGCGGATTCAGTAGCGCGTACGAGCAGCTGTTGCCGGAATTCGAGCGGACAAGCGGCATTAAGGTTATAACCGGGTCGGGTGCGTCGCAGGGAACCGGGCCGCAGACGATTGCCGCGCAGCTCGCCCGCGGCGTCTCTGCAGACGTCGTGATTCTCTCGAGGGAAGGCCTTGGGGAGCTGATCGCCGCGAACCGGATTATCGCCGGCACAGACGTGGATCTTGCGCGAGTACCCCTTGGGGTGGCCGTGCGGGCGGGGACCCCAAAGCCCGACGTGAGCACCGTAGAGGCAATCAAACAAATCCTGCTCAGGGCGAAAACCGTTGCGGTCCCTGGAAGCACCAGCGGTATCTGGCTTAGGACCGATCTTTTTCCGCGCCTCGGCATCGTCGAAAAGATCAATGTCAAAGCGGCGCCGCGCGGCGCGCGCGCAACCGAAATGGTCGCCGAAGGAGGTGCTGATCTCGCCGTCATGCCGGTGAGTGAAATTTTGCACGCGGCAGGCGTCGATTTTGCAGGCAGCCTCCCGGCAGAGATCCAGTTCATTCAGATGTTTTCAGCCGCCGTCGTGGCCGGCTCCAGAGAGATCGATGGTGCTAAACGATTAATCGAATTTCTTGCCTCGGCCCGCGCGTCCGAGGCAATCAGGAAAAGTGGAATGGAGCCCCTCGCGATCCAGTCGTTATAAGGGGTAAAGCAGACGTGACGCAGATATCGAGTTTCGCCCGCCGTCCCCATAGCGTCATGGCGGCACGACGATAATGCTGCAATGCAGGGCGCACAATTTCCGTCGAAATCGCAAACTGTGTAACTGACCGGCCGAATGCTGTGCAACTGGCGTTATTTTGCCAGTGCCTTTAACAAATCACTGCTCTGATCTCTCGCCGCTTTCCCCTCTCCCGTGTCCGCAGGCGTCGAGGCGCCTACAAATCCTGTAATCGCTTCTTTTCCGCAACGACCCCTTCGAGCAGGGGAGCCGGCTTGAACTCGGCGCCCATGGTGACCTCGAATTGTTTGAGTTTCGTGAGCACCTTTTCCGGCCCGATCAGATCCGCATAGAACATCGGACCGCCACGATACACCGGCCAGCCGTAGCCGTTGATCCAGACTACGTCGATGTCGGATGCCCGTTGCGCCTTGCCTTCTTCCAGGATTTTGGCGCCCTCGTTGATCATCGGATAGATGCACCGCGCCAGAATCTCGTCATCGGCAATTGGGCGGCGCTTGATGCCCTGCTCGGCGGCAAAGTCGAGAATGATCTTTTCGACCAGCGCCGAGGGCTTCGCATGCCGCGCCTCGTCATAATCGTAGTAACCAGCGCCGGTCTTCTGTCCGCGCCGATCCATCTCACACAGGATTTCGCGGATGGTCGATGATTTGCTGGTGGCTTTCGACCAGCCGATGTCGAGGCCGGCGAGATCGCTCATGGCGAACGGTCCCATGGGTAGCCCGAAGTCGTAGATCACGCGGTCGACGTCCCAGGGCATGGCGCCCTCGAGGATGAGCTTTTGCGCCTCGCGCTGGCGCTGATGCAGCATGCGATTGCCGACAAAGCCGTGGCAGACGCCGACCAGCACGCCGATCTTGCCGATTTTCCTAGCAAGCTGCATCGCGGTGGCGATCATCGGCTTGGCCGTCTTGGCGCCGCGCACGACTTCGAGCAGGCGCATGACGTTGGCGGGCGAGAAGAAATGCATGCCGAGCACGCTTTCCGGCCGGCCGGTAACGCCGGCAATCTCGTCGATATTGAGATAGGAGGTGTTGGAGGCGAGAATTGCGTCCTTCTTGGCGATGCGGTCGAGTTTGCGGAACACGTCCTGCTTGATCGCCATGTCCTCGTAGACCGCCTCGATGACGAGATCGCAATCGGACAGGACGCCGAGATCGAGCCCGGGGCTAAGCAGCCGCATGCGCGTCTCGACGTCGGCTGCGGCCATCCGACCCTTCTTGACCGTATTGTCGTAGTTGCGCCGGATCGTGGCGACGCCGCGTTCCAGCGCATCCTGCTCTGCCTCGACGATCGTCACGGGAATTCCGGCATTGAGGAAGTTCATCGAGATGCCGCCGCCCATGGTGCCGGCGCCGATCACCCCAACCTTCCTGATCGGCAATACCGGGATGTCCTCGGGCACGTCGGCGATCTTCCAGACCTTGCGTTCGGCAAAGAACACGTAGCGCTGGGCGCGCGATTGTTCGGTCGGGATGAGGTCGAGGAACGCCTGCCGCTCGAGCTTCATGCCCTCGTCGAACGGCAGGTCCACCGCGACCTGCACCGCGCGCAGCGCCGACTGCCAGGCCTCGAAGCCGCGGAATTTCTTCGCATAGTCGCGGCGCACCTTCTCGAAAATCTCCGGGTGGCCGCGTGCCGCCTCGATCTTCTCGTTCAAATCGTGGGTCTTGCGCGGAAGCAGGTGCGTGTCGATGACCTTGCGCGCAAAGCCGAGCGCGCCTTCGCGCAACTGCCCTTCCTCGACCAGTGCGTCGACCACACCCCATTGCAACGCCTCCTGCGCAGAGAACGGAGCGCCGGAGAGGATGATGTCGAGCGCCTTTTCGACGCCAGTCAGGCGCGGCAAGCGTTGCGTGCCGCCGGCGCCGGGAATGAGCCCGAGCTTGATCTCGGGCAAACCGAATTTCGCCGACGGGACCGCAACCCGGTAATGGCACATCAGCGCCATTTCGAAACCGCCGCCCAGCGCGGTGCCGTGGATGGCGGCGATGATCGGTTTTGGGCCGCCTTCCAGGACGCCCTGTAGTTCGAGCAAGGTGGCGCCCCTCGGCGGCTTGCCAAATTCGGCGATATCGGCCCCGGCGATGAAGGTGCGCCCGGCGCAGATCACGACGATGGCTTTGACCTCGGGGGCCGCCGCGGCCTTCGCAACGCCGTCGCGCAACCCGTTGCGCACATCGGCCGAAAGCGCGTTGACCGGCGGCGAATTAATTGTGACCACGGCGATCTCACCTGCGCGGGACAGATCGGTCACGGAGTTCACGGCGGTCATTGCACATCCTCTTCGCTTGCCGGCTTGCCGCAGCGTGAATAGGCTCTCCTGCAAAAGAGATAAAGTGCAATAGAAAGAACCGCCCCGTATCGCTCTTTGACCTCATCGGGAAAGCGGCCGCGCGGCATCGGCCGCGCCATTGTCGAGCGGATGGCCGAGCACGGGGCGCACGTGGTCGTCTCCTCGCGCCACGTCGAACCGTGCCGCGAGGAGGCGGCGGCGATCAATGTCAGGCTCGGCGAGCCAGATCGACGTGCTGGTCTGCAACTTCGATGCGACACCGATGCCTCACGGCTGCGATGACGACCGTGCCGGTAAGTCGACTAAGGTGTAGGATGTACTGACGCTGTCGTAGATCGATACCTGAAGCATTGGAAACCCGGTTTTGATTTGCATTGCAGCGGATCGAGCGGCTTCGAAAGTGTTGAAAGAGCTCTTGGTCTGCCTGTCTACCTGCAGCAGATAAGGTCCCGCTTCTGTTTGCTTTCGTTGGGACGGCTCTTCTTCGGACGATTCTTTCTCGGGGGCTCGTTTGGCCTTTACGGGCATTTTTATTTGACGTTGAGCCACATGCCCTCCTCGTTGTGAAAATACCCCAGCTGTGTTGGTGCCAATGGGCGCACTCCGGCGCTTATGTTTGCATCGACTTATCAATCAATTCTGAAAACTGGAGCCCTACCTAGCATCGTGCGTCGATTCGGCAATCATCTTGATCAGGACGCCCGGAATGCAGGCTGGTCGGATCCCTCGAGCACCGAAAACAGTACCGGCATAATTTCCTTCGTAGTGACCCTGCCGTTCAGGTCCTTCTCTACTACGACAAGCTGCTGGGCGCCGAGCAGGCCAACCGGGATCACCATCCCTCCGCCAGCCTTGAGCTGATTGATCAGGGGAGGAGGGATCAGGTCCGGCGCGGCCGTCACCATCACTTTGTCGAACGGGGCGTGAGTGGGCCAGCCGGCATAGCCGTTGCCGATGCGGACTTCGACGTTGGTGTAGCCTTGTTGTTTCAACCGCCGTATTGCCCGTTGCGCGAGCTCATCGATGATTTCGACGCTGTAAACCCTGCTGGCCAGTTCGGCGAGCACTGCGGATTGATAGCCGAGGCCGGTGCCGATTTCGAGAACCACGTCGTCAGGCTTGAGCTCAAGCAGGTCAGTCATCACCGCAACCATAAAAGGCTGCGAGATCGTCTTATCGAAACCAATCGGAATTGGCCTGTCCAAGTAAGCGTACGACTGGACCTCGATCGGCACAAACTCGTGCCGCGGCACCTTGGCCATCGCTCTGAGGACTCGCTCGTCGAGCGCGGTCTTGCCAATCTGGGGGGCCACGTGTTCGGCTATGGCCCTGATTGCCGCAACCATCTCTCGTCGCTGTTCCTCAAAAAATTTCGCGTTCATGAACCCTCATAGCGGCTCGATCGGAGGCACGATGGTCGAGGATAAAGAGTAGACCGCACGAAGTGCTGTGAATCAGCTAAGAGGCACGCAACCGTCCGCATCGTCCTGTTCTTCACAACAATCAGCAAAATCCAGGTGTTATCTCCGCAATCAAGCGGACCGTAGGGCGGACGATGACGCGTAAGGCGCGCGGCCTATGGTCCGCCGATAAGGTGCGAAAATTAGTAGCGCGGACTTTGCGGAGACGCAAAATGCCGTCCTTACAATCCATACCTTCGCTGCAAACGACTCACGCGCAGTCAACCTGGAGAGCCTGGATTTATCCCGAAGCCTCAGTCGTAAGCCCCCGTTGTCGTTAGAAAATCGTCGGGAGCGACGGGAAAAAGTCGGCAGACGGGTCGGAGGACTACCGACTCTTGTCCAGCCTACAGCCCTCACTGAACGACCGTGAGAGAGCGCGCTATGTTCGTTACACATGAGAGGCCGTGCGAGGTGGGCTTTGTCGATTCCAACATGGATGACGCTGCCGATATTTCGCCAAGCTTACTGACCTGACCGCCCGCTCCACGCGCCTCGAACGCAAGATTTTTGCCGAGTGTGTAGCCGTGCTCCTCCAGCTTTTGCAGCAGGATCGACCCAAGCGGCGACTTCTCGTCAAGCGGTGGACCCGGAAGGATGCTAGCCTTCCTGCGCCAATGACTTGCGATAGTGGAGCTCTATTGCGACTAAACGTATTTTCCCGAAAAACGAACTCGGCTATTAGACGTCTCCTGTCACAAGGTGGAGTAGCAAATGAGCGAAGATCACACTGAAACGATGGGCGGCATGTTTGACCGTGGCCTCAAACTGCGCCGCGAAGTGCTCGGCGCAGAATATGTCGACAACTCCCTCAAGAGTGCGAACGAATTCATGATGGCGTTTCAGCACATAACGACTGAATGGTGCTGGGGCTATGCATGGGGCCGTCCAGGGCTCGATAAGAAGACGCGTAGCATGATCAACCTGGCTATGCTCACCGCGCTCGGCAAAGCGCCGGAGATCAAGCTGCATGTTCGTGGCGCGATCAATAACGGCCTGAGCGTGGACGACATCAAGGAAGTACTTTTGCACGCCACGGTCTATTGCGGTATTCCAGCTGGCCTCGATGCCTTCAAGGCCGCCAACGACGTACTGAAGGAAATGGGCAAAGTGCCGGCTGGAGGCGCCAAAGCGTGAGCAGTGGCGCGCCGCTGCGTACCGCACTGCCGTCATCGAGGGCGGTTTGATGTCCTATGGCATTGATGTTGTCGACCAATACCGACAAGCGGCAGGTTATGTCGATCGCATATTCAAAGGCACTAAGCCGGCTGAGTTGGCGGTGCAATTACCTACGAAGTTCGTAATGTCGATCAATCTTAAGACGGCGAAGGGGCTTGGGTTAGACGTGCCCTTGCTCCTGCAGCAACGCGCTGATGAGGTGATTGACTGAAGCAGCGCAATAAAGCGGACATGCCGGTCGCGGCAACGAATGTCCGCTATTGGGGTAAAGCGGACATGGCTGAATGCCTTGCCAGCTCTCGGCATTCTTCAGCTTGCCGCTGGAAAAATATCTCGCGGTCGAGCATTTGAGTTTCCCATATGAGAACGAGGCCGCCTCCCCATCTGAGACGGCCTCGCAGATTTGGAGGATTTCCAGTTGTCCCGCTCCCTCAAGAGCCCCATGCGGGACAGTCAAATCCTTATTCCGAATTGTGTGCAGGCACGGGCCAATCAGAGGCGGCCAACCGAATTGCTTGGAGTGTTGTAAGTGGACACATCCAAAGCAGATTGATTTAGCGCACCTGACTGCGAGTGGAACGACCCAAAAGTGACTATTAGGCCCCCGGAATACAAACCGCCCCCGAGAAGGACATATACCAACATCGGATGGGTCTGCGCGGCTCTGATCGGTCCAGCCGCATTCCTAGCCGTTTGGATTTATTGCGCCGTCACTTACGGCTTTCTGCTTGGATTTTTCTTGGGTTGGATTCCCGCTCTCATTTTCGCGTTGTTAATTGCTGTGGTGATGATTTATTTGTGGCCGCTGGCAGCGGTGGCGCTTCTTTATTTGATCTATCGAGAATTTGGAATTGCTTTGAAGTAATTACCGGCGGCGGCGCTCAATTTTATGCGGCGTTTTTTAGGTGGTGGCGAGACCTGTTCCGCCGCCTGCCCAACCTTCCTTACCGCGACGATGGTCGCTGGCGCTGGCGAGCCTGAGTGGAGTTCGCGCCTGTCGCCGCGCAGCCTTTCCCAAATTGCGGTGACGGCAACGATCAACAATATTAGAACGGCGACGCCGACGGCGAAGGTGAAGCCGTGGACAAGCAAGATCATTCTTGAAAACTACACGCTTAAGCGAGCACTACCTGCTCAACTGACTCTGCGAAAAGAGTCGTGCGCTCGCTGTAAAGAACTTTTGCCAGTCGGCCATGAACTGACGGGCGACTTCGGAGCGCTCGCTCATATCCGCGGTCAGCCACTCTTGATAAGCGGATACCGCATCAGAAGGCGAACGAGCCGCACTCAGCTTTTGAGATAGGTTGGCGCCAAGTTTCATTTCGGCGCTGGCGCGCGACATGATGGTTCGGTTCATTTCCTCAAGTGTCTTAGCCCACTCACTCTGGAACTGACGCGTTGTCTCGCTAATTCTTTGCTCTGTTTCAGAGATTTGCTTCTGAGCGGCCTTCGAGGCTTTGTTGAACTCGGCTTCGTAACTTGACATTGCATGGCTCCTCTTTTCGCAAGGAACCCCGACCACTGCTCTATAGCAGGGTTCGCCCGCAATGAGATTATCAAGAAAGTTTACAAAATTCATGGCGGAGCAGCGAAAGCAGTGTGAACGAAATAATTTCTTCGACTAATCATCAGGATAGACCACATTATGAAACATCACGACATTCCGGCGGCGCTGCATGACCCGTTTCGCGATTGTTAGCAGCACAGGCTTGCGCTGGTTTCGTTCTCCGTCGCCGGGCGGACATGACGCGGACATGCGCCAATGTCCGCTGATGACCCAAAGCGGACATCGAACTCACGATGGCGAGAAGCGCTGCTGCTTCATACAGTCTGCTGTTACGGTCTGTGCGATTACGGCGTGTCGCCGTACATGGCCTTCAGCTGAGGAGCAGCACCATGTCACGCATCTTCATTTCTGGATCATCCACCGGCCTCGGACTGATGGCCGCCGATCTGCTCGTCAGCAAGGGCCACAGCGTCGTCCTTCACGCCCGCAACGCCAAGCGCGCTGAAGCGGTCCGCCAGGAACTGACCCAGGCCGAGGCGACCGTGGTCGGCGACGTCGAGACGATCTCCGGCGCTAAGGAAGTTGCAGCCCAGGTCAATGCACTCGGCCACTTCGACACCGTGATTCACAACGTGGCGGTCGGCTATCGCGAAGGCCATCGCGTCACCGCTGACGGCCTGCCGCATTTGTTCGCGATCAACACGCTGTCAGCCTATATCCTGACCGCGCTGATCGAGCGGCCCAAGCGGCTCGTCTATCTGAGCTCCGGT
>Ga0318572_10001009_pt1 | contig 10999 bp, 5 predicted proteins | sample GRESIP089b5f20_FD_202528 | JGI IMG/M metagenome (GOLD analysis project Ga0318572, IMG submission 202528) | Tropical soil microbial communities from Luquillo Experimental Forest, Puerto Rico - GRE.SIPMG.089b5f20 | ecosystem: Environmental > Terrestrial > Soil > Tropical forest > Bulk soil...
CGACGGCCGCGGTGACGGGGCGGCGGAGGGCGGGGCGGCGCTCGCGGAGCCGCTCGAGCTGGTCGGCGAGGACGAGCCAGAGGCCGATCGCCGGGAGGTAGGCGAACCGCTCGGCGAACGGCGAGCTCGGGATCGGCACGATCGTGCTCACCGGGACGAAGTTCACTGCCGCCCAGAGGAGCCCGAGCGAGCTGAGCGGTCGACGGGTGCGGAGGACGGCGACGACGGCGAGCCCGAGCACGACCCAGGCGACCGTGAGCGCGCCGCCGCTCTCGAGGAAGCGCTCCGGCGGGGCGTGGTGGACCGTGAGACCGGCGGGCCAGGCGAGGAGGGTGAGGTACTTGGGGACGAGGTGCAGCGAGCGCGTGAGACCTTCGATGGGCTCGAGCGCGATCGGTGAGCCGGAAGGCCCCGACAGCGCTCGTGCGCGAAGGAACAGGTAGAAGAGCACCGCCACGACGAGCGGCGTCAGCGCCAGCGCGGCTTCGCGCACGCGCGCCCGCAGACCGGAGATCGGGAACAGCTCCCGCCAGGCGAGCAGCGGGAGCAGCATCAACGCGGTCTCCTTGGACGCCAGTCCGAGGAAGAACAGGACCGCGGCGACCCCGATCCAGCCTGCCCGGAGCGGGGAGCGTCCCCGCGCGTACGCGAGGGCGGCACCGAGGACGAACACGACCGAGAGCAGGTTGTTTCGGTGCGCCGCGAGGTCCACGACCTCGGCGGCGATCGGATGGACCGCGAACAGGAGCGCGGCGACGCCCGCCGCCCAGGCCGAGGCGCCGAGCTGCCGCGCGAAGGCGAACAGGAGCACGACGGCCAGCGCGTGCAGGGCCGCGCTCTCGAGGTGGTACGGCAGTGGGTCGAGGTCGTAGAGCCGTCGATCGACGACGAGCGATAGGCGAGTGAGCGGACGGTAATACGGCGTCGGCTGCCCCGGATGCAGGACGTCCGGGCCGAGCAGAATCTCCGCGGGCCTCGCGAGCGTGAGCGCCTGCGTGTTCTCCACGACGATGAACTGGTCGTCCCAGCAGAATCCGTTCCGGAGCGAGGTGGCGTACGTCGCGAGGGCGGCGACGGCGAGCAGGGCGGGCCACCACCGGGCGAGCGGCGGCGTGCGAGCTCGGGCTAGGCCGCCCTGGGCCGTCGCGTCCGGTTGCGCGTCTCGGGGCGCGGTCGCTCGCACGTGCGGACCGTACGGCGGTCGCGGAGCGCGGGTCAAGGACGGGCGCCTACGCGGTTGACCCCCGTCCCGTCGCAGCGATATGGACGACAACCGCCATGTCCGCGTGCCAGCACCCCGCCGACCGCCGAGAGCCGCTCTTCCCGGCGCGCGACTACATCACGGGCGAGACGTTCGAGGTCGCGCGCTGCGCGGCCTGCGGGCTGGTCCGGACGACGCCGCCCCCGGAGCAGCCTGGTCGCTACTACCCGGACGCCTACTACGGCGCGGCCGGCGCGCGCCGGTTCCCGGTCCCCGTCGAGGCGCTCCAGCGACTCATGTATGCGCAGCGAGCGCGCGCCGTCGAGCGGCTCGCCGGGCGCCCGGGGGTCGTCCTCGACATCGGGTGCGGCCGTGGCCACCTCCTCGCCGCGTTCCGGCGACGCGGCTGGGAGGTGCAGGGAACGGAGCTCGACGATCGGTCCGCGGCCCACGCTCGCGAGGTCGTCGGCGTACCGGTGCACGTCGGCGCATGGGAGGGCTGGCCCTGGGCGGACGCGCACTTCGACGCCGTCACGGTGTGGCACGTCCTCGAGCACCTCGCGGAGCCCGAGGAGGCGCTCGCCCGCATCGCGCGCCTCGTTCGGCCCGGCGGCGTCGTGATGGTCGGCGTCCCCAACTTCGCGAGCCCGGAGGCGCGGGCGACGAAGGCCGGCTGGTTCCACCTCGACGTCCCGCGCCACGCCTGTCACCTCACGCCGGAGTGGCTCTCGAGCGCGTTCGCGCGGCAGGGGCTCGAGGTCCGGCGCCGCTCGTTCGCGACGCCGGAGTTCGACGCGTTCAGCCTGGTCCAGTCGGCCGAGAACGCGTTCGGGCTTCCGCAGAACCTGCTCTACGACGTGCTGCGGGGGCACGCCGCGAAGCTGCTCGGGGGCTCGGCGCGTCCGCTGGAGATCGCGGCGGCGCTCGGCCTCGCGGCGCCCCTCGGGCTCGTCGCGCTCCCAGCGACCGCGGCCCTCGCGCTCGCGCGCGCCGGGTCTTCGGTCACGGTGTTCGCGGTCCGGCGGGCGTGACGGCTACTTCTTCTTCGTCTCGCACACGTTGACCGGCCCGCCGGCCGCGCGCCCTTCGAGGATCGCGGTCCTCTCCATCTCGCAGCGCTCGGTCGTCGTGCAGTCGCGGCAGGCGTTCATTAATTGCCTGTCCGCGTCGTCCCGCAACGCCGTGTCGCACTTCTCGGGGCGCTCGCACGACTCGGCGGCGTACTTGAACAGAGTGCGGGCGCGCTGCGTGGCCGCCTTCTGGTCCGCGGTCGGGCCGGCCGGCTCGCCCGGCTTGCTGATCCCGAATCGCTCGGCGACGCCGGGCTTCAGCGACCCCGAAGGCTTCTCGGGGGCCGGATCGGCCTTCTTCGCCTTCTTCGAGCTCTTCTTCTGGCTCTTCTGCGAGCTCTGCGCCTTCGCGGCGCCCGGGTCGTCGGCGGAGAGCGCTGGTTGTGCAAGCAGCAGGACGGAAGCGACGCAGAGCAGCCGGATCATGGTCTCGACCTCGTTCGATTCCCCGGGGGGGGGCCCTCACACCGAGCCGGGCGACTCTAGAAACCGCGGACGCCCGGCGTCAATGCCTGGCCCTCGCCGTTAGTGGCACCCGGTGCAGTTGGTGGTGAAGTTCGGCGCCAGGTTCACCTGTCCGTCGACGTGGAGCGCAGGGTTCGTGATCCGGGCGGTCGCTCCCTTGCCCGCAGCGTCGGGGTGACAGATGGAGCAGTCGTTGTAGTCCTGGCCGCCACCGTGGAGGCCGCTGTGCCACACGCCCGTTCCGGCGGGAGGGTTGCCGTGGCAAGAGGTGCACGTCATCGCGCCAGCCGTCCACGTCGGGGCGCCCTTGGCCCCCGCGAAATTGACGGTGTTCGTGACGTAGGTGTCGCTCCCCCAGTCGTACACCTCATAGGAATACGTCCCGGAGTAGCTGCCGTGGCAGTACGTGCTCGAGCAGGTCCCGCCGTTGCTCCGGTCCCAGCTCGGCGTCGTGGGCGTCAAGGCGAAGCCTCCCGCCGGCGTGACGTTGCCGGTCGCGAGGGCGCCCCAGGTCACGGTCGCCATCGGCGTCCCCGTGGTCGTGTCGATGTGGCCGGGTGAGAGGGCGTCCGTCGGCTTCACGTGGCAGGCCGAGCAGTCGAGCGGAGCGCGGATCGCGCCGCCCGCCACGTGCGCCGTATGCGCTCCGACGCGGACGGTGTCCGCGCTCTGGCCCCAGATCGTCCGAGGCGGCGCGCCGGTCTGGTTGTCGATTCCGCCGTGACACGCGGTGCAGGTGTTCAGCGGATTGCCAGGTCCCCCCGTCTTGTGGCACTGCGCGCAGGTCCCGAGGTCCGCGCCGTGGCACGTCGTGCACGACTGGATGTTCGTGTCGGCGCTGAACGCGTGGAAGTTCGAGCTGGTCGGATCCGTCCAGCCCGCCGGATGCCCACCGACGGCCTCGATGATGCCGTCGAGGTGCTTTCCGGTGCCGAGCGGCGGCGGCGGGATGAGGTTGCCGGATCCGTCGACCGTCTCCGGGTGGCAGTTGGTGCACTGGGTGGGGGTCGCGGACGGGTGCGGCGTCGGCGGTGGGAATCCGTGGCACCAGCCACAGCCCGAGGGGTTGGAGCCGGTCCAGACGGGCGGCGTGGTCGTCGCGGTTCCGCCGGAGAGCGTCGCGCCATGGCAGTAGGTCGACGCGCAGGTCGCCGTCGAGCGCGTCCAGCTCGGCGAGGCGCCGCCGTTCGTCGCGAGCCCGTTGAACGTCAAGGTCGCCGTCGGGCCGTCGATGTGGCCCGCCGAGAGGATGCCCGTCGGCTTCACGTGGCAGACGTCGCAGTCGAACGGGGGCGCGAACGTGCTCCCGGCGACGTGCGTCGTGTGGGCCCCGACGCGGATCGGGTCGAGCGTTCCGCCGCCGCGGTTCGGATCTCCCGCTTGGCCCCAGATCGCCGCGGGAGGCGCGCCGGTCTGGTTCTCCGTCCCGCCGTGGCACGCGGTGCACGTCGCGAAGTCGTGCGCCCCGACGCCGCCGCCCGTGTTGTTGTGGCAGCTGGAGCAGCTCGCGAGGTCCGCGCCGTGGCACTGCGTGCAGGACTGGATGTTCGCCTCCGCGCTGAACGCGTGGAACCCCGGGCTGCTCTGGTTCATCCAGTCCGCGTTGTGGCCGCCGGTCGCCTCGACGATGCCGTCGAGGTGCTTGCCGCCCTGCGCCGGCGGGATGAGGGTGCCGTCGGCGTTCATGGTCTGAGCGTGGCAGCCGCTGCAAGCGGTCAGCGCGGCGGCCGGGTGGGGCGCCGGCGGCGGCGTGTCGTGGCAGGTCCCGCACGCCCCCTGGCTGGATCCGCCCGTCCAGACCGGCGTCGCGTGGTTGCCGCCCGTGAACGCGCCGTGGCAGTAGGTGCTCGAGCAGGTCGCCGCGGAGGCGTTCCACGTCGGGTTCGCGCCCTGGGTGAGCGGGATCCCCGCGAACGTGACCGTCGGGTTGCCGTCCACGTGCCCCGGCGAGAGCGCGTCGGCCGGTTTCACGTGACAGACGTTACAGTCGAAGGCGGGCGAGATCGCCGAGGCGGTGACGTGGGCGGTGTGGGCGCCGATCGCGACCGGGTCGGTCTGCGCGCCCCAGATCCCGCGCGGCGGCGCGCCGGTCTGGTTGTCGCCGCCGCCGTGGCACCCGGTGCAGTTGAACGCGTTCGCGGTCGTGCCGTTGTGGCAGCTCGCACAGGGCAGTTTCGCGGAGCCGCCGTCGAGCTGCGCGCCGTGGCACCCCTGACACGCGGCGATGTTCGCGTCCGCGGAGTAGGCGTGGAACCCTGGATCGGCCTGGTTCATCCACGACGCCGGATGGCCCTGCGCCTCGACGATGCCGTCGAGGTGCTTGCCGCCCTGCGCCGGCGGGATGACGGTGCCGTCCGCGTTCATCGTGTCGGGGTGGCAGCCGACGCAGTCGGTCAACGCCGCGGTCGGGTGGGGCGCCGGGGGCGGCGTGCCGTGGCAGGTTCCGCACGACCCCTGGCTGGAGCCGCCCGTCCAGACCGGCGTCGCGCGGTTCCCGCCGTCGAAGGCGCCGTGGCAGTAGGTGCTAGAGCAGGTGGCCGCGGACAGGTTCCAGGTCGGCGTCGCGCCCTGCGTGAGCGCGAGACCCGCGAACGTGACCGTCGGGTTGCCGTCGACGTGCCCGGGCGAGAGCGCGTTCGTCGGCTTCACGTGGCAGACGTTGCAGTCGAAGGCGGGCGAGATCGGCGAGGCCGTGACGTGGGCGGTGTGGGCGCCCACGCGGACCGGATCGAGCGTGCCGCCGCCGCGCGTCGGATCGCCGGCGTGACCCCAGGTCGCCGCGGGCGGCGCGCCCGTCGTGTTGTCCGTGCCGCCGTGGCACATGGTGCAGCCGAAGGGGTTCGCGGTGCCGCCCTGGACGTGGCACTTCGTGCAGGCGACGTTCGCCGTGCCGCCGTCCAGCTGCGCGCCGTGGCAGCGCGTGCACGACGCGAGGTCGGCGTCGGCCGCGTAGGCGTGAAAGTTGGGGCTGGTCGTGTCCATCCAGCTCACGTCGTGGCCCGCCGCCTGGATGGTGCCATCGACGTGCTTGCCGCCCTTCGACGCCGGGATGATCTCCCCGTTCGCGTCCATCGTCTCGGGGTGGCAGACGGTGCAGTGCGTGAGATCGCTCGTCGAGACGTGCGGGAACGGGGGAGGGGTGGCGTGGCACGTGCCGCACGCGGCCTCGCCCTTGCCTCCGGTCCAGACCGGAGCGTGGTTCGACCCGCCCGCGTTCAGCGTGGCGCCGTGGCAATACGTGTTGCTGCAGCGCGTCCCGTCAAACGTAGGCGTCGTCGCGCCCTGGTCCGTCGCGAGCAAGCCCCAGCGCAGCTTCGAGCCGCCGGGCTGCTGGTGCGTATCGGGTGACGTGGGCTTCACGTGGCACTCGCCGCAGTCGATCGCCCCCGCGAGCGCACCGACCGTGACGTGCGCGCTGTGGGCGCCGACGGAGCGGAGGGACGCGTCGGTGCGGCCGGCCAGGTCGACCGGCGGCGCGCCGGTGCCGTTGTCGCCTCCGCCGTGGCACCGGGTGCACCCGGTCGCGGCGTTCGCGGCCGTGCCCTCGCTGCCCGCGCTGCGCGACTTGCTGCAGCCGGACGTCACCAAGAGTGCACACACGGCGAACGGAACGAGACGGCGAAACATGAACTTGCCTCCGGGGCATGCGTCCGTCGTTCGGGCCGTGCCCTGAGCTGGGCCCGGCGGGTCGGGGGGCGACGGACGGGACCTCGCGTGTACGCCAGCGGAGTACCACGGGGAGGGGATCGAAATTTCTGATCGAGGTCAACCCGTGTCGCGCTCCGGGGACTTGACAGTTGCCGCGAACGCATGAGGCCGCGCCACGCATGGCGCCGCCACGGGATGCGAGCGGCCGGGTCGCCTGATCGCGGTGCGTGAACCTGCGGCCCTTTGCCGCGCGCGGCAATCTGTGACTTTACGGAGCGCCGAAACTGATGTGCGGCAAATTGGCGCGCGGCAATCTGGCGGGTGACGCGACCCTCGAGTGGCCGATGGCGATGACACCGCTATCGGTGAATATGCGGCGCCTCGACGCCGCGACAATGCGCCACGCCGGTAACGCAAGCGCAAAGCGGGCGAGTTGTCGCATCCCTTGAGACTGCGGCAGAATCGCGCGCGGCCGTATGTCTCACGTTCTGTGAACAGTGACGGTCCGTAAACCTCGTGGGTGGGGGAACGCACGCACTCACGACGGACCCTGCGGGATTTCCCCCACCGTTGCCCTGCGACCAAATGTCACCAATTTGGGTTTTGCCGGGCTCTTTGATGGTCCGTCGTGTGGCCTAACCAATGCACAACTGCGCCCCACTCGGTCGTACACGAGTTCCAAAGCGGCTCCAGGGGGCCGCGCTTCGGTCCATGGTGGACCAGGGGAGACAAAATGAAGTTCACGAAGCTCGCAGTCGCCGCCGCGATCGCATTCGCGTACGGCAACGCCTTCGCGTTCCACTCCGGCGGCGTCGCCGAGTGCGAGGGCTGTCACTCGATGCACAACTCGTTCGAGGGGTCCGCGAACGTCACCGGCATGCCGCAGTACGCCAGCGGCCCGTTCCTCCTGAAGGCTCAGGATCAGTCGGGCGCGTGCCTCAACTGCCACCAGGCGGCGGACTTGGGCATGTCGGCCAACGGCAACGGCTATCACATCTCGACGGCCGGGGTGCTGCCGCTCGACACGACGACGCCGTGGGAGATGACCCCGGGCGGCGACTTCGCCTGGCTGAAGAAGACGATGACGGGCTCGATCCGCAAGACGCTGACGACGTGGGACGGCGATCGCCACGGCCACAACATCGTCGCGGTCGACTTCGGCTACGGGAAGGACAAGCTCCTCACGAAGGCGCCGGGCGGCAGCTACCCCGCCGACAACCTCGCCTGCTCGTCCTGCCATGACCCGCACGGCCGTTACCGCCGCTTCGCGGACGGCACGGTCGCCTCCACGGGCCTCCCGATCTTCGCTTCCGGCTCCTACACGAGCAGCGCTGCCCCGATCCCCAGCGTCTCCGCCGCGGGCGTGTACCGCATCCTCGCGGGCATCGGCTACCAGCCGAAGTCGCTCGCCGGCTCCTTCGCGTTCGTGAACAACGTGCCGGCCGCCGTCGCGCCGTCGACCTACAACCAGATCAACACGACGATCGCCGGCACGTACGACCGCGTTGCCTACGGCTCGGGCATGTCCGAGTGGTGCGCGAACTGCCACACCGCGATGCACCTCGACAATTACACGTCGGGCACGAAGGGCCTCGTCCACCCGGCCGGCAGCGGCGCGAAGATCACGCCGGCCATCCTCGCGAACTACGTTGCGTACGTCTCCTCCGGCATCATGACCGGCACGGGCGCCGGCTACAGCGCGCTCGCTCCGTTCGAGACGGGCGACGACCTGAGCCTCACCGGCTACACGAACCTGAAGACGTTCGCGGCTACGCCGACGGCGCCGGGCGCCATGTCGAACGTGTCCTGCCTCTCCTGCCACCGCGCGCACGCGACGGCCTTCGAGAGCATGGCCCGTTACTACCTCGGCAACGAGTTCATGACCGTCGCCGACGGCAGCAACGGGGGCATGTACGACACGTCGGTGACCGAGAACAAGATCAACACCGCGTACAACACGACGCAGCAGACGAACGCGTACAACGGCCGCCCGGCGACGCTGTTCGGCCCGTGGGCGCGTAACTACTGCAACAAGTGCCACGCGAAGGACTAGTCTCCCTGCTTCACTGTTGAGCTGAATCAAGGGAGGGGTCGCGAAATGCGATCCCTCCCTTGTTTGTTGGAGGTTTTCGATCGGACCACCGCATCCGGAGGCAAGCGTGTCACATTCCCCCGGACGCGGTACTGCGATAGGCTTCCGGTGCTTGCTTACCGTCCGTCAGAGGCGCGCCGCGCTCGCGGCTGCGGTCCTCGTGCTCGCAACCGCCGCCGGTTGCGGGTCGAAGGGCGTGAAGGACTCGCCCCCGCCTTCCAGTCCGGACGATGCGCCGCCCATTCTCACCGGCGCCGGCGTCCCCGCCGGCGAAGCGCTCGAGACGACGATCGGTCCCGACGGCGGCGAGCTCGTCTCGAGCGACGGGAAGCTCAAGGTCTCCATCCCCGCGGGCGCGCTGACGAAGCCGACCGATTTCTCGGTCCAGTCGATCACGCTCACCGCGCTCGGCGGTGTGGGCGGCGGGTACCGCCTCCGGCCAGAAGGCGCGCTCGCCGCGCCCGTGACCCTCACCTTCAAGGGCCCCGGGATGTACGAGGCCGGCACCAACCTCGACGGCCTCGGCATCGCCTACCAGGACGCGAGCGGCTTCTGGTTCCAGATGAAGGGCGTGGTCCGCGACGCGTCGGCGAACACCCTGACCGTCACGACGACGCACTTCAGCGACTGGGGCGTCGTGTGGGCGGCGGGCGTGCCCGGGATGTACGGCAACTTCTCGGTGCAGCAGACGGTCGGCATCCCGTTCTCCGGGTCCGGCACCGCCGTCCTCTTCTACCAGGGCAGCAACGCGACCAAGACGCTCTACGTCCTCACCGGCTCGATGGATGTACCAGCGAGCTTCCCGTACGGCACGCTCACCTGCTCGCCGGACCGGCCCACCTCGACGCTCCTCCCCAACGTCGCCGAGGTCTGGACGACCCCGTCCCAGTTCCGCTGGGCAATCAACGATCAGTGGAGCCTGACCTGCACCGACTCGGTCGGGGTGGCGCGGCCGGACTTCATGTCGGCGGTCTTCGACACGCTCGGCATCAACCTCATCAACTGCGCGCGTGGGTACGTCGGGACGCCGACCATCGCGAGCGACCACCTCGCCGGCACGTACAAGATCGACTGCGGGACGGACGGGAACGTGACCGCCACGTGGGACTTCATCCCGTGCATCCCAGGCGTCAAGTGCTCGGACCCGAAGCTCAACCCCTGCCACACGCAGGCGATCTCCTGCGACACTGGACTCCCGGTCTGCACGGACACGGGCACGCCGATCGCAGACGGCACGTCCTGCGGCACGTACCTCGTGTGCAGCGCCGGGACCTGCATCTGCAACGCGGGCGCGAGCTGCCCCGGCCAGGACGTGTGTCACTCGGGCACGGTTGCGTGTGACGCGAGCGGCGTCCCCACCTGCGCACAGACGGCGCTTCCCGACGGGACGTCCTGCGGGACGACGATGGTGTGCACGACGGGCGTCTGCAAGACGCTGTCGTCCATCGCGGTGACCCCGGCGAACCCCAGCGTCCTCGAGAACGGCTTCACGCAACAGTTCACGGCGACCGGGACGTACTCCGATAGTACGACCCAGAATCTCACCTCGTTGGTGACCTGGGCGTCGTCGAGCACGGCGGCGGCGACCATCGCCGCGGGCGGCCTCGCCACCACCGTGAAGTTCGGCACCAGCACCATCTCCGCGACGCTCAACGGCGTGACGGGGAGCACCATGCTCCGGGTGTTGCCGACGCTGCTGTCGATCGCGGTGACGCCCGCCAACCCCAACGTGCCGCTCGGTCTCACCCAGCAGTTCACGGCGACGGGCACGTACTCGGACGGCTCGACGCAGAACCTGACGGCGTCGGTGAGCTGGGCGTCGTCGAGCACGACGGCGGCGACCATCGTCGCGGGCGGCGCCTCGGGCGGCCTCGCCACCACCGTGGCGACGGGCACGACGACGATCTCGGCGACCTCCGGCACAGTGACGGGGAGCACGACGCTGACGGTACTGGCGCCGGCGCTGGTCTCGATCGCGGTGACGCCGGCGAGCCCGAGCGTGGTGGCCGGTCTCACCCAGCAGTTCACGGCAACGGGCACGTACACCAACGGCTCGACGCAGGACCTCACTGCGACGGCAACCTGGGCCTCCACGAACGTGGCGGCGGCGACGATTGTCGCGGGCGGCCTCGCCAGGGGCGTGGCGGTCGGCACGACCACGATCTCCGCTACGTCGGGGACCGTGACCGGGAGCACCTCGGTCACGGTGCTGCCGCCGCTGCTGGTCTCGATCGCGGTGACGCCGGCGAGCCCGAGCGTGGCCAAGGGGCTCACGCAGCAGTTCACGGCGACGGGCACGTACACCGACGGCTCGACGCAGAACCTGACGGCGACGGCGACCTGGGCATCGTCTAGCGCCGCGACCGCGACTATCGCCGCGGGCGGACTCGCCACCACCTTGGCGGTCGGGACGACCACGATCTCCGCCACCTCCGGCACCATCACCGGAAACGCCACGCTCAACGTGCTGCCGGCGGCGCTGGTCTCCATCGCGGTGACGCCGGCAGCACGTTGAGCGTGGCG
>Ga0318572_10001016_pt1 | contig 10986 bp, 8 predicted proteins | sample GRESIP089b5f20_FD_202528 | JGI IMG/M metagenome (GOLD analysis project Ga0318572, IMG submission 202528) | Tropical soil microbial communities from Luquillo Experimental Forest, Puerto Rico - GRE.SIPMG.089b5f20 | ecosystem: Environmental > Terrestrial > Soil > Tropical forest > Bulk soil...
CGCCTGAATGTCCTCACTGATAAACAGTTTGTCCCAGGGCTCTGCGGCCTCGCTGCGAAAGGTGACGCCGGGAATATTATCGATCAGTGCATGGAACTGCTGTTCACGCTCCTCCAGTTCGCGCTGCATCCGGTGGCGCTCGCTGATATCCGTGATAAAGCCGACATATAACAGCTTGTGCGAGGGCAGTGCGCCCTTGCCAATCGCCAGGCGGATGGGAAATTGCCTGCCATCCCTGCGTCTGCCAATGACTTCTTGCTCGATAGCAAAACTCGGCAGCGGTGTTGGCGATGCTGATGGTTGAGCCTGTTGGTAAAGTGCAGGGATCAGCCGCTGGATGCTGCTGCCTTTAAGTTCGGATTCCATCCAGCCAAACAAGCGTTCAGCGGCTGGATTGGCCGACTGTATCTGCCCCTCGGCATCAAAGGTGATCATGCCATCAATGGTGGTGCTGACGATGGTTTGCAGTTTCAGCTCGTTTGCCTGCGCCTTCTGGTAAAGCATGCGGTAGCGCAACAACACATTGCCGGCCATCACCATGTTTCCCAGCATCAGCACCAGTACGGCAATGCCGATGGCAAGGCTGGCATTGTCATTCCAGGATGAAAAGCCGCCGTTGTGGGCGCTGCCGATAAAGCGGGCTGCCGCCATGCCAAAGTAGTGCATGCCGGCAATGGCAACGCCCATTACGCTGCCACCCAGCAAGGTTGCATAGCCCTTGTGCAAACGATTGCTGTCCAGGCCAAACCGTATCCATAAAGCCAGGGTGCTCAGTAAAACCGCAACCACGATTGATGCAGCAAACCATAGTGGGTCATAGCGGAGCAGGGGTTCCATCTGCATGGCGGCCATGCCGCTGTAGTGCATGATGCCGATGCCACTGCCAACCAGTGTGCCACTCAGCCATAGTTGGCCCGGGCTGATGCTGGGCCGGGCCAGCATGTGCAGGGCAAACCAGGCAGTACAAATGGCCGGAAGCATGGAAAACAGCGTTGGCAACAAGGCATAGTGCACTGCGCTGCAGATAGAGAATGCCAGCATGCCGACAAAATGCATGGCCCAGATGCCGCCACCCATCGCAATCGACCCGGTCACCAGCGCAATTTTCTTGAGATTGCCTTCATCGGCCTCGCGCGCAAAACCCGCCATTTGCAAAGCAAGACAAGACGTGAAAATTGCCACCAGCAGCGACAGGGAAACCAGCCAGAGATTGTATTGGGTCTGTAAAAAAAACAGTGTTTGATAACTGTTGATGAAGTAGGCGTTCAACATGCTCAGCTCTCAGGCGGATAGCACAGTAGAAGAGTTAATAATCGCACTTTTAGCTTTTATAGGTCACTACAAGTTTGTATTTCAATGTCATCTAGCGTGAGCTGGGCCATTCCATCGTCCCTGGACGCTCTTGAGCCGTGGGCGGTATCGCTTTGCCGGCACTGCCGTTGATGCTCCGCAGAGCCAGATCAATACCCTTGTTTGGCATCAGTTGTCGGCAAGATGTGCATGCCGCCAACAGCCACATCAAGCGAGTCATCACTTGCTTGTTCCCACAGTCCATACCGACGCAGGTCGGCCACGGTTTCGGCCCTTGCCGGGCAGCAGGGCTTGCCCTGGTAGCGCTCATGGAGTCGATGGGACGGGGCCTGCCATGGCATTTGTCCAGAAAATCACGGTGATTCAAGAGTATCTGTCAGATGAAAATCTGTGATCTGGCAGATTTTAAAAGTCTTGATTGGTATCAATTTTCTATCGTTATATACAAGAGAATATTACGGTCGTTTTGCGTGTGGAGATGGAAAAGTGCAGGCATGGTTTTGCATAAGGCAGAAAGTGGCTGTGCTTTTGCATGAGTGAATAAACTAAAGCCATCTGGCGGCAATGGTGGCTACCTGTTTTATGTGTACTTGTATTGAGGCACGATTGCTTTAGGTATTGCATTCTGTGTCGTGACTAAACGTAGGTGCCAGATCTGTTTTTCCGGGGGCGGATGAATGGACTGCAGAAATCATAATGAGACTGCTGCTTATCAGAAAGCAGTCATGATATTTTCCGTTAATGACCGAGAGTAAAAAATGCTTTATAAACGTACCACGCTCTCCTTGCTTGTGGCACAGTTGCTTGCCAGCTATGCACTAGCCGAGACGCCGGTATTCTCTTTGGGAGAAATCCGCGTTGTTGCCACCCCGGTGGGTAATGAAACATTAGGTAGCTCAACAATCGAGATTGATCAGATTCGCGAGCAAGATAGGAATACCGTAGGAGAGGCGCTGGATTTACTTGCCGGCATCAATACAAGCAAGCAGGGGCAGCGTAATGAACAGATGACTTGGGTGCGTGGATTTAATCTTCGCCAAGTACCTATTTTTCTTGACGGGATTCCCATCTACGTTCCATACGATGGTTATGTCGACCTTGGCCGATTCAGTAATTTTGACCTGTCCCGTATCGAGGTTTCCAAGGGATTCAGCTCCTCACTCTACGGTTCCAATACCCTGGGTGGTGCCATCAACCTGGTGAGTCGACGCCCGGTCAAGGCCTTCGAAGGTGAAGTCGGCGGTGGGGTAAATTTTACAAATCACGGTGAGCTTGGTGGTGAGTATAGCTATGTCAATGTGGGAACCAACCAGGGTGCATGGTATTTCCAGTTAAGTACTTCCTTTTCCAATCAGGATTATTACCGCCTGCCGGCTAGCTTCGCCAAGAGCAAAGGGGAAGATGGCGGATTACGGGATAATAGCTACCAGCACGATAGTAAGATCAATCTCAAAATCGGTCTTACCCCAAATGCAAGCGATGAGTACAGCCTCAACTACATCAGTCAGCATGGTGTCAAGGGAGATCCTCCATATGCGGGCAGTGCTGCAGGCGTGTCGCCAGTTTACTGGCAATGGCCATACTGGGATAAGGAAAGTATCTATTTCATATCCAGCACCAATATTGGCGACCACACGCTGAAGTTCCGTGTCTATCACGATACCTTCAAGAATTCGCTGGATGTTTTTGATAATGCCAATTACAACTCAATGGCAAAGTCGTCGTCCTATGCCAGCTATTATAATGACTATACCAATGGCTTTAGCATTCAGGATGATATAAAACTGACGGCAAATAATTTGCTGCGTGGTTCCTATAATTTTAAAGAAGATATTCACCGGGAAAATAATGCAGGCGAGGCAGTGCGTCACTTCAAGGACTTGACCCAATCTTTTGCGCTTGAAGATACGCATGCATTCAACCAGAAACTTTCACTGGTTACGGGCCTGTCCTTTGATAAGCGCGATAGTCTGCAGGCGCAGAATTACAACTCCAGCACTAAGGTTGTTTCCGACTTTGCTCGTGACAACAACACGGCAAGCAATGGTCAGATTGGCTTGTTCTATCAGCTTAACGACCGGGATGCAATACATGCTACCGTGGCCCGTAAAAGTCGTTTCCCGACGATAAAGGATCGTTACTCATACAAAATGGGCAAGGCACTTCCTAATCCTGATCTGAAGATGGAAGAGGCTAATAATTACGAAATTGGCTACAGTGGGAAATGGGCGGAAAGCTGGAAATTTGAAGGCAATCTGTTTCACAGTGATGTCACAAATCTGATTCAGAGCACAACGCTGACCACCATGTGTGGATCATCCCGCTGTATCCAGAATCAAAACGTTGGGAAGTCATCGGCAGATGGCGTTGAGCTTGGAATCAGCGGTAGTTTGGCCCATTGGGATCTGAGCGCCAACTACACTTATTTGCAGCGTAAAAATCTTTCCACGCCTGGTTTGTTTCTGACTGATACGCCACGCCACAAGGTATTTACCAGTGCGGTATGGAATGCCGGAGGAGGCTGGAGTGTTACCGGTAGTGCCGAGGCCTATTCACGCCGTTACTCCTCATCGGATGGTACTCAGATAGCCCCGGGTTTCATGGTGACCAATCTCAAGATGGGCTATCGCTTACCTGGTGGAACCTTGCTGGAAGCCGGTGTGCGTAATCTGTTCGACCGGCTTTATGAATACACGGAAGGCTATCCGGAAGCCGGTAGAACCTATTTTGTGCAATTCAATATGCCACTTTAACGATGTCAGCCCAAAGGGCGCTGTCATCTGGTTTTGATGTTGCTTGCTGACCCAGTCAAACAAGCTGATGCCAGCCGCCCTTGATTTCGGCCAGGAGCGTTTTGCTCTTGGCCGAATGGTCACGACAGGCTTTCTTTATGCCTGTGGCCCTTAACGAAAATCAATCGATGCCTCGTACTATTGCGACATTTTTTTGCCTGCTTTGCCTGTTGCTGCAGACGCAAGCGCTTGCAGCCAAACCGCCCGTGGTTACCGTTGCCGCTGTCGGAGGACTCACGTTGTGTGGCACTTGGCCTGCCTTGGCACAGAAAGCCAGCCAGGTGCTAGGCCTGTCGGTGGAGACGGTACAGTCGGCACCGAAAGAGGAGATTGTTCCTGTATTTAGTACTGGCGAGGCGGATCTCATGCTTATCCACGGTAGTGATGCGGCCTACGCCTTGCTTGCCACCGGTATGGCGGCACCGCTGCGGGCCTGGGCGCAAAATGAACATGTCATTGTCGGCCCGCCAGATGACCCTGCGAATGTGCGTGGTGCTGCAAATGGTGCTGAGGCCATGCGGCGCATTGCTGCGGTTGGTGCGCCATTCATTGCATTCAGAGACCCAGGCAGTCATGCGCTGGTGCAAGCGCTGTGGCGATCTGCGGGGGTCCACCCAGGAGCTTGGGTATTACCTGACACCGCCGTTACGCCACAGGCCATCCTGCAATTGGCGGCACAGAAACATGCTTATGCCGTGGTCGGTAACATTCCGGTAGCTTTTGGCAAGATTCCGCATGATGGCCTGGCGGTGCTGCTATCCGGTGACCCGGCAATGCGCAGGATCTATGTTGTGGTAGAACCTGGCCCGCGGCACCCCGCTTCACCGCAAAGGCGGGCTGCTGCCCGGCGTCTGGCCGATTATCTGGTGTCGCCGGCAGGGCAAAGGGCGCTTGTGACCGCAGACCTGGCGGCTGGCGGGCCGTGGATCTATCCACTGCCAACCGCTTACGCACATCCCAAACCGGCACTATCCGGCAGCGAGGCTACACATGTCCTCAAATGATGCGGTGATGACCCGTCGCCGGTTCGTTGCGCTTGGCACGACTATCCTGACTGCCGAGGCCAGCGTGCTAGCGGGCATGTCCGCCCCTGCCGCGGCAGCCCCCCTGGCGGCGGTAGTGCCTTCCAAAATCAGGGTTGCCAGCGTTTCCACCGATGTTGAGGGCGGCTTGCTGCCAGCCTTGCTGGATGCCTTCCAGCTTGAAACAGGGCTTGAGGTGGTATTGCATTTTGATAACGACCCTTATGCTGCCGCCCGGCAGGGCTTGGCCGACCTGGTCATTTCCCATTTTGGCCACCGGGATACCGAAAGCTTTGTGCTTCAGGGATTTGGTATGTGGCCGCGCACGGTGTTTGCCAATCAGCTCGGGCTGTTTGGCCCGCCGGCAGACCCGGCAAGGATTCGCGGTCAAACCAGTCTGGTGCAGGCATTTCGCCAGATTGCCCAGAGCCAGGCACCATACCTGCTGAATGGCACACCAGGCATACGGTATCTGACCGCGTTTCTTTGGCATGCCGCAGGCAAGCCGCCTAAAGACAAGTGGTGGATTGAAACCGGAGGACACAAAGGCAATGCCATCGCGCAGGCAGCCGCGCAACAGGCGTATGTGCTGTGGGGACTTACCCCCTTCCAGCGTGAGCAGCAGGTACATCCTCAGCAGCTGGAGCCCTTGCTTACTGCCGATCCACTGCTGCAGCGGATAATGGTGGCGGTAGTGGTCAACGCCGGATATTTACCTGGTGCAAATACGGTTGGCGCCACCCGACTCCAGGACTATCTGCTTTCACCGGCGGTGCAGGCAAGAATGCTGGAAGTTCACTATCCCGGAATTCATCAGGCGGTATGGGCTCCTGCAGGTCGACATAATGCTGCTGCGCAGCTAGCCCATCTCATTTGATGTCCTCATTTAAAAGGAGTTTGCCATGCCAAAGTATTTAAAGAACATATTTGCCGTGATTGCTGTTTTATGGGTGGCAGCGGGCCATGCGGCTGAAAAACCCAATGCTGATAGCCAATTTGTTACCGAGAAAGTCACTATCAGCGGGGAGGTAGAGCATCCGCTCAATCTTACCGTGGGCGATCTCAAAATACTTCCTGCTCAGCAATTGGGTGCCATGCCGCTGGTATGCCAGACCGGCGCTACCATGAGCACAGTCGAGAGCCTTAAAGGCGTGCTGCTGCGGGATGTTTTGGAGAAAGCTGCCATTGCTGCCAAGGACCATAATGATGTCAAGAAAATGGTCATCATTGCCGTTGCCAAAGATGGCTACAAGGTCGTATTCAGTTGGAGCGAGATTTTTAATTCTGCTATCGGCGACGGGGTGGTTATCTTCTACGAAAAAAATGGACAGCCGCTAGGCGATGATGAGGGGCGTATTGCGCTGGTATCGACTAAGGATATTCGAACGGGACCCCGTCACGTCAAATGGTTGTCACAAATCGAAGTCCGCAAAATCGTTGAATGATGGCTGACTTTATTCTGATGAACAGGCCAGTGCAGTGGATTGTCATTGGCCTGGGACACCTGCTCATCATCAGTCTTATGCTGCAAACAACGCCACAGGCAACACCTGCGGCGCATGAGGTGATTCAGGCGCGCTTGATAAGGTCACAACAGCCTTTGGCGGTTACTGCCAATGAAAGCCAGCCTTTGCCTATGCAGAAGCTGCCATCGAAGCCGCAAGCAGCACGCCAGCAGTTCAAACCCGTAACAATATCGGCCGCTGCGCAACAGCTTGAGCCCGCGCCGGCTGCACTGGCCAAGCCGACCGCAGAGCTGCCCGTTGATATGCCCCGTGCAGCGGTAGCCGCTGCATCCGCATCTGCAGGCCCATTAACCCCTCCTATTTTCAATGCAGCCTATTTGGAAAATCCCTCGCCAGCATATCCGTCAGCATCCAGGCGATTCGGTGAGACGGGGCATGTCCTGTTGCGGGTATTTGTCTCCGCAGTTGGCCGTGCGGAGCGGATTGAGCTCAAAACATCTTCTGGTTTCGATCGGCTTGACGATGCGGCGCGTATGGCCGTGACACGCTGGCGTTTTATACCGGCACGGCGCGGTGAGGAAGCTATCGCTGCCTGGGTGCTGGTTCCAATAAGTTTTGCCATGTAGATATGTCATGAACGAATACACTCTCGGCTTTACCCATTTTCTTAGCCAATCCACCTTGGTGGCACGGTTTATCCTGGCGGCCATGTTTCTCGCCTCACTGCTGAGCTGGGGCATTATCGTTGATAGGTTGATTGCCCAGCGGATGTTGAAGCGGCGCAGTCATGCCTTTTTGAATCACTTTGGCCAAGTACGCGCATTGGCGGATCTTGAAACGATGGCCGCAAATCTTGCCGCCGTTCCCGATCAGCCCTGTGGTCGTCTGACACAAACCACCCTGGTTGCCCTCCGGCATTATGCAGTGCATGGCACCGCCCACTTGGAAACGGCGGGAGGTTTGTCAGCATTTCTCACCCGTATATTGCAACAGGGCATTGAGGAGGAGGCTGGCCGCCTTGAGCGCGGGCTTAGCATTCTTGCATCAATTGGTGCGACGGCACCTTTTGTTGGTCTCTTCGGCACGGTCTGGGGTATTTATCATGCACTTATTGCCATCAGCCTGTCTGGACAAGGCACGCTAGACCAGGTTGCAGGTCCTGTGGGCGAGGCGCTGATCATGACAGCAATTGGCCTGGCCGTAGCAATTCCGGCGGTGCTTGCCTACAACGCATTAATCCGGCGTAACCGGATTGTATTGAGCCAGCTGGATTATTTTGCTCATGAACTGCTGACACTCACGGTGACCGGTGCGTTGCTGGAACGAGGTTTGAAGCACAGCACACCACGAGAAGGGATTGCATAATGGGATTGGGCGCGCCGCTAAATTCAACAGAACGGCCAATGGCCGAAATCAATGTGATCCCACTGGTTGATGTGATGCTGGTATTGCTGGTGGTCTTCATGGTGACGGCACCGCTGCTGACGCATGCGGTCAGGCTGGATTTACCCAAAGCACGTAGTCACTCCAGCAGTACCCAGGCCAGGCATATCGAAATTGTCATACAGCGTAATGAGAGCTTGTATTGGAATGGCGAGCTTGTTTCCTCTGCCGAGCTGGAAAAGCGAGCGGCACAACTGGCGACTACCGCTCCCGCAACAGAAATTCATCTCAAGGGCGATGCAGCGGTGCCGTACGGAAAAATTGCACAGCTTCTCTCAAGCTTGTCGCAGCATGGATTGTCACATATCGGGTTTGTGACAGATCCCGGCAGTCCGGCACCAGCGCCAAATTGATTCTGGATATGTATTCATTGGCAATATCAATCCAGATTGTTTTGGCGGCACTACCTCCTGGCTTGAATTGAAAAACCTTGATGTGCAAAAATAATACGGCTGATTTGTTGCTTTCTGTGACTATCTTTTCCTGTGGCGAATGAGGGCATCGCGGTTATGCGATGCCCTTTATTAGCCAGGAAATGAAACTGGATTGACTATGCCATGATTCCGGTCGGCACGCCAAGATGAAAGCCTTGCGCATAGTTTACATTCATGTCTTGTAGCATCGTTTGCAACTCAGCAGACTCCACATACTCACCAATTGTCAAAATGCCAAGATCCTGACATAACTGACTTAGGTTTTTTACCAGCGAATAATCAACTTTTGAATTGACGATATTGCGTACAAATTCACCGTCAATTTTTACAAAGTCAAACGTCAATTCGCGAAGATAATGAAAAGAGTTGTAGCCACTACCAAAATCATCCAGGGCGAACTGGAATCCTTTTTTTCGCAAGGTATTCAAGAAAATGCGCATATGCGTCATGTCACTGATCGCATCGCGCTCAATAATTTCAAAAACCAGATAGCGCGGAGGAATGTCAAGATCGCTGCAAAGCTGTTCTGCATAGCCAATTACACCGCGGCCTTGAATTTCCTGCATGGAAAGATTGATAAACAACAGAACCGGCGGTTTGCCTTCATCCAGCCGGCGGCGCAGGGCATGCAGGCCGTGATAGATGATTGCACGATCCAGATCGCGAGATAGCCCGTATTTTTCGATGGTCTCAATAAAGGCACCGGCTGATAAGGTTTCGCCATTGGGTTCAATCAAACGCGCCAGGGCCTCATAGGCAAATAACTCCCCGCTATGGCAATTGTAGATGGGCTGATAGTAAGGAATGAGCCGCTCTTCGCTGATTGCATTACGCAGTTGTTCAACGAAATCCCGGGTTTGCCGCTTATGCTGGACTCTATCCTTGAGGGCGGCAACCGATCCGATACCGTCCTTGCCAAGCTCTTTGGCGCGATAGAGCCCCACATCAACTCCGGCCATCAAATCAGGCACACTTTGCGCATCCTGGGGGAAACTCGCAACGCCAATCGAGGTGGTTACATGGAAGTGTTTTCCATCCGGAGCCTCAAACCGGTTGTCACGCATTAGCGTGCGCAGCTTTTCGGCCACTACAAGTGCCGCCTCGGCACCGGTCTCGGTTAGCAGGATGATGAATTCGTCGCCCCCCAGGCGAGCCACCAGATCGCCCTTGCGTGTCACCGTGCTCAGCAATTCGGCAATCCGCCGCAGCACGATATCCCCGCATGGATGTCCCCAGGTGTCGTTGACATCTTTAAAGTCATCCAAATCCAGCATGAGCAGGGAAAACTCGTGTTCATGACGCTCGGAGCGATCAACCTCATACTCAATCATTTCGCTAAAGTAGCGACGGTTATGCAGCCCGGTGAGTGGGTCGTGGTTTGAGTAATACTCCAACTCATCCAGAGTGCGGCCCAATGCCTTGCTGGAGCCAACCACCATCACCATCACTGCAAGAATGGAACGGATGACCGCAAGTTCCTGCTCCCCTGGGTGGTGGGTACTGGCATAGGCGATGCCGAGCAGGCCCGCAAGATTGACCGAATCCATTTCCGGCACGGCAACCGTAATCATTTCAACTGCCAGCGATGCGTTTATCGATGTGCCGGAGTCAATTTCGAATTCTTCAAAATCGATGGGCAGGTCGGCTGGCAGGTTCAGACTATTGATCATCTCTCTGGCAAGACGGGTTCTTACCATCGATTTTGTGGATTCGTCTGGCGTACCCACATAGTAAATATTCAGGCCTAGGCCATGTTCTTCTGAAAATGCAATAAAAAAGAACTGGAAAGGAAATATTGCATGAAAGCTACCTAGAATCTCTTGTACAAAAGATTTCCACTGTGTGACTTTTTCATGCGAGAGAATGATTTTCTCTAAAACTGCACTTTGGCGCTCCAGCAGATTTTTTTCAATCAATGTGCCGGCAAGCAACTGTGTTGCCTGGTCAAAGCGCAGCAGAATACGTTTGAGGTCGTCGCGGTTGTTTCCGCCACGGGTACGATTTGTCTGTAGTAAAAAGGGTAGGGCTAATTCAAGATTTTTACAGCGATTGATTGCCGAAGACAATACATGGTGAAGATGCTGACGCTCCTCTTCCGGTATGCTTCTCTCGGTAATTTTGGCTATCCCATCCTGTAACGTCCTGATGACGTCTTGATGCACATCTGCGACCAAACGCTGGATGGCACCACGGAAATTCTGATTGCGTATCTGGTTTTCAAACAAGGCGGCAAAGCGTTCGACAACCTGTAGTCGCATCTCCGCAATATTTTGCGGGAGTTGGGCGGCATTCACGCTTGCTCCTCGCCAAGCAACTCCTCCAGCAAGTCCACGCCACACTCAAGCCGATTAAACCACTCCAGGAATTGTTTTACTGCTTTCCCACGGTAGATCGGGCCATGTTGCGGTGCAATCATTTCGATATCCAGTTTGGAGACGCGCCGTACCCAATGTCTTGCTGCCTTGTTGGAACACATGTAACGCCGATGAAAGTCTTCAATATATGGAATGTGTGAGGA
>Ga0318572_10001017_pt1 | contig 10984 bp, 10 predicted proteins | sample GRESIP089b5f20_FD_202528 | JGI IMG/M metagenome (GOLD analysis project Ga0318572, IMG submission 202528) | Tropical soil microbial communities from Luquillo Experimental Forest, Puerto Rico - GRE.SIPMG.089b5f20 | ecosystem: Environmental > Terrestrial > Soil > Tropical forest > Bulk soil...
ATTGATGGCTGCCTGGAAGCTGGCCCCGGCCCTGGCTGCCGGTAACTGCGTCGTGCTCAAGCCCGCCGAACAAACCCCGATGGCCATTCTGGTGCTGATGGAGGTGATTGCCGACCTGCTGCCGGATGGCGTGCTCAATGTGGTAAACGGTTTTGGTGTGGAAGCCGGTAAGCCGCTGGCCACCAACCCGCGTATTGCCAAAGTGGCCTTTACCGGTGAAACCGGCACCGGCCGCCTGATCATGCAATACGCCGCCGAAAACATCATTCCGGTGACGCTGGAGCTGGGTGGCAAATCACCCAATATCTTCTTCGAAGACATCATGCGCGAAGACGATGACTTCTTTGACAAGGCGCTGGAAGGCTTTGCCATGTTTGCCCTGAATCAGGGTGAAGTATGTACCTGCCCGTCGCGCGTGCTGGTGCAGGAATCCATCTACGATGCTTTCATGGAGCGCGCCGTCGCCCGCGTCAAGGCCATCAAGCAGGGTAACCCGCTGGACATGTCTACCATGATTGGTGCCCAGGCTTCGCGTGAGCAACTGGACAAGATCCTGTCCTATATCGACATCGGCCGGGCTGAGGGTGCCCAAGTGCTGACCGGCGGAGGCCAGGCACAGCTGGGTGGCGCACTGGCCGAGGGTTTCTATGTGCAACCCACCATTCTGGCCGGTCACAATAAGATGCGCGTGTTCCAGGAGGAAATCTTCGGACCGGTGGTTGCCGTGACTTCCTTCAAGGACAAGGAAGAAGCCCTGCGCATCGCCAATGACAGTGCCTTTGGCCTGGGGGCCGGTGTGTGGACCCGTGACGGCAATACCGCCTACCGCATGGGCCGCGAAATCAAGGCTGGCCGTGTCTGGACCAACTGCTACCATCTCTATCCGGCCCATGCTGCCTTCGGTGGTTACAAGAAATCCGGTATCGGTCGTGAAACCCACAAAATGATGCTGGATCACTATCAGCAAACCAAAAACCTGCTGGTGAGCTATAGCCCGAAGGCGCTGGGCTTCTTCTAAGCAACAAAATCAATCCGGATACCGACGGTGTGGTGCAATGTGCTGCACTGTCGTCTTCCCGATTGCCCTTCATTTCACAGTCATAGCCTGCATGGCCATGGCTGTTTGCAAGCAGCGGTCCTCCTTGGGGGTGGCGCGAGCCGCTCTCGCTTTGGCGCCGCCGGTATCTCGCAAAGGAATGACATGATTTCCCGCGTCAACATGACTGAGCGTGCTGCGGAACTATTGTCGGTGTTGTGCCAGCGTCATGGTTCCTTGCTGTTCCACCAGTCCGGTGGATGTTGTGACGGCAGCGCGCCACTGTGCTTTACCCAGCAGGAATTCCGTGTTGGCGATCATGACATTCTGCTGGGAGAAATCGGCGGCTGCCCTTTTTACATCAGCGAGTTCTTGTATGGTTATTGGCAAAACTGCCAACTGACCATCGATGCCCTGCCAGGACGCAGCAGCAGCTTTTCGCTAGAGGCGACAGAAGGCATGCGCTTTGTTACCCTGTCGCGGCTGTTTACCGAACAGGAACTGGCCTTGCTGGCGCAGCCGCCTGCAACCACGGTCTGAACTACAAGGTCAGGCAATGAAAAAACCCCGGGAAGCCGGGGTTTTCTGTTTTCAGTCCAGAGCAGGGGAGGGCCGGTGTTATTGGTTGTCAGGCTGGATAACACGCACAAGGGCGGCCGTCTCAGGAAGCATCCAGATAGTCGTAGCCGGCCCAGTCAAGCGCATAGCCGTGTCCCTGCGGTTTCAGGTTGATTGGTTTGAGCAAGCCATGCTGCTGCATGTAATGCAGGTGCGCATGGACGGTGGGCTCGTTGAACTCGTCCCCCGTTTCACGCCGGATAGCTGTCATGATCTGGCGTTCATCCAGATATTGCACCTGCTTGGTGCGCAGAATGCGTAATATTCTGAAAACCAATAATTCGTTGCGAGGCATTGGGCTTTATCGTGTTGCAGCGATCTTTCAGTTATCTGACATTTTTATTGCGTTCGTCAAGAAATATGACGGAAGTGTTTCATTCAGGAGTAATCAATGGTGTTGGAGCGTCCCGACTCCCCATGTATCGCACGCTGTACGACAGCGGTAGGTGACAATGTCTGTCGTGGTTGTGCTCGCAGTTTTGCCGAGATTTCCAACTGGTGCTTCATGGCAGGCGCAGAGCGCGAACAAGTGTGGCAACGGCTGCCGCTACGTCAGCCACTGCTGGATATTGCCGAGCGCTTGGGAACCTTGCTCGACTTGCAAAACACGGATGGCATCGAGTGGGGTGTCGTACGGCTGGATGGCAGGGTGATCCTGCTACGCTTGCATGAGGGGCAACTGCAGCTGCGCTTGCCCGATGGCCGGGCCCTGCCGCTGGCCATGGAGCAAGGTCTGGATGGGGTGGAGGCGCAACTACGCCAATATATTACGTTAGCAAATTAGTATTAAAGAGAGGACTGAAGTATGGCGCAAGACAGCTCGCTACCAGAATTCTGGGATCAGCGCTATCAGCAGGGGGTAACACCCTGGGAAGGTGCTAGCCCGGATGAGCAGATGCACCGTTTCATTGCCACCTTGCCTGCAGGTAGCAGGGTTCTTCTGCCTGGCTGCGGCAGTGCCAGCGATCTGCCCTGCTTGGTAAAGGCCGGCATGCAAGTGGATGCTATCGACTTCAGTCTTGAAGCCATCCAGCGTGCTGCGCTTGCCTTGCAAGACACCCCGGCCCGCTTATGGCAGGCCGATTTCTTTGCCCTGCCGGCTCAGCAGGCTTACGACGTAATTTTTGAACGCGCTTTTCTCTGTGCCTTGCCGCCAGGCCGCTGGGGCGACTATACCCAGAAGATGAGTCAGCTGATTCGTCCCGATGGTTACCTGGCAGGAGTGTTTTTTCTGGCCGATAAACCAAAGGGACCACCGTTTGGTACCAGTCTGCCGGCACTGCAGCAGCTATTTTCTGGACACTTTGTTTTGCGGGAGTATCAGGCCGTTGACACCACCATTCCCGTCTTTGCCGATCGGGAGTTCTGGATGGTGTGGCAGCGTCTACCTGCGCAAGCGGGTGAAGAGTGATGATGATTTTTCAGTTTCTTTGTTTACAGTTTTTGTTGTCTATGGCCATGATGGTAATAGTTCTTGATAGCAATCAGTTTTATCCTAAATTTGAGTAGTCATTTCACAAATTTCAGGTAAAAATGTAGCGCCCGCTTTAAACATATAACAAGTAATACCAGCAGGTCGTAAGGAGAGAGCATGGAGTGGTTCTGGCGCATTTATACCCTGGTTGAGAAGACAATTTTCTACACACTCACCAGGAAATTGTGCAGTTTCTTTTTTTTGAGCCTGTTCCAGCTCATCATGCTGGTATATGTCTATCTGGTGTTGACGGATATTCGCGGCCAGCTCAATGGTTCGGGCATGAGCGCGGCAACGCTGGAAAGCATTCGCAGCAGCATAGACGGGGCCATTTTCTGGTCGGCAAGCTTGTGGTTGGCTGGTTTTGTATTTGTTAGCTTTATGGTCTGGTACTTGCGCTACCTTATCGTACGGCCCTTGAAGATGATTATTGGTATCTTCAATGAAATTGGGGCGGGCGAGGGGGATTTGTCGCGTGATATTCCTACCATCACCCATGATGAAATTCGTGAGGTTTCGGTTTCCTATAACCGTTTCCAGTTGAAAATGCGGGAAATCATCAGCAATGTGCGGCTGATGACGGTGCGTATTGCCATGGACTCGGCGCGTACCCGCAAGAATGTCAGCGAATCGCTGGGCAGTGCGGTACGGCAAGACGAGTTTGCCACCAGGGTACGGGACGCCAGCGATCAGACAACAAATGGCATCAACCAGGTAACTGGCCAGACCCAGTCCATTTCGTCCTCCACCTTGTCCAATCTGGATGTCGCGCGCGAGTCATACGACGAGCTGAAAACCGTTGCCGATCGCATCTTTGACATCAGCCAGAAAGTGGGTCATTTCAATCAGACCGTGGAAGACCTGAGCCAGCGTTCGGCCAGCATCAAGACGATTGTCGATCTCATCAAGGATATCTCTGACCAGACTAATCTGCTGGCACTGAATGCAGCCATCGAGGCTGCCCGGGCCGGGGAAACCGGACGCGGCTTTGCCGTGGTGGCAGATGAAGTGCGCAAGCTGGCAGAAAAGGTGAAAAAGGCAACCGACGAAATTTCCAGCAATATCGACGGTATGCTGGGCCTGGTGTCCGATACCCAGGTAGAAACCAACGAAATTACCGCAGGCACCCACCAAGCAAGAGAAGTGGTTTCCCGTGCATCGCAGCATTTTGGCCGCATGATGGGCGATTTCGAAACCACCGCCAGCAGCCTGACGCAGATTGCTGGCACCATGGAGGACTTTGCCGAAACCAACCGCCAGGTCAATCGCCATGTTTCGGAAATCCATGGTCTGGGCCAGCAAGTCACCGAGCGCCTGAATCATACCGAGCAGGTGGCTGATGAGCTGTCCGGCGTAGCCGAGCAGGTTCAGGAAATGGTATCCCGCTTCATCATCGGAGAGGGCGAGTTTGACCGCATGATCGGCCTGGCGCGTCATTTGCGCGATCATTTGCAAGGCATGCTGCAACAGCAGTTGCAAGGTGGCGCCGATATCTTTGACAAGCGCTACCAGGCGATTCCCGGCAGCAAGCCAAGCAAATACCATACTGCTTATGACGAGAAGCTGGCAGGGCTGGTGCAACCGCATTACGACGGACTGGTGCGTGATGTCGTCGGTGGGCGCTTTTGCCTATTGGTTGATACCAATGGCTATGCCCCAACACACAATAGCTGGTATAGCCAGCCCCTGAGCGGTGATGAAGAGAAAGATCTGGTAAACAGTCGTGACAAGCGTATGTTTGCTGATCCGGCCGGACTGAAATCCGCACGTAATACCGAACCTTTCCTGCTGCATACCTATATGCGGGATACCGGCGAGATTCTTTCCGAGCTGACCTTGCCGGTATTTGTGGATGGCCGGCATTGGGGAGCGCTGCGGCTGGGTTTTGATCCCAGCAGCCTGTTGGAGGCGGCTGGTCTGGAAAACAAGACCAAGCGCTAAATGGCAAGCCAGAATGAAAAAAAGAGGCCTTCGGGCCTCTTTTTATTTGCCTGCCTGCAGGAGGATTCAGTCCAGCTGCGAGGTGCAGCACGGGCAGCGGCTGGCCTTGAGGGGTACGCTGGACAGGCAGTAACGGCATTCCTTGGTGGCCGGAGCAGGAGCGGCTTCTGCCGGGGTTTCCCGCTTCAGTCTGTTGATAGCCTTCACCAGCATGAAAATGGCGAAGGCAACAATGGTAAAGCTCACCAGCGAATTGATGAACAGGCCGATATTCATTGTCACCGCACCCGCCTGTTTGGCGGCGGCCACCGAAGCGTAAGGTCCGGCCTGCTTGACGCCTTCCTTCAGGACCAGAAACAGGTTGGCAAAGTCGACATTGCCAACCAGCAGACCAATCGGTGGCATGATTACGTCATCAACCAGCGACTTGACGATGGAGCCGAAAGCACCGCCAATGACCACACCGACGGCCAAGTCGATTACATTGCCTTTGACAGCAAATTCCTTGAATTCTTTCAGAATGGACATGACTGATCCTTTGAGTTTTGTTTAATACAGTGTTAACCAAACTCTAGTTTAGCATGAATATGCTGATATGTTGCTCAGCGCATTCTTGAGTATCAATGCTGAGCTTGTCAAAAGGAAAAAGGGAAATCCAGGCAGGTGGATGGCGGGAGTGATACCTGTAAAACAAAAAACCGCCTGATGAAGGCGGTTCTCTGTGAAGGTATTTGGCTCCCCGAGCAGGGCTCGAACCTGCGACCTGCGGATTAACAGTCCGTCGCTCTACCAACTGAGCTATCAGGGAATAAAACAGCATGCATTGCGAGAGTGGCTCCCCGAGCAGGGCTCGAACCTGCGACCTGCGGATTAACAGTCCGTCGCTCTACCAACTGAGCTATCAGGGAATAACCGGGCAATGCTTAGATTGTGGGGTCTTGGCTCCCCGAGCAGGGCTCGAACCTGCGACCTGCGGATTAACAGTCCGTCGCTCTACCAACTGAGCTATCAGGGAACATCCAAGAGAGTGCGAACTATACCGATGGGAATCAGGCCTGTCAACGCTTTGGCTGTGATTTTGGCACCTTTTTCTTTGCCTTGATATCCAGGTGTAACTAAGTGCATGACGCGAAAAGAATATCGCGGCGGCATGGTGGTGGTTGTCGTTATCGTACTGGCAGAAATTGGTGGGAAAAAGTAAAATTCTTGACTAATTTAGTGTGCTAATCACAGGTGTAGCAACATGAACAAGACATGGCAGGCGTGGGTAGAAAAAAATCAGGGTTATGTCGGTGCGGAAAACCGGCTGGAGTTTCCGGATGTTTTCCGGCAGGTTGCCGCTGTCCGTAATGGAAATGCATTGGCAATGCTGGATAGCTTCAACATTATCCGGATAGAAGGCGAAGATGCCGAAACTTTTCTGCAGGGCCAATTGTCAGGCGATATTCGGGATGTTGCCGATGGTGTGGCACGGTTCAGCACCTATTCCACGGCCAAGGGGCGTATGCTGGCCAGTTTTCTTATCTGGAAGCAGCAGTCGGCTTATTACCTGATGGTCGCGTCGGATATCTGCCAAGCGGTTGCCAAGCGTCTGGCTATGTTTGTGATGCGTTCCAAGGTGAAAGTGAATGTGCTGGATTCTGCACATACCAGTATTGCCGGTGTGCGTGGTGCGCAAGTACACGCCCGGATTGAGCAGCATTTTGCTGTCTCAGCACCCGTACCCTTGACTGTGTTGCAGGGGGCGACGGAAACCGTCATTGCCTTGCCGGAAGGTGGTTATCTGCTTCAACTGGAAGAAGGCTCTGCATTGTTGTCGACACTGCTAGCTGAAGAGGCAACTGCGGTGTCATCCATGGCGTGGAATATCCGTGATATAGATGCGGGTATTGCTTGGGTGGTGCAGGCAACGCAGGAGCAGTTTGTTCCGCAGATGGCAAATATGGAATTGATTGGTGCTGTCAGCTTTAAAAAGGGCTGCTACCCAGGGCAGGAAATTGTGGCGCGCACCCAATATCTCGGCAAGTTGAAGCGGCGCTTATTCAAGGCCAGGCTGTCTTCTTTCGCCGCAGTGGGCAGCAAGCTATTCAGTCCTGAAGTAGCTGAACAATCCATTGGAATGGTTGCTGCCATTTGTCCTGTTGCGGAGGGCGAATACGAAACACTGGTGGTTGTGCAATCTGCTTGTTGGGAGAAAGGTATATATCTGGAAGCGGAATATCTCCATCAGCTGGTGTGTCTGACTTTGCCTTATGTTACTCAGGATGAATAAGCATTTGGTTTGCTTACGGAATTTTAACTGTTTTGTCTTGACGAATGGACTTCCTTTTGGCTAAATTGAAAATGTTGTTGTCTAACTGAATAATAAGGGCGGAAAAATGGATATTAGCACTCTGAGCTTTACCGAGCTGGTTGCACTGAAAAGCGACGTTGAAAACGAAATCAAGCGTCGTGAATCCGAAGAAAAAACCAAGGCCAAAAAGCAGATCATCGAACTGGCCAAGGCTTATGGCCTGAGCGTGGAAGAAGTGCTGGGCAAGGTGGGCGGCGCAGTTCGCAAGCCGGTGGAAGCCAAGTATCGTCACCCGGAAAATGCAGAACTGACCTGGACTGGCCGCGGTCGCAAGCCGGTATGGGTACAGGAACTGCTGAACGCTGGCAAAACGCTTGAAGATCTGGCCATCTGATGTAACATGGCCTGCCAAGTGCCTGAAAAAAGCGCCTGCATGGGCGCTTTTTGTTTTTGTACGCAAGTTCTTCTTGCTGATTTGCCCGCTTGTATAAATACTGATAAGAATTAATGCCGCAGCCGCTGCTCCATCAACGCACCCTGTCACCATGACCGACTGAAAGTTACGACATGTTGGACTTTTTCTCCCGAGGCTCAAAGAACAAGTCAGACCCTTTGGCCAATGCAGCCGCCGCCAAGGCTTACGCCGATACGCTAAAGCAGGAGTATGGTGCGGCTGCACATGAGAGAATTACCGAGATGTTGGCGGAGGTGAATGCGCTTTCCCCGCATGTGACGGCTGACCTGCTAGACGCAGTGCTGACGTTGAATCTGGAAATACAGCCCTTGCATCAAAACCTGTGTTCGCAGTATTTCATGAACACGCGCATGCCCAAGGTGCTGGAAGGTCAGCTGCGGTCGCAAATCCTGTCTTATGGCAAACAGTTTCTCGAGTTTTACCAGCGTGCGCTATCTGTCGATACCGATATACAGCACGAGGAGCGACTGCGGGCCATGCTGCCGCTGGTTCTGGTGCGCATGATGCATTATTTTGGTGAATTTGCCCGCTGGCAGTATCTGCGGCATTTCAGTCCCGATGATGTGTTCTGGCTGAATGTGAACCAGCTCTACCGCTTTGCCGAGCAAATGCGTATCGATTCCACTCCGGTTTTCCTGTTTGGCGAGGAAAGCCCAGGGACGACGGTGCAGGATCAGTACCTGATCATGTTGATGCTGTCTCTGCTGAGCAGCGGTAACCTCAGCCTGCGTCAGTTCAATTTTTCCTATCAGATTCTCTGCCTGGTTTCCAACCGCATGTCGCTGCAGCCGCAGTATTCGGAAGAGGCCAGCTTTGCCGTCACCTTGACCGAGGCGATGCCGGCGGGACGTGCTCATGCCGGCTTTGTCAGTGATGCCGCGCGTTTCTGGTCCACCGCCGACATGGTGGAAATCATTCATGGCTGGGCCACGGTAATGGAGGGAGGGCGGTTGCCGCCCGAATTGAAGCCACTGGTTGAGCCGGGTATCGATGCCGGCCTATTGCGCATGCTATGCCGCGAGTGGGCTGCCAAGCCGGTGCGTTTTGAACGTGCCGAGCGTATGGCGGTGACCAACCGCAATCTAGAAGTGGCGCACCGCCTGTCAGCCCTGCATCGGTTGATTCGCCAGCCGGACGAGGCCAGCATGGTGCAGACGCGGCAAGCCGATACCGACAGCTTTGATGATGCCGCCAATATCCGTATCTATGGCTTTGTCACCAGCCGCAAGCGTGACCGCAGCACGTTGACCCTGGCACCACTGAACCTGACCACCGATATGCCGCCACCTGTCGTGCATACCCGTGACGAATTTTTGCGGTGGTCGGTGGAGAATGTCAGCCAGACTGGCTTGGGTGTTACCCTGGATTCGCTGGGGAATGAGTGGGTGAATCTGGGCGGGCTGGTGGGCTATCGTGATGTTGACAGCAATAACTGGAGCCTGGGCCTGATTCGCCGGGTTAAGCGGGCCAGTCAGCGCGAACGCATTTACCTGGGATTGGAGACGTTGTCCAGCCGACCGGTGGCCGCATCCATCCGTCCGGTGGACAGCAAGCTGATTGATCCTAGCCTGCCGCCGGATATGGTTTGGCTGTCCGGGCATATTTCCCTGTTTGTCCCGTTTGACAGGGGAGGGCGACGCATCAACGCCCTGATCATGCCGATTTCGGTATATACGCTGGGCAAGCAGTACTACATGACGGCGCGCAGCAAGCATTTTCAGATTGCGCTGGGTAAGGTGCTGGAGAAGGGGAGTGACTGGTGTCTGGCCGAGATTGAGCTGGTGAAGGCGCTGGAGAAGCTGCCGCTGGTGATGTAAGCTTCTTGCCGAACTGCAGGAATGAAAAAAGCCGGAGTCTGTGCTCCGGCTTTTTTGCGTCAGGACGAGCTGTGCTTCAGCGCAATTCGTTGATCACGGCGTAGATCGGGGTCAGCATGGCTTCGCCCATGCGCAGGCTGCGCTGGCCGTTCCAGCCGTAGTCGTCGTCTGGCAGATTGGCATTATCCTTGAACGGCATTTCCAGGGTGAAGGCCAGGCATTTGAAGTTTTCACCCACCCAGTTAGTGGCCAGGCTCAGATTGGCGCTGCCGGGTGCATCCTTGTCGTAGCCGGCTTCGTCCTGAAAGTCCGGGTTGGACACCATCAGATAGTGTTTGAACTTGTCTTCCAGCTGGCGGATGGCGTCAGTATAGGAAGGAACACCTTCGGTACCGGCCACAAACACATAAGGCAGGGATTCGTCGCCATGGATGTCCAGAAATAGGTCGACGCCGGTTTCCTGCATCTTGTTGCGCACCAGCAGTACTTCCGGGCTGTTGTCGGCGCTTGGCTCCAGCCATTCGCGATTCAGATTGGCACCGGCGGCATTGGTGCGCAGATTGCCCAGTATCGAGCCATCCGGGTTCATGTTCGGCACGACATAGAAAGTGGCCTTGTCCAGCAAGGCGCGGGAGGTAGCATCCAGCGGGTCCAGCAAGCGGTTGAGGAAGCCTTCGACAAACCATTCGGCCATGGTTTCACCCGGGTGCTGACGGGCAGTCACCCAGATTTTCAGGTCGGATTCCACTTCGTGACCGATGGTCAGCAGGTTGATATCACGGCCTTGTACGGTAAAGCCCAGATCATGAATCTGGCACAGGCCAGACCCTTGTGCCTGACCCAGCAGGTTCAGGTGCTGTTCGTGCGAGTAGGGTTCGAAATAGGCGTAGTACACGCTGTTGGCCAGCGGGACGTGCTCAACAGTCATCACTTGGCCATCGTACTGTGCCGGTACGCGGAACCAGTTGATGCGGTCGTAGGAGGCCATTAGCTGGTAGTTGGTCCAGCCTTCCGGATAGGCACACTCACCCGCATTCAGAAAGCGCAGTGTACAAGCCTGGTAGGCTGCGCCCTGCAGGCGAAAGTAAAACCATTGGGCAAAGTCAGAGGCATTGTCACGCGGAATCCGCAGCTGGATGTCGTCGAAACTCTCCATGGAAACGATGTCGATACTGCCTGCGTCAAAGTTGCTGCTGATTTTCATGCGTTGAACCTGTGGTCTTTGCGGGAACTCAAAAACGGAATTGTAAACCTGCAGTGGCTGGCGCGCATCAGGAAAACAAAAAACCCCGCCATGGCGGGGTGGTTCAGCCTTGGCCGAAGGATTAGG